>Ga0136622_10001241_pt1 | contig 10564 bp, 10 predicted proteins | sample AntDrymUQ4482106_2_FD_104803 | JGI IMG/M metagenome (GOLD analysis project Ga0136622, IMG submission 104803) | Polar desert sand microbial communities from Dry Valleys, Antarctica - metaG UQ448 (21.06) | ecosystem: Environmental > Terrestrial > Soil > Desert | place: Antarctica: Dry Valley...
GACCAGCGCGTCAAGGTCACCCCGAGGCGGCGCCACCAACTGAGTGGCGCCCTGAGCGGTCGCCACCGTGACGTAGGCGCCTCCTCGCCGCAGGCGGTTTAGAACATCGAGGCGGCGGCCCATGGTCTCCACGGAGGGCGACACCGGCTCGCCGGGGAGCACCTCCCAACCGGGAAAGACTTGCGCGCCGCTGCGGCCCAAGAACGCTTGAACGTCGCGCGCAAGCTGCTCCGCCTCCTCCGTGCGCGCCGACACCGCCAGCACCGGGGCGTCGAGATGGCGAGCGATCGACGCGAGCAAGAAGGGCCGGGCGGCCTCGGCAACGGTGACGGCTCCGGGCGCGTCGAGCAGAGCCCGGACGCGTTCGTCGGGCAAATGGTCGAGTAGGGGAGACAGCGGAGCCAATGCGTAATGAAGTCTAAGGTCGATTCACGGCCGGGTGGTCGCCAGATGTCGTATAGCAGCGATCAACGACCACTCGGCGGATTTCCGAGGTACTCCACCGCCCGAAGATGGACCTCGTGCGCCACAGGCACGATCACCTCCTGCTCCTCCTTGTCGAGCTGCTCGACGAGCTCTAGCATGCGGGCGTCGCTCTCTTGGATAACCTCGGGAGGACCTTGTTCGCCGAGGGCCACTCCGAGATCGTGGAGCACCGCGCGCGCCTCGACCAGCTCGGGGGACTCGACCGGGAGCCCGGCCGAGTGCAGCGCGGCCCGCACGGGCGTAGGGATATCAGTGGCAAAGACCACTCCCGAGGCGAAAGCCAGAAGGCACACCAGGGCGGCGGCAACCAGCAGGGCTCGCTGAGCGTGGCCGCGACGGCGTTCCAACTCCATGAGTCGCCTGCCCGCCTCCGCGCGCGCCCGCACCCGCTGGACGCTCTCGTCGGCCGGATCCATGGGGCTCGAGACGAGCGCGGCCCTCAGTTCGTGAAGAAGAGTCTCCTCGTCGCCGCGTCTCATGAGTACTGCTCCGCCATCAGGGCACGCAAGCGGGTCAGCGCGCGCGATTGCGCCATGCGCGCCGCTCCGGGTCTCCGACCCAGCACCGCTCCTGTGTCTTTGGCGTCGAGCCCGCCGACCACCCTTAGCTCCAGCAGCTCGCGATCGTCCTCTGGGAGTCGCTCGAAGGCGGCTCTGACATGGTCTTTCTCTTCGAGCGCAAGTACCTCCTCGGCCGGGCCGGGGTTGAGATCGGCTTGATCGTGCTCACCCAAGGCGATCTGCCGCGCCGACGCCCTATGGGCCTCCAGCAAAACGTTCCTGAGAATTCCGAAGAGCCACGCGTAGACGCCCCCGCCCCGCCAGGTGAACCGGTCGATGCGCTCGTAGGCGCGAGCAAAGGCCTCACTTACGGCATCGTCCGCAGCCTCTCGGTTGTTGAGGCGGCGCGCGGCGTAGGTCAGCAGGGGCGTGTAAGCATCCCTGTAGAGAGCTTCCCACGCATCGGGGTCGCTGCGCTTAGCTCGCTCCACGAGAACCCTCAACTCTTTCCCTGTCCGGGGTTGCCTCTCGTTCCTCCTGCTCACGTCGTCCTTCTATGACCGCGACCGGGTGTTCATCACACTCTTGATTGAAGCTTGCCAAGGCAGGAGCGGAATCCGGCTCGACAGACCGTGAATCTATCGTTTCAGATCGCCTGTGACGCTCGGCGGAGCTGCCGCATAAGTGGGATGAGATCTCTCTGCAGGACGATAGTGCCCACGACTTACGAAAGGGGAACACAACGTGACCAAGTCACTGCTACGGATAGTGATGCTCATGACTCTGCTCATGGGCCTTGGAGGCAGCGCCTATGCGCACGGAAGCGACGGCGACGGCGACTTGCCCAGGGGCAAACGGCTCCGAGCCATCTCCTACATCAATCCTGACTTGGGCCTGCCCACCGCGAACCCCAGCGTCGACGACGACTCCTCGTGTGAGAGCCCGGACCGGGACGACCGCCAGCGGCTCAGCACGGCGACCAAGGACCGCAACGTCCACAACGACGCCTGTCTGGTGCGGTACGGCAAGAGGGTGAGCCGTCCGGTGGCGTGGATCTCGACCGGCGTTGGCTACATCAGCGCCTGCCCCGACCCCGACGACCTCAGGGCAACCGGTGGCCAGAACGGCCCCGAGACCGCTCGCACCGAGGACACCGACGGCGACGGCTTTGCGGATGAGTGCTACCAGAGTGCCTATGAGGAAGCCAACGAGGAGTTCCACATTCGGCTGAACAACTTCGACGACCCCGGCAGCCAGTACGTCGAGTTCTGTCTCGACCGTGACGGAGACGGTTGTGATGACGTCAACAAGCGTGTACGAGACTCGATCTCGATCAAGTGGCTCGACAACTAGCAGCTAGATCGCGCTAGGCAAGCACCCGCATTACCCGGGGCCGGCTTTCCGACAAGGGAGGCCGGCCTCGGCGTGCGCAATCCCCGTCCGCCCGGCGCCGTGGTGGTTGCTGTGCGACAGTCTCACGTGAACCACCGGCGGTCGGGTGGCCCGCCGGCTCTCGCCGGCGCTAGTGGCGCTCGTTGACCTCGTTCATCGCCCGCTCGGCCCCCACCTCGACCACACGCTCCACCGCGTCCGCCGCGTCCGAGATCACCAGGGGCAGTTCCTTGCGCTCCGAAGAAGAGAAGCGCGCGAGGACGAAATCAACCGGATCCTGACGGCCCGTCGGACGGCCGATCCCGACTCGCACACGTACGAAGTCCTTGGAGGAGAGGTGGGATGCTACGGAGCGCACCCCGTTGTGCCCGGCGGTGCCACCACTGGATTTGACGCGCACGACCCCGAAGGGGATGTCGAGCTCATCGTGAACAACGACGACTTGTTCGGCGGAGACGCGATAGAAGCGCGCCAGCCCACTGACCTGGCCGCCCGACTCGTTCATGAAAGAGGTGGGGCGCGCCAAGACGACCGGCACGGAGCCGAGGCGCGCCTCTGCTGCAAGACAGCCGCTGCGATGGCGCTTCAACTGAACCCCGGAACGCGCGGCCACCTCGTCGAGTACCGCGGCCCCGGCGTTGTGACGGGTGGCGGCGTAGCGCTCGCCCGGGTTGCCGAGCCCGGCGATGACAAGCCTGTCACCGCCGGGGCGCACCCGCCACAACGGTGACATGAAGGCTCTGGACTGAGGCGGGGCTTAGGAGCTCTCGGGCTGAGATTCGCCCTGAGGGTCGCCGGCTTCCGCGCCTTCGGCAGCCTCCTCGTCCGAGGGCTCTTCTTCGGCCGCTTCGGCCATGGCCTCGACGCCCCCGGCGGCCTCGATTGCGGCCGCCGATTCCATCGCCTCGAGCTCCTCCTGGGAGACGGGCGCAAGGACGGATGCGACCACTGCTTCGGGATCGGTGAGGATCTCGAAACTCCCCAGAGACGATAGGTCCGAAACGCGCAGGGAGTCTCCGATGGCAAGTCCGGAGACGTCCGCAGCGACGAATTCCGGCACCTCGGTGGGCAGGCACTTGACGTGCACGGTGAACAGAGGGTTCTCGAGCACTCCGCCCTCATTGACGCCGGGTGAGCTGCCCACGACATGGATAGGTACCTCGACCTCCACCGCCTGCGTGCGGTCGACTCGGACGAAGTCTGCGTGCAGCAGGGTGCCCTTGACGGGATCTCTCTGCAACTCGCGGGTCAAGGCCAGCGTGCCCTTGCCCTCGATCTGCAGGTCCAGCAGAACGTTCATGCCGGCGTCCGAGTTGAGGGCGGTGGCGAGCTCACGCCGGTTGAGCTGAATGGCGGTGGTCTCTATTCCCCGGCCGTAGATCACCGCCGGCACCTTTCCCTGGGCTCGCACCTTGCGCGCCACTCCCGTGCCGCTCAAGTGCTTGAGCTCTGCATCGATCCTTACCTCAGCCATCGAACTCCTCCATCATTCACATTCGGTTCACTCATCTGCTGGCAACGCCATCTCAGTATCGCCACCCTTACATACAACCGAGCTAGGCCTGGTTCTCTCCGTGGAACAGCTCGGAGACCGAGTCCTCCTCGAACACCGCCTTGATCGTCGACGCGATCGTGGGTGCGATCGACAGAACCACGAGCTTGTCGAGCATTTTCTCGGAAGGGATCGGAAGGGTGTTGGTCACCACGACCTGGCGAATCGACGAGTTCTTCAGCCTGTCGGTGGCGGGGTCGGACAACACCGCATGGGTGGCCGCGGCGTAAACTTCGGTGGCGCCCGCCTCAATCAGCGTCTCTGCCCCCCTGACCAGAGTTCCCGCAGTGTCGATGATGTCGTCTACTACCACGCACACCCGGTCGTGGACGTCTCCGACGACGGCGCGCGTCTCGCTGACGTTGCGGACGTCGCGCCGACGCTGCTTGTGCAGGAACGCGAGCTGACAGGCGCGCCCGGCGAACTCACTCATATGCTGCGTCCACTTCTCCGCCAGTCGCACCCGTCCCGCGTCGGGAGTCACCACCACGAAGTCATCGTCGATCAAGCTGGCGAAGTAGTCGGCCAGCAACGGCAACGCAGTTAGGTGATCGAAGGGAACATTGAAGAACCCCTGGATCTGGCCCGTGTGCAAATCGACCGATAAGACGCGATCCACCCCGGCAACCTCGTAGAAGTCAGCCACCAGTCTCGCCGTGATCGGCTCGCGGCCGAGAGTCTTTTTGTCCTGGCGCGCGTAGGGAAAGAACGGCACCACCGCGGTTATGCGCTTGGCGGAGGCCCGCTGCAACGCGTCGATCATGATGAGGTGTTGCATGAGGTGGAGATCCACCGGATCACTTGCGCTCTGGATGACGAACGCATCTTTGCCCCTCACCGACTCCGCGAAGCGAACATAGGTCTCGGAGCTGGCGAAGCTAGAGACCTCGACCTCACCGAGTTTCATGCCGAGATGGGTGGCGATCTCCTCGGCGAGCCCGTAATTGGCGGTCCCGCTGAAGAGCATCAGCCTCTTATAGGTGGGGACTTGCATTCACGCCTCCCGGCTTGCTCGACTGGAGTCTATTGTCGCGGCTCTTCGGGCTCTCCGGTGCGCTCCTTGCGCGCCTTTCGACCCATGCGGTCGCCGCGCCCCAAGAGCAGCCTGGCCGGGGCGCCAACCGCTAGCGCATCTTCGGGAACGTCTCTTGTCACCACGGCCCCCGCGCCGGTGGCGGCTCGCTCCCCCACCGTCACCGGCGCCACCAACATCGTGTCCGAACCTATGTAAGCGTCGTCCCCTATCACCGTTTCGTGCTTGGTCTGACCATCCCAATTGCATGTGACCGTGCCCGCTCCGACGTTGACCCCGGCGCCCAAGCATGCGTCCCCTACATAGGAGAGGTGATTGACCTTGCTGCCGGGGCCGACCACCGCGTTCTTGAGCTCGACGAACGAGCCCGCTTGGGCGCCCTGCTCGAGGCGCGTACCGCGCCGCAGGGAGGCAAAGGGGCCGACCGAGACTTCCGGACCCACGTCCGAGGACAAGACCACCGAATAACCAACCGTCGCGCCGGCTCCGATGCTCGAGTCGACGATACGAGTGTGCGGGCCGATCTCGGCGTTTTCATCTATGTGAGTGGCGCCCTCGAGGAAAGTGAAAGGGTGGACGATCGCGTCCCTCCCGATCGTGACGGTCGAATCGATATAGGTCACATCGGGGTCGATGACCGTCACGCCTTCGAGCATCCAGCGCTCGCAAGCTCTGCGCCTCAACACCTTGGATACCAACGCCAGATGGGCGCGCGTCTTGACCCCCACGATCTCGCCGGGATCGGTCCGCTCGGCGTGAACGCTGAGTCCCTGTGAACGAAGGAGCTCGACAACGTCGGGAAGGTAGTACTCGCCCTGAGAGTTCTCCGCGTCGACCTTCAGGAGAACCGATCCCAGCGCGTCCACATCGAACACATAAACACCTGCATTCACCTCTCGCACCTCACGCTCCTGGGGGCTCGCGTCCCGCTCTTCGACGATCTTCGTGGGTTTGTTCCCGATCCTGAGCATGCGCCCGTAGCCGGTGGGGTCCTGCATCATCGCAGTCAGTACGGTCACCCCCGCGGATCGCTCGGCGTGGGCCTCGAGCAGCGCTCTCAGAGTCTGCGTGGACAGCAGGGGTGTTGCGCCCTGCACGACCAGAAGCACGGCGCTGTGAGTGGAGGCAGCCTCGAGCGCGACCCGGACGGCATCGGCGGTGCCCCGAGGGGGCTCCTGCACGACGTAGGAGACATCGGCGACCAGACCCTCGGGTGCGATCGCCGCCTTGATCTCATCGATCCTGCGCGAGCAGACAACGATCCGGTCGTCCAGGGCGAGGGGATCGAGCGCGGTGAGCACATGAGCCAGTAGTGGCCGGCCGGCGGCCACCTGGAGGACCTTGGGAACGCTCGACTTCATGCGCTTCCCGTCGCCGGCGGCGAGCACAACCGCAGTCGCTCGAGCTTGTCCCACGATCACCTCCCTCGACACCTGACGCTGCCCCGCCTGGATTCGAACCAGAACTTAGGGATCCAAAATCCCTCGGGCTGCCACTTACCCCACGGGGCATTGCACGGGGCGAACGTAGCCTACGACGGCGCCCCCGCTGTTCCACCCGGTCCTCAATCGTCCATAACGCGCGTTCGACCACCGAATCGGTACTCGGTCGACCATTACGCGCGCATGACTACCTAGGCACGCCGAGACCGGTGGCCGACTCGACGCAGGCCGGCCGCGACGAAACCACCGCGACCTTCTCGAAAACCCCCTCTACCCCTGTGGCCACCTCGTGGGCATGGGCCTCGCATTGGGCGAGGGCGAATAGCGTCGGGCCCGAGCCAGAGAGGCCGGCACCCAGGGCCCCGGCGTCGAGCAAGGCGGCCTTGGCATGCCGAAGCTCCGGCCGCAGCTCGAGCGCAACGGGCTCCAGGTCGTTGTGCAGAAGCCCCGAGAGGCGCTCCGGGTCTCCGGCGGCCAGGGCGGCCAGCAGCAGCTCGGGCTCCGGCTCGTGAGGTGAGAGCCCCGGAGACCACGCCCGATAGACCTCTGTGGTTGACAGAGGCTCGCGGGTCATCCCGAGCACGAAGGACAACGGCTGTGGCGCCTCGACCTTCCTCACGACCTCGCCGCGCCCGGTCGCCAGCGCAGTGCCGCCGACCAGGCAATAGGGGACGTCGCTCCCGAGCTCGGCTCCCATGCGGTTCAGCTCGGCGGCACCGATCTCGGCCGCCCACAGCCGATTGAGCGCGATCAAAGCGCCGGCGGCGTTGGCGCTGCCGCCCCCGAGCCCAGCCCCCAGTGGGATGCGCTTACGCAGACACACCTCGAGGCCGCTCCTGCGACCCGCGCGTGTCGAGACGAGATCAGCTGCCCGGGTCACGAGGTTCTGCTCCGCAGGAATGGCCGCCTCCCCCAGCCACGGCTCGAAGTCGACCTCGATGTGATCAGGCGGCCCGGCCCTCTCTGCCACGATCAGATCATCGGCCAAGGAGACCGAGTGCAACACGGTGGCGATCTCGTGATAGCCGTCCTTTCGGCGGCCCCGAACCACCAAGTAGAGATTGACCTTGGCGTTCGTTACAAGCCTGATGGGAGCGCGAGCGACTGGAGTGGGAGCGGGAGCGACGGGCGTGGAGGGAGCGGGAGCGACTGGAATGAGTGGGGCCGCGCTCAGCGCCGGGCCTCCAGTGCGCGGCCGACGCTCACGAACTCCGCCAAGCCGAGCTCTTCGGCCCTCGCCTGCGGCGCCACTCCGGCTTCCGTGAGCGCGGCGACGGCCGCCTCGGTACCGCCCGCGACCGAAGCCAGGGAGTTGCGCAGAGACTTGCGCCGCTGGGAGAACGCGGCCCTCACCACATCGCCGAGGTTCCCGGCTCCCGCCGGAGCCGGACGGCGGCGGAGCCTCACCACGACCGAATCGACGTTGGGAACGGGCCAGAACGCCCGCCGAGAGACGCGGCCGAGAATCGTGGCGTCGGCGTGCGCGGCGACGAGGACGCTCGAGGCTCCGTAGACCCTGGTCCCGGGGCTCGCCGCCAGCCGTTCGCCGACCTCCTTTTGCACCATCACGGTCAGCTCCTCGATCCGAGGCGCCTCGGCAAGGACCTTGAGCACCACTCGAGCGGCGACGCTGTAGGGAAGATTCGAGACGCTCTTGGTCGCGTCGAAGGAACCGAGGTCGACCTTCAGGGCGTCGCCCACGACGACTTCCACCCGGCCCCCCTCGACCACCTCCAGCAACAGAGCGGCCAGACGCTCGTCCTTCTCGAGCGCCACTACCCGTTCTGCGGCCCCCAACAAGCCAAGAGTGAGGGAGCCGAGGCCCGCCCCGATCTCGAGAATCTCCTCGCTCGGCCCGATCTCGGCCAGCCTCACGATCCGGGCAACGGTGTTGGGGTCGACGACAAAGCTCTGTCCCAAGGCCCTGCTCGGCCTGATATCGCTACTTCGCAGAAGCTCTCTGACGCGCGCTCCGCCGAGCAGAGAGCTCATTCCAGGCCGAACAGGCGGCGCGCGTTGGCGGTTGTGAGAGCGGCCAGGTGTTCCGCCTCGGTGTTGCGCGCGTGAGCCAGCGCTGCCCCCACATGGGGCAAGAGAGCCGGGCGGTTGGGCTTGCCGCGGTGCGGAACGGCAGTCAAAAAGGGTGAATCGGTTTCGACCAGGATTCGTTCCTCGGGGACCGAGGCAGCCGCTTCCTTGAGCGGCTCGGCGTTTGGAAACGAGATGTTGCCGGCGAAGGAAATGTAGGCCCCCAAGCTCAGAGCCCTCTTCAGCTCTTCTGAGTCCCCCGACCAACAGTGGAACACGAGCCGCTCCGGCGCTCCGAGGTCCTCGAGCAGGTCGAGAGCGCGCCCCGCCGAAGCCCGCGTGTGGATGACGAGCGCGAGGTCGTGCGCGTTGGCGAGCCGGATATGGGCGGTGAAGGCCTCGAGCTGCAGCACTTCGGGGCAGGCGTCTCGATAGAAGTCGAGCCCGGTCTCGCCCACCGCAACAACGTGATCGAAGGCAAGCAGCTCCGCCACGGCGCCGGCGGCGACGTCATCGAACTCAGAAGCCGAGTTGGGATGGACGCCGGCGGCAGCAACGATTCCCTCATGCTTCGCCAGCGCTGCGGCGCGCCGGGAGGACTCGACGTCGATTCCCACGGTCAACATGCTCTCCACCCCCGCCGTCCGGGCTTCCGCCACCAGCTTCGAGGCGTCCTCCTGCTCCTCGCACAGATGCAGGTGGCAGTGGGAATCGAACCAGCCGATCACGCCACGGCTCTGCCGAGGTCGGAATTGGGATTCATACGGCTCCGCCGAGGTCGGAATTGGGATTCAAACGGCTCCGCCGAGGTCGGAATTGGGATTCAATCGATGCGGGGAAACAGTGGAGGACCCGAGATGATCTGCGTCCCCTCAGCGCTCAGGCCCCAGCGGGCATCCTCGGAATGAGTGCGATCGTGCACCGAGCCCTGCTCACCAAGGCGACGCCACAGCTCCTGGGCAGCCTGGGGAGCGATGGGGGCGACCATCACGGCAAGCAGCCGCAGGGAGTCGGCGAGCTGATAGAGGACAACCTCGAGCCGGCGGCGGCGGGACTCGTCCTTGGCCAGCCCCCAGGGGGTGACCGCCTCCACGTAGGCGTTGGCGCCGCGAACGAAGCTCCAGCAGCTCCGCAGCGCCTCGTGCAGCAGGTACTCATCGATGGCCTCCACCATGCCGGCGAGGGCCGCTCGCTGCTTCTCCATGAGACCGTGCTCCACCTCGGTCAGCTCCGAAGGTTCCGGGGGGGCGGGAACAACCCCGCCGAGATAACGAGCGATCATCGACAGGGAGCGAGACGCCAGGTTGCCGAAGTCGTTGGCGAGGTCCGAGTTGTAGCGCTCGGCCATCGCTTCCCACGAAAAGCTTCCGTCCTGGCCGAAGGAAACCTCGCGCACGAAGAAGTAGCGGTAGCCGTCGGAAGAGAACGTCGGCAGCAGGTCGTGAGGAGAGATGCCGGTAAGCTTCGATTTCGACATCTTCTCGCCCCCGACCTGGAGGAAGCCGTGAGCGAAGACGGTCTCGGGCAGGGGAAGGTCCAGCGCCATGAGCATGGCGGGCCAGATGACCGAGTGAAACCACAGGATGTCCTTGCCGACCATGTGGACCGACGCGGGCCACAGGCGGGCGAATCGCTCCTCGTCGGAGCCGTAGCCGACCGCGGTGATGTAGTTCTGAAGCGCGTCGACCCACACGTAGATAACGTGCTTCGAATCCCACGGGACCGGCACTCCCCAGTCGAAGCTGACCCGCGAGATCGAGAGGTCGTCCAGACCGGTGCGGACCTTGCCAAGCACCTCCCTGCGCCTCGCCTCGGGCATCACGAAGCGGGGATTCGACTCGTAGAGGTCGATTAGCCTCTGCCGGTAGTCGGACAACCTGAAGAAATAGTTGTCCTCTTCGACGACCTCCGGGGGGACCCCGTGCAGCGGACAGTTGCCGTCCACCAGCTCATCCGGCTGCTTGAACGCCTCGCAGCCGACGCAATAGAGCCCCTCGTAGGACCCGAGGTAGATCTGGTCTCTCTGGTGCAGTGCGGTCATGAACTGCTGTACGGGCCCCTCGTGGCGCGGCTCGGTCGTGCGGATGAAATCGTCGTTGGAGATGTCGAGAGCGGCCCACAGCTCGGTCCA
>Ga0136622_10001245_pt1 | contig 10551 bp, 11 predicted proteins | sample AntDrymUQ4482106_2_FD_104803 | JGI IMG/M metagenome (GOLD analysis project Ga0136622, IMG submission 104803) | Polar desert sand microbial communities from Dry Valleys, Antarctica - metaG UQ448 (21.06) | ecosystem: Environmental > Terrestrial > Soil > Desert | place: Antarctica: Dry Valley...
GAGGTGGTGCGCGCGGCCGCCGAGCACGCCGTGTCGGTTCACGATCACGACGACACCCCGGAGCTGCGAGACGAGGTCCGCGGGATGCTCAAGGACGAAGCGCCCGCAGCCGCCTGAGCGGCAAGGGGACAGGTTCAGGCCGGGGCCCCGGAGCCGGCGGCCGCCGGCTCCGCGACGATCGCCTGGTCGCGGCCCCCGGCCTTGGCGGTGTAGAGCGCGGCGTCGGCGCGCGCCACCAGCTCCTCGCCCGACTCGGTCCCGTTCCAGTAGGCGATGCCGGCAGAGCAGGTCTGGCCTGCCGGCGTGGCGGCTCGGAGGCGCTCCACGGCCTCGAGCGCATCGGGGCGGGGACCGTGGGGAAGCAGGACCGCGAACTCCTCCCCTCCGTAGCGGGCGATCACGTCGGTTGCCCGCAGCGTGGTCCGCCAGGAGATCGCCACTTCCCGCAGCAACGCGTCACCCGCCGGATGCCCGTGCTGGTCGTTGAAGTCCTTGAACTGGTCGAGGTCCACGAGAGCCACCGCCATCGAGTCTTCCTGCCGTTCCGCAAGCGCAAGCTCGCGCCGGAACTCCTCGTCCCAGGCGCGCCGGTTCGGCAGCCCGGTCAGCTCGTCGGTGCGCGCCATCGCCTCCACGCGGGCAAGGAGCTCCTCCCGCTCGGTTCCCGCGCGCTCGCTGCGCCCGCGAAGCCAGGAGAGCAGCGCCCCTCCCACGACCATCGTCGCCATCATCATGGCCCACTTGAACTCCCGCTCGGTCCCATCGGAGAGGGCAAGCAGGACGGCGTAGACGATTCCGGCAAGGCCGACGTTCAAGACGCCCCAGTAACGCGGGAAGAAGTAGAAGGTCGGCAGGAGGATCCAGAAGTAGAACATCGCGATCGCGGCCATCGCGCCGGCGCCGACCGAGTAGACGCCTGTGCTGACCAGCAGGACGGCCAGCGGGGAGAGCGCCCAGTAGAAGCCCGCGGGGAGACGGCGCCGGCCAACGAGGATCACGATCGCGACGCACACCGCCAGGACCCCGGGGGCCGCGACGCCCAGCGCGTAGCGATCCTCCGCGTGGGGCAGGGGCAGGAGGAGCAGGTCGACCGTGCCGCCGAAGGCATAGATCAGCCCCCATGTCCGGGCCATCGCCCCCAGGTCGGCCGAGGGCATACCCAGGGGGACGCGGTCAGCGGATGGCGCGGGTGCCGTCTCCCCTGTCACGCCTCCAAGTATCGCGCAGTCCGCGGCGGGCGAGGGCACACCGCTCGTTGCACCCCGAAGGGGGTGGACGGGGGTACAGCGCGTAGGCGAGCGGTCAGCGTCAGCCAGGCACGCGCGAAGCGTACGCGACCCGAGCGGGACTTGCCATCCCCCGTTCCGGCCGTATGTGGTCGCTCAGCCGTTCGCTCGACTGAACGAGTTCGCCAGCCGGCCTTCCACCTTCTCCTCGAACTCGGGGGCCTGGTTGGCCCACCGGAGCAACCGGGGGAATCCCCAGGGGAACAGGAAGAACCCCACGAGGACGGCGACGTAGATGACCACCAGGAAGTCCTCGGTGAACATTGCGGTGAGGATGGTCGGCACAGCGGCCAGGATGCACGAAGCGATTACGGCATACACGGCGATCGTGTACTTCTCGCCGCTGTAGGGATTTCGCGGTAGGGCCTTCCCCCTCCGTGCTGCGACCCGCTTCACGGCCAGCACGGCTGCCAGCCCGATGACCAGGCAGATGACGTGCCAGGTGATCGAGGTGTACCAGGACCCCTCGGGGGGACCGGTGTCCTGGGCCACGAAGACCAGGGTGCCGAATGCGAATGCCAGCAGGAGATCGCTGAGAAGGGCGCGGAGCCCATCCCTCGTGGGGTAGGAAAGCCTTTTCCCGGCCCAGCTCGAAAGCAGTGGATAGCCGATTAGGGCCGCCAGGGCCAGAAGCCCGATCACTACCGGACTCCAGTCCCACATGGACGGGACCGGAAGGGCTGCGTCATACGCTCTATCGGGCATATCCAACATGCGAGTCTTCGATCAGCGGCCGCGTGCCGTCGGAGCTTTCAAAGTCAGCCCGAAAGACGCCGTGGTGGCGTGACCGCTCGGGTCACGCGATCCAGAGGGCTCTTGAGGTATCCGCGCACCTAGACGACGTTACCCGGACGCGGGCGGTGGGGCAAGGGTGCCGAGTACTCGCTTCGAGCGGAGGGGGAGGGATTCGAACCCTCGATGGACCAAAACGGCCCATAACGGTTTTCGAGACCGCCGCATTCAACCACTCTGCCACCCCTCCAGATGGCGGCCCGAAAGGGTAGTGGCCCGTCTGCGCGTCGCAGTCTCACTCAGCGGATGCGCGCGCCCCCCTTCGCGAGCACGAGGCGGCGGGGGTAGCGCTTCGACGACCGGCTCGAGCCCCACCGCCATCTCGGCCGCCGTCGGCCGGTCCGCGGGATTTCTGCTCAGAGCGCCCAGCAGGAGCTCGGCGAGCTGTGGATCGAGACCCCCGGGCAGTGGCGGCTGCTGCTCGACGAGCTGGGGGAAGCGGACGGTGGGGTCCTCGGAGTCCCGCGCGCCACGAGGCCGCGGGTAGGGAACCTGACCGACCATGGCGTGGTAGGTCGTCGCGGCGAGGCCCCACACGTCGGCGGGCGATCCGATCTCGCCTCGACACGCCTCGGGGCTCCCCCCGCCCAGCCCCTTCAGCACCGAGCGTCCGGGCGCGATCTCCGCGCCCTCGCCAAACAGCCAGCTCGACCTGTCGGTGCAAGAGGTCGCAGGCGGCCGGACGACCCGCGCGGGGGGGCGGTCCGGGGCACCGAGCGCTGGTCCTCGGCCAGTCCGGTCTGCTCGTCGCCAAGGGCCATGAAGGCGCCGGCGGCGCCATGTGTACGGAAAGAGCTCACTTCAGTCCTCCTTTTCGGGGCTGCCTCCTCTCATGACAGCCGCGAGGCCAAACGTCACGCGAATTCAGCGGCGCGTCTGAAAGAAGCCGGCGAGCAACGCCGCGGCGTCGTCGGCCAGCAGGCCCCCGGCGACCTCGGGCCGATGATTGAGGCGCGGCTCGGCGAGCACGTCGAGGACGCTGCCGGCCGCTCCCGTCTTGGGATCGGCCGCCCCGTACACCACCCGGGAGACGCGCGCGAGCACGATCGCGCCGGCGCACATCGCACAGGGCTCGAGCGTGACGTACAGCACCGAGTCGAGCACGCGCCACGAGCCGAGGGCGCGGGCGGCCTCCCTCAGGGCGATCGCCTCGGCGTGCGCTGTGGGGTCCTGGCGCAGCTCGCGCTCGTTGTGACCGGAGCCCACGACCTCTCCGTCCCGGACCACCACCGCCCCGACGGGCACGTCGTCGTGCTCGAGGCAACGCTCGGCCTCGCGGAGGGCCAGCCGCATGAAGTACTCGTCGCGCGGGAAGAAGTGTTTACGCACGGTGCGGAAACTCTGCGTCCGCGATCATGTCTTAAGTCGCGCGCCGACCCCGCCGCTCTCCTCATGCCCCCTATATCTGCCATCGCGCTTCGTGCAGCCGCTCCTGCCATCGCGGCTGCGCTGTTGACGGCGGCGCTCGCGCCTGCCACGCAGGCGAACCCGCCGGGTCTCAGCTCGGCCGCGAGCGGAGCCGCCTACAGCCCGGGCGAGGTCGTCCTGCACGACGAGGAGGGAGAGCGGGTCGCCCGGGTGCGCACCGGAGAAAGCGTGGGCGACGCCATCCGCCGCCTCCGCCGGCGGCCGGGCGTGCGCTACGCGGTCCCGAACTACCTCGCCCACGCCGCGGGGTTCATCCCGGACGACCCTGGCCCCGGAGAGACGCCGGGCGGATGGCAGGCACTCCAGTGGAACTTCCTTCCCGGGACCGGGGTCAACGCGCCCGAGGCCTGGGGCAACCTGATCGCCGCCGGCCGTCCCGGGGGGAAGGGGGTCACCGTAGCCGTGCTGGACACCGGCGTGGCCTACGCGAACCGGGGACGATTCCGCCGGTCTCCGGACTTCACCGCCGGCCGGTTCGCCCGCGGCTACGACACCGTCGACGACGACCCCTACCCCAACGACCCCAACGGCCACGGAACCCTCATCGCCGGAATCATCGGGGAGGAGACCAACAACGGCATCGCGCTCACCGGCCTGGCCTACGGTGCCAAGATCATGCCCGTGCGCGTGCTGGACGCGGCCGGCACCGGCGAAGCGGAAGACGTTGCCGAGGGGATCCGCTGGGCGGCCAATCACGGCGCGGACGTGATCAACCTGTCGCTGGTGTTCTCGAGCTCGGTGCGCTCGAGCGGCGTGCCGGAGATCCTCTCCGCCCTGCGCCGAGCCCGGCGCAAGGGCGTCGTGGTCGTCGGTGCGTCGGGCAACGAGGGCCAGCCGCTGGTTGCCTACCCCGCCCGCACCAACTCGGTGATCGCCACCGGGGCGACCACCGAGCACGGCTGCGTGGCCGAGTACTCCAACGAGGGCGAGGGCCTGGACATCGTCGCCCCCGGTGGCGGAGCCGATGCGAGCGTCGACGGCGACCCCTTCTGCCGTCCCTTCGAGGATCCCGGCCGCAACATCTTCCAGCTCACCTTCCAGAGCTCGGTGCGGAGCTTCGGCTATCCCGACGACTTCGAGGGCACATCGATGTCCTCTCCCCACGTGGCCGCGGCCGCGGCGCTGGTGATCGCCAGCGGTGTGGTCGGCACGGACCCCACACCCCACCAGGTGGAGGAGCAGCTGAAGGCGACCGCCCGCGACCTCAGCAGCCCGGGGTTTGATCTGAGGTCGGGGGCCGGAATGCTGGACATCGCAGCCGCGACCCGGCCCGGTCCACCCGAGCCGCCACCCCCGCTCGCACCTCCCCCGCCTCAGCCGCCCGCCCCGCCTCGGCCCCCCGCGGCGCTCCGGTAGCGGTAGCCGAACCCGCGTACCGTCTCCAGGGGCGATGCCTGGGCATCCCAGCCCATCTTGCGCCGCAGATAGCCGACGTAGAGCTTGACCTGGTCGCGCGAGACCCCCGCGGTGTCGTCCCAGACGAGCTCGCCGAGCTGTTCGCGGCTGAGGACCTGATCCGGGTTCTCCGCGAACGTGGTCAGCAGGCGGAACTCCAGCGGGGTGAGCGACACGCGCTTGCCGCCCGCCTTCACCTGGCGCTGGGCGAAGTCGATTTCGATGTGGTCGTCGCCGTAGACCTCGCGGGTCGCGGGAGCCTGGCCGGCATTCCGCCGCAGGAGCGCATCGACGCGGGCCAGTAGCTCCTGACGCCCGAAGGGCTTGGCCAGGTAGTCGTCGGCTCCGGCGCGGAGGCCGCGGACCTTGTCGAGCTCGGTCCCGTGGGCGGTCAGCATCAACACCGGGACATCCGAAAGGTCCCGGATCCGCTCCAGCGTCTGCCAGCCGTCCAGCTCGGGCATCGTCACGTCGAGGATCACGATGTCGGGCCGGGCGCCGTGGAGCTTGCGCAGCCCCTCACGACCGTCGGCCGCCTCCACGACGTCCTTGCCGGCCCGCTCGAGCAGGGTCCGCACGAGCCCGCGGATGTCGGCCTCGTCATCGATCACCAGCGCTCGCCGGAGGCTCATACCGGATCCTTACCCGGCCCGTCCCGGGGCCTCACGCGCGAGAACCATGGTTCTGTCTGTGACACGGGTCCTCATCGTCGAGCCAGACCGCGAGGTCCGGACGCTCATCGAGCGAACGGTGCAGCGTCTCGGACACGAGGCGATCGTGCACGACGCCGCACGAGGCGGCCCGCCGGTCGAGGTGGACGTACTCCTCGTGGAGCCCGCCGCTCCGCGTGAGCGGGCGTTCGCCCACGCTCTGCGCCAGCTCGTTCCCGAGCTGGCGACGGTGATCTGCTCAGTCCGGGGCAAGGACGCCGAGCTCGCCTCGCTGCAACCGGTGCAGCACGTGGTCAAGCCGTTCTCGCGCAGCGAGCTGGAGCAGGCGCTGCACGCGGCCGCCGGACTGACGGCGAGCGCCCGCGCCGGTGCCGGGGCGTAGGTCACGCGGCCGGACGGTTGCGGGCGCCTCAGGTCGTCCGGATGATCAGCACCGAGCAGGGAGCGTGGTGTGAGATCTTGTTCGGCACGGAGCCCAGCAAGAAGCGCTTGGCGCCGGTCATCCCCTTGTTGCCCACGACGATCAGGTCGGCGCCGCGCTCCTCGGCCACGTCCAGGATCGCGTCGGCGGGGTCGCCCTGGCGCGCAAGGGTCTCGACCTCGACCCCGGCCTCCCTGATGTCCTCGGCGGCCTCCCTGAGCGTCGCGTCCACGTCCTCGCGCTCATGGACCATCCACTCGATGTCCCTGGGCGCCTCCGCGCGCTCCTCCCGGAGGCGCGAGCCGGACACCGGCTCGTAGGCGGACACCAGGCTGATCGCGGCGCCCACCCGTTTGGCGAGGTCGGTCGCCTGGCGCACAGCCTCGCTCGCCGTGTCCGAGCCGTCGGTCCCCACCACGATCGAGCCGAACATCCGCCTCCTCTGCAGGTGCGTGAGCGGGCGCATCCTCTCACATACGCTGGGGCCCGATGATCGACCTCCACTCGCACGTGCTGCCCGCCGTCGACGACGGCCCGGCGACCCTGCAGGACTCTCTCGAGCTGGCGCGCGCGGCGGTCGCCGGAGGCACGCGAACGATGGTCGCGACCCCGCACATCGACCATCACTGGCACGTGGATCCCCGGCAGCTCGGCCCTTCGATCGAAAACCTGGAGGTGGCCCTGGCCGAGCAGGAGATCGAGCTCGAGGTGCTGCCCGGCGGCGAGATCTCCCTGGCCCGTCTGGGGGAGCTCTCCGAGGACGAGCTGGATCTCGTGGCGCTGGGAGGGGGCCCCTACCTGCTGGTCGAGGCACCGCTTTCGCCCCATGCCGGGGAGATCGAGGGCCTCATACTCTCCCCCCGGGACGCGGGAAGGGAGGTGCTCCTCGCTCACCCGGAGCGCTGCCCCAGCTTCCAGACCAGCCCCGAGCGCCTGGAGTGGCTCGTGCGCCAGGGAGTGCGGTGCCAGGTCACCTCGGGGTCGATGGCGGGACGCTTCGGCGACCGGGTGCGGCGGTTCACCCTCGAGCTGCTGCGGGCCGGGCTGGTGCACGACGTGGCCTCGGACACCCACCACCACGAGCGTCGCCGCCCGGACCTGCTCGGGGGCTTCGCGGCCGCCGAGGAGGAGCTCCCCGGGATCTCCGCGCAGTCTGATTGGCTCACCAGGGAGGCGCCGGCGGCCATCCTGGCCGGGACCGAGCTCCCGCCCCGCCCTCCCCTGCCCGAGGCCGTCCGGCGGCGCAGGCGGCTGCCGGGGCTGCGGCGGCCTAGAGCTTGATCGCGGCGATCACGATGCCCGCCACCACGAACACCACGATCAACACCTGCATCCAGATCCAGAAGGGCGACATCCAGGCCTAAGGCTAGGCCGGGCCGATAATCCCCCGATGGCGCCCGACCGGGAGACGCGGCCCCCCGCCCGCCGCGTGGCGCGAAACACCGTCCTGCGAGCCGCGGCGGAGATCGTCGGGAAGCTCGCCTCGATCGCGCTGTTCGCCTACGTCGCCCGGGCGCTGGGCAGCGGGATCCTCGGCGAGTTCGTCTTCGCGCTGGCTCTGACCCAGATCGTCTGGTCGCTGGCCGGCTTCGGCTTCGATCGCATGGCCCTCCGCGACATCGCCCGCGATCACCGCGCGATCGACCGGCTGTTCTGGGACATGTTCACGTTCAAGCTGGCCGCCGGACTGGTCGGCATCGCCGCAGCGGCCGCGATCGTGGCTCTCGCCGGCTATTCCGGCCGCGTGCAGGCACTGGTGGCGATCCTCGGTCTCGCGGTCGTGCTTGTGCTGGTCTCCGCAGGGGCGCAGGCGGTGTTCCAGGCGTACGAGCGGATGGAGTACTACTTCTACGCCGCGGTGCCGAACAAGGTGCTCGCGGCGCTGCTCGGCATCGGTGTCCTTCTCGCCGGCGGGGGGATCGTCGCCGTGGCGGCAGGCCAGCTCGTCGCCGCGATCCTCTCGCTGGCCATCGCGCTGTGGTTCCTCTACCGGAACTTCGCCCGGCCCCGCGTGGCGGTGCGGCCGCGGGCGTGGCCCCGCCTGGCGCGGGACTCGGCCCCGTTCGGGATGCAGGAGGTCCTGGGCCAGGTCATCTTCCGCATCGACATCGTGATCCTGTCGCTGCTGACCACCAGCGCGGTCGTCGGCGCCTACGGTGCGGGCTACCGCCTGCTCGAGGCCACGCTCTTCCTGGCCTGGTCGGTGGGGACCTCGGTGCTCCCCATGTACTCCTACCTCGCGCGCGACGGGCAGCCGTCGCTGGGGCGGGTGTTCGAAGGGTCGTTGAAGTTCGTGGCGGTGATAGTCGTTCCGGTCGCGGTGGCGTTCTTCCTCTGCGCACGCGGGATCGTCGACGCCGTGTACGGGCTGCCCGAGTACGAGACCACCGTGGCCGTGCTCCGCTGGCTGGCCTTCGCGCTCGTGGCCTACTCGGTGGGCCACCTCGCGGGCATCCTCGTGCTGGTACGCCGGCCGGGGCGGCTCACGGTGATCGCCACGGGTGTCGTGGCGGTGTTCAACGTCGCGCTGAACCTCGTGCTGATCCCCCGATTCGGGGCCGAGGGGGCGGCCGCGGCGACGCTCGCCACCGAGCTGCTGCTCGCGGCGATCGTGGTGCTGCTCGCCCGGCCGGTCGCCGGCACCCCGAACTGGCTCTCGATCGGAGGCGGCGCGACGCTCGGCGCCGCCGCGATGGCGGGGGTGCTGCTGCCCCTGGACGGTGCCCTGTGGGCGCTTCCGCTCGCCCTCGTCGCATACCTGCTCGTGCTTGCCGTCTTCGAGGCACGCTCTCTGAGCGGCGACCTGGCCGCAGTCCGCGAGGTCCTCTCCCGGCGAGGCTCGGTGCCGGCCGTGGCGGCGGAGGAATCGCCGCCCGGGCCGCTGTAGAGAGACCTACCCGGAAACCGCGACCAGCCGGTACAGCGCCTCCACCTCGTCGACCATGCGCTCGACCCCGAAGCGGCGCCGGGCGTCGGCCTGGGCGGCGCTGCCCATGCGCTCGCGCGCCTCGGGATCCGCCGCGACCGCGGCCAGACGGTCGGCCAGCGCGTCCGCGTCGTGAGAGGAGACCAGGTAGCCGTTCTCGCCGTCGCGGACCGCCTCGGGCGTGCCGTCGACCGCGCTCGCGACCACCGGCAGTCCCATGGCCATGGCCTCGAGCACCGCGATCGGCATTCCCTCCCAGTACGAGGGCAGCACGAAAGCGTCGAGCGCGCGAAGGTAGGGCTCGACGCGGCCGCCGTAGTCCACGAGGCGGGTGGTCTCGTCCAGGCCGGCGGCCCGCAGGCGCTCGGCGACCATCGGGCGCAGCGGCCCGTTGCCCACGATCGCAAAGCGGGGCGACTCGTCCCTGAGGGCGAGCAGCTCCAGCGCGTCGAGCAGCGTGGGAAGCCCCTTCTGGTCTCGCAAGCCGGCGACGAAGCCGAGCAGCGGGCCCTCTCCCCGGAACTCCATGAGCCCGGGGTCGGGCACGGCGTCGCGATCGGGATCTACCCCGTAAAGGACGACGTGAACGCGTTCGGGCGGGATCACCCGGTCCGCGACTGCCGCGTCGCGCTCGTCCTCCGCGCAGGCGACGAGCGCAGCCGTGTGCCGGCCCAAGCGCCGTTCGACGGCGAGGTTGACCGCGCGCCGCGCGCGGGCGCCGCGCCGCGGGCGCCGCAGCTGCGTGCGGTACACGAAGGAGTGGGGGGTGTAGAGCGAGGGGACTCCCGCGCGCCGGGCGGCGACCCGTCCGAGCAGGCCCGCCTTCTGCCCGTGGGCGTGGACGGCGTCGAAGCGCCCAGCTTCCAACGCAGCGCCGAGGCGCCGCAGCGTGGACACGTCCTCGCGCGGAGCCGGCACCTGGCCGACGATGTCAAGAGGCATGTAGGAGGCGACCCGCTCCAGGTCGGGTCGCAGCTGGGCGTCCGCCGGTCCACCGACCACGACCTCGTGCCCGCGCGCCGCCAGGCCCCCGGTGAGCCGCCGGACGTGCTCGGGGACGCCGCCGTCCGGGGGCTGGAAGAGCTCGAGGACCCGCAGAGGCCGGTTCGCCACGGGAGAACCGTATGCCAGGTGCGCGTCCGGCCCCGCGGTCGACTTCTCAGGCCGGGCCCCGCCGGTGCCGATACGAAACCTCGTGGCACGGATTCTCACTTCCAGGCACATGCGTACCCTCCGCCGGCTCGCGCTGCTCGCCTGCGCCCTTGGCACCTTGCTCGCATTCGCCGCCCCCGCCTCCGCCCAACCCCCTCACCGCGGTGTGCAGCTGCACTCGCTGTGGTGGGACTCCAGCGACCAGGACATGGATCGCGAGCTCGACCTCGCCCGCGATGCCGGCAGCACCACCCTCCGCATCGACGTCAGCTGGTCGAGCCTGGAGACGGGCGGCAAGAACCAGTTCTCCGGCTGGTATGTCAACAAGCTCGACCGGTTCGTGGCAGGGGCCCGCTCGCGGGGGATGAAGGTCATCGCCACCCTCTGGTCGACCCCGTGCTGGGCGTCCTCGGCGCCCGACTCGCTCAAGCAGGGCTGCGCCGGAAGCTGGTGGGACCGCGGTGTGACCCAATACCCCCC
>Ga0136622_10001248_pt1 | contig 10541 bp, 12 predicted proteins | sample AntDrymUQ4482106_2_FD_104803 | JGI IMG/M metagenome (GOLD analysis project Ga0136622, IMG submission 104803) | Polar desert sand microbial communities from Dry Valleys, Antarctica - metaG UQ448 (21.06) | ecosystem: Environmental > Terrestrial > Soil > Desert | place: Antarctica: Dry Valley...
CGCCCGCGGCCAGCAGCCCGTCGATCTCGGCGTGCGCGAGCTGCGCGTACTCGGCGACGCTGAAGCGCGCGTCGACGGGCCGAAACGAGATCAGGCGGTGCTCCAGCCGGGCGCGCTGGGCGCAAGCCGGGACGCCCGTGAGGACCTCCAGGCCGCGGTACACCTGCAGCGCGTCGGCCGAGACCGCCACCGGGCGCTGCCCGCGCGCCGTCATCCGCTCGGCGAGCGCGATGGCGACGTCGGTCTTGCCGACCGCCGTCGGGCCGAAGAGGGCGAGGACGCTGGCGGGCACTGCGGGCAGTATCCGCCGCCGCGGCCGGCCGGCGTCGCACGCGGAGTATCGTCCCCGGCGATGAGCGTGCGGATCGCATGCGGGCTCTCGACCGCGTCGGACCCGCGGGCGGGCGCCCTGGAGGCCGCCGAGCAGGTCGCGCGCGAGCTGGGCGATGCGAGCATCGACCTGGTCTTCGTCTTCGCGTCGGGCGCGCACCTCGCCGCGCCGGATGCCACGATCGAGGCCGTTCACGAGACGTTGGCGTCCGACGTGCTGATCGGCTGCGGGGCCGGCGGCATCGTCGGCGCCGGACGCGAGATCGAGGGCGGCACGGCGGTGACCGTCTGGGCGGCGGCGTTCGAGAACGGCATCGTGTCGACGTTTCACGCCGAGGTGCAGGAGGTGCAGGAGGGCGTGGCGGTTGCCGGCGTCCCCGATCTCGCGGGCGCCGGCGGCGCGATCCTGCTGCCCGATCCCTACTCGTTTCCGACCGACGCCGTCCTGACAGAGCTGCACGAGCGCGCGCCCGGCGTGCCGGTGCTGGGCGGCATCTCCAGCGCCCGCACGCTCGACGGCGACGCGGCGCTGTTCAGCGGCGACGAGGTGCTCTCCGGCGGGGCCGTCGGCGTGCGCTTCGACGGCATCGAGCTGCTGCCGTGCGTCTCGCAGGGCGCGACGCCGCTCGGCCCCGTGATGAAGATCACCGAGGGCGAGGGCCGGATCATCAAGAAGCTCGGCGGGCGGCCGGCGCTGGGAGCGCTGCGGGCGATCCTCGATCGCATGGACGACGCCGAGCGCGCCACGCTCGAGGGGGGGATGCTGCTCGGCATCGTCGTCGAGCACGACGGCGGCGACTCCGAACAGCAGGACTTCCTGATCCGCAGCGTGCTCGGCGGCGACCCCGAGACGGGCACGATCGCGGTCGGCGCGACGATCTCCGAGGGCCAGAAGGTCCGCGTCCACGCGCGCGACGCCGCCTCCGCCGATCGCGACCTGCGCGATGCCCTGGGCCTGCGCCGCCAGGCGCTCGGCTCCGACGCGCCGGCGGGCGCATTGATGTTCACCTGCAACGGGCGCGGTCGCGGGATGTTCGGCGTGCCCGACCACGACGCGGCGGCGCTGACGGCCGAGCTCGGCGACATCCCCGCGGCCGGCTTCTTCGCCGCCGGCGAGATCGGGCCGGTGGGCGGCGAGAGCTTCCTGCACGGCTTCACGGCGACGGTCGCGGTGTTCGCCTCGTGAACGTCGCCGGGCGCAGCGTGCTGCTGACGGGCGCGAGCGGCGGCCTCGGCCAGGCGATCGCGCGCAGGCTGTCGGGGGCGGGGGCGCAACTGATCCTGTCCGGGCGCCGCGGGGAGGTGCTCGAGGACCTGGCGGCGGAGCTCGGCGCGCGGGTCGCGATCGCCGACCTCGCCGACGCCGAGTCGGTGCGCGGCCTGATCGACGCGCACGCCGACGTCGACATCCTCGTCGCGAACGCGGCGCTGCCGGGCTCCGGCCGGCTTGAGTCCTTCAGCGAGGCGGAGATCGACCGCGCGCTGGACGTCAACCTGCGCGCGCCGATCATGATCGCCCGCGCGCTCGCGCCGCGGATGGTGGCGCGCGGCTGCGGTCACATCGTCTTGATGTCCTCGCTGGCGGGCAAGACCGCGACCGCCGGCAGCTCGATCTACAACGCGACGAAGTTCGGCCTGCGCGGCTTCGCCGGCGCGCTGCGCGCGGAGCTGCACGGCAGCGGCGTCGGCGTGTCGGGGATCTACCCCGGCTTCATCCGCGACGCCGGCATGTTCGCCGACTCGGGCGTCAAGCTGCCCGCCGGCGTGGGCACGAAGTCGCCCGCCCACGTCGCCGCCGCGACGCTGCGTGCGATCGAGCGCAACAGGGGCGAGGTGGTGGTGGCGCCGGTCGGTCTGAAGCTCGGCGCCACGTTCGGCTCGCTGCTGCCCGAGGCGGGCGCGGCGGTCACGCGCAAGCTGGGCGGCGACGCGATCGTGCAGCGCTTCGCGAGCGGTCAGAGGTCCAAGCGCTGAACGGATCCTCGCCGCGCCGACCTCAGGAGTCGTGGTCGCCCAGCGCGTGCTCGCGGATCAGCCGCGCCGCGCGCTGCGGCGCCTCCAGGAAGAACAGATGGCCGACGCCCTCCAGCAGCTCCAATCGCGCGCCGGGAACCAGCGAGGCGATCAGGTCGCCGTTGACGGCGTCGAGCATGCGGTCGGCCGTGCCGTGGATGACGAGCGTCGGCAGCTGCAGCCCGCGCAGCCGCCCGAAGACGTCGTGACCGTTGAGGGCCGCGTACTGCGCCATCACCAGCTCGAGCTCGGCGGGATGCCGGCGGGCAGCCTCGCCGAACGCGGCGTAGTTGGCGGGGTCGGCGGCGAACTGCGGCGAGACGACGATCTCATAGCCGGTCCTCAGCATCCGCTCGCTATCGCCCGACAGCACCGCCGCGGTCAGCTCCTGGACGACCTCCGGCGCCGTCGGCCGCGCCTGCGTGCCGCCGGGCGACGTGGCGCCGAGCGTCAGCGTGCGCAGGCGCTGCGGCGCGCCCAGCGCGAGCTCCTGAGCGATCATCCCGCCGAGCGAGAAGCCGAGCACGTGCGCGCGCTCGATCTGCAGCGCGTCGAGCAGCGCGAGCACGTCGCCGGCGAGGTCGGCGACCGTGAAGTCGCCGCTCAGCGGCGCGCTGCGCCCGGCGCCGCGGTTGTCGAAGACGATCAGCTCGAAGTCGCGCTCGAGCGCTGAGAGGAACGGCTCGCCCCAGTGCAGGCTGTGGGCGCCGAGCCCCTGGATCAGCACCAGCGGCTCGCCGCGACCCCGGCGCTCGCAGTGCAGCTCGGTTGCGGCGACGGGCAGCCTCGGCACGGCCCGAACGCTACAGCGGCAGCGCGAGCTGGTCTGGCGCCGGCGCGGCGGCGTCGCCGTGCTGAAAGGACGCGACGCGCACGCCGAGCAGCCGCACGGGCCGCGCCGGGCAGTACTCGCGCAGCAGCTCGATCGCGACGGCGCCGACGGTCTCGGCGTCGTTGCACGGCGTCGGGAGCGTCCGCGCCCGCGTGACCGTCGTGAAGTCGGCGAGACGGACCTTGATCGCGATCGTGCGCCCGCGGCGGCCCTGCGCGACGAGCCGTTCGCAGAGCTGGCCGGCCAGCGCCGACAGGCGCTGCTCGAGCGCCCGCGGGTCGGCGATGTCCGTGTCGAACGTCGTCTCGCGCGACTCGGAGACAGCCACGCGCCGCGGTGTGAGCACGGCCGATCCCTCGAAGCGCGCGCGCCGGCGCAGGTCCGGCCCGTGATTTGAGCCGAACTGCGCGACGAGCGTCTCCTGCGGCGTGCCGGCGAGCGCGCCGAGCGTCGTGATCCCGAGCGCCACCAGGCGGTCGACCGTCTTGGGCCCGATCCCGGGAATGAGACCCGGCGGCCGATCGGCGAAGCGCGCGCGCGCCTGCGCGCGCGTCAGGCAGACGAAGCCGCGCGGCTTGTCGGCAGCTGAGGCGACCTTCGCGACGAGCCGGTTGGGCCCGATCCCGACCGAGGACTCAAGGCCTGTCGCGGCGCGCACGTCGGCGACGAGCCGCCGCATCGCCGCGCGCGGCGCGACGAGCCCGTCGAGGTCGAGGTACGCCTCGTCCAGGCCGGCGACCTCGACGCGATCGACTGCCGCGCGCACGAGCTCCATGACCGCGTGAGATGCCTCGCGATAGGCGCTGAAGTCGGGCGCGACGAGCACCGCCTGCGGGCACAGCCGCCGCGCCCGCGCCGTCGGCATCGCCGACCCGATGCCGAACCTGCGCGCCTCGTAGGACGCCGTCGTGACGACCGCCCGCGGGCCATTGCCCGAGACGATCACCGGCAGCCCGCGCAGCTCGGGCCGGCGCAGCAGCTCGACGCTCGCATAGAACGCGTCGACGTCGAGGTGCGCGATCGGGGCCACGACGACACACGATGACGGTCGCGGCGGCGAGTTCGGCTGAGGTCCAGCGCTGCGAGCAGCGCCCCACCGGTTGTCATCGCCCGCCGCGCCGGGAACAATCGTGCGTGAATGGACACACGGCCACCATCGGCGGCGAGCCCGGCTTGAAGCGCATCCGCCCCGTGATCGCGATCGGTGTGCTGCTGCTGACCGCCGCCGGCGTCGTCGGCGCGATCGCGTACCTCAACGCGCGCGACGACGCGACGCTGTCGACCGCGCAGGGCCCGGGGCGCGAGCGCCCGGCGGGCGCGCGGCCAGCCGTGGAGCCCGGCAACGTCCTGCTGACGTACTCCGAGCCGCAGCTCGCCCCCGCGCTGCGCGCCCTGGCGCGCGAGCTCGGCGGCTCGGACGACGCGCTCGCCGCCGCCGGCCAGGCGGTGCTCGTCCGCCGCCGGCCCGGCCTGCCCGCGCCGATCTCCGCGCTCAGCGCGGGCCATCGCCTCGACGCCGCGCGCGCCGACGATCCCGCGCTGCGCCGCTTCGTCGAGTACCGGCTCGGGCGGCGCAGCGGATGAGCGGCGCGCTGCGGATCGCGCTGTCGCAGCTCAACGCGACCGTTGGCGACATCGCCGGCAACGCGCAGCGGATCGCCGCCGGCATCGACAGCGCGCGCGAGGCCGGCGCGCAGCTCGTGTGCTTCCCGGAGCTCGCGCTGACGGGCTACCCGCCCGAGGACCTGCTGCTCAAGGAGCACTTCCTCGCCGACGCGCGCAGCGCGCTGCGCCAGCTCGCCGAGGACACCGCGGGCGGCGACATCGTCGCGGTCGTCGGCTATCCCGAGCGCGCGCAGGACGTCTACAACGCCGCCGGCGTGCTCGCCGACGGCGAGCTGCGCGCCACCTACCGCAAGATGCACCTGCCCAACTACGGCGTCTTCGACGAGCTGCGCTACTTCCAGTCGGGCGCGGGCGGCGCGACGATCGAGATCGACGGCGTGACCGTCGGGCTGACGGTCTGCGAGGACATCTGGCAGCCGGGGCCGCCGCTGTCGGAGGAGGCGCTCGCCGGAGCGCGGCTGATCGTCAACCTGTCGGCCTCGCCCTACCACGCCGGCAAGGGCGTGCAGCGCGAGCGGATGATCGCGCAGCGCGCGCAGGACAACCTTGCGATCGTCGCCTTCTGCGCGCTCGTCGGCGGCCAGGACGAGCTCGTCTTCGACGGCCACTCGCTCGTCGTCGATCACGAGGGAACGGTGCTCGCGCGGGCGCCGCAGTTCGAGCAGGCGCTGCTCGTCGTCGACGTCGACACGCGGGCGGCGGGCGCGGCGCGGCTGCGCGACACGCGCCAGCGGCCGGCGGCGCGCGAGGCGCGGCGCGAGGTCGTGTCGCTCGGCTCGTTCGAGGTCCGTGAGGCGCGCGCCCGCCACCCGCCCGCGAAGCCGGCGCCGGCGCTCGCAGCGCTGCTCGATCCCGTCGACGAGATCTACGCCGCGCTCGTGCTCGGCACGCGCGACTACGCGACCAAGAACGGCTTCGAGCACGTCGTGCTGGGCCTCAGCGGCGGCATCGACTCGACGCTCGTCGCGCTGATCGCGGTCGACGCGCTGGGCGCCGAGCGCGTGACGTGCGCGACGATGCCCTCGCAGTACTCCTCGCAGGGCACCCGCAGCGACGCCGGGACGCTGGCGACCAACCTCGGCATAGAGCTGCTCGAGCTGGCGATCTCACCGCTGATGGCGGTCTACGACGAGGCGCTGAGCGACGTCTTCGCCGGCCGCGAGGCCGACATCGCCGAGGAGAACCTGCAGGCGCGCATCCGCGGCAACATCCTGATGGCGCTGTCGAACAAGTTCGGCTGGCTCGTGCTGACCACGGGCAACAAGTCCGAGATGTCGGTCGGCTACTCGACGCTGTACGGCGACAGCGCGGGCGGCTTCGCCGTCATCAAGGACGTGCCCAAGCAGCTCGTCTACGAGCTCGCGCGGCGTCGCGACGAACGCGCCGACGGCACGCTCGTGCCACCCGAGCTGTTCACCCGGCCGCCGTCGGCCGAGCTGCGTGCCGACCAGCGCGACGAGCAGTCCCTGCCCCCCTACGAGATCCTCGACGCGATCCTCGAGGGCTACGTCGAGCACGACCTCGATCGCGAGCAGCTCGTCGCGGGCGGGCTGCCGGCCGCCGATGTCGAGCGCGTCATCCGCCTCGTCGACGCCGCCGAGTACAAGCGCCGTCAGCAGCCGCCCGGGATCAAGCTCACGACCCGCGCCTTCGGCCGCGACCGCCGCGTTCCGATCACGAACCGCTATCGGGGCTAGCAGCGTCGGGCGGACCACCACGCAAGGGTCGTACGGCGATCGTCATCCGCGACAGCGCGCACAGCCGCCCGGCGTCGTCGGTGATCTCGACGTCCCAGACCCACGTCGTGCGCCCGCGATGGCGCCGCGTCGCCAGCGCGTGCACCGTCCCCTCGGCGATCGGGCGCAGGAACGACGTCTGGTTGGACAGGCCCAGCGCGCCGTTGCCCTCGGGCAGCACCGCCATGGCCGTGCCCACGGACGCCAGCGCCTCGGAGATCGCGGCGATGACGCCGCCGTGGACCAGGCCGAACGGCTGGCGAACCTCGTCGCGCACCGGTACCCGGCCACGAACGGACTCGTCGCCGCAGTCGAGGATCTGTAGTCCGTAGAGGGCGTCGAAGCCCTTGTAGCTGCGCAGGAGGGCCTCGTGGTCCATGCCACGCGGGACCCTACCGAGCGCCGCTCGCGCTCCGCTCAGCGCGGGTCGCTAGGGTGCCACGGATGCCGTCCCTCGACACGCTGGACGACGGCCAGCGCGCCCTCCTGCAGCTGCTGCTCAAGCAGGGCAAGTCCTACGAAGACCTGGCGGGGCTGCTGAGAACCGACGCGGCGGGCGTGTGCCGGCGCGCCCACGAGGCGGTCGAGGCGCTGGGCCCGGTCACCGCGGGCGTCGCGCGCGACCGGCGCAACGAGATCGCCGACTACCTGCTGGGCCAGCAGAGCGCGTCCCGGCGCGCCGCGACGCGCGAGCTGCTCGAGGGATCCGCCGTGGCGCGCACGTGGGCGCGGGCGGTGGGCGGCGCGCTGAGACCGATCGCGCCGGAAGGGCTGCCCGACGTGCCCGCCGAGCCCGCGGAGGTCGAGCAGGCCTTCGACGCGCTCGACCGCCGCACGGCGCGCCAGGAGGAGGTCAGGCGCAGCTCGCGGGCGGGCGGGATGGCGCTCTTCGCCGGGCTCGGCCTGCTGCTCGCGATCGGGCTGCTGTGGGCGCTCGGGGCCTTCGACGGTCCTGCCGAGGACAGACCCGCCGCCAACACCACGAGCACGGCCACGACCCAGACGCCGACGCGGTACGAGCCGCTGCAGACGGCGGTCATGAAGCCGCCGAGGGGCCGCAGCTCCAAGGCCGAGGCGGTCGCCGTCATCGCCCGGCCCGTGGGCACCGAGGACCTCAGCCTCGCAATCAAGGGGGTCAAGCTCGCGCGAAGCCCCAAGCGTGGCTGGGCCTACAGCATCTGGCTTTACTCCTCCCCCACCAGCGCGCGGTTCGTCGGCTTTCCGACGCGGCTGGTCGGCAGGGACGGGGCGCTCGAGTTCGCCTTCCAGCTGGAGAAGGACACGGGCAACTTCAAGGAGGTGCTGTTGACGCGCGAGACCGTCGAGCAGCCCGCGCGGCCGGGCGAGATCGTGCTGCGCGGGCCGCTCGAGGTCGTGGCTCCCCAGGCGCGCGGGCAGGGCACGCAGACGCAGCCGGGCCAGTGATGGTGGATCAGACACCCACGACGATCGATTGCGGTCGGCGGCCGATCAGCCAACGCTGCAGGAATCTGGCCGGGCTGGATCGGCGGCATTACTCCTGCTCGTAGCGGATCAGCGCCTGCACGTCGTGCGGCGCGAGCCGCTCGCGGCCGGCGAGGAACGCCAGCTCGATGACGAACGCGCAGCCGACGACCTCGCCGCCAAGCTGCTCGACGAGCCGGCAAAGCGCGCTCGCTGTGCCGCCGGTCGCCAGCAGGTCGTCGTGGACGAGCACGCGCGACCCGGGCGCGATCGCGTCGGCGTGCAGCTCGAGCGAGCTCCGCCCGTACTCGAGCTCGTACTCGGCGCTGACCGTGTCGTGGGGCAGCATCCCCGGCTTGCGCGCGAGCACGAAGCCGGCGCCAAGATCGCGCGCCAGCGCCGGACCGAGCAGAAAGCCGCGCGCCTCCGGGCCGATGACGACTTCCGGCTCCAGCGAGCGCGCGACCTCGACGAGCGCCCGCACCGTCGCGTCGAGCCCGTCGGCGCTCGCCAGCAGCGGGGTGATGTCGCGAAACACGATCCCGGGCTTGGGGAAGTCGGGGATCGAGCGGATGTAACGCTCGAGCGGCTCGCCGGCGCCGGCGCTCACCGGTGGGCCCGCTAACGGGCCGCGACCTTGCGCAGGTCGCGGATCAGCAGCAGGTGCTTGAGGTGCGTCGCGACGGCCGCCAGGTTCTCCAGCGCCTCGAGCGCCTCCTTGCGCCGCTCGGGGTTGCGCGAGCGCAGCGCCGGCGCCAGGATCTGCTGCAGCAGCGCCGCCTCGCGGTCGGCCGAGGAGCGAAAGACGCGCAGGTTGCGCCCGCCGACGCCGTAGCGCGCCAGCTCGGTGACGGCGCCGATGATCTCGCGCTCCGTCTCGTCGTAGTAGTGCGTGCCGGCGCGGGCCTCGCCCTTGATGACGCCGTAGTCCTCGAGCTCGGAGACGAGCGCGGCGTCCGCGCGCGTCTCCTCGAGCACGTCCTCGAGCGAGTACATCGCGCCGTCTTCCTGCACCGAGAAGCTCGCGCGGCGCTTGCGCTTGCCGATCTGGGCGGCGCCCGCGCCCGACGACGCGGCCGGCCCGTCGGATTCGCCCGCGCGCCCCGACGCCAGCTCCTGGCGGATCACGCGCAGCGGCAGGAACTCGTCGCGCTGCAGGCGCAGGATCGTCCGCAGCCGTACGACGTCGGACGGCGAGTACAGCCGGTAGCCCCCGGCCGTCCGGCGCGGGTTGAGCAGCTTCTGGTCCTCCAGGTAGCGGATCTTCGAGATCGTGATCTCCTGGAACTCCTGGGCGAGCGCCTTGCACACGGCGCCGATCGTGATCGCCTTCTGCCGCGGGCCGTCGAGCTCGGCGGACTGGGCGGTCGTCGTCTGGTCGGAGGCCATCAGCGCGACAGGAACGTGAGCTTGTACTTGCCGACCTGCAGCTCGTCGCCGTCCTGCAGGCGGTGCGTCTCGATCCGGTGGCGATTGACGTACGTGCCGTTCAGCGAGCCGAGGTCGTCGAGGTGCCAGTCGCCGCCGCGGCGCACGATCAGCGCATGGTCGCGCGAGACCGTGACGTCGTCGAGGAATATCTCCGAGTCGGGGCGCCGGCCGATCGACACGCGCTCGCCCGCCAGCGGGAAGCTCTCGCCGACGCGGCCGCCACCGGCGCGGATCACGAGCGCGGCGCCCTGCGCGACGACGGCATCGAGCTCGACGGGCACGAGCTCGCCGGTCTCGTCGATGCGGTACGTCGCGGTGCTGGGGTCGCTGGGCGCCTCGAGCGGCCCGACGAAGGCGCCGCACTTCTGGCAGTAGTTGGCGCCCTCGGCGTTGACCAACCCGCACTCGGGGCAGTGATGTGCCATTACTCCTGAGCGGCGCGTCCCGCGAGGATGTCGGTCAGGCGCTGCACGTCGGCCCCGGAGATGACGTCCTCACCGCTCTCGTGCTTCTTGCGCAGCCGGTTGACGAGCTCCGCCCGCAGGATGTCGATCTTGCCGTGCAGGATCCGTCGGCGGTAGGAGACCTCGACCTCTTCCTCGGTGAGCTGCTGGATGAGGTTCTTGAGCTCCTGCTCGGTGACCGAGCCAAGGTCGGGGAACGTGTCCATACGGGGCCTCCTTCGACGACGGTAGGGCTGCCGGCCGGCGGGGCCGCGAGCATACCAGCGTCGGTCTTTCCTTCAAGCTGAGCTTGAGCCTGCCCCGGTTTCAGCTGGGTCGGTCGTCCTGCGGCTCGTCGCGGCGGTTGCCGGCGCCGGCTGCGCCGCCGTCGTTGCTGGCGAACGGGCCCCAGATCGCGTAGGTCAGTCCCGCGTCGGAGGCGGGCTGGGCGCCGGGGTCCTGGCCGGCTTGCAGGCGACCGCCCTGCTGGTTGAGGAAGAACGTCGCGCCGTCGGGGTTGAAGCAGCCTCCGCAGAACTCCGAGTCGTTGACGAGCGTCTGCGCGAAGTCGTAGATCCTTCCGCGCCTGGTGACCCCGCGGACGAACTGCTCGCCGTCGCCGTCCTCCTGCAGCCAGACGTCGCCGGTGGCGGGGACGACGACGAGGTTGTCGGGGTTCTCGAGGTC
>Ga0136622_10001252_pt1 | contig 10533 bp, 10 predicted proteins | sample AntDrymUQ4482106_2_FD_104803 | JGI IMG/M metagenome (GOLD analysis project Ga0136622, IMG submission 104803) | Polar desert sand microbial communities from Dry Valleys, Antarctica - metaG UQ448 (21.06) | ecosystem: Environmental > Terrestrial > Soil > Desert | place: Antarctica: Dry Valley...
CGCCGTGGCGCGGAGTGCAGGATCGTGGAAGGACAGGGACTTCACGGGCGCCGCCTATGTCGACACGCTGCGCGGGGACCTCGATGAGCGTCTGCGTAAGCTCGGCCTCGAGTGAGGCTCATCGACACGTCCATCGCAGTGGATCACCTCCGGGGAGTCGCTGCGGCGACCGAGCTCTTGTCGGGCCTCATCCAATCGGGAGAGCCCATCGCCGCCAGCGAGCTTGTCCGCTTCGAGCTTCTCGCGGGCGTGCAGGAGGGCGAGCTTGAGACACTCGAGCAGTTCTTCTCCGCGCTCTCATGGGTGTCGATCGATGCCCACATCTCTGAGGTTGGCGGTCTTCTCGCCCGGCGCTACCGGCGAAGCCACAGCGGCATAGATGACACCGACTACCTCATTGCGGCAACCGCGCTGGTGCTCGATGTCGGTTTGGTGACGACTAATCTGCGCCATTTCCCGATGCTGCCGGGCTTGGAATCGCCTTACTGATTCAGGCCCCACCACATGTCGCCGGCTTGCTCGGCGAACATCAGCGGCTTAGGAAATCGACGGCCTTGGCGATGTCCTCCTCGATTGAAAGCAAGCTGTCTTCGTGCTCGATGCTCAAGACATAGTCATGTCTGCCCCCGCGCTCTCCACTTCGAGTCGCAGAGGGCGTGCGGTTCTAGCCCTTGAGGGCGCCGGCGGTGATTCCCTTGACGAACTGGCGCTGGAAGATCACGAAGATGATGACGACGGGCACGATCATGATGATGCTGCCGGCTGCGATGAGCTCGTACTCCTGGGTACGCCCGCTTGCGAAGATGTACAGACCCGTCGACAGGGGTCGGTTCTCCTCGCCCGGCAGAAACAACAGCGGCATCAGGAACTGGTTCCATGTCTGAAAGAAGACGAGCACGCCGAGGACTGCGACACCAGGGGCGGAAAGGGGAAGCATCACCCGCCTGAACACCTGGAACTCGGTGGCCCCGTCCACCCTCGCCGCCTCTGCCAGCTCGCCGGGCAGGTCCTGGTAGAAGGACCGCATCAAAAACACACCGAGCGGAACCCCGAAACCGGCCGAGCCGGCGACTCCCGGAAGGATGACCGCCCACAACGAGCCGAGAAGCTGAAGGTCGCGCAGCAGATAGAACAGCGGGATCATCACCGAGGTGAACGGGATCATGAGGCCGAGCATGAAGGTGAAGAACACGAGGTTTCGCATGGGGAACTCGAAGCGCGCAAGCGCGTAGCCGGCGAGCGTCGAAAGCACGATCACACCCGCAACGGTGGGGAGGGTGATGTAGACGGTGTTGAAGGCATAGCCGCCGAAACCACCCAGCGTCCAGGCATCCCCCAACGTCCCGACATCAAGTGACGTGAACAGGGCGAAGGGATCGGTGGTGATGTCGGTGGGGTCTTTGAGCGCAGTCGACACGACGAGCAACAACGGATACAGAGTGATAACTGCGAAGAGGATGAGGATGGCGTACTTGAAGGCCGCCGCCCCGATGTTCTTGACGCGCGGGGAAACGCCGCTCACGACCGCCGGGGCCCCTCGCTCCACCCTTGCCTCCGCCACCTACCGTTCCCTTTCCCTGAACTTGACGAACGCGACCGCGGCGACCAGAGACAACACGGTTATGAACATTGAAAGGGCAGAGCCGTAGCCGAGGCGGTTGAGCTCGAACCCATTCTCGTACGCGTAGTAGCCGAGCACCGTTGACGCGTTGCCGGGCCCCCCTCCCGTCATTATGAGGATGAAGTCGATCACGGCGAAGCCGCCGATCAGAGTGATCGCTGTGACCAGCGTGAGGACGGGGGCGATGGCAGGGATGACCACGAACCGTGCCCGCTCGAACCACGTGGCGCCGTCGACCTTGGCGGCATCGACCATGTCCGTATTGACGTTTTGGAGCGCCGTGTACAACAGCACCGTGACAAAGCCGAAGGCGCCCCAGATGGCGGCGACCAAGGTGGCGACGAGCGCGGTGCTTGCGTCTCCAAGCCAACCCCGGCCAAGCGACTCCAAACCGACGGTGGCGAGCACCCGGTTCAGGACCCCGAACAGTGGGTGGTAGATCCAGCCCCACACCAGGCCCACCACGACTATGGGCAGGATGAAGGGCAGAAAGAACACGGTCCGAAAGAACAGCGCCCCGCGCGGCACGGTCCAGAGCACGAGCGCGAGCATGAGCCCCAACACAACGGGGGCCGCAGTGCCGAGCACGATCCAGACGACGTTGTTGCGCAGCGCGAGATAGAGCGTCGGGTCCCTGAACATCGCAATGTAGTTGTCGAGGCCGACGAACTCCTTGAGCGCGGTCGCGCCGTTCCAGTTGGTCAAGCTGAAGTAGATCGAGTTCGCAAAGGGGATGAGCATGAAAAGGGCGTAGAGGGCTAGGGCCGGAGCGATGAACAGTGCAGCGGTTCTGAGCTCTCCCTGCCTGATCGTGCGGGCGGCCCGTCCGCGCCGGCCCCGGGTCAGCCGGCCGATGCCCCCGGCGCTTTCCTTAGACGATCTCGAGACAACGTTGGTGCCAGAACCCGCCATTGTCGTTAGGGCTGCTCGAGCGTCTCGCCGGCAGCCTTCGCCTTCTCGTAGGCCGCCTGCAGCGCATCGGCCTGCTCCTGAGCCGTCCTGCTGCCGTTCAAGACCTCCTGGAAGCCGTCGAACATCACCTCGTTGAAATCGGCCGGGGCAAGCACATCGATGTTGTAACCGAAAGCATCGGGATTCTCGGCCTCGGAGAGGTCGTCGAGGACCTCCTCGAACAGCGGCGTGACCTCGAGCTCGGCGGTATCGACCTGGAACGGAGGGATGGTGTTGGCGCGCTCGAGGTCGTCTTTGACCCTCTGCTCGTTGAACTGCAGGTAGTCGACGAACTTGAGAGCGGCCTCTGGGTCGTCGGTGTTCTTGGCGACGAACAACCCGCCGCCGACGCCGGAGGGCGGGCTTATGCCCGTGTCGTCCAAGGCAGGGAACGGGAAGAAGCCGACCTCGAAGTCCTGGACGGTTTCGTCGATCTCCGGCACCAGCCACGTGCCCGTGGGCGCCATTACCGCCTCGCCGGCGTAGAAGAGGCTGTTGGCGTCCTCGTAGGTGATCGCGTTGACGTCGTCCGGGTAGTAACCCTTCTCCACGAAGTCGCTGAACATGATCTCGATGGCTTCGACGACCTCGGGGTCGTTCCACTTCGCACCCCCGTAGAGGAGCTGGTTGAGTCCGTCGGGCCCCACGAGATTGCTCACCGCGATGCTAAAGAGATGGCCGGCCGGCCACTTCTCCTGGTCGCCGAAGGCGAACGGCGTCATGCCCTCGTCCTGGACGGCGGACGCGATCTCCTCCAGCTCCGCAAGCGTCTGGGGCTCCTCGAAACCCATGTCGTCGAAGACGTCCTTGTTGTAATAGACGCCGATCTCCTCGACGCTTCCCGGAACCCCAGAGAGCACGCCGTCGTAGGTGACGCGCTGCTTGGCCCAGTCGTAGACGGGCCAGCCGTACTGCTTATAAGCGTCGTCAAGCGGATAGAGGAGGTCGGCTTTGGCAAGGACGCCGGCGAACCCTGGTCCGGTGTCGTAACCGAAGACGTCGGGAGGCTCCTCGGAGCGAAGCCTCGTCTGGATCACCGTGCGCTGGTCTTCGACCGCGACCGACTCGCGCTCGACCGTGATATCCGGGTTCGCGGCCTCGAAATCCTCGATGATCTCCTTCGCCTCAGCCTCGAGCGCTGGAGTCTCTTCGATGCCCGTGAAGTAGGAGATCGTGGTCGGGCCGCCGCTTGAGTCCTCGCTTCCGGCCCCGTCTGAGCCGGCGCTCCCCCCGATGCAGGCGGTCGCCGTCACCATGGCGAGCGCCAGAACCGTCGTGGCCTTAGATGCTCGAAACACCTGTCCTCCCCCTCCGTTGCCTGCTACTACGCCTGTGGCATGTTACACCCGAGTCCTGTGTCGGCCGGAGGCCCAGAAGGGGGCAGCATGAAGCTCGCGTGCCAGGAGAACCTCATCCCAGGCTCGGGCCTGATCGAGAAATGGGAGCTGCTTGCGGACGCCGGCTGGGACGGCATAGAGCTTCACGGCCACGGTGACGGCCGCTTCGGCGAGCGCCGTGGCGAGCTGAAGGCGGCGCGCGCCGCAGGCGTCGAGCTGCCGACGGTGTGCGTGATCATGGATCACTTCATCGGCGACTTCGACCCAGTACGGCGAAGAGATGCGATCGACAACATGAAGTCGCTGCTTTCCGTCATGGCCGAGATCGAAGGCTACGGCGCTATCACGCCGGCGTCCTACGGCATTTTCTCTCGCCGCCTTCCGCCATATGAGCCTCCCAGATCGCCCGAAGGCGATCGCGCGGTTCTGCTCGAGGGCCTTGGCGAGCTCGGCGAGCATGCTCTCGGCGAGGGCGTGGTGCTGCTCCTCGAGCCGCTGAACCGCTACGAGGACCACATGGTCAACACGCTTGCGCAGGCGAGTGAGCTTTGCGATGCGGTCGGCCTCGACTCGGTGAAGGTGATGGGCGACGTTTATCACATGAACATCGAAGAAGACGATCTCGGCGACGCAATCCGGCGCGCCGGCGGCCACCTCGCTCACATGCACCTCGGCGACACCAACCGCGAGCATCCGGGGACCGGACATCTCGATTTCAAAGCGGTGTTCGCCGCGCTCGCCGGCATCGGCTTCACCGGACACCTCGCAATGGAATGTGGGATCAGGGGTGACGCGCGCGTGGTTCTTCCCGAAGTGTCGCGCTTCCTGAAAGAAGCCATGTGATCAGCCCATCGATGCGCGCCGCCCGCTTCGTGGGCGGACGGCGCATTGAGCTGCAGGAGCTGCCGGTTCCCGAGCCGGGGGCCGGCGAGGTCCTTGTCAAGGTCGATTCCTGCGCCCTCTGCGGGACCGACAGGCGCTCCTACGAGACCGGGACGGCCGTGGTGCCAGGGCACGAAGTCTCTGGAACGATCGCGGCGCTTGGTCAAGGCGCGACCCATGCCTTAGACGCCCGTGGAGTCGTCTACCTCGTCGGCTACTGCGGCTCTTGCTACGCGTGCAGGTCGGGTGCGACCAACATCTGTCTCGACAAGCAGAAGATGTACGGATTCGACACGGATGGTGGCTACGCCGAGTACGTGAAGGTGCGAGCCGAGTGCTTCCTGCCTGTGTCGCCGGACGTGCCGCTCGATCTCGCGACGTCCCTCCTCGACCTCTACGGGACCTCGGGGCACGCTTTTCGGCGGGCCGGGCTCAGGCACGGCGACACGGTCGCAGTCATGGGTTGCGGACCGATTGGCCTCGGGGCCATCTCCATGGCGGGTGCGCTCGGGGCGGGAGAGGTGTGTGCGACCGACCTCGCACCCGACCGGCTCGCTCTGGCCGACTCGCTAGGCGCAACCGCGCTCGACGCTGCCGGCGGCGATGCGGTGGCCGCTGCCCTTGCACTTCACCCCGACGGCTTCGACGTGGTGATCGAGGCGGCGGGAACCACGGCAACCCAGGCCGGTGCTGTGGCCCTCACCGCTCCCGGAGGAACAACGGCTTTCGTTGCCCACAATCAACAGCCGCTTTTGGTCGACACCCTGAGCGAGCTCATCCAGCGGGCCAAGACTCTGCTCGGTTCCGAGTACTTCGCAGTATCCGAGTTCGGGGTCAACCACGCGCTGCTGGTCTCGGGCCGGCTCGATCCTGCGCCGCTCATTACGCACCGCTTCCCGCTCGAGTCGATACAAGAGGCATTCGATCTGTTCATGGCCGGGCGGGGCGGCAAGGTCCTCGTCCAACCTGCGGGGTGAATGATCCGTGAGGCTCCTGTGAAAGCCGTCGTCGTGGGGGCCGGGCCCGTCGGCGCCATTCACGCGCGCGCACTGGCCGCGCACGACTCCGTGGAGCTGGTCGCTGTGTGCGGGCGCACAGCAGCCAAGACCGAAGCCCTTGCCGCACGGCACGGGGCACGCCCTCACCTTTCGATCCACGGCATGCTCGAGCGGGAGCTGCCCGACCTCGTGTGCGTGGCAACGGGCAACAGAGACCACCCCGGCCCGGTCATGGCGGCGCTCGAGGCGGGCGCCGACGTCTTTGTCGAAAAACCGATGGCGTGGCGCCTCGACGAAGCCCGCGCGATGGTCGAGGCCGCTCGGAGTAAGGGGGCCGCCCTCGGAGTCAACTTCAACCACCGCTTCTCCGATCCTTACCTGCGCGCCCTCGACTATGCGGACGGCGAGGGTCTGGGGACGCTCGCCTACGCGGCAATGAAGTTCGCCGGCGATCTCTACAAGGAGCTCGACGATCCCTACTGTCAGCTCATCGAGACCCAGGGCCACAGCTTCGATCTCCTGCGCCTCTTCTGCGGCGACATCGCCGAGGTATCGGCCTTTCTCGCCGATCCACGCGGCATCGGAGTCTATACGAGCGCTGCGATCAATATGCGTTTCGAAAGCGGGGCAGTCGGCGCCCTGCTCGGAAGCTGGGACGGCTCCTATGCCACGTCCTCCTCCCAGGTCCTCGAGGTCGCAGGGACAGAGGGCCGGATCGTCGTGGAGGACGTCATCGACTCGGTGAGAATATTCGAGGCCGGACGCGGCGACTACCGGGAATGGCGCCCCGGCATCTTCGACGCACAGGGCCGCGATTTCTGGCGCACGATCGATCGCCATCTTCACGCCTTCATCGACGCCCTGCTTGAAGGAAGAAAGCCGCCCGTCACCGCCGAGGACGGACTGCGGGCCCTCGAGGCCACCTACGCCGCGATCCGCTCCTTCGAGCAGGGCCAACCCATAACGCCGGGCGGCGCTTAGCCCATCCAGCTCGAGCCCATTGAGGCCGTGGCGCGTTCTTACTGATTCAGGCCCACCACATGTCGCCACCTTGCTCGGCGAACATCAACGGCTTGAGGAAATCGACAGCCTTAGCGATGCCCTCATCGATTGAAAGCAGGCTGTCTTCGTGCTCGATGCTCAAGACATAGTCATAACCGGCGACGCGAAAGGCGCTCATGATGTCGCGCCACGTCTTCTCGCTCTGACCGTATCCCACGGTCCGAAAGACCCAAGAACGCTCGGCGACGCGATCGTAGGGCTTGGTGTCGAGCACGCCGTTGGCGCGCACGTTAAGGGTATCGAGATAGGTGTCCTTTGCATGGGCGTGGTAGATCGCCCCGGCGCCTCCGAGCTGTTTGATGGCGTCGACGGCGTCGATACCCTGCCAGAAGAGATGGCTCGGGTCGTAGTTGGCGCCGACCGCATCGCCCGCCTCGGCCCGCAACCTCAGCAGCGTCTCAGGGTTGTAGACGACGAAGCCGGGATGCATCTCGAAGGCAATGCGCACGCCGTGGTCGGCAGCGAAGGCCGCCTCCCTCTTCCAGTAGGGGATGACCTTCTCGTTCCATTGCCACTCGAGTATCTCCAAAAAGTCGGGGGGCCACGGGCAGGTCACCCAGTTCGGACGGGTGGACCCGGTCGAGTCACCCGGGCACCCGGAGAACGCGTTGACGACGCCCACCTCGAGAATGGCGGCGAGCTCGACCGTGGCGCGCCAGGTCTCGTGTGCCCGATGCGCGAAGTCGTCGTCGGGGTGCAGCGGGTTTCCGTGCTGGCTAAGCGCGCTGATGAACATCCCCCGGTCGGCGACCTTCTTCCTGAGCTCGATGGCCTTCGTGGTGTCGCCCCGCAACTCGAACGGGTTGCAGTGGTGGTCGCCCGGGTAGTTGCCGGTGCCGAGCTCAACGGCCTCGACTCCGAGGGCAGCCAGCTTGTCAAGGGCCCCCTCAAGCGGCAACCCTTGATAGAGCACGGTGAGCACGCCGAGCTTCATGTCTCAGCCTCCTTTCCCTTTACCTACCTCGACCCATCTGCCGGAGCGGTGGCTCGCCAGGATCGCCTCGACGATGAGCATTGTGTCGTGCGCATCGCCGAAGGTCGCGAACGACGGCTCGTAGACCTCGACGTTGCTCTGTGCCCTCAGCGCGCCGTAGAAATCTAGGCAGAAGTTCTTGAGGCCGTCGGGCCAGCCTTCCTCATGGCCGGCCGGAAAGTGAGCGAGCTTGGCGGCCGCAGCATCCAACAGGGAGGGATCACGCATGAGCTGCTGGTTGGGACCGTCGCGTCGTCCGATCCATAACGAGTTCGGGTTCTCCTGATCCCAGGCGAGCGCCCAGGCAAGCGTGTCGATCTCGAAGAACAACCGGTTCTTGCGCCCCGGGCTGACCTGAGACACGCTGAAGACGCCGCGCGCTCCGCTCACGAAGTGCAAGAGCACGGACCCGATGTCCTCTGTGTCGATCTCCACGGCGACGCCGGACGGCGCGCCGGTGGCCGTGAAGGTCGGGCCGGTCTCGTGTGGGCGCAGCCGTCGTTCATGCACCGTGTGCAGGTCGCTGCAGACCTCGAGGATGGGATCCGAGGTGATGTACTGAACGAGGTCGAGCCAGTGAGAGCCGATATCTGCCACTGCCCTCGAGCGGCCCGCCGCTGCGGGGTCGAGCCGCCAGCTCCAGTCGGAGTAGTAGAGCAGCCAGTCCTGAAGGTAGCTGCCGTGGACGAAGTGGTGGCGCCGCTCGGAGGCGTCGAGCATCGCCTTTGCCTGGCGGACAAGGGGATAGTGGCGGTAGTTGAAGGTGACCGCACTAAGGACGCCGGCGGCCGACGCCGCCGCCATCAGCGAAGCCGTCTCGTCGCTGTTCATCGCAAGAGGCTTCTCGGACACGACGTTGACCCCGGCCTCGAGCGCAGCCGCATTGACCTCCGCATGGAGATAGTTCGGGGTGCAGTTGTGAATCACATCGAGCGAGCTCTGCGAGATGAGCTCGCGCCAGTCCCCGTAGCCGTCTGCTATGCCGTGGGCGACGGCGAAGCTGCGGGCCTTGTCGGCCGAGCTGCCGGCAACCCCAGTGACCTCCACTCCCGGAAGGCGTCGCAGCGCTTCCGTGTGCGAGCTCGCGGCGAAACCGGTGCCGACGACGCCGACTTTGAACTCACTCATGTTTGAGATCGGGCCTCCGTCCGCAATCCTCACCGAGCCACCGGTATTATCCACGCCTCATGCCGAGTGCCCGTCGCCACACCGAGGACATCATCGCCTGATGGGACGCGTCGTCGTCTTCGAGGCCCCCGGGAGCGTCGGCGTGTCCGATTACGTCGACGAGGCATTGGAGCCCCATCAGGTCCGGCTCAAGACGCTGTACTCGGGCATCTCGGCCGGCACCGAGCTGACCGCTTACCGGGGCTCCAACCCCTACCTCACCAAGCGGTGGGAGCCGGCGCGCCGGTTGTTCACGCAGGACACCGTCGGTCTCTCGTACCCCGTCGAGGGGTGGGGATACGAAGAGGTCGGCGAGGTCGTCGAGACAGGAGCCGAGGTCACGACGGTTGAGCGAGGTAACGTGGTCTGGGGTGCATGGGGGCACAGGACCCACCAGGTGATGACCGAGGCAGATGCCGCAGCCCGGTTGCTTAGCCCCGGGGTCGACCCGATCAACGGCATCTTCTCTCAGATTGGTGCGATCGCCCTCAATGCCGTGCTCGACGCCGACATACACGTCGGCGAAACGGTCGCCGTTTTCGGCCAGGGCGTCCCCGGCCTTCTCGCCGGACAGCTTGCGAGGTTGAACGGGGGCCGGGTCATCGCCGTCGACCGGCTTCCCGCGCGGCTCGAGCTCGCTTCCAAGCTCGGCGCAGCGGTCACGATCGACGCGGGAACGGAGGTTGCGGCGGAGCGCATCAAGGACCTGACCTCCAACCGGGGGGCCGACGTGTGCATCGAGTTCACAGGCAGCGCTCCTGCCCTCAACGAAGCCATCAAGGCGGCGGCCTACAACTCGCGCGTGGTCGCCTCTGGTTTCTTCCAGGGCCAGGCACAGGGCCTGTTCCTCGGTGAGGAGTTCCACCACAACAGAATCGAGGTGGTCTGCTCCCAGATCTCGGGCGTGAGCGCCCGGCTGGACCACCGCTGGAACGAGCACAGGCTGAGAACCACGGTCATGGATCTCCAGGCCGAGGGGCGCATCGACTTCGAGTCGCTCGTCTCGCATGTCTTTACTATCGAACAGGCGGCCGACGCCTTTCGGCTGCTTGATGAGACGCCCTCTGAGGCCGTGCAGGTCGTGCTCAAGCTGTAGCTCGAGCTAGAGATCCAAGAGCTCTGCGGCGCGCTCGAACGGGCCGAGGGGACCCGGGGCCTCGGCGACGAACCAGAACGGAGCGAAGCGGCCTATAGCCGGCTCGGCCTTCGAGATGGCGGCCGCAAGCCCGGGTGGATAGCGCGTCAAGGAAGCCGCCTTGAGATCGTCCCCGGGCCCTGCGCCGTGGCCGGTGCGCCCGACAGCGACCGCGACGCTCATCCTTCTCATCGAAGACTCATCCAGCAAGCGCAGGATGCAATGCGCAACGACGGCCTCGATCTCAGTGCGCGTGTAGCTCAGGAGCAGCCCCGAGGACACCGCTACGGCAGGGCGCGGGTAGCGCACGATGAGCGCGTTGGGCGCGTCTGCACCGACGATCCACAAAGAGGGAGCCCCGGTGCGCAAGTCGGAAGCGAAGCCGGCCACGAGGTTTCGCCAGCGGA
>Ga0136622_10001254_pt1 | contig 10505 bp, 10 predicted proteins | sample AntDrymUQ4482106_2_FD_104803 | JGI IMG/M metagenome (GOLD analysis project Ga0136622, IMG submission 104803) | Polar desert sand microbial communities from Dry Valleys, Antarctica - metaG UQ448 (21.06) | ecosystem: Environmental > Terrestrial > Soil > Desert | place: Antarctica: Dry Valley...
CTGCTCGAGCAGACGCGCGGCGGCGATCGCGCCGTTGTTGAGGTAGCAGCAGCCGCCGTACGCGCTGCGCGTCACGTGGTGTCCGGGAGGACGACAGCAGGCGTACGCCGCGGGCGCGCCCTCGAGCACCAGCTCGGCGGCGGTGAGCGCCGCTCCGGCCGCGCCGAGCGCCGCCTCCCATGTGCCGGGACCGATCAGCGTCATCGTGTCGAAGTCGAAGTGGCCGGTGCGCGCCCAGGTCGCTGCCGGGAGCTTCGGCGCCAGCGTCCCGAGCAGGCCCGGGTGCGCGAAGAAGTAGGGCACGACGCGGTTCTGGCCGGGATCCTGCCGCAACCCGGACTGTTCCCACTGCTCCCACGCGCCGGCCAGGAAGTCGAGCAGCGCGCCGTCGTGGACCGCAGTGAGCGCATGCACGGGCGCCGGCGCCGCGGCGACGACGGGGTGACCCGCCCGCTCGAGCTCGGCGCGGATCGCGTCGGCGCGTGCGGCCACCTCCACGGCGGGCGTCCTCACGCCGACCCAGATCTCGGCCGCGGGATCGTGGAGCCGTTGCGCGTCGCTCCACGCCACAGGGATGGCCGTCATCGGGGCGAGCCTACATGGACCGGGACAGTCCCAGTTAGGGTTGCGGCCGTGACCGGCCCGCCCGCATCGCGGGGTCCCCGCCTGCGCGAGCTGGGCCTGCGGATCGGCGCGCTCGCGCCCGGTCCGGCGAACGCGATCACGGACGTGGCCGGGGTACAGGTCGGCCACGTCACCGTCTGGCGCAACGAGCCGGGCGGCCGCGGGGTCGCGCGGACGGGCGTGACCGCGATCCTGCCCGGTCCGGCCGAAGGGCTGTTCCGCGAGCCCGTTCCCGCCGGGGCCGCCGTGCTGAACGGAGCGGGGGAGATGACGGGCTTCATCGCGGCCTCGGAGTGGGGGCGGGTCGAGACGCCGGTCTACCTGACCTCGACGATGGCCGTCGGGCGCATCTTCGACGGCGCGATCGTCGCTGCGGTCGCCGCCGACCCGGCTGTCGGCGACGAGGAGGTCGTGATCCCGGTCGTCGCCGAGTGCGACGACAGCTGGCTCTCCGACAGCGCCGTCGTTCAGGTGGAGGCCGGCGACGCCGCGCGCGCCGTCGCCCGCGCACGCGGCGGTGCGGTCGCCGAGGGCGCGGTCGGCGCCGGCACCGGCATGGTCTGCTTTGGCTGGAAGGGCGGCATCGGCACGGCCAGCCGGATCGCGCCGGAGAGCGGCGCGACCGTCGGCGTGCTCGTGCTCGCCAACTTCGGCTCGGCACCAGACCTGCGCGTGGACGGCGTACCGGTGGGCCGGACGCTGCCCGATCCGGAGGCGGGAGTCCGGCAGCCGGCGGGTAGCTGCATCGCCGTCGTCGCTACCGACGCACCGCTCGTGGCCGCCCAGCTCACGCGGATCGCGCGCCGGGCCGGGCTCGGCCTCGGTCGCGCCGGCTCGGTCGCCCACCACGGCAGCGGCGAGATCTTCCTCGCGTTCTCCACATCGGGCCGCACGTCGCGCGCGCAGGCCGGTCGCCGGTCCGCCGAGCAGTCATTCCCGGACGGTGACCTCGACCAGCTCTTCGCCGCGACCGTCGACGCGAGCGAGGAGGCGGTGCTCAACGCGCTCTGGGCGGCGGACGACGTCAGCGGCCGCCGCGAGCGCGTCGTGACCGGCCTGCCGCAAGAGCCGGTGCTCGCGCTGTTGCAGGCGCAGGGCCGGCTCGCGGCCTGACGCGCCGCCCCCAAGGGAGCGACGCGCGGCTGACTAACCGCTGAGGCCCGCGACCGGGGCGCTGCCCGCCCCGCGCGCGAGCCGCGCGGGCGTGTCGTCGTCGAAGCCGGCGAAGAAGCCGCCTACGCGCTCGGTCAGCTCGCCCATGCCGTCGCAGGCGAAGAGGATCGGCTGGTAGCGGGTGATGTCGTACTCGAGCGTCGCCATCGCGTGGAAGTCGAGCGGCCGGATGGCGGCGTCGCGGAACTCGTCGATCTCGCCGAACGAGGACAGCAGGCCGGCGCCATAGCAGCGCAGCTCGCCCTCCTCGTACATCACGCCGAACTCGATCGTGAACCAGAACACGTCGGCCATGTACTGCAGCGCCTCGGCCGTCTCGCAGCGCCGGGCGGCCTCGCCGGCGAGCCGCTTGACCTCGGCGATCTGCGGGTCCGCGAGCAGGTTGCCGTGTCCGATCACCTCGTGCACGATGTCCGGCTCGGGCGTGTAGAGCGGACCGCTCTGATGGCGCAGGTACTGCGTCGAGTGAAACGCGCGGTCGGCCAGCGATCCCAGGAACTCGTCGAGCGGTACGAGTCCGGCAGCGGGGAGGAACTCGAAGCCCGTGAGCGGCGCCAGGAGCGCGGACACCTCGTCGAGCTGCGGCACGTGCTCGACGGGGAGGGCGAGCGCCGCCTTGGCGTCGCGGAATGCGCGGCAGGCGAGCCGCTCGTGCTTGGGCGCCAGCTCGCGGCTGACGGTGCGCCAGATCTCGTGCTCGGCCTCGGTGTACTGGACCTGGGGAATTGGCGCGGCCCGCGTCCAGGCAAGCGCCGCGGCGGCGATCTCGTTGCGGCGGCGGCGGTAGTCGGGATCGCCGGCGCCGGGATGGTCGTCGGCGAGGTGCACCTTGACGCCTTCCGGCCCGTCGGTCACCGGGGCGTAGAGCTGGCCTTCCTCGAACATGCCTGCGTTCTACGCCGCGCCTCGGCCGGCGGCAACCGGCGAGTGCGTGTCGTTCCGTACCATGACAACTATGGAACGCCTGGACGAGTTGGATCGCAAGATTCTTGCGCTGCTTCAGGCGGAAGGACGACGATCCTTCGCCGACCTGGGACGTGAAGTCGGCCTCTCCACGCCGGCCGTCAAGCGTCGCGTCGACCGGCTCGAGGCCGCGGGCGTGATCCGCGGCTATGCCGCGGTGGTCGACGCGTCCAAGCTCGGGTTCGGCTTCGAGGCCATCGCAGAGGTCTACTGCGCCGACCGCACCGCGCCCCAGGACGTGCTCGCGAGCGTCATCGGGATCCCCGAGGTCGTGAGCGCCGTCACCGTCTCGGGCGAACCCGACGCGGTGTTGCGCGTGCAGGTCGACGACATCCGCCACCTCGAGCGGCTGATCGAGACGCTGCGGCGGCGCCCGAACGTGGTCCGCACGCGCACGATGATCGTGCTCTCGGTGCTGGTCGATCGCCCGTCAGCGCTGCCGGCATGAACTTCGACAGCTTCGACTTCGGCTTCTCCTGGTTCCCCGACGAGCGGCTGATGCGCACGTCGCATGCGCTCGCCACCGGCGCGGGGGTCTGGCTGGTCGACCCGGTCGACGTCCCTGAGGCACTCGAGCGCGCCGCGGAGCTCGGCGATCCTGCCGGGGTCCTGCAGCTGCTCGACCGCCACGAGCGTGACTGCGCCGCGATCGCCGCACGCCTCGGGATTCCGCACCTGCGCTTGCCCGCCGCGGTGGCCGGCAGCCCGTTCGCGGTCGTGCCGGTGCTGGGGCTGCCGGGCTGGCGCGAGATCGCGCTCTGGTGGCCCGAACGCGGTGCGCTCGTGGTCGCGGAGGCGATCGGGACCAACTCGATCCACGCGTTGGGCCGCGGTCCGGCCGGTGTGCATCCGCTGCTCCGGCTCGCGCCCCCCGCTGCGCTGCGCGGCTACGAGCCGGAGCACTTGCTGGTCGGCCACGGGCGCGGGCTGCACGGCCCCGCAGCAGCCGCGGCGCTCGCCTTCGCCTATGACCGGGCGCGCAGCGACCTGCCGGGGGTGGTCGGGATGCTTGCCACGACGGCGAGGGCGGCGGTTGCAGCCCGCAGGCCGCGCTCATAGCCCTGCTTCGCGCAGCGCAGCGGCGAGACCCGCGACCGCGGCGTCGACGCCGGCCGTCGGCACGCGGCCGTACCCGAGCACCAGCCGCGTCGGCGCGGCCGTAGCGCCGGCCGGGCCGCGCAGGCGCTCACCGATGTCCTCGACGACGACTCCGTGGGCGGCCGCCGCCCGGCGCAGCCGCAGCGGCTCGAGCGCGACCGGCAGCGCCAGCACCAGATGCACGCCCGCGGCTGCGCCCTCGATTCGCCCCTCCGGGACTGCGCGCGCGAGCGCGCCGACGAGCCGGTCGCGCCGCTGCGCGTAGGCGCGGCGGACGCGGCGCAGGTGACGGTCGTGCTCGCCCGATGCGATCAGGTGGGCGAGCGCGAGCTGGTCCAGCGCGGGCGAGCCGGAGTCCGCCGCCAGCTTCTCCGCGGCGAGCGCCGGCGCAAGTGCGGCCGGCGCCAGGATCCAGCCCAGCCGCAGCGCGGGTGCGAGCACCTTGGACGCCGTGCCGACGTAGGCGACGCGCGCGGGATCGAGCCCTTGCAGCGCCGCGAGCGGCCGGCGGTCGTAGCGGAACTCGGCGTCGTAGTCGTCCTCGACTATCAACCGGTCGCCGGCGTTCGCCCAGCCGAGCAGCGCGCGGCGACGCTCTGGGCCCATCACTGCGCCGGTCGGGAACTGGTGGCTGGGGGTCACGACGACGACGTCCGCGTTCGTGGCCTCGAGCGCATCGACCCGCAGGCCATCGGCGTCGAGTGCGACCGGCACCGGCTCCATCCCGGCGCGCCGCGCAGCGTCCCAGTGATCTACAAGCGACGGGTCCTCCAGGCCGACGCGATGCATGCCGCGCTCGGCCAGCACGGCGAACAGCAGCCGCGTGGCCTGGAGGTAGCCGGCGCAGACGACGATTCCGCCTGGCCCGGCGGCGGTCGCGCGGACGCGGCCGAGGTAGCCGGCCAGCGCCTCGCGTAGCGCGAGGCTCCCGAAGCCGCTGCCGTAGTCGAGCTCCGCATCGGGCGCCTCGGCCGCCGCGCGGGCAACGGCGCGGGCCCACTGACGGCGCGGGAACAGCGAGACGTCGGGCGTCGTCGCGGTGAAGTCGAAGCGCACTCGCGCGCTGCGCGGGGCCTCTGCGCTCGGGGGGTCCGCGGCCGGGCCGGCGGCAACGGTGGTGCCGGCACCGCGCCTGGCGGCCAGCCAGCCCTCGGCGCTCAGCTGCTCGTAGGCGTCGGTCACCACACCCCGCGAGACCCCGAGCTCCAGCGCGAGCGCGCGCGAGGCGGGCAGCCGCACGCCGGTCCGCAGGCGTCCCGCCCGGATCGAGTCGCGCAGCGCGCCGGCGAGCTGGCGTCGCAGCGGTAGGGCCGAGTCGTGATCGAGCGTGACGAGCATCCCGGGATGGGCACCCGCGCGGTCGTCCGGCGCTTGCGCGTTGGACCCATCCAAAGCGGCATCAATGGCCCTGGACACAGGACCACTTTAGGCGCCAGGCTGCGGCAGTGAGCTCCCCATCGACGCGCCGCCGCACGGCGCCCCCCTCCGAGCACGTACGCGTGCGCCGCGTGCACGAGAAGGCGTCCTACGAGCGCGATGCGGTCAAGGCGATCCTCGACGAGGCGCTCGTCGCCCACGTCGGCTTCGCCCACGAGGGCCGGCCGTTCGTGATCCCCACTCTGCACGCGCGGCTCGGTGAGGAGGTGTACGTGCACGGATCCTCGGCCAGCCGGACTCTGCGCGCCATCGGCGCCACGGTTCCCATATGCCTGACCGTGACCTTGCTCGACGGGGTGGTGCTCGCGCGCTCGATGTTCGAGATGAGCGTCAACTATCGCTCCGTCGTGGTGCTCGGCGAAGCGCGTCCCGTGACGGAGGCCGACGAGAAGCTCGAGGCGCTGAAGGCGTTCTCCGAGCAGGTGCTGCCCGGTCGCTGGGAGCACGCGCGCAAGCCGACGCGCAAGGAGATCAAGGCGACGGCCGTGCTGGCGCTCTCGCTCGACGAGGCCTCCGCGAAGATCTCCGCGGGCGGCCCCGACGACGCCGACAGCGAGGACGCCGCGCTCGATGTCTGGGCCGGACACGTGCCGATCAGGCTCGTCGCCGGCGAGCCCGTCCCATGTCCGCGCCTGCGGCCCGGCATCCGCGTGCCGGATGACGTCACCGGCTACGGGCGAAGGATCGCGCCAGCGGGCAAGAAGCAGAGCGGCGACGTGTCAGATTCATGCCCTCTTTGATCCGCGGAGCGCCGGGCAACGCTACATAGTCGGGTAGTTAGTCCAATACGAGGGGGCTGTATGTCCGAGCCGTTGACGCTCGACCTGCTTGATAAGGATGGCGCGATACGCGAAGCGCTGGATGAGGGAATGCAGAGCACCCGTGCTCAGCTCTTTCGCCGCTCGATCATCGGCGGGGGCACGTTCCTCGCCGGCGGGCTGCTGATCGGCGGGCTGCCGAAGATCGCGCTCGGCGCTCCGTCAGCCGCGCAGGACGTGGAGATCCTGAACTTCGCGCTGCTGCTCGAGTACCTCGAGTCCGAGTTCTACATCCGCGCCGTGGACGGTGGCGCGCTGAACGGCAACGCGCGGTTGCTCAACTTCGCCACCGTCGTACGCGATCACGAGGTCGCGCACGTCAACTTCCTACAGAACGCGCTCGGGAGCGCCGCCAACCCGAAGCCGACGTTCGACTTCAAGGACACGACGACGAATGCGGCCAAGTTCGCGGCGACGTCGATCGTGCTCGAGGACACGGGCGTGGCGGCCTACAACGGCCAAGGGCCGAGGCTGACGAAGGGAACGCTGGCGGCAGCCGGTCAGATCGTGTCCGTCGAGGCGCGCCATGCCGCCTGGATCCGCCACATCGTGGCGGGACCCGGCTACCCGAACGCACCGGCCGATTACCCGGCTCCGGCGGTGCTGGAACCGGCCCTGACCAAGGCGCAGGTCGAGGCGGCCGTCGGCCAAACCGGCTTCATCACGGGTTAGTTGACAGACATGGAGAACAACGTGAAAACAGGCAATCTGAGCCTCGACGTCCTCGACGCCGACGGCGCCATCCAGGAGACGGCCGCCGCGGTGGCCGGCGACACCCGGGCGCGCTTCCTCGCAAAGGCGGGGCTGCTCGGTGGCGGCCTGGTCGGCTCGTCCGCGCTGCTGGGTCTCAATCCGGCGACCGCGGGCGCGCAATCGGCGACGCGCGACATCGCGATCCTCAACTACGCGCTCACGCTCGAGTACCTCGAGGCCGCCTTCTACACCGAGGCGGAGGCGATGGCCCCGCTCGACGGCGAGCTCGCGCTCTTCGCGCGGGTGGTCGGAGCGCATGAGCGCGACCACGTCAAGGCGCTCAAGGCGGTGCTCGGGAGCAAGGCCGTCAAGCGGCCGCGGTTCAACTTCCGCGGCACGACCGAGGACGCGGCGGCGTTCGCCGCGACCGCGCAAGTGCTCGAGGACACCGGCGTCGCGGCCTACAAGGGCCAGGCGCCGCGGCTGAAGTCCAACGCGCTGCTCGCGGCCGCGCTGGCGATCCACGCCGTCGAGGCGCGGCACGCGAGCTGGATCCGCGACATCAACGGCGAACCGCCGGCCCCGACCGCGTTCGACGAGCCGCTGTCCATGAGCCAGGTGCTCGCGGCGGTGGCCGAGACGCGCTTCATCGTCGCGCCGCGCCGTCGCCGTCGGCGTCGCCGGCCGCGGCAGGCCCCGACCCCGACGTTCACCGGTTGAGACTGGTGCTGTGCCGCGGCGGCCTCCCGGCCGTCGCGGCGCTCGCCGCGGCACTGCTGCCCGCCGCTACGGCCGAAGCGGCGACGCGACAGCCGGTGGCGACCCCTCCGGCAGAGACAGGGCAACTTGCGGCGGAGACAGGTGCGGCGCTCCAGGACTTCCAGCTCAGCCGCCCCGCCGAGAATCTGTGGCGCTGGGCGTTCGTCGAGCGCGCAACCGACGCGCGCGCGTTCCCGGCTGCGGCTGCGCCCGTCATAGCGCGCGTCTCCACGCGCACGCCGGAGCGGACGCGCGAGATGCTCCCGCTGCTCGAACGGCGCAGCGCCGAGGGCGAGGTCTGGGTGCGCGCCCGGCTCCCGGTGCTGCCCAACGGAACGACGGGCTGGGTGCGGCGCGACAAGTTGAGCGGCTACACGATCGCCCGCACGCACCTGATCGTCGATCGGCGGCGGCTCACCGCGCGGCTCGAGCGCGGCGGCCGCACCGTCTTCAAGGCTCGCATCGGGATCGGCAAGCGCCGCTGGCCGACCCCGAGGGGCTCGTTCATGGTCCGCAACCGTCTCAGCGGCTTCGACGACCCGATCTACGGCGCGCTCGCGTTCGGCACGACCGCCCGCTCCGCCACGCTGACAGACTGGCCCGGCGGCGGCTTCATCGGGATCCACGGCACCAACCGGCCCGAGATCCTGCCCGGCCGCGTCTCGCACGGCTGCATCCGCATGTCCGACCGCAACATCCTCGCGCTCGACCGGCGGATGCCGCTCGGCACGCAGGTCACCATCCGCTAGGACGCAGCCCGGTCAACACTGCGCCCGTGACTAGGGCTTGCGGCGCGACCACAGCCAGCGCCCGAGCAGCTCCGCCCAATCGGCGACGCCGGCCCACAGGTGGCCGAGCGGACCGGTGACGAGCCATGCCGCTAGCCGGGTGCGCACCCGCGCGACGGTATCGTGGTCGCCGCCCATGGCCGCACCCACCGTCTCCACGTCCGTCACCGAGCTGCCCGAGTCGCGCGTGCGCGTCGAGGCGCAGGTGCCGCCGGAGGAGATCGAGAAGAGCATCGCCCAGGCGGCGCGCGCGCTGGGCCGCAGCCTACGCGTGCCGGGGTTCCGCGCAGGCAAGGCGCCTGCGCCCGTGGTGATCAAGCGGATCGGTCGCGATGCGGTGCTCGACGAGGCGGTACGGGACTCGATCGGCGCCTGGTACTCGGCCGCGATCGACGCCGCCGCGATCGTCCCGGTCGGCGAGCCCGAGCTCGACATGGGCGAGCTGCCGGGACACGGCCAGCCCCTGACCTTCTCGATCGAGATCGGCGTGCGCCCCCAGGCGAAGCTGGGCGAGTACAAGGGACTCGAGGTCGGCAGGCGCGAGGCCGTGTCGTCCGACGAGGAGGTCGAGGCGGAGGTCGAGCGGGTCCGCGAGCGCGCCGGCCGGCTCGAGACCGTCGAGCGTCCGGCCGCGACGGGCGACTTCGTGGTGATGGACTACAAGGGCACGCTCGAGGGCGAGGCGTTCCCCGGCGGCGAGGGTCGCGACCAGATGATCGAGCTCGGCTCCGGCCGCCTCGTGCCCGGGTTCGAGGAGCAGCTCAGCGGCGCCTCGGCCGGCGAGGAGCGCAGCGTCAAGGTCACCTTCCCGGAGGACTACAACGCGCAGGAGCTGGCGGGCAGGGAGGCGCTGTTCGCGGTGACCGTCAAGGAGGTCAAGGCGAAGGACCTGCCGCCGGTCGACGACGAGCTCGCGACCGAGGCCGGCTTCGACACCCTCGACGAGCTGCGCGCCGACATCCGCGAGCGCCTCGCGGAGGGCGAGGAGCGGCTGATCAGGGCCGAGTTCCGCGAGACCGTGCTCGACGCCGCCGTCGGCGGCGCCACCGTCGAGGTTCCCGACGCGCTCGTCGAGGCGCGCTCGCGCGAGCTGTGGGACCAGATGCTGCACTCGCTCTCGCACCAGGGGATCTCCAAGGAGGTCTACCTGCGGATCTCCGGACGCTCGGAGGAGGACATCGTCGGCGAGGGCAGAGCGGACGCGGAGCGCCAGATCAAGCGCGAGGCGGTGCTCGCCGCAGTCGTCGCCGCCGAGTCGATCGAGCCGTCCGAGGACGAGGTGATCGCGGCGCTCGAAGCGCTCGAGGCGGGCACGTCCGACAAGCCTACGAGCGCCAAGAAGCTGGTCGAGCGGATGCGCTCCGCCGGCCGGCTGGACAGCTTCAAGGCGGAGCTCGCGCAGCGCAAGGCGATCGACCTGCTGGCCGACTCCGCGAAGGCGATCACGGTCGCGCAGGCGCAGGCGCGCGACAAGCTCTGGACTCCCGGAGCAGACCCAGAAGAGCCTGCTTCACCCCTCTGGACACCGGGGTCCTGACCCCAGTCTGAGGCCCTCGGCCGATTGCTAGACTCGCGCCGAGACGAGCGGGCAGGTGCAGGTGCTCGCCGTGCAGGATTCAGGCGCCGAACGCGAAACGAAGCGAGGACCGTGAGCCCACTCGTCCCAATGGTCGTCGAACAGACCTCGCGCGGAGAGCGGGCGTTCGACATCTACTCCCGGTTGCTCTCGGAGCGCATCATCTTCCTCGGGACGCCGGTGGACGACCAGATCGCCAACCTCGTCGTGGCGCAGATGCTGCACCTGGAGTCCGAGGACCCCGACAAGGACATCTCGCTGTACGTCAACTCGCCGGGCGGCTCGGTCTACGCGGGACTCGCGATCTACGACACGATGCAGTTCGTCAAGCCGGACATCCAGACGATCTGCGTCGGCATCGCGATGTCGATGGGCGCGCTGCTGCTGGGCGGCGGAGCGAAGGGCAAGCGGATGGCGCTGCCGAACGCCAAGATCCTGATCCACCAGGTCTCCTCCGGCTTCCAGGGCCAGGCGACCGACATCGAGATCCATGCCCGCGAGGTCCTCGACCTGCGCCGCAGATTGGACGAGATCATCGCCCACCACACCGGCCAGACGTTCGAGAAGGTCAAGACC
>Ga0136622_10001255_pt1 | contig 10505 bp, 9 predicted proteins | sample AntDrymUQ4482106_2_FD_104803 | JGI IMG/M metagenome (GOLD analysis project Ga0136622, IMG submission 104803) | Polar desert sand microbial communities from Dry Valleys, Antarctica - metaG UQ448 (21.06) | ecosystem: Environmental > Terrestrial > Soil > Desert | place: Antarctica: Dry Valley...
CTTCGCGCGGGGTGGCTGCGCCGGGCAAGCCCGGCTCCGCCGGAACATTCAAGGCCGGCAAGATGAACCGTGTCATAACCGACGAGCGTCGGTCTTCCGGAAGCGCCAGGACAGCGCTTCTCTACGCTGCGCCAGCGCTTCTCCTCGCCCTCGCCTGGGCTCAGCTCGAGGACGGCGCAGGGGCGCGCTTGCTCCTGTTCGTCGTCCTTGCGCTCGTTCCGGGACTCGTGCGGCCCCTCATACTGCGTGTGCTCGCCGGGCTCGCAGTCGCGCTCGTGGCCTTCCGGACGGCTTTCGGCGGCTCGCTGCTCGAGGCTCGTCCCTTCGATTCCGGACACGACTTCTTCGGCCCGGCGCTCGACCGCTTCCGCGACGGCGTGCTCGCCTTCTACGAGGTCACCCTGCCGTTCGCGGCCGCCGAGCAGGAATTCATGCGCGGGGTCGTCGAGCTCACGCTCTTCGGGTTCTGCCTTGCACTCGCGCTCGCCGTCGCGGCGCGGCGCCCGCTTGTTGCCGGCCTCGTTCTCCTCGCCGGATGTGCCTGGCCCGTGACCCTCGTCTCCGGCCGCGAGCCGCTGTGGGGCGCCGCCATCCTGGCCGGCGCGCTCGGTCTCCTGGCTGCGGGTGGGCGGCGGCCGCCACGAGCGTACGCGCCCGCAGCGCTTGCAGTGGGCGCGCTCGTCGTCGTCGCGCTCGCCGCGGCCACCTCGCCCGCCGTAGCAAAGGGCGAGTTCCTCTCGTGGCAGCGCTGGGACCCGTGGGACGAGGTCGCCGAGCCGGTCGGCGTCCGCTACGTCTGGGACGCGCACTACGGCGGCATCCGCTTCCCCGAGAAGAAGACGGTCGTCCTCACCGCCACGGGACCGACGCGCTCGCTCTACTGGCGAGCGACGACGCTCGACGACTTCGTCGAGGACCGCTGGATCGAGGAGCTCGTGCCCGTGCTGCGCTCGTCCGAGCCCGAGGAGCTCCTCGGCGATTCCTTTCTCCCACCGGCGGCGCGCAACCGCGCCGGCCTGATCGCCGCCGACATCGAGATCCGGGCTCTGCGCGACCGCCGGCTCCCCGGTCCGAGCATGCCCGTCGCCTACGAACCGCAGGACCTGGGCGACATCGTCTACACGACCAGCAACGTCGCCCTCGCAGCGGTCGGCCTGCGACAGGGCGGGCGCTACCGCGTGCTCTCCTACGCCCCCCAGCCGCGGCCGCAGCAGCTCGAGCGCTCGCGGCCGACCGCCCTGCGGGGGGGGACGCTCGAGAGCGCGTATCTCGAGATCCGGCCGGGGCGTCCGACGCTGCCGTTCGGCGTGGGCGGTCGCGAAGCCCAGGTCGAGAACCTGTTCCGGCTCTCGCCGCGCAGCTATCGACCCCTCGTCGAGCAGGCGCGCACGGTCGTCGGCGATGCCCGCAACGCCTACGGAGCCGTCGTCGCCCTCGAGGCCTGGTTCCGCAGCGAGGGAGGCTTCGTCTACGACGAGCAGCCGCCGCTCTCGGGGACGGTTCCGCCCCTGGTGGATTTCGTAACGAGGACCAAGCGAGGGTACTGCCAGCACTACGCGGGCGCGATGGCGCTCATGCTCCGCTACCTCGGGATTCCCGCGCGCGTGGCGGCCGGCTTCACCTCCGGCTCCTACGACGCGGAGGAGCGGCGCTGGACGGTGACCGACCACGAGGCGCACACGTGGGTGGAGGTGTGGTTCAACGGCTGGGGCTGGCTCCCGTTCGACCCGACCCCCGGCCGCGGGCGACTCTCGGGCACCTACACCACCGCCTCCAACGCGCCCGATCTATCCGCGATCGGCGACCTGCTCGACCGGGCGCAGGGAAGCGTCTCGGGAAGCTCGCTGGGCCAGCGTCCGCAGGGGCTGCTCGAGACCTTTGACGGCCGGGACAATCCGGGCGATCTCGGCGAGCGCGGCCCCGATCCTCAACGGGGGCAAAGCCTGCTGCGCCTGCTCGCGCTCCTCGCGGCGCTCGTCGTGGTCGCCATCGCCGCGGCGAAGATCACGATCCGGAAGACCCGCTATCTCACTCGCGACCCTCGCCGGATCGCGAACGCGTGCCGGCGCGAGCTCGTCGACTTCCTCCGCGACCAGCGCGTCGACGTCTCGCCGAGCACGACGCTCCACGAGCTCGGACAGACGGTCGAGGCCCGGCTCTCGGTCGATCCGCGGGCCTTCGTCCGGGCGGCGAGCGCCGCGGCCTACGCACCGGCGCTCGAGGCGCCGGGAGCGGCGGAGCGCACGCGTGCCGAGCTGAGGAGCCTGCGCCGCGGATTGCGGCGGCGGCTGAGCGTGGGCGCCCGCGTTCGCGGCCTGCTCTCCCTCCGCTCGCTCGGTCTGGGCGCGTAGGGGCGTGCATGTCTGGCGTGAGGCGGTCGTGATGGCGGCCGGCGACGGCACGCGGTTGCGACCGCTGACCGAGCGCTGGGCGAAGCCGATCCTGCCCATCGACGGCCGGCCCGTGCTCGCGACGCTCCTGCGCGAGCTGGCCCGCTCCGGGCTCGGACGCGCGACGATCGTCGTCGGCCACCTCGCCGAAGGCGTCGAGACCCTGATCCGCGACGGCGCCTGGGGCATCGACGTGCGCTGCGTCCGCCAGGAGAGCGCCGACGGCTCGGCCGATGCGGTGCGCCGCGCAGTCGAGGAGGGCGCCGAGCCGCCGTTCCTCATCACAGCGGCCGACACGGTCTACACGGCGGGCGACGTCGCGCGGTTCGCAGCGGCGCTTGCCGAGAGCGGGGCTGAGGGCGGGATCGCCGTTCGGCGCGACCCTCCTCCGAGTCCGGGGAAGCCGCCCGTTCGCATCCGGGACGGGCTCGTCCAGCGCGTCGTGGACGACGATCCGGCCAACCCGCTCGGCTCGGCGCCGCTGTGGGCGCTCGGGCCGCGCCTCGCTCCGTTCTTCGACGATCTGCCGGGGCCACCGTACGAGTTGCGGAACGTGTTCCAACGCGCGATCGACGCCGGCCTGCCGGTCGCAGCCGTCGAGATCGGGCCGACGCGGGATCTGACGGATCCGCTTGACTTGGCGCGGGAGAACTTCCCTTACCTCCGGGCACTGTGAGCGAGACCTACGACCTCTACCAGCAAGGGCGCGCGCACCTCCGCCGCGGCATGGCGGCGCAGGCGACGGTCGCACTCGAGAAGGCGAAGCGCCTGGAGCCGGACAAGGCCTCGATCCGGGAGGCGCTCGGCATCGCGTACTTCCGCATCCGCCGCTGGAACGAGGCCGAAGGGGAGTTCCGTGCGGTGCTCGAGCTCTCGCCGGCCGACGACTACGCCCATTACGCGCTCGCGCGCTGCCTCGAGAAGCGGGGGCGCGCCTCCGAGGCAAACGGGCACTACAAGCTCGCGAGCTCGCTCCGCCCGGGCACGGAGCAGTACGACTCACGCATCCGCGATCTCGACTGAAGCGTTCCGAAACTCGGGTTGTGTTGAGTGGTGTACGTGCGTTTACACAGAAGCCTGGAGGATGCACTCGTCTCGGAGCTCGACCGGCGGGTGGGCGCGGGGTCGCAGCGCCTTTGTCGCCGCAGCGGTACGACACGCGCTCGACGATGAACAGCGTTGGGAGCTGAAAGCGCTTGGCCGACGAGCGACGGCTCGGTTGAGTGACTTCGGTCCTTCTCGACACCACGGTGCTCATCGACGTCTGCGCGGCTACGGTGCGGTCGACCGGATGCGAGCGTTTTGCAGAGCGGGGTGTCACCCTCGCGCAAGCCGACTGCCTCGTTGCGGCGGCCGCGCTCTCGGTGGGCGGTCGGCTCGCGACCGGGAACCCTCGCCAGTTTCGATGGGGGAGCTCGCCGTCGAGCACTGGCCTGCGGGGGAGTAGGCGCATGCGCGCCATCGTCCAGCGCGTCGCGCGGGCGCGCGTCCTCGCCTCGGGCGAGGTCGTGGGGGAGATCGGACGCGGCCTCTGTGTCCTCGTGGGTGTCGCGAGCGCGGACGGCGAGCTGGAGGCGGTCCGCCTGGCCGGCAAGGTCGCCCGTCTGCGCATCTTTCCGAACGAGGCGGGAAAGTTCGACCGGAGCGTGATCGACACGGGCGGAGGCGCGCTCGTCGTGAGCCAGTTCACGCTGATCGCCGATAGCAAACGCCAAAGGGGAACTCGGCCGAGCTTCTCGGACGCGGCGCGACCGGAGGTCGCCGAGCCGCTGTACGAACGATTCTGCGCGGAGCTGCGGGTGCTCGGCGTCCCGGTCGAGACGGGCGTGTTCGGCGCCGCGATGCAGATCGAGCTAGTGAACGACGGCCCCGTGACGCTCATCGTCGACGTCTGACCGACGCCCGTCCGAGCGCCCCTGCTCCGACCTTCCGGTGCAGCCAGACGCGCCATAGGTGCTCGAGTCTGGCCCCCCGCCGCGCTCATCGGGAACCGGCCCAACGCTCGCCGTGGCGCTGCTCACCCGGGCGACAGCCGGGTCTCGGTGAGGAGCGGCTCGGAGCGGTCGGCGAGGCGGCCCTCGTGATGGCGGGCCGAGAAGGTCTGATCGCGAACCAGGGCTTGGGGCCTGGCACCGTCGGCCGCCTACTTCCACTGCCTGAGCGCCTACAGCGCTCCAGCGCCAGCCTGAGGTTCGGCCGATCAAGCGTGCCACCGCTCCGATCCCGATCGTCGTGCCACTCGACGATCGTCGTCTTGTTCGCGCTCGCCCACGCCTCGATGGCGGCGCTGCTCGTTCTCATCGCGGTTCCTCGAGTATCCGGTTTCCCCGACCCGTATCCTCGCCGCAAGGTGTTGCGCGGGCGAACGCGCTCATCGCGCCCTCTTCGTGTCCGGAGCGAAGCCGCCGTTTGCCGCGCCGCCGTTTGCTACTGTTGCATCACCGCATTTCCACCGGTTTTCGGGAAATGGGCGCAATTGCGCCCGTTTTTTTTGAGGGGGTAGATCATGGCCAAGCCGCACCACGAGGAGAGAACGCTCCAGCGCGAGATCGCGCCCGAGGTCGAGCGCGCGCTCCCCGGCACGGAGGTTCTCGCCGTGGAGCTGCTCGGCCCCCAGCGTTTTTGCGTCTACGTCGACCATCCGGCAGGCGTCGACCACGCGCTCTGCGAGCGCGTTACGCAGATTCTCCGGCCCTACCTCGAGCGCTACACGATCGAAGTCTCCTCCCCCGGAACCGAACGTCCGCTGCGCAAGCCCGCCCACTTCGCCAACGCCGTGGGACGGCGCGTCGCGATCCGCACGGGCGAGGAGCTCGACGGCCGCAAGCGCTTTCGCGGCGAGCTGCTCGCGGCTAGTGAGGAAGCGGTGACAGTCGGCACGAATGGAAGCCGGATCGACATCCCGTACGACGCGATCGTGCGGGGCAATCTCATCGACGAGGTGCAGACATGAGCCAGGAGATCATCGAGGCGGTTCGAGAGATCGAGCGCGACAAGGGCATCGAAAGCGGGACGCTGGTGAACGCGCTCGAGGACGCGCTTCTCGCCGCATACAAGAAGACGCCGGGGGCGGCCCGGCACGCATCCGTCGTGCTCGACGAGGAGGGCGACTTCCGCGTGTTCGCGATCGAGCTGCCCGCCGACATCGAGGAGCGCCTGCTCGACGAAGCCCGAGAGCGCGCGCTCGAGGAGCTCGAGCGGCTCGAGATCGAGAACGGCGAGCGCTCGCACACGCTCATCAACGACAACGACCTCGAGCTCGACTGGTCGGAGATCCCGGAGCACCTCGTCGAGCGCGAGGACGCGACCCCGGACGACTTCGGTCGCATTGCCGCACAGACCGCCAAGCAGGTCATCCTGCAGCGGATCCGCGAGGCCGAGCGCGCGATGATGTACGACGAGTACATCGACCGCGTGAGCGAGGTCGTTACCGGCATCGTCCAGCAGGCGGGCGACCGCAACAACGTCCTCGTCGACCTCGGCCGCGTCGAGGCGCTGCTGCCGCGCTCGGAGCAGGTCGACGGCGAGCGCTACGAGCAGGGAAGCCGGATCAAAGCGGTGATCACGGAGGTGCGCTCCGGCACGAAGGGCCCGCAGGTCATCCTGTCGCGCCGCGATCCCGAGCTGATCAAGACGCTCTTCGAGCTCGAGGTCCCCGAGATCGCCGACGGCCTCGTCGAGATCCGCGGCGTCGCACGCGAGCCGGGGTACCGCTCCAAGATCGCGGTCGAGTCCCACGCGCAGGGCGTCGACCCGGTGGGCGCCTGCGTCGGCCCGCGCGGCTCGCGCGTCCGCATGGTCGTCTCCGAGCTCCGCGGCGAGAAGATCGACATCATCCCCTGGAACAACGAGCCGGCCCGCTTCCTCGCGAAGGCGCTTTCGCCTGCGCGTGTGCGCGAGGTCTTCGTCGACGACGAGACGAAGGAGGCGACGGTCGTCGTCCCCGACGACCAGCTCGCGCTCGCGATCGGCAAGGAGGGCCTGAACGCCCGCCTGGCCGCGCGGCTGACGGGCTGGAAGGTCGACATCCAGTCCGACACCGAGTTCGCGCAGGCCGAGGCCGACGCGGCCTACGGTGGCGGCCAGGGGAACGAGCAGGAGCTGAGCGGGCGCTGCGGCGCCGTCCTCGCGAACGGCAAGCGTTGCCCGAACGCCTCTCTGCCGGCCTCGCGCTACTGCGGCGTGCCAGCGCACCAGGAGCTCGCGCTGCGCGAGCCCGTGCTCGAAACTCCTCTCCCGCCCCCCGACGAGCCGGCCACCCCCGAGGAAGTCGAGACGCTCGGCGCTACCGTCGCGACCGTCGAGGCCGGAGGAGACGACACTGCCGGTCGCTGATGCCCCCGGTTCGGACCTGCGCGGGCTGCGGTCGGAAGGCGCCCAGGGAGGAGCTCGTGCGCTTCGTGGCGCGCGAGGGCTCGCTCATGCCGGGACCCCGGGAGCCCGGGCGCGGGGTGTACACCTGCCGCCGGCTTCCCTGCTTCGAGCGGGCCCGAGCACGGCGGGCGTTCGCGCGTACGCTGCGGCGGACAGTCACCGTCGATCCCGCCCTCTCCCGCCTCTACACTGACGGACGCTGATGGCCAACGAATCCGGACCAAACCGCCCCAACCGCCCGATGCGCCCCCGCCAGGGCGGTCCCGGCGGGCGCGGCAAGCGGCGCGTCGTCATCGACAACGCAGCCGCGCGGCCGCGCCAGGACTCGCGCCAGGCGCGCGGTCGGGACGACGCACGCCCGAAGCAGCCACGCGAGATCACGCCGCCGACCGGCCCGGCCACGGTTCCGTCCGGCGTCACCGTCCGTGATCTGTCGCAGGCGCTCGGCATCCCCGCCGCGCAGATCATCAAGATCATGATGGGCCTCGGCGACATGGTGCAGATCACCCAGTCGCTCACCGACGAGGCCGTGAAGTTGATCGCGACCGAGGTCGACCGTGAGATCACGATCAAGCACCTCGCCGACGAGGAGGACGAGGTCGAGAACTACGAGGACGCCGCCGACGACCTCGCGCCGCGTCCGCCCGTCGTGACGATCATGGGTCACGTCGATCACGGCAAGACGACCCTGCTCGACGCCATTCGCGAGACGGCCGTCGTCGAGACCGAGGCCGGCGGGATCACGCAGCACATCGGCGCCTACCAGGTCGACCACAGCGGCCGTCGGCTGACCTTTCTCGACACCCCGGGCCACGAGGCCTTCACCGCCATGCGCGCCCGCGGCGCGAAGGTGACCGACATCGCGGTCCTCGTTGTCGCCGCGGACGACGGCGTGATGCCGCAGACCAGGGAGTCGATCTCGCACGCGCGCGCCGCTGGCGTGCCCATCGTCGTCGCGGTCAACAAGATCGATGTCCCCGATGCCAACCCGCAGCGCGTGCGCACGGAGCTCGCCACGGAGGGCCTGCAGCCCGAGGAATGGGGCGGGACGACGCAGTTCTCCGACGTCTCGGCGCGCGAGAAGAGCAATCTCGACGACCTGCTCGAGCGCGTGCTGCTCGTCGCCGACGCCGAGCTCGAGCTGACGGCGAATCCGAAGGCAGACGCTTCGGGGCCGATCATCGAGTCACGGCTCGACGTCGGGCGCGGCCCGGTCGCCACGATGCTCGTCCATCGCGGGACGCTCCGTGTCGGCGACGCGGTCGTGGCCGGCGACGCCTGGGGCAAGGTGCGTGCCCTCTATACGTACCGCGGCGAGAAGATCAGGGAGGCACGGCCCGGCGATCCTGTCGAGATCCTCGGCTTCGACAAGCCGCCGCCCGCGGGCGAGCTCTGCCGCGTCGTCGACGCCGAGCGGACCGCGCGCGACCTCGCGCAGCGCCGCGGCCAGCGACTGCGCACCGAGCAGCTCGCGCAGCGCTCGAAGGGCGTCTCGATCGACACTCTCTTCCTGGAGATGCAGGAGGGCGGGATCCGCGACCTCAACCTCGTGCTCAAGGGCGACGTTCTGGGCTCGGTCGAGGCGGCCGTGTCCGAGCTCTCGAAGATCCAGCACTCCGAGGTGCGCGTGAACGTCATCCACCAGGGCGCCGGCGGCATCACCGAGGGCGACATCATGCTCGCGGCCGCCTCGAGCGGCCTCGTCGTCGGCTTCAACGTGCGGCCGAACGCCGAGGCGCGCTCGCTCGCCGACCGGGAGGGCGTCGAGATCCGTACCTACCGGGTCATCTACCAGCTCACCGAGGACATCCAGCAGGCCCTCGTCGGGATGCTGCGCGCCCGCACGGTCGAGGAGACGCTCGGCGAGGCCGAGGTGCGGCAGCTGTTCCGCGCCTCGCGCATCGGCACGATCGCCGGCTGCATGGTCACGAGCGGGACGGTTCGGCGCGGTGCCCGGGTGCGAGTCGTTCGCGACAGCGTGACCGTCTACGAGACGTCAATCGCGCAGCTTCGCCGCTTCAAGGACGACGCGCGCGAGGTGAGCGAGGGCTTCGAGTGCGGCATCCTGCTCGACGGCTTCAACGACGTGAAGGAGGGCGATGTGCTCGAGGTGTACGAGACGCGCCAGGTCGAGCGCACGAGCCTCGACGACGGCAGACCTTCCGCCGCGGCGTAGCGCTCTGGCCTGAACGAGTTGCCGAGGGCCGCGCCGCCCGACGTGTTCAACGAGGTCGCTGAACTGACGAGGTTGCTTCAAGCGGGCGAAGATCCTCTGTGGGTGCGTCTCTGCTCGCTCTTCGCCGGCCGCGGCATCGACGTTCGGTCTGCGGCACTCGCAACCTCGTTCGAGGATGGCGAGGACTTCGAGTTCGGGCTCCTGGTGCTTCGAGACGGTCGCACGATTCAGTACGGGCTTGCTCGCCGCGAGAGAGCGGACGGAGAAGAGATCGTCGAGTGGGCCGAGAACCGGGCGAGCCGCAGCGCCTTCACTCGCGAGGTTGCAGCGGCGCGAGAGAGTTCCTCCGACATGAACTCCAGATCGGAATGTGCGCCGCAGGTCTAGCGATTGCCGGCGGAGAGAAATGTTCGGCGAACCGTCGCGCGCAGCCGCCGGAAGACTCAGCGGAGAGCTTCATCGCGGCCAGGCTCGGGCCGGACGCGCGGCTCGAGCGCTCGCTTTTCGGCACGGACGATCCTGAGCGCATCTGGGCCCGGGTGCAGCAGGCGTGCCCCGAGGCGGTCGAGTGCTTCGCCTTCGAGGTCAGCGTCGGGGCCCTCGTCGGCGTGCGCCTCGAGGACGGTGCTCGCGTCGCCGTGAAGATCCACGGCGACCGTCACCCCACCGGATATCTCGTGTGGATGCAGGGTGTGCAGGCCCACCTGGCAGGAGCCGGTTTCCCCTGTCCGAGACCGCTGGGCGCCCGGGGCCGGGCGACGCTCGAGGAGTGGCGCGACGAAGGCGAGTACCGGGACGCGCACGAGCCCTCCGTGCGGCGCGTGATCGCGGGGCAGCTCGCCGAGCTCGTTCGGCTGACTCGCGAGCTGCCGCTTCCAGACGGCGTTGATCCGTTCTTTCCGCGGACGGCGGAGCGACTCTGGCCGACCCCGCACAACGTGCTCTTCGACTTCGAGGCGACCTCAGGCGGAGCGGAGTGGATCGACGAGATCGCCCGGGTCGCGAAGCCGCTCCGGCACACGGGACTCCAGCAGGAGGTGATCGGCCATGACGACTGGTCGGTCAAGCACTTCCGCTTCGACGGCCTGCGTCCGACGGTGATCTACGACTGGGACAGTCTCACGGTCGAGCCCGAGGCGGTCCTGGTCGGGCAGGCGGCGGCGACGTTCACCTACACCGAGCACCTGCCGGTCGAACTCTGGCCGAGTGTGGCGGAGGCGACAGCGTTCCTCGACGACTACGAGGCGGCGCGCGGCTTGCCATTCAGTACGGTGGAGCGCCGGGCAGCCGGGGCCTCAGCCGTTTGCAGCCGCGCCTACTCGAGCAGGTGCGTGCACGCTCTGGGCAGAGACACATCGACGATGCGCCTGCAAGACTACGTCGCGGAGCTCCTCTGAGTTCTGCACTTGCTCTTCGCACTGCAACTGCGCGGCGCCTTCGGCGGGGCGGTAAAGATGGGCCGGTGATCCGAGAGATCAGTGCGCCACACACCGGTCTAGCGTTTCCGGCGATGCAAGCGCTGCGGCCCGACTACGCCAACCAGGCGGCTTTCGTGCACCGCGTGA
>Ga0136622_10001257_pt1 | contig 10501 bp, 12 predicted proteins | sample AntDrymUQ4482106_2_FD_104803 | JGI IMG/M metagenome (GOLD analysis project Ga0136622, IMG submission 104803) | Polar desert sand microbial communities from Dry Valleys, Antarctica - metaG UQ448 (21.06) | ecosystem: Environmental > Terrestrial > Soil > Desert | place: Antarctica: Dry Valley...
GTTCGCTGACATCGGTGTGGTGACCATGCGCCCGAGCGACGTGCCCACCTACGTCGAGCACGGCGCCGCGGACATCGGCATCACCGGCAAGGACGTCCTGCTCGAGCAGCCCGACCGCGAGGTCTACGAGCTGGTGGACCTGGGATACGGTCGATGTGAGATGGTCGTCGCGGCGCGCAAGGGAGACGACGCCCTCGCGGAGTCCCTACGCCGGCTGGGACGGGTGCGCGTGGCCACCAAGTACCCGCGCGTTGCATTGCGCCACTTCGCGGAGACCGGGCGCCAGGCGGAGATCGTCCAGGTCAACGGATCGGTCGAGCTGGCGCCCCTCACCGGACTGGTGGACGCCATCGTCGACCTCACGGCCACGGGGACGACCCTGCGCGAGAACGGTCTCGAGGTGCTGGAGGAGATCGTGACCTGTACCGCGCGCCTGATCGCAAACCCGGTGGCGCACAAGCTGAAGGCGCCGGACATCGACGCGCTCGTCAGGCGCATCCGGGGCGACTGGGAATGAGGATCGTGAGCGCGCACCCACCGCAGCGCGGGGGTGTCGACCCCGAGGTGGAGGCCACGGTGCGCGCGATCATCGGCGAGGTCCGCAGCGGCGGCGACCGCGCCCTGCTCGAGCTGGCGGCACGCCTCGACGGCATCGACCTGCGCCCGGACCAGCTGCTCGTCGACCCGGTGGAGGTCGAGGCTGCCCCGAGCGGGATCGACCCCGAGACGCTCGGCGGGATGCGCAGCGCCATTCGCAACGTGCGCGCGGTGGTGGAGGCGCAGCTGCACGATGCGGTGGCGGTAGACCTCGACGCGGGCCAGCGGATCGCCATCGACGAGGTTCCCGTGGGCCGGGTGGGGATCTACGCGCCGGCCGGCACGGCGGGCTACCCCTCCAGCCTGATCATGTGCGCGGTGACCGCGCGCGCCGCGGGCGTCGAGGAGATCGCCGTATGCGCCGCGCCGGGTCCGGACGGATCCGCGCGCCCGATGATCCTCGCCGCGTGCGAGTTGTGCGGCGTGCGCGAGGTGTACCGGATCGGCGGGGCGCCGGCCGTGGCCGCGCTGGCCTACGGCACGGAGACGGTAAGGCGCGTGGACGTGGTCGCGGGGCCCGGCGCCGTCTATGCCCAGGAGGCCAAGCGGCAGGTGTTCGGAGCCGTCGGCATCGACGGCATCGCCGGCCCGAGCGAGCTCGTGGTGCTGGCAACAGCGGGCGCCGACGTCGAGCTGGTGGCCCTCGACCTGCTGGCGCAGGGCGAGCACGGCGCCGATGCCCTGCTCGTGCTCGTATCGCCTGAATCCGCGCTGCTCGCCGAGGTGGGAGCCAGGGTGCGGGCACTCGCCTCGGGGCAGCCAAGCGTGCACGACGTCGACCTGCACCTGGTCCAGGCGGCCGATGCACGTGAGGCGCTGCGGATCGCCGAGGGGATCGCGCCGGAGCACCTGGAGCTCGTCGGCGCCGAGGCCGAGGGGCTTGCCGGAGCGGTGCGCCGCGCCGGCTGCGTGTTCGTCGGGCGAGACGCCGCGACCGCCTTCGGCGACTACGTGGCGGGCTCCAATCACGTGCTCCCGACCGGAGGCGCCGCGCGCTTTCAGTCGGCGCTCTCGGCGGCGACCTTCCGGCGCCGCATGGCTCGCGTATCCTTGCCGGCCGGCGCCGCCGCGCGCCTGGCCCCGCCGGGTGCCGCCCTCGCCCGGGCAGAGGGGTTTCCCGTACACGCCGAGTCGATGGAGCGCCGCGCGTGAGCCGAAGCGCCCAGATCGCTCGACAGACCAACGAGACCGACATCCGGCTCTCGCTCGTGCTGGACGGGGCGGCGGCGGGGGCGGGGTCTCGCTCGAGCGGCGTGGGGTTCTTCGACCACCTGCTGGACGCGCTTGCCCGGCACGCGCGCCTGGAGCTGGACGTGACCGTCGAGGGCGACCTCGAGACGGGCCCCCACCACACCGTCGAGGACACCGGCATCGCGCTCGGGCGCGCCCTCGACGAGGCGCTCGGGGACCGCAGCGGCATCCGGCGCTACGGCCACGCCGTCGTCCCGATGGACGAGGCCAGAGCCGCGTGCGCGCTCGACCTGTCCGGCCGTCCCTATGCGGCCTTCGAGGGCGAGCTGCCGGCGGTGGCCGTGGCGGACTTCGACTCCGATCTCGCGGAGGAGTTCTTTCGGGCGGTGGCCGGCGCCGCCAAGCTCACCGTGCACGTGACGATCGAGCGTGGCACGAACACCCATCACATGGTCGAGGCGGCCTTCAAGGCATTCGCCCGCGCGCTCGGCCAGGCGGTGTCGCTCGACCCCGGGGAGACCGGAGTGCCGTCCACCAAGGGGCTCCTGTGAGCACGGTCGCAATCCTCGACTACGGCATGGGAAACCTGCGCTCGGTCGAGAAGGCGTTCGAGCACGTGGGCACGCGCGCGGTGATCACGCGCGACCACGACTCGGTGCGAGCGGCGGACGGGGTCGTCCTGCCCGGCGTCGGCGCCTTTCCCAAGGCCATGGAGAAGGTGCGCGCGCTCGAGCTCGACGACCTGCTGCGCGAGCGCCGCGCCGCGGGCGTCCCGATCATCGGCCTCTGCATGGGGATGCAGCTTCTGTTCGAGAGCTCGAGCGAGCTGGGCGGGGCGGAGGGGCTCGGCCTGCTCGAGGGCACGGTCGAGATGCTCGAGGCGGCGGGGCTGAAGGTGCCCCATATCGGCTGGAACCACGTCTCCTGGCGGCGCGAGTCCCCGCTCACGACCGGGCTGCCCGACCCCTGCGCGTTCTACCACGTGCATTCCTTCGCGGCTCGTCCCACGCGCGCCGAGGACGTGCTCGGGGTGGCCGGCTACGGCGGGGAGTTTGCGAGCGTCGTGGCGCGCCCGCCGATCTACGGCACGCAGTTTCACCCGGAGAAGTCGGGTCCGGACGGGCTCCGGCTGCTGCGCAGCTTCGCCGGCCTGTGCGCGCCGGCGCGCGCATGATCCTCCTCCCGGCCGTGGACATCAGGGATGGCCGCGCGGTCAACCTGCGGCAGGGCCGCTTCCACGAGGAGACCGTTTACGCGGACGACCCGCTGGAGGCGGCGCGATCGTTCGAGCAGGCCGGCGCGCGCTTCCTGCACATCGTCGATCTCGACGGCGCCCTGCACGGCGAGCCGGCCAACCTCCATCACCTCGAGCGGATCACCGCCGAGCTCGACATCCCCGTGCAGTACGGCGGCGGTCTGCGCTCGGTGCCCGCGATTCGCGCCGCGCTTCAGGTCGGCGCCACGCGAGTGGTGGTCGGCACGGCGGCCTACACCGATCCCGACCTGCTGGCGGAGGCGCTCGAGACCTGGGGGGCGCGCGTGCTGGTGGGGGTGGACGTGCGCGGCGGCCGGGTGTCCGTGGCGGGGTGGACGCGCGAGACCGAGCTGCTGGCGGAGGATCTGATCGACAGGCTTCAGGGTCAGGGCGCCGAGAGCTTCGTCTGCACCAACGCCGATCTCGACGGCATGCTCGAGGGCGTGGACCTCGACGAGGTGAAGCGGATCTCCCGGACCGTGAGGGGCACGTTCGTCATCTCGGGGGGGATCGGCTCGCTCGAGGATCTGCGCGCGCTGCGCGACCTGCGGCTGGCGAACCTCACGGGCGTGATCTCGGGCAAGGCGCTCTACGAACGGCGCTTCACCGTCGCCGAGGCGCAGGCCGCGCTCGAGCCCTCCGAGTAGTACGCGGTTTGGAGCAGGCGCAGCGCTACAGTCGGGCGATGGTGCTCAAGCGCGTGATCCCGTGTCTCGACGTGGACAAGGGCCGCGTGGTCAAGGGCACCAACTTCGTCGACATCCGTGACGCCGGCGACCCGGTCGAGCTGGCCGCGCGCTATCAGGAGGAGGGAGCGGACGAGATCGTGTTCCTCGACATCACCGCATCGCACGAGCGGCGCGACACCGTGGCCGCCCTTGCCCGCCGCTGCGCGGATGAGATCTTCATCCCGTTCACGATCGGCGGCGGCATCCGCTCGATCGAGGACGCCCAGGCGGTGCTCGACGCGGGATCGGACAAGGTCTCGGTCAACTCGGCCGCCGTCGAGCGTCCGGAGCTGATCTCAGAGCTCGCCGAGGTGTTCGGCGCTCAGTGCGTGGTGCTGGCCATCGACGCGAGGCGGCGCAACGGAATCGCCGGGCCGCAGACGGACGGGGAGGCGGATCAGGGCTACGAGGTCCTCGTACAGGGTGGTCGCGCCGAGACCGGCCGGGAGGCGGTGGATTGGGCGCGCGAGGGCGCCGAGCGCGGGGCCGGGGAGATCCTCCTGACCAGCATGGACCGCGACGGCACCGAGGACGGCTACGAGATCGAGCTCACCGGCCGGGTGGCCGCCGCCGTGGAGGTGCCGGTGATCGCCTCGGGCGGGGCGGGCACGCTCGAGCACCTCGTGGACGCCATCGCAGCCGGGGGCGCGGACGCGGTTCTCTGCGCGTCGATCTTCCACTACGGCGCCTTCACCGTTGGAGACGCAAAGGCGAGGATGCGCGCTGCCGGGATCCCTGTCAGGCTGTAGCCCGATGAAGCGGATGACGATGCTATTGGCCGTCTCCGCGACGGCGACGGTCCTCCTTCCCACCTCGAACGCCCCGGCGGCGCCGGCCGACGATGCCCGCGCGGTGTTCTCGGACTGGCGCCCGGACAAGCGCATCACCGCCTGCCGCTACACGCGCGCCCAGCTCGTGAACGCCGGCGCCGTGGCCGGCACGGTCACGGACTTCGACAGCTAGGCGCCCGGCTTTCGCGAGGAGGTGCGCCGCGAGATCGCCCGCCACGACGCCGGCGGCTGCCGCGGCGTGGCCTCCGACTCGCCGGCGCAGGCGCGATCTGCGCTGCGAGGGCTCCGGATCAAGACGATCCGTCCCGGGGGCGGGCTGCGCGAGAGCGTGACCATCCGCAACTCGGGCGGGAGCGCCGTGCGTCTGACGGGCGCCTCCCTGCGCGACCGCAGCGGGCGGCGGCTCAAGCTCGGCAAGGGCCGACTCGGGGCGCGCCGGTCGCTGAGGGTGTACACCGGCTGCGCAAAGAACCGCAGAAAGGCTCACAGACGCGGCTCGCGTCTCTACGCGCGCGCGCGCCGCCGGGTGTGGAACGACGGCGGAGACGTGGTCAAGATCGTCGACCGGCGTGGCGTGGTGGTTGCTCAACGCGGCTACGGACGGTTGCGCCGCGTCGCTCGCTTCTGATCACCGGGCACCATGACGCCGCCCGCGGCGACAATGTGCCAATGGCAACGCCTGCCACCGACCTGCGCCCCCGGCTCGCCGCGCTGCCGGGGATGGGCGCGCTGCTTTCTGCGCTCGCCGACGTGGAGGCGCCTGCCTACCTCGTCGGCGGTGCGGTGCGGGACCTGCTCCGAGGCGACCGGTCGGTGGATCTCGATCTGGCCGTCGAAGGGGACGCAGTGGCGACCGCCGACCTGCTCGCCGAGCGCCTGGGTGCTCGCGCGGTCGCGCACGAGCGCTTCGGCACGGCCACCGTGCGCTCGGAGTCGCTGGTGGTGGACCTCGCGGCCACGCGGTGCGAGGTGTACGCGCATCCAGGCGCCCTTCCCACGGTAGAGCCGGCGCCGCTGGCCGAGGACCTGCGCCGGCGGGACTTCTCGGTCAACGCGATGGCGATCGGCCTCTCCGCTCCGAGTCCCGGCGAGCTCCACGATCCCGTGGGTGGGCGAGCCGACCTCGACGTCGGTCTGATCCGGGTGCTGCATCCCGGAAGCTTTCTCGACGATCCGACCCGTCTGCTGCGCGCGCTGCGCTACGAGAGCCGGCTCGAGTTCTCCCTCGAGCGCGACACCGATCGCCTGGCGCGCGAGGCTGCCGCCTGCGGGGCCCTCTCCACGGTGTCGCTCGCGCGGATCGGGGTCGAGCTGATGGATCTGCTGGCAGAGCCCGCGGCCCCGGACTCGGTGGCTCGGCTGGCCGAGCTCGGGCTTGACCGGGCGCTGCATCCTGCGATCTGCGCCGATCCGGAGGTCGTGGCCTCCGCCAAGCTCGCGGCGCTGGAGACGGGAGCGAACCCGGTGCTGAGTGCCCTCGCGGCCCTGTGGTCCGCTCGCCCGGAGGCTGCGAGCGGGTGGATCGAGGGGCTCGGCCTGCCCGCGCCGGATCGCGACGCCGTGCTGCGAGCCGCCGGCCGCGCCCGCGGCCTCGCGAATGAGCTGCGGGCGCCCCTGCGTGCCTCGGAGCTGCGGGAGCTGCTTCAGGGAGAGCCGGCCGAGGCTCTCGCCCTCGCGCTGGCGCTCGGAGCTCCCGCGGACCCGGTGCTGCACTACTTCGGTGGGCTCGGGTCGGTCGGCCTCGAGATCACCGGAGCGGATCTGCTGGCCGCGGGACTCCCGCCGTCGCCCGCCATCGGCATGGCGTTGCGCGAGACGCTGCGCCGAAAGCTCGACGGGGAGCTCTCCGGACGCGACGAGGAGCTCCGGGCGGCACTGGGGCTCGCTCGGGAGGCGACGTGATCGAGGTCGAGCTGCCGGGCGCGCGGGTCGTGTTCACCACCCGCGGCGGGGGGGTGAGCGAGGGGCCGTACAGCTCCCTCAACCTCGGGGTCCTGACCGACGACGATCCCGGGCACGTCAGCACCAACCGGGGGCTCCTGGCGCGCGCGCTCGGCGTGGACCCGAGGAGCGTGGCCATGGGTTGGCAGGTCCACGGCGCGCAGATCGAGGAGTGGGACGGGCCGCCGCCGCCCGGCCGCGACGGCTTCGCCCGTCCCGGCGCCGAGCTCAGCAGGGTCGACGGCCACCTCACGAGCGATGCCGGCGTCGCGCTCCTGGTGCTCGTTGCAGACTGCCTGCCCGTGGCGCTTGCCGTGCCCGGGCGGGTGGCGATGCTCCACTGTGGCTGGCGCGGGCTGGCGGCGGGGATACTCGAAAGGGGGGTCGCCTCCTTCAAGGACCCCCCCGCCGCCGCCGTGGGGCCCGCAATCGGGGGCTGCTGCTACGAGGTGGGGCAGGAGGTGCTCGACGCCTTCGCCGGGATGGATGGAGTGGCACGGGACCGGATGCTCGACGTTCGCGCGCTGGCCGAGGCCAAGCTGCGGGCTGCGGGGGTGGATCGGGTCGAGCACGTGGACCTGTGCACGAGCTGCCGCGCGGACCTGTTCTTCTCACACCGTCGCGACGGCGGGATCACCGGCCGGCAGGCGGCGGTCATCGAGCGCACGCGATGACGCGCGGCTTCACCGCGCTCGAGCCCGAGCGCATTCGCTCGAACCTGGAGGCGGTGCGCGAGCGAATCGCCTCCACGGGGCGGGACCCGGACGGGGTGGAGATCTGCGCGGCGGTGAAGTACCTAGCCGCCGAGGAGCTGCCGGCGCTGGCCCGGGCGGGGATCCGGCTGGTGGGCGAGAACCGCTCCCAGGACCTTTTGGACAAGCACGCGCTGCACGGCGACCTGTTCGAATGGGACTTCATCGGCGCGCTTCAGAGCCGCAAGGTCAAGGACGTCGCGCCGCTGGTGCGGATGATCCACTCGGTGGCCTCGGACTCGGCCCTCGCCCAACTCGCCACGCACCCCGCGCGCGAGGTGCTCGTGCAGGTCAACGTGGCGCGGGAAGAGGGCAAGGTGGGCATCGAGCCGGAAGCGCTCGGCGAGTTCATCGCCGGCTCCCCGGTGCCCGTCAGCGGCCTCATGACGATGCCGCCGTTCACCGAGCGCTCCGAGGCAAGCCGACCTCATTTCGCTCGGCTCGCGGAGCTCGCCGCGGAGCACGGTCTGACGCGGCTCTCGATGGGCACCACGCAGGACTACGAGGTGGCGGCTGCCGAGGGCGCCACCATCATCCGGTTGGGGTCTGCGCTGTACGTTTGAGGGACATGGAGGCCCGTCCCGGCCGGCGAGATCGTCATGATGGCGCCCATGGCGGTCGTCGAGATCAAGGATCTGCACAAGCGGTTCGGCTCCGTAAACGCCGTCAAGGGGCTCAGCTTCGAGGTCGAGGCGGGTCGCGTAACCGGCTTCCTGGGCCCGAACGGGGCGGGGAAGAGCACCACCTTGCGCGCGCTGCTCGGGCTCGTGCGGCCGTCCGAGGGCACCGCCACGTTCGCCGGTCGCCTTTACCACGAGCTCGAACGTCCGAGCGCCGAGGTCGGTGCCGTGCTCGAGGACGCCTCCTTTCACCCCGGCCGCACCGCGCGCAACCACCTGCGCGTCCTGGCCGCGGCGGGTGAGCACCCGGAGGGACGCGTGGACGAGGTCCTGTCCACCGTCGGGATCGCCGATGCCGCCGACCGCCGCGTGAAGGGCTACTCGATGGGCATGCGCCAGCGTTTGGCCATCGCGGCCGCGCTGCTCGGAGACCCGCAGGTCCTCATTCTCGACGAGCCGACCAACGGCCTCGACCCGCCCGGCATCAGCTGGATGCGAAGTCTGGTGCGCCACCAGGCGGCCAACGGGCGCGCCGTGCTCGTCTCCAGCCACCTGCTCGCGGAGGTCGCGCAGTCCGTGGACGACGTGGTGGTCATCTCCAGCGGCGAGCTGCGCGGGCAGGGGACGCTCGAGCAGGTGCTCGGCGGCGATGACGGCCCGGCCACGGAGGTGCGGGTGCAGGACCCCGACCGCCTGGCGAGTGCCCTCGAGGGGCGCGGCCACGGCGTGGAGCGCACCGGAGACGACCTGCTCGTGCTCGGCGCGACCCCCGAACAGGTGGGCGCGATTGCCGCCGAGGAATCGGTCGTCGTGCTCGGCCTCAAGTCTCGGGCGCGATCGCTCGAGGCGGCGTTCTTTGCGCTGACCGGAGACGGCGGATGAGCGCCCTGCTGCGCGCCGAGCTGCTGAAGCTCCGCACCACGCGGACGTTCGTGGCGCTCGTCGCCGCGGCGCTCGCGCTCTCGCTTCTCGTCGTCGTCTTGACCACGCTGATCGACGACGGCTTCGAAAAGGAAGAGGTCCGGATGCTGTTCACCGCCGACTTCAGCAGCATCTTCATCCCCCTGCTCGGCGTGATTGGAATGGCGGGAGAATGGCGGCACCGGACCATCACGGGCACCGTTCTCGCTGCGCCGGACAGGTTGCGACTGCTGAGCGCCAAGACGCTCTCCTACGCGCTTGCCGGCGTGGTGCTTTCGATCATCGTGACCGTGACGATCATGGCGGTCGGCACGATCATCCTCTCCGCCCGAGGAGAGACCACGATCGGCATCGGTGACTTGGCAGACCAGCTGTGGCGCAACCTGGTCGTGTCGGCGCTGCTCGGCGCGCTCGGGGTCTGCATCGGCGGGATCGTCCGCAACCAGGTCGCCGCCATGATCGGGCTGGTTGTCTTCGCCTTTGCGCTCGAGCCCACGATCTTGGGCCTCGCGCCCGAGGTTGGACGCTTCGGCCCGACGGCGGGCGCGCCGAACGGCCTCCTCGAAGTCGACGCCTTCGGCGACGACGCAGACCTCCTGGCACCGGGTATCGCGCTGATGGTGATGATCGGTTGGGTGGCGGCGTCCTTCGCCGCGGCAGCGGCGCTCCTGCGGCGCCGCGACCTCACCTGAGCTCGCTGCCGCCAGGGAGCACGCGCTCGAGGAAGTCTCCGATTGCGCGGGACAGCCGGTTGCCCTGCCAGGCAAGCGGCGGCTCGCCCGGCTCCTCGACCGCGAGCTCGGAGTGTGGGATCAGGCGGGCGTAGTCCTCGGCGATGAACATGGGGTGACCGGGGTCCACCTCGTCGCGGCTTGCAACCACGAGCGTCGGCGCCCTTAGGTCGCGCAGCAGGTCAAGGCCCTCCCAGGCGTTCGATCGCGGCACGACTCGCAGCGCGGCCGCCACCGCCCCGAGGTCCCGGTGGCGCTCGAGCCGCTGCTGCATCCCGAGCTCGACGCCCTCGCGCCAGCGCTCCGGGAGCTCCTGCGTGCCCGAGACCGACATGAAGGCATTGATGTCCCCCTCCTCCAGCACGGCCGCGAGGCGATCCCACTGGGCGAGCTCCTTGGGATCGGTGCGGGCCTGGCCCATGTACGCCGGGGTGATCTGCACCAGCGCCGCCACCCGTTCCGGGCGGGCCAGGGCGAAGGCCGTGGCCACGTGGGCTCCCATCGAGCTGCCCACCAGCACCGGGCACTCGAGCTCCTTCTCGTCGAGCACCCGCTCGAGGTCCGCCATCATCAGGTCGTAGCCGTAGGCTGCGGGATCAGCCGGCGCCTCCGAGTCTCCGTGCCCACGGGCGTCGTAGGAGAGGACGCGGTACCCGCGCCCCGGCAGATGGCGCGAGCCCTGCACCACGTACCGGCGGGTGGCCGTAAGGCCGTGCAGCAGCACGAGCGGCGGGCCCTCGCCCGCCTCCTCGACGGATATCGACGGATCGGTCATGTCGGGTGTGAGTTTCCCTCTTGGCGCGCTAACTTGTCAGCAAGGGTTTTTCGCCCGCTGCGCGAAAGAATCCGGCAGTTATGGCAATCAGCGACACATGGCACCGCGCGCTCGTCTACTTCGGCCTCGCCGAGGAGCACGACGCATACCCCGATTCGGGGCCGGATCGGGAGCTCGAGCCGGAGGCCGAGATCGAGGA
>Ga0136622_10001259_pt1 | contig 10494 bp, 12 predicted proteins | sample AntDrymUQ4482106_2_FD_104803 | JGI IMG/M metagenome (GOLD analysis project Ga0136622, IMG submission 104803) | Polar desert sand microbial communities from Dry Valleys, Antarctica - metaG UQ448 (21.06) | ecosystem: Environmental > Terrestrial > Soil > Desert | place: Antarctica: Dry Valley...
CCGTCTCCGTCCACGAGCTCCGTCGCGGCGCCGGCGTGCTCGCGCACCTGCGCGTCGTCGCCGACCGCCATGATGATCCCGTCACGTACCGCGACCGCGCTCGCGCTCGCGCTCGGGCGGTCGGAGTCGAGCGTCCGGATCGACGCGTTCAGGATCGCCAGGTCTGCCTGCGGCATCGGGGCGCGCAGCCTAGCGGTGGCGCCACACGTCGCCGTCGGCGGTCAGCACGCCGAGCCGGATCGAGCCGCCGCAGCGCGGGCATGTGGCGAGGCCGGCGCAGTCGAGGAAGCCCGGGTCCGCGAGCTCGGGATCCTGCTCGAGGTTCGCGCACGGCCGCCACCAGTCCTGGAAGTGGTCGCCGCACTCCGGGCACTCGACCGTGATCGGCTCGCCGGGGGTCATCGCCTCCTGACGGATGCTACGCCGAGCGCCCACTCAGCCGCTGCAGGTACATCCATGCGGGCAGGAAGCCGCGCCGCTCGTAGAGCCGGATCGCGTCGGTGTTGGAGACGAACGCGCCGACGAGTACGTCGTCGATCGCAGCCGACCGCAGCTCCTCGTCGACGTGATCCAGCAGCGCCGAGCCGATGCCCGTGCCGCGCGCGTCCGGCGCCACCAACAGCGACTCGATCTCCGCTATCCGCTCGCCGGTCTGCCAGGTGTCGGGCATCTGCGTCTCAGAGACGGACATCACAGCGACCATCGCGTATCCGACCAGCTCGCCGCCGCGCTCCGCGAGGCAGGCGAAGCCGCCCCTGGCCAGGAAGCCGATGTAGAGCGCGCGACGGTCGCGACGCTACGCCGTCGCCCTGCGGCGATCTGAGGCGTCCGCCCGCTGGGTGTTGGCCACGATGGCGTCGACGATCCGGTCCCAGGCGCCGGGCGGCAGGTCGTGGCCGAGGCCCTTGATCGTCACGAGCTCCGCGCCCGCGATCGCCGCTGCGGTGGCGCGCCCGCCGGACGGCCTGACCAGCGGGTCGTTCGTGCCGTGGATCACGACCGTCGGAGCGGTGATGCGGCGCAACTCGGAGGTGCGGTCGCCGGCGGCCAGGATCGCGGCGAGCTGGCGGGCGCTCCCGGCCGGGTTGTAGCCACGGTCGTAGCTGAGCTCGGCGGCCTTGCGGGTCGTCTCCTCGTCGAACGGGAAGCCGGGCGACCCGATCTGCCGGAAGACCGCTACCGCCGACGCGATCGCGCGCTCGCGATCGGGAGCGGGGCGCCGGACCAAGATCGGGTAGATGCGAAGGCCGGGCGTGCCCTTCCAGCGGTGCCCGGTGTTGGACATGATCGAGGCCAGCGAGAGGACCCGGTCGGGGTGTCGCGCGGCCATCAACTGGGCGATCATGCCGCCCATCGACGCGCCGGCGACATGCGCGCGCTCGATCCCGAGCTCGTCGAGCAGCCCGACTCCATCGGCGGCCATGTCCGCGAGCGAGTACTTCGCGGCGCGCTTGTCGCGCAGCAGCAGCTGCCGGATCGTTGGCGGCGGGTGCTGACGCAGGTGCGTCGAGCGGCCGATGTCGCGGTTGTCGTAGCGGATCACGAAGAAGCCGCGGTCGGCGAGCCGGCGGCAGAAGTCCTCGGGCCAGGCAACCATCTGGGTGCCGAGGCCCATGACGAGCAGCAATGCCGGGCCCTCCCGGCCCCCGAACGTCTCGAAGCAGATCTCGATCTCTCCGAGCTGGGCGAACTGCTCTGCCATGGGCAGCCGAGGCTAGCGGCTCCATGACTCCGCCCTGTGTGACGAATCAGGCGGCGCGACGTAGTACGAGCATGCGACGCCTCGCCCCGCTTCTGCCCGCCGTGCTCGCAGCCGTCGCGCTGGGCGCATGCGGCGCCGACGACGAGCAGCCCGCGGCGAGCGCTCCGGCCGACACCACGCGGCTGACCGTCGAGGTCACGGGCGCCGCGCCCGACGCGACGCGGGTCAAGCTGCGCTGTGGCGGCTCGCAGCCGTGCGAGCGGGCGCAGACCGACAAGCTCGCCGCGCTCGCCGAGCCGGACGACGCCACGGGGGCGTGCACCCAGCAGTACGGAGGACCCGAGCAGGCGCACATGACCGGCACGCTCGAGGGCGAGCCGGTGGACGTCACGGTGGCGCGCTCTGACGGCTGCGGGATCGCCGACTACGAGGCGCTGTTCGCGGCACTCGGGCGCGAGCCGCCGCTGCGCGCCCGCTGACGCCGGGCGGTCAGTCCTCGGGGTCGCCCTCGTCCTCGCCCGCGAGCTGCTCGAGCAGCTCCAGGGCGGTGGCCTGGGCGGGCGTGGCCGCCACCTCGCCGCCGCCGAGGTCCTCGAGTTGCGGGTAGAAGCTCGCGTGCACGGTGATCTCGTCGCCGCCTGCGTCCTCGAGCACGATTGCGGCGCGCCCGCCGGGCTCACCGGCGCCGACGTCGGGACCTGCCGCGGCCGTGCGCGCCGCCGTCAGGACCGTCATCGCGAGCTCGCGCCAGTGCCCGACGGCGTCGGACCGCTCGACCTCGTTCATGTCCGCGAGATGGTGCTGGTTGCGCTCGGCGAGGGCCGCGACGGCCGCTTGCAGCGCGGCTTCGCTCAGAAGGTCGTCGGGCTGGAAGGCCATCCGGTGAGCGTACGGCGCGCGCGCATCGCGTGCATCCCGGGCGGTCGAGGTGCCATCCTGCGACTGATGGAGGCGGAACGCGTCGCGGAGGCCTTCGCGGCCGCGCGCACGGACGAGCGCCTCGTCCTGCTCGAGGGGTTCCACGCGCTCAAGCACGCGCTGCGCTTCGGCGCCGAGCTCGTGGCCGCGGCGGCCGCGGATCGCGCGCAGGTGGAGCGGCTGGCGCAGCGCCTCGCGCCCGACGTGTGCGCGCGCCTGGGCCCGCTGGTGGTCGAGCGACCGCTCGAAGGCCTCGTTGCGCGCGTCCCCCGCACGGGCGTTGTGGCGGTCGCGCGGCGCCCGCGGCTGCGCGCCGGGGCGCTGCTCGCGGCCGCGGCCGGGCCGCCGGTCGTGCTGCTTGAGGACCCGCGCCAGCTCGGCAACGTCGGCGCGGTCGTGCGCGTCGCCGCGGCCGCCGGGGCGGCCGCTGTGCTGACCACGGGGTCGTGCGACCCCTGGGACCCGGCTGCCCTGCGCGGCTCCGCGGGATTGCACTTCGCGCTCCCGGTCGGGCGCGTCGATCCGGCGGCGCTCGGCGAGCGGCCGCTGATTGTGCTCGATCCCGCCGGGGACGAGCTCGCCATGCTGCCCGACGGCGCGCTGCTCGCGTTCGGGACCGAGCGCGACGGTGTGAGCGAGCGGTTGGCCGCGCAGGCCGTCGCGCGCATCAGGATCCCGATGCGCGCGGGAGTCTCGAGCCTCAACGTCGCCACGGCGGTGGCCGTGGCGCTCTACTCGCTAGCGTGCCGGTCGTGCGCTTCGCGGTGATGATCGAGGGCCAGGAGGGCGTGACCTGGGACGACTGGGTCGCGGTCGCCCAGGCGTGCGAGCGGCTCGGCTTCGAGGCGCTGTTCCGTTCAGACCACTACTCGTCGCTCGACGAGGTCGGCGGACGTGGCTCGCTCGACGCCTGGGGGACGCTCTGCGCGCTGGCGGCGATCACGTCGAGGCTGCGTCTCGGGACGCTCGTCTCACCGGCGACGTTCCGGCATCCCTCCGTCCTCGCGCGCAACGCCGTCACGGCGGACCGGATCTCGGGCGGGCGGGTCGAGCTCGGGATCGGCACGGGTTGGCACGAGCGCGAGCACCGGGCGCACGGCTTCGAGTTCCCGGAGCTGCGAACGCGGATGGACCGGCTCGCCGAGCAGCTCGAGATCATCCACGGATCCTGGGCCGCGGGACCGTTCGACTTCGCCGGCGAGCACTGGTCGGTGGAGGGCCTGGACGCGCAGCCGAAGCCGGTGCAGGATCCGCTGCCCGTCGTGATGGGCGGCGAGGCGGGACCGCGCGGCGCCGCGCTCGCCGCGCGCTGGGCGGCCGAGTACAACGTGGTGCACGCGACCCCTGCCGAGGCGGCCGCCGCCGGCGCGCGACTGGATGCCGCTTGCGCGCAGGCCGGCCGCGACCCTGCGACGCTCTGCCACTCGCTGATGCAGGCGGTCGTGATCGGCACCGACGAGGACGACCTGCGTGCCAGGGCAGGACGCCTGGCTGAGTGGGAGGGTGAGCCTCTGGACGTCGACGAGCTGCGCCGCGACGGGATCGCCGGCACGCCCGCCGAGGTCGTCGCGCGGCTGCGCGAGTATGAGGCCGCCGGCATCGAGCGAGTGATGCTTCAGCACCTGCTGCACCGCGACGTCGAGGCGCTCGAGCTGATCGCCGCCGAGGTCGTGCCGGCGTTCGCGTGAGCTTCGCCAACGCGTTCACCGGTGCCGGGCTGGACCGAGCGGCCGATGCGCGTCGGCGCGACGCGGCCTGGCTCGCGGCACAGCGTGGGGACCCGGCCGCGCGCGCGGTGCTCGCGGGCGACGACGGAATCGTGCTGGACGGTGATCGGCTCGCGCTGATCCCGCTGGGGGACGCGCTCGGGCGCGCCGGGACACCGATCACCGCCGAGCCGCTGCTGCTCGGGCTCGACGCCGCCGGCCCGCTGTTCGCGATCGACGTCGACCTGCGCCGCGGCGATCCGGAGCGACCCGCGCCGCTGATCGCCGCGGGCCCGCCGCGCGGGAGCCACGCGACGCGGCCGGTGCCCGCCGCCGGCCCCCGGCCCGTGGCGCTGCGAGCGGCCGTGACCGTGCTGGCGCAGGCCGAGGGCGGGTTGATCGCATACGTCGCGGCGCTCTGCAATTGGCACCGCCGCCACTGCTTCTGCGCCTCCTGCGGCAACCCGTCGGACCTGGGCGAGGGCGGGCTGATCCGCTCCTGCGCGCGCTGCGGCACCGATCACCATCCGCGCACCGATCCCGTGGTGATCATGCTCGTGACCGACTCAGACCGGGTGCTGCTCGGCCGCGCGCCGAGCTGGCCGCCGCGGCGCTATTCAGCGCTCGCCGGATTCGTCGAGCCGGGCGAGAGCCTCGAGGAGGCGGTCGCACGGGAGGTGGCCGAGGAGAGCGGCGTGCAGGTCGGCGAGCCGCGCTACCTCACGTCGCAGCCGTGGCCGTTCCCCTCGTCGCTGATGCTTGGCTTCGAGGTGCCATGGGTCGCCGGGGAGCCGCGCGCGCTCGAGGACGACGTCCAGGACGTGCGCTGGTTCAGCCGCGCGGAGGTCGCCGCCGCGGCCGCCGAAGATGTCGATGGCTGGGGCGGCGAGCCCGATCCGGCCCAGCCCGGCGCGACCGCTCTGTTGCTCCCGCCGCGCCTGGCGATCGCGCGGCGGCTCGTGCAGCTCTGGCTCGAGCGTTAGCGCGCCCAGGCCTCGGCGACGGCCGCGACGTGGCTCTGGTCGGTGCCGCAGCAACCTCCGAGCACGTTGACGTTGCGCAGGCTCTTGCGCAGCGCGACATAGCCGGCGCCCAGCGCGACAGGGTCGCCGGCGTCGAGCTCCTCGGCCTCGTCGAGCTGGGCGTGGCTCAGCGTCGAGGCGTTCGCGCGCAGCCCGGCGATGCGGCCGAGCCAGGCGCCGCCCTGCTCGACGACATGCTCGAAGTGCGAGGGGTGCGCGCAGTTGACCATGTAGTAGGCGACCGACGCGTCGGTCTCGAAGTCGACCTGGGCGATCGCGTCGCCGAGCGCCTGGCCGCTCGGCAGCTTGCCGTCGGTCTCGACCGTGAAAGAGATCACGACCGCGATCTCCGCCTTGCCGGCCGCGCGGGCGATGCCGATCGCCTCCTCGGCGTACGTCATGGTGATCGCAGAGACCATGTCGGCGCCCGCACCGGCGAACGAGCGCACCTGGGCGGCGTGATAGTCCTCCGCCTCCTGCGCCGACATCAACGCGTCGGCGACGTAGCCGTCGCCGCGCGGTCCGAGGACGCCGTTCACGAGCACGGGCGCATCCACGGTCGCCTGCTCGCCGCGAACCTGCTTCGCGAAAGCGACCGCTCCGCGGTTGACGCGGTCGAGCGCCGACACGTCATAACCGAGCAGCTCCGCCCAGTCGGGATTCGCACGCCAGGTGGGCGTGTCGAGAATGAAGCCGGCGCCACGCTCGCGCGCGAGCTCGAGGAAGCCCTCGAAGTACTCGCGCAGGGCGTCGCGGCCCTGCTCGTCCTCGAGCAGCGTGAACGATGCGAAGTGGGGCAGCTCGAGGCCCTTGTGGAAGATCAGCACGGTCTCCAGGCCGCCGTCGGTCAGGAACAGCCGGTCGCCTGAGAGCTGGGGAAGTGTCGTCTGCATATGGTGATGACGATCGCACCCCGCGGGGCATTCCCGCAAGGCCCCGGCGTGTACGGTGCGCCGCAATCGTGCGCGGAGCCACCGGATGGACCTGACCTTCTCCGAGCCGGAGATCGCGTTCCGCGACGAGCTGCGCGCCTGGTTCGCGGCCAACGACCCGGGCGCGGAGCCCCCGCATCACGAGGAGCGGCTCCACTTCGCCTGGCGACGCGACTTTCAGCGGCGCCTGTTCGACGGCGGCTGGGCGGCGCCGCACTGGCCCGTCGAGTACGGCGGGCGCGGGGCGACGCTGACACAGTCCGCGATCTTCTTCGAGGAGCTCGGACGCGCCCGCGCGCCGCTCCCGGCGAACGTGCTCGGCCTGCTGCTCGGCGGTCCGACGCTGATGGTCTGGGGCACTGAAGCGCAGCGGGACCGCCACCTCGGCCCGATCCTGTCGGCCGAGGAGATCTGGTGCCAGGGCTTCTCAGAGCCCGACGCCGGCTCCGATCTCGCCGCGCTGAAGACGCGCGCCGTCAAGGACGGCAGCGGCTGGCTCGTCACGGGCCAGAAGGTGTGGACCAGCGGCGCGCGCTACGCGAAGTGGTGCATGCTCGTCGCCCGCACGGACGCCGAAGCCGCCAGGCACAAGGGGCTGACGTACTACCTGATGGACATGGACCAATCCGGGGTTCAGGTGCGGCCGCTGCGGCAGATGACGGGCGAGTCGGAGTTCAGCGAGCTGTTCCTCGATGGCGCATGGATCGCGGATGAGCAGGTGATCGGCGGCGTGGGCAACGGCTGGAAGGTGGCGCTGACCACGCTGATGAACGAGCGTGCGGGCCTGGCCTTCTTCCTCCAGGTGCGCCTGCGCCGGCTCTTGGACGACCTGATCGACGCGGCCGCCGCGCGCGCGATGCTCGACGATGACGTCGTCGCAGACCGGCTCGGGGCGTTGCACATGAAGGTCGAGATCCTGCGGCTGACTGCGTACCGTGGCTTGGCGACGGTCGAGAAGCACGGCCAGCCGGGCCCGGAGGGGTCGTTGACGAAGTGGATGTGGTCCGAGGCGGCCCAGGAGCTCGCCCAACTCGCGGCGGACGTGCTCGGCTCCGAGGCGCTCGTGGCCGATTCGCCGTGGGGCTACGAGCTGCTGCGCGCGCGCGGCAACACGATCGAGGGCGGCACCACCGAGATCCTCAAGAACATCGTCGCCGAGCGCGTGCTCGGCCTCCCGCGGGCGCGCTGAGGTCGCGCTGCCGTGAAATTCGACCTCAGCGACGACCAGCGCACGATCGCCTCGACGGCACGCGAGCTGCTCGCCGCGCGCTCGCCGTTCGAGCGCGTCCGGTCGGTGGCCGGGGAGGGGCGCTACGACGACGCGCTGTGGCGCGAGCTGTGCGAGCTGGGCTGGCCCGGGATCGCGATCGCCGAGCGCTACGGCGGGCAGGGGCTGGGCGCGGTCGAGCTCGCCGTGCTGCTGGAGGAGCTCGGCTACGCAGTCGCCGCCGTGCCGCTGCTCGGCAGCGTGCTGGCCGCGTCGGCGATCGAGCACGCGGGCGACTCCGAGCAGCGCGCACGCTGGCTCCCGGGCCTCGCCTCCGGGGAGCTCACCGGGGCGTTCGGCGGCGTGCGCGACCTGATCGCCGACGCCCCCGGCGCGAGCGTGATCGTCCTCGTGGAGGCGGGCGCGCCGCGCGTCGTCGCGCGCGGGGATGCGGAGCTCGAGCCGGTCGACGCGATCGACCCCACGCGGCGCTACGCGCGGGTGGGCGGGGACGGCGCGGCGCTGACCGGCAACGTCGAAGCAGCACTCGGCCGAGCGGGCGCCGCGGTCGCTGCCGAGCTGGTCGGCGTCTGCCGGCGGGCGCTCGACATGACCGTCGCCTACGTCTCCGAGCGCCGGCAGTTCGGCGTGCCGGTCGGCTCGTTCCAGGCGGTCGCTCACCGCTGTGCGCGGATGCTGCTGCTGACCGAGGGCGTCCGCTCGGCGGCCTACTTCGCCGCCTGGGCGGCCGATGCTGCGCCCGAGCGCCTGCCTGAGGCTGCGGGCCTGGCCTGCGCCGCGGCGGGTGAGGCCGGAGTGGAGGTGACCGGCTCGGCGATCCAGGCCCACGGCGGGATCGGGTTCACGTGGGAGGCCGACGTGCACTGGCTGTTCAAGCGCGCCCAGCTCGATGCGGCCATGCTGGGCGGTGCGTCGGGGCACCGGATGCGGCTGGCTCGAGCGGTTGCCTCAGCTCGACGTCAACGGCGTCAGGGTCAAAGATCCGACGGGTCGGCGATCCCCTCCTCGATGAACTTGTAACGCCCCTCGAGCACACCCTGCGCGAGCGCGTAGTTCTCCACGTCCTCGTTGCTCCAGAGGCTCTGGAAGAGGGTGCCGACGCGGCGCTGGGACTGCTTGCAGAAGAGGTCTGCCAGCTCGGCTGCCTCCGTCGCGCGCTGCGGCTGCTCGGCGCGGATCGTGTCCGCGTAGACGACCGCCGCGGACATCGCGAAGAGCTCGGCCCCGATGTCGACGATGCGCCCGAGCACCGCCTGGCGCTTCTCGAGCTTCGCCTGCCAGCGGCCCATCGCATAGAAGGTCGAGCGTGCGAGCTTGCGCGAGCTGCGCTCGACGAAGCGCAGGTGCACCGCCAGCTCGCCGAACTGCTCGTAGGCGTGCGGCTTCTGCCCCTCGCCGACGGCGAGCTGGGGCAACCACTTCGCGTAGAAGCGGCTGGCCTGCACCGCCACGCGCGCCTTCTCCTTCAGGTCGCCGTCGCCCTCCAGGATCGCGCCCGCAACCTCGAGGTGGCGGTCGACGGCCTCGCGCGCGATCAGCAGGTGCATGATCTCGGTCGAGCCCTCGAAGATGCGGTTGATGCGCATGTCACGCAGTTGCTGCTCGACCGCGACGGGGCGCTCGCCGCGCGCCTTGAGCGACTCCGCTGTCTCATAACCGCGCCCGCCGCGGATCTGCATCAGCTCGTCGATCACCTGCCAGCCCAGCTCGGATGCGTAGAGCTTTGCGATCGCGGCCTCGATGCGGACGTCGTTCTGCTTGTCGTCGGCGAGCCGGCTCGCGACGTCGAGCATCGCCTCGAGGCCGAACGCGCTCGCGGCGATGAAGGCGACCTTCTGCGCGACGGCGTCGTGCTTGCCCACCGGCTGGCCCCACTGGACGCGCTGGGAGGCGAACTCGCGCGCGATCTTCGTCGCCCACTTCGCCGTGCCGACGCAGATCGCCGGGAGCGCGAGCCGGCCGGTGTTGAGCGTCGTGAGCGCGATCTTGAGGCCCTGGCCCTCCTTGCCGATCACGTTCTCGCTCGGGACGAAGACCCCGTCGAGCCGCGTGACCGAGTTCTCGATCCCGCGCAGGCCCATGAACGCATTGCGGTGCTCGACGGTCACGCCGGGCGTGTCGTAGGGCAGCACGAATGCGGTGATGCCGCCACGGTGGCCGTCGGACGGCGGGACCTTGGCCATCACGACGACGAGGTCGGCGATCGCGCCGTTGGTCGCCCACAGCTTGAGCCCGTCCAGCGTGTAACCGCTGCCGTCCTCGACGGGAACGGCGGTCGTGCCGAGGCGCGCGGGGTCCGAGCCCACGTCGGGCTCGGTCAACAGGAAGGCGGAGATGTGGTCGCGGGCGACCAGCGGCAGCCAGCGGCGCTTCTGCTCCTCCGTGCCGAACTCCATCAGCGGCTGGGCGACGCCGATCGACTGGTGCGCGGAGAGCAGCGTCGAGAGCGACGCGTGCCAGACGCCGGCCAGCGCGAGCGCACGGTTGTAGTAGACCTGGGAGAGACCGAGCCCGCCGTAGGTCTCGGGCACCTTCATGCCGAGCGCGCCGAGCTCCTTGAGCCCGTCGAGCACGGACTCGGGGATCTTGGCGTCGCGTTCGATCTCAAGCGGGTCGACGAACGTCGCGAGGAACTCGCGCAGGCCCTCGAGGAAGCGCTCGCCCTTCTCGATCGCCTCGGCGTCCAGCCGCGGCTGGGGCGAGATCAGGTCGAGCCTGAAGCTGCCGAGGAACAGCTCCTTGCCGAAGCTGGGGAGCTTCCACTCGCTCTCGCGGGCGGCCTCCGCGACCGCGCGTGCCTGCCGCTCAGAAACGTCTGTTGACATGCTGTCGAGGTTAGCCGGGCCGCCGTCTACGGTGCTGGGCATCTGCCCCGATCCCGGATGCTCATCCTCGCGCTCGCCCCCTGGCTCTCGCAGCGCCCGCCGCCCGCCGACGCCGCCAAGCCGAGGCGCTACCTCGTGTCGCTCGGAGACTCCTACGCCAC
>Ga0136622_10001260_pt1 | contig 10486 bp, 10 predicted proteins | sample AntDrymUQ4482106_2_FD_104803 | JGI IMG/M metagenome (GOLD analysis project Ga0136622, IMG submission 104803) | Polar desert sand microbial communities from Dry Valleys, Antarctica - metaG UQ448 (21.06) | ecosystem: Environmental > Terrestrial > Soil > Desert | place: Antarctica: Dry Valley...
CTCGCTCGCACGGGGGGTTTGCTCGCGAGCGAGCTCGATCCCGCGGCGGTTCTCGACGAGGTGGTGCGGCAGGCGCCCCGGCTCGTCGGCGTCGACGCCGCCGCGGTTCGCGTGCTCGACGGCGACGAGCTCGTCGTCACGGTCACCGAGGGTGCGGCGGCGGAGCGCATGCTCGGAAGCCGCTCGCCCGTGTCCACGCGCCTCTCTGGCGACGTCGTGCAGTCGCGGGGGCGGATTGCGGTGGAGGACGCCGAGGGCGACGAGCGCCTGCTCGCCGCAGACCCGTTGCTCGGACTCGGCTTCCGCGCCTACCTCGGCGTCCCACTCGCGGGTGCCCAGGGAGCGATGCGCGGGGTGCTCAGTGTCTACTCGACCCGGCCCAAGCGCTGGCGGGCGGAGGAGGTCGAGGCGCTCGAGGCTCTGGCCGGGAACGCCTCGGCCGCACTTGCGAACGCGGAGCTCTACCAGCGCGTCGCGCTCGAGAAGGAGCGGAGCGTCGCCATCCTCGCCAACATCGCCGACGGAATCGTGGCCGTCGACCGCGAGGGAAAGGTCGTGCTCTGGAACGCGGCGGCCGAGCAGATCACCGGCGTCCCCGCCGAGGCGGCCGTCGGCCGGACACCCACCGAGGCTCTCGGTCGAGCCCTCGGGCCCGAGTCCGACACGCCGGCGGGAAACCGTCTGGTCGCAGTCCCCCGGGGAGGCGAGGAGGTCTGGCTCTCGCTGACCGAAGCGGTCATGCGCGACCCGGCCGGCGCGGTGGCCGGGCGGATCTACGCGTTCCGCGACATCTCTGCCGACCGGCAGGTCGAGCAGATGAAGACCGATTTCGTCTCGAGCGTGTCGCAGGAGCTGCGCCGTCCGCTCACGTCGATCTACGGCTTCGCCGAGACACTCCTGCGCCGCGACGTCCTCTTCGGGGAGGAGGAGAGGCGGACGTTCCTCCGCTACATCGCCTCGGAGTCGGAACGCCTGACGCGGATCGTCGATGCGCTGCTCAACGCCGCCCGCCTGGATGCGGGCGATCTCCAGATCAGCCTCGCGCCGATCGACGTGGGCTCACTCGTCTCCGAGGTCGTGTCCGGCTTCGAGACGGCTGCGGCGAACGGCCACCGCTTCGCCGTCGAGGTCGGCTCGGCGCCGGTCGCCCGGGCCGACGGCGAGAAGCTGCGTCAGGTGCTCGTCAACCTGATCGAGAACGCGGTCAAGTTCTCGCCTGCAGGCGGCACGGTGACGGTGGCTGCACGACGCGACGGCGAGACCGTCGAGGTGAGCGTCGCCGACGAGGGGCTCGGCATCCCGCAGGCCGAGCAGGCCCGCATCTTCCGCAAGTTCACGCGCGGGGACGTAGGTCGAGGAGGGCCGGCGGGTGGAAGCGGGCTCGGGCTCTTCATCGTGGAGGGGCTCGTGACCGCGATGGGGGGGCGCGTCTGGGTCGCCTCGACCGAGGGCGCCGGCTCGAGCTTCACGCTCGCCCTTCCCGCGGCGGAGGCCGTGAGTAGTCCGGCAGGGGAGTGGGTAGAAGCCGAGTAGATGCCCTGTGACGCGGGTTCTGATCATCGACGACGAGGCTCCAATCAGGCTGCTCTGCAGGGTCAACCTCGAGGCCGAGGGGATGGAGGTGCTCGAGGCGGGAGACGGATACGTGGGGCTCGAGCAGGCGCGGCAGGATCGGCCGGACCTCGTCCTGCTCGACGTCATGATGCCCGGCCTGGACGGGTGGGCCGTCGCGGCGAGCCTGCTCGCCGACCCGCGCACGGCGACCATCCCGATCATCTTCCTGACTGCCCGCGCGGAGTTCCGCGACCGGGCGCGCGGGCTCGACATCGGCGGCGTCGACTACGTGACGAAGCCTTTCAATCCGCTCGAGCTCGCGGCCCTCGTCCGGAGCCTCCTGAACCGGAGCGACAGCCGCGGGCGAGACGATCGGCGCGGCGAGAAGCTCTCTGCGCTACGCGCGTCGCTCGGCGCGTGAACAGCACCGTCGTCCCGCTTCAGCGCGCCGTCTGCGCCAGCAGAATCGCTGCCAGCACCACCGCACCTCCCAGCAGTTGCGGCGCCGTCAGCGCCTGGTCGAGCCAGACGTAGGCCACGAGCGTCGCTGCCACCGGTTCGAGCATCGCGACGATGCCCACCTTCGTCGCCGAGATGTGACGAAGCGCGGCGACGATCAGGACGAACGGGGCGAGCGTGCCGAGGAGGACGACCCAGGCGGTCAGGCTCCACAGCGGCAGCTCGGAGGCCGCGAGGTTGCCGAGTAACGAGACGTCGTCGCCGAGGAGCCGGCCGGGAAACCTCCAAACCGGCTGGACGACAGCCCAGAAGAGGGCCGCGAAGAGGAAGCCGTACAGGGAGAGCGAGAACGGATCCCGGCGGGCGACGGCATGCTCGCCGAGCAGGATGTAGAAGGCGAGGGTCAGCGCGGCGAGCAGTGCGGCGGCGATGCCCCAGCGATCGAGTGCGAGGCCGTTCCAGATCTGGACGACGAGGGCGAGCCCGGCGAGCGCAAGCGCGAGCGCCGCCCAGATGCGGTTGCGGACAGCCTCCCGCATGACGTAGCGCGCCCACAGTGCGACGAGGAGCGGGGCGAGGTACTGGATCAGGAGCGCGATCCCGATCGGGAGCCGCTGGATCGCGAGGAAGTAGAGGAGCTGCACAGCGGCCACGCCACCGATTCCGAACAGGGCCAGGAACGGCAGCTCGCGGAGCCTCACCCGGAGCGTTCGACGCGCGAAGAGGAGCAGCGCGAGAGCCAGGCCGATGAGCGCGCCCGTGGCGCGCGCCTGGGCGAGCTGGAACGACGAGAGGCCCGACTCGAGGATCACCTTCGAGACGGTTCCGTTGACGGCGAAGAGCGTGGCGGCCGTCCAGACCATCACGTAGCCGAGGAGGGGGCGCCGTTCGTGGACGCCGAGGTCGAGCGCCTGAGCCACGGCCGGCGACGGTACACGCGCCTCGCTCGTACACTGTCGGTTCTCGGGACGTGGCGCAGCCTGGTAGCGCACCTGCTTTGGGAGCAGGGGGCCGCCGGTTCGAATCCGGCCGTCCCGATTCTCTGCATCCACGCGCTTGCGTACTGGCGCGGTTGCGGTCGCACCAGGCGCCCGCTTGGGCCGGCTGGGCGCCACGCCGCCAGGATGCTCGTCGGCCAGCCCGACCGTGTCGACCCCGGGTACCGCCCGGCGATGATCCGTCCGGGTGCGGCACAGTACCGTGCGAAAACGCCGACGGAAGGGAGCCGAGAATGGGTGCGGTAGCGGACACGGAGCTGGCGATCTTCCAGTTGAAGATCAGCCTGGTTGGGACGTCGAAGCCGTCGGTGTGGCGGCGCCTGCTCGTCCCGGCCGATATCCGCCTCGACCGCTTCCACGTGGTGATGCAGGCAACGATTGGCTGGGAGGACTACCACATGCACGTCTTCACGAACGGCTCAGCCGAGTACGGCCTATGACTTCGGCGACGACTGGGAGCACGACATCGTTCTGGAGGAGGTACTAGGACTCGACGGCGTGTCGGAGTTCGATCCCGCCCACTTCGACGTGGACGAGGTCAACGGGGCGCTCGGCCCCGTGGGCGCCGAGCGCCGCTGAGCCCGGGCCGGGCCAATCCGCTGGTACCCGAAACCGCTTGGCAGGCTGAACCGTGGCACGGACTCAGGCCGTCTACTACCGCGACATCCGCGGCGTCGAGCCGGTCAATCGGTTCATCGAGGCGCTGCCGCCCAAGCGGGCCGCCAAGATTGATGACTACGTCGAGGAGCACCTGAACGGCAAGCCGCCAGACGCGCCACCGCCCGAGTACCCGATCACCTCACAAATCGAGGGCGGGCTGCGAGAGCTACGTGTGCGCTTCGCCAACACCCGCTACCGCATCCTCTACCAGCGCTCCGGCAATCTGATCGTGCTTCTGCACGCGCTCGAGAAGGCGACCGAAGCGGTGCCAGACGCCGATATTGAGCTGGCCGGGGTGCGCATGGCCGACTTCAGGCGCCGCATGGACGTTGAACGCAGGATGCCGCCGCGGGCAGCGGGTAAAGATGCGCCGTCGAAGAGCCGGAAAGGAGTTGACGAGCTTATCTAAATGGATAAGCTTAGTTCCGTGGACACCAAAGCCAGCAACCGCATCAGTCCGAAAGGAACGCCTGCCGCCGTGGCGGCGAGTGGGCGTGCGCGTCGCAGCGAGGAATATCGGGAAGCCCGCGACGAGTACGCCGCGGTCCGCGCGCTGCGCGAGAGGAACTGGATCGCCGCCCACATCCGCGAACGGCGCCACGAGCTCGATCTAACGCAGCAGGAGGTGGCCGAGCGCGCCGGCACATCGCACTCCTTCATCTCGAAGCTGGAGGGCGGTGAGCACATTCCGACCATCCCGGTGCTCAAGCGCATCCTCGCCGTGCTCGACGAGGAGCTGCTGATCGGCATTGAGCGCCAGGTTCCGAACGAGGAGCCCGAGCGCGAGGTAGCGCCGGTGCCGGAGCTCGTCTCTGCCTGACCATGGGGCCGGCCCGGGTATCCGGGCTGCGGTCGAGCCCAAGCCTCCAAACGTCTCACGTTCTCACTACGTCCGGTCAAGGCGACTGGCGGCGCAATGCATCGCCCGTAGCCGCGAGACCCCCGACACTGTTACAAACGGGGGCGAGCCGGGCGAATCGGTCAGTCGACCAACCGGTCGGCTGGCCTCCCCCACCGATCGCCCGGCTCACTCTCTCAGTGTCGACCGTTCCGGCCGACGTCTTGAAGGACGCGTCCCGCGCCCGGATCTTGCGGTGCGCCCGCCTCTACAGGCGGTTCTTGAGCGCCAGGATGTCGGCGATGTAGAGCCGCGACTCGGGCAGGACGCCCCGGTTGCGCACGGACTGCGGGCCCTGGTAGTAGCCCGCGAGCGCGAGCTCCTCGTTGCCGGCGAAGCGGTCGAGCAGGTGCCGCAGGAACGCCACGCCGACCTGGACGTTGCCCTCGAGCGTCGGCGGGATCCGGTGCCTGAGCAGTGCGAGCTCGACCCAGGTCCAGGTCGAAGGCGTCACCTGCATGATGCCGCGCGCGCCGTCGCGTGAGACCACATGCGACTGGTAGCCGGATTCCATCCACGCGAGCGCGCCGACGAGCCGCCGGTCGACCCCGTAGAAGCCCGCCCAGAAGGCAAGCGCCTCCGCTACCCGCCGGTGCGCAGGCGAGCTCGCCGTCCCCGCAGCGCGTTCCGGTCGAAACCGGGGGATGCGGAGCCGGGCTGCGGCGGGTAGGACGTCGCTCGGATCGAGTCCGTTCACGCGCGCGAGGGCGGCGACCGAGACGCCGTAGCGCTCGGCGATCGTCCCCAACGTCTCGCCGGTCTGCACCCGGTGCCTGGGGCGGACGTACGGGCGGAGCGCGGCGAGCGTCGCCGAGCCTGCGGCTCCGTCGATCGGGAGTCCGGACAGGACCTGGAACCGCCGAACGGCACGTTCCGTCTCGTGCCCGTAGGCACCATCGGGCGCGCTCCGCAGGAGACCTTTCCGGACGAGCAGGAACTGGAGGACGGAGACGTCCCACCCGCGCTTGCGCAAACCGAGCGGGCGTCGGCCGAAAAGTGGATGCCCGAGGCGCCCGAGCGCCCAGCGGGTGCGGCGTCCGGCGAACCCGCTGGGAGTGAGTCCGACGCTGCGCTGGAAGCGGCGGAGCGCCAGAGTCGTCGAGGGGCCCGGAATCCCGTCGACCGGGCCGGTGTAGAGACCCCGTGCCTGAAGCGCCACCTGCAGACCCGCAACCTGGATGCGGTCGAGTGCCTGCGCCTCGCCGGTCGAGAGCGCGGCGATGAGCACCGTTGCGAGCACGGCGAGAGAGCGAAGTGCCACAGCGACGGAGGTTTTCCCTCGGGCCGCGTGTCTTCCTGCTCAGGCCTCGGTGGCGTAATTCTCTTGCCGCTCCTCGCTGGCGAGGAAGCGTGCGAAGTAGAAGGCGGCCACGACGAAGAAGACGACCGCCTGTTCGGCTGCCATGGTGATGCCGGCGATCTGCTGGTCGGTCAGGGGTGAGAGGCCCCAGAGGCCGGCGCCCTCGACGTAGAAGTCGTAGATCGCATTCGGCAGCAGGGCCAGCAGGAGTCCGATCGGGCTTGCGAGCACGAAGGCCGCGAAGACGTACCCGGCCCGCTGGCTGGGCGGGAGGCGCCAGGGGTGATCCTGGAAGACCGGCCACCAGAAGAGGAGACCCGCGGCGACGTAGGAGGCGTGCTCGAGATGAAGCAGCGTCAGCGGGTGCTCGAGCGCCGCGTCGTAGGCGGGCGGCAGGTGCCAGAGGAAGTAGGTGCCGAGCCACAACGGCAGCGCGACGAGCGGGCGTGTGAGTACTCGCAAGACGCTGTTCTCGGTGAGGCGCTCGCCCAGAGCGGGTGGGATGCCGAGCACGAGCAGCGCGGGCGCCCACTCGGCGAGCACGACGTTCTGAAGCAGGTGCGCCGAGAGCAGATGGAAGGTGAGCGAGTCGAGCGGAGTGACGGCGGTCGCAAGCAGGAGGAGAAACCCGAGGGCGAACGCGACGACGCGCCAGGCAGGGGGGGAGTACCGGCGCAACGCGAGCCCATAGGCGGCGACCGGGAGCGCGAGCGCGGCGACGGCTTCGGGGTGCAGCGACCAGACATAGGGCTCCGGGCGCACGCGTCTACGCTACTCGGGCGACGGCGAGTATCGTGACTCGTCTCGCGCGTCCGTGGTGTAGTGGTAACACAAGAGCCTTCCAAGCTCTGGTCACCGGTTCGAATCCGGTCGGACGCTCTAGCGGAGCCGGTCGGCGAGCGACTCCAGAGCTCCTGCCGTCGGCTCCAGGCGGCCGGAGCCGAGCCCGGAGACCACCTCGAGCACGAGCTCGCGCGCCGCGTCGTCGTCGTCGGCCGACAGCACCGTGTTGACCACTCCGGCGAGCTCGCCCGCGACGTGCAACTCGATGGCGACGGTGTCGAGCTCCTCCCGCGCGATGTAGTCGTCGTCGGGGACGGCTACGCGCACGAGAGCCGACCGTCCGTCGAGGAGGGTCACCGACTGCTCCACGGGGTTCTGGCGCAGGCTCATCGCCTCTGCATACCAGCAGGCGGCTTCGCTAAACGTCGCGTCCACCCTATGCTGCCGCGCGTGCCACCCGAGCGGATGATCCCCGATCTGTCGGCGCGCGACCGTGGCCAATCGGAGCGGGTCATCCGCTTTCGCCCGCGCACCGTCCTCGTCGTCCTCGGGATCGTGCTCTCGGTCGCGGCTCTGCTCGAGATCATCCTGCTCGCGCGGCAGGTGCTGACCTGGATCTTCATCGCCATCTTCCTCGCCCTTGCCCTCAACCCGCTCGTCGACTACTTCCAGCGCGTCGGCATCCGGCGGCGGGCTTTTGCGACCGGCCTCGCGTATCTGATCGCGATCGGCGTGATCGTCGCGATGGGGAGCCTCTTCATCCCGACACTCGTGAGCGAGATCGACGACTTCGCGCGCGGCCTTCCGGACGTCGTGCAGGATCTCACCGAGGGACGCGGGCGCCTGGGCTTCCTCGAGGAGCGCTACCAGATCGTCGAGCGCGTGCGCGAGCAGGTCGGCGAGGGCGGAGCGACGAGCCTGCTCGGACTCTCGGACACCGCGGTCGCGCTGACGCGCAGCATCATCACGGTTGTGATCGCGACCATCACGATCGCCGTGATGACGTTCTTCATGCTGCTCGAGGGGCCGGTCTGGATCGAGCGCATCCTGTCGCTGCTGCCCGCACGCTCGCAGCCGCGCTGGCGCAACGTCGGTCATCAGATCTACCGCACGGTGGGCGGCTTCGTGACGGGAGCGCTGACGATTGCGCTGATCGCCGGCGTCGTCACCGCGATCCTGCTCAGCGTGCTCGGGGTGCAGTACGCGATCGCCCTGGGCTTCGTCGTCGCGCTGCTGGATCTGATTCCACTCGCGGGGGCGGTCCTCGCGACCGTTGTCGTGGCCACGATCGGGTTCCTCGACTCCCCGGCGATCGGCATCACGCTGCTCATCTTCTTCATCATCTACCAGCAGGTGGAAAACCACGTTCTCTACCCGCTGATCTACTCGCGCACCGTGCAGCTCTCTCCGCTAGCGATTCTCATCGCCGTCCTCATCGGCGCATCGCTCGCGGGCATTCTCGGCGCCCTTGCCGCCATCCCCGTGGCGGGGGCGATCCAGGTCATCCTCGTCGACGTGCTGAAGCAACGCCGCAGCGCGGTGGAGCTTCCCGAGGGGGCGGACGCCGCGCCCGTCGTGCCCGCAGCGCGCTCCTCGGAGGCGGGCCTCGCTTCGTAGGCCTCGACGGTTCGGGCTGCGTCCTCGCCCGCGGTTGGCTCGACCCCGGGAGGCATTGCCTCGGGAACGGCGGGTTGAGTTCGTCGCCGCTCTGTGATCGAGCCGGCGGGCCTGCAAGATGTGAGCGGCGAGCTTGAACGTCCGTCGTATCGCACGATACGATCGGCGCTGACGTGATCCGTCCCTGGCTCGCAATCATCGTCGCTGTGGTCGTCGCCGCTCCAGCTGCGGTCTCGGCCCGCGCCGGCGCCCCTTCGGCCGGTTCGCAGGAAGCTCCAGCCCGTGAGGTGCGGGATTGCCGATCGCGCGGTGAAGGCCGTTCGCCTCAGAAGCTTCCCGGGGCCCGAGGGGTGCGGCTCGGCCCGTTGGTGCTCTGGCCATCGCTGCGAACGGCCCTCGGCGGGCCGCCGAGCGAGGTGAACGAATGGCCATTCGTCGTGAAGGCGCCCGTGGTGCTTCCGGCCCGGGCGCGGGTCGTCCTGGCAATCGCCTCCGAAGCTGGGTCGCTCGCGGCATTCCAGCACCGGGGCGGCTTCGTGTCCGCGGTTCGGTTCGAGGCGTGCCGGGAACGCGTACCCGCCTTCGCCTACCGTGGCACGGTTGGTCGGTACACCGGATTCCCCTTCGCGATCGGGATCTCACAGCGGTCGGCGTGCATCCCGATGGAGGTCTGGATCGACGGCCAGGCCACTCCCATCCGCCGACTCGTTCCGGTCGGTCGCCGCTCCTGCTGAATCGCGAGCTACTGAGCTACTGAGCTACTGTCGCTAGTTGCTCGGCGGCGCTTCGATTGAGCGCTTCCCTCTGCGAGCTCCTGTCAGCTTGCCCGCGGCGCATAGCGGTGGTGGAACATGAGCGCGTTGCCGTCAGGGTCTGCGAAGTGGGCCATGTGGCAGACGCCGCTGTCGAGCGTGTCCGCGGGAAAGGCGACGCCGTGCGCTTCGAGCTCGGCGCGCGCAGCGTGGAGGTCCTCGACGTGCAGCGCGATCGGGTGGGTGTGCGGCTGGAACTCGAGGCCGAGTACCGCGCCGTAGAATTCGACCGCCGTCGCGAAGTCGGTACTGGGCATCTCCTCAGACCATTCACCCCACTCCGAAAGGTCGATGCAATCGTCGACACGGAGGCCTGCGGCTGAAATAGCCGCGTGTCCGTGCGAGCGCGCTCCGCACTCGTGGGCACGACCCCGCCGACCTTCCACAACCAATCGGCTTCCCGTGGCTCGAGTCGGTAAGTCCCAAACATCTGCTACATCAGGACATGACCGCCATCTCGCAAGACCCTTTGAAATTCGCCGTATGCCTTGTCGAGTTCGGCGACATGCATCAGCACGTCGTGACACCAAACAAGATCAACGCTGCCATCCGCCAGCGGCAGCGCTTCGGCGATTCCGAGTTTGAAGCTGACACGACCGCGTACGTCTGGATGCACCTCGGCACATGCAGCTAACTCGGAGTTCGCAAGCTCCATGTGTCGAGGGACGGGATCGATACCTGTGACCGTGAACTGAAAGCGCTTGGCGAGCTCAATGGCATGCCCCCCTCGCCGCAGCCAACATCCACAGCGGCTGATTCGGATGGGAGCGCGAAACCCCTGATCAGGTCGAAGAGAAGCTCGGGCCCTCTTGGATTCAAGCTCGCGCTGAGCGCGGCTTGAAATTCCGCTTCGATTCGCGGGTAGGCGTCGTAAGACTGCGCGAGCCATAAAGGGTCTGCCGGGCCGTGCCGCTCTGGGCCGTGCGAGTTCTTGGCTGCCACCGTGTTGCCCCTGTCAGAAGAACCCCCAGCGAAGTCTGCCGCGCCGGGCTAAACGGTGCAAGGCCCCGCTGCTCGGGCGGGGTCACCGCCGGCCGCGGCTGCTACGCCACGGGGGGCGCGACGTGTCCGCGACCGAGCGCAGGTGCGAGCCTCGCGAGCAGCGTCTGGTCGGCGTGGAGTCGGACGCGCTCGATACCTCGGACGCGGAGGAACGCGGGGCCGTATTCGCGCTTCAAGCGGCCGAACTCGCGCGCTCGACCCCCCTAACCCGCTTGCCCGGGGGCGTATTTTCATGGGCCGCAAGGTGTCGAGGCGGGTCGGAGGCCGTCTCGACTCTTGCACACGCACGAATGCTCGGCGGAGGGTCGGGGGCGGGCATCGTTTCGAAATCCATCGATTTGCTGGGCTTTATCACTGAAAAGGGCCGATCTCCAGGGAGTGCGCCTGGAGGGATTCGAACCCC
>Ga0136622_10001261_pt1 | contig 10482 bp, 10 predicted proteins | sample AntDrymUQ4482106_2_FD_104803 | JGI IMG/M metagenome (GOLD analysis project Ga0136622, IMG submission 104803) | Polar desert sand microbial communities from Dry Valleys, Antarctica - metaG UQ448 (21.06) | ecosystem: Environmental > Terrestrial > Soil > Desert | place: Antarctica: Dry Valley...
CTGAAGCAGCCACACCTGGTGGCGCAGCGCGGCGAGCTCGCGCGGCTCGCGCGGGTCGATGCGCTCGAGCTCCGCAACGCTCACCTCGACCGGCCGACGGCGCAGCACCACCAGCCCGTGCTCGCCCGGCGCGACACCCTCGCGCATCCGGACGATCTCGAACGCGCGGCCCCAGTGCTCGCGCAGCCACCACGGCGAGTGAAACACGGTCGGCCCGCCGCGCTCCCAGCCCTGGCCGTGGTCGAGCACGGTCATGCCGATCCGATCCTCGTCCCACGCGCCGCCCGTCCAGCCCTCGTACATCGCGCCGCCGAGAAACGAGACGATCGCCAGGCCGCCGGGCGCGAGCACGCGGTGAAGCTCTGCCAGCCACGCCGCCCAGTGGTCGGTGAGGTGCGTGAACACCGATATCGACCAGACGAGGTCGAACGTGCCGTCGGGCTGGTCGAGCGGCGGCTCCTGCCTGTTGACGAACGCGTGCAGCGGCGGGCTGAGCTCGCGCCGCAGCCACGCGATGCTCGGCGCGTCGATGTCGCAGCCCCACAGCTCGCACTCGCGCGCCTCCGCCAGGAAGTGGCGCATGACCTTGCCCGAGCCGCAGCCGAAGTCGAGCACGCGCTTGCCGTTCCACGACCAGCCATCGCCGAGCAGTTCGAGGATCGTCGTGCGCGAGTCGCGGCCGACGGCGCGATAGGAAGCCAACGCATCGGCTGGATCCGGCACGCCCGCGCGCAGCGCCAGAGGCCGCGGCGGCAGCGGTGCAGCGCGTTCCAGCGCGGTGAGGTCGCTCACGCGCGCAACTATGACTCGTGTCCGAGGGGCCGGGCGCGTAGCGTTCCGCTCGTGGGACGCATCACCCTGCACCAGGGCGACATCACGCGCGACGCCGAGGCCGACGCGATCGTCAACGCGGCGAGCTCGAGCCTGCTCGGCGGCGGCGGAGTGGACGGCGCGATCCACCGCGCGGCGGGGCCGGCGCTGCTCGCGGAGTGCCGCCCGCTCGGCGGCTGCGACACCGGCGACGCGAAGATCACCGGGGCGGGAGACCTGCCGGCAGGTCACGTCATCCACGCCGTCGGCCCGGTCTGGCGTGGCGGCGCGGAGGGCGAGCCCGAGCTGCTGGCGTCCTGCTACCGCCGCGCGATCGAGCTCGCCGGCGAGCACGGCTGCCGGCGCGTCGCGCTGCCGGCGATCTCGGCGGGCGTCTACGGCTACCCGCTCGAGCAGGCCGCGGCGGTGGCGATCGTGGCGACGTCGGCGGCGCTCGACGAGCACCGCGAGGTGCAGGAGGCACGCTTCTGGTTGTTCGGCGAGCCGGCGTACGACGCGTTCGCGCGCGCGCTCGAGGCGTGACCGTCACCGCCGGCATCGTGCTCGCGGGAGGGCGCTCGACCCGGATGGGGACATCCAAGGCGGCGCTGCACTGGCGCGGCTCGACGCTCCTGCGGCGCGCCGTCGGAATCGTCGGGCGCGCCGTGGACGGTCCGGTCGTGGTCGTCAAGGCGCCCGGGCAGGAGCTGCCGCCGCTGCCCGACGGCGTCGAGGTCGCCGAGGACGCGCGCGAGGGGCGCGGTCCGCTGCAGGGCCTCGCGGCCGGACTGGCCGAGGTCGCCGGGCGCGCCGACGTCGTCTACGTGAGCGGCGTCGACTCACCGCTCCAGCACCCCGCCTTCATCCGCCACGTCATCCGCGCGCTCGACGGCGATCACGACGTCGCGCTGCCGCACGCCCACGGCTTCGACCATCCGCTCGCGGCCGCCTACCGCACGTCGGTGGCCGCCGCGGTCGAGCAGCTGATCGCCGGTGGTGAGCTCGCCGCCGGCGCGTTGATGGAGCGCGTCGAGGTCCTGCTGCTCGACGAGCCGGCGCTGCTCGCCGATCGTGCGGTCGCGGCCTTCGACCCGGACCTCGACTCATTGCGCAACGTCAACACGCCCGACGAGTACGACGCGGCGCGCGCGCGGCGCGCGCCGCGCGTCAGCGTCTCGTGCCGGGGCGCCCTGCGCAGCCACGCCGTGGACCCGATCACGCTGTGCGTCGCGACGGTCGGCGCGGCCGCCGCGATCATCGGCGTCGAGCTCGGCGGAGACGTCGTCGCGATCCTCGACGGCGAGCGGGTCGTGGACGACCCGCAGGAGCCGCTCGCGGTGGGCGACACGGCGATCTTCACCGCGATCGAGAGGGCACGCTCGTAGGCCTTCGTCGGTGCTAGTTTCAGCCCCCTCGCATGAGCACGACGCCCGCCACCGACGACGCCGTCATCGTCGGCGGTCCCTTCTGGGAGCAGCTGTCCGTCGGCGACAGCTACGTAGACTTCCCGGCGCTGACGCTCAGCGAGGGTCACGCCGCGCTGCACCAGTCGATCGTCGGCGACCGCCTGCGCCTGGCGCTCGACGCGACGCTGTCCGAGCGCGTCGCCGGTCGTCGCCTGGCTCACCCGATGCTCGTCTGCGACGTCTCGATCGGGCAGTCGACCCACCTGACCCAGCGTGTCATCGGCAACCTCTTCTACCGCCGGCTCGTGCTGCGCCGGCTGCCGGCGATCGGCGACACGCTGAAGACGACGACCGAGATCGTCGCGCTCAAGCGAAACGCCGTGAAGGAAGGGCGCAAGCCGACCGGCCTCGCCGTCCTGCACATCGTCACAACCGACCAGCAGCAGCGCGCGGTCCTGGACTACTGGCGCTGCGCGATGCTGCCGATCTCAGACCTCGACGCGTCCCAGCCGCACGCCGACGACCTCGACCGGTTCCCCGCCGACCTGCCGCCCGACGCGCTGGCGAGCTCGCTGGACGACATCGACCTCGACGCCTACCGCGACACGGTCCCCGGCGCGCACTTCGCCGACCTCGCCGCGCCGGCGAGGTGGAGGGTCGACGGCGGCGACAGCGTCACCGCGGCGACCGAGCTCGCCCGCCTGTCGCTGAACATCGCCAAGGCACACACGGACCCGGGATCGCACCACTCCGGCCGGCGCCTCGTCTACGGCGGCCACACGATCGGGATCGCGGCCGCGCAGATCACGAAGGCGCTGCCGAACATCGTGACGATCATCGGCTGGCATCACTGCAACCACCTGGCACCGGTGTTCGAGGGCGATGTGCTGCGCAGCACGGTCGAGCTCGAGCAAGCCGAGGCGCTGCCTGACGGCAAAGGCCATCACGGCGGCGGCGGCCTCGTGACCCTGCGAAGCGAGGTCCAGGCACAGCGCGCCGACGGCGCGCGCGACGCGGTGCTCGACTGGCGGCTCGTGGGAGCGATGGCATGAGCGAGGGGATCCTCGCCGGCATTCGCGTGATCGAGGGCTCGGCGTTCGTCGCCGCGCCGACGGCGGGGATGACGCTCGCCCAGCTGGGCGCCGACGTGATCCGCTTCGACGCTCCCGGCGGCGGGCTGGACTTCAAGCGCTGGCCGCTGTCGGGCAGCGGCGACAGCCTGTTCTGGTCGGGCCTGCAGAAGGGCAAGCGCTCGATCGAGGTCGACCTGCGCTCCGACGCGGGGCGCGAGCAGCTCACCCAGCTGATCACGGCGCCGGGCGAGGACAGAGGAATCTTCCTGACGAACTTCCCGGCCCGTGGCTGGATGAGCTACGAGGCGCTGTGCGAGCGTCGCGCGGACCTGATCATGGTCGTCATGGCGGGCAACCACGATGGCTCGTCCGAGGTCGACTACACCGTCAACCCGGCGGCCGGCTTTCCCGAGGCGATGGGCCCGCGCGACTGGGCCCCGCCGACGAACAGCCTGCTGCCGGCGTGGGACTCGATGATGGGCGGACTGGCTGTGATCGGCCTGCTCGCCGCGCTGCGCCACCGCGACGCCACCGGCGAGGGACAGCTCGTGCAGATCGCACTGTCGGACGTCGCGTTCGCGACCGTCGGCCATCTCGGCCGCATCGCCGAGGCGCAGCTCGAGCGCCGCGAGCAGCCGCGCGACGGCAACCACCTCTACGGCGCCTTCGGCGCCGACTTCGAGACCTCCGACGGGCGCCGCGTGATGGTCGTCGGGCTCACCGCGCGCCAGTGGCAGGCGCTCAAGCAGGCGACCGCCAGCGAGGAGCTGTTCGCCACCGTCGAGCAGGCCACCGGCCACGACTTCGGCGACGAGGCAGGACGCTACGAGGGCCGCGACCTGATCCGCGAGCTGCTGACGGGGTGGTTCGGCGCGCGCACGCTGCAGGAGATCCGCGAGACGTTCGCCGGCACCGGCGTCTCGTGGGGGCCCTACCAGACGTTCAGGCAGCTCGTCGAGGAGGACCCGCGCTGCTCGGAGGACAACCCGATGTTCACGATCGTCGAGCACCCGGTCGGGACGTACCTGACGCCCGCCTCGCCGCTTCGGTTCAGCGTCCACGGGCGCCTGCCGGCCAAGCGCTCGCCGCGGCTGGGCGAGCACACCGAGGACGTGCTCGCCGAGCTGGCGGGCCGCCCCTCCACGCACGACGGCGCTGGGTGATGACTCATGCCGCGATCGCCGCGGGCCTTTGCGCCGTCAGCGGCACGCAGTCAAGGCGCTCGAGCCCGGCGCACAGCGCGCGCCGGCCGCGGTGGTGCAGGCCGTGCACGGAGCTGTCCGTGCGCCCGAGCCGCTGCGCGATCTCGACGGGCGACAGGCCCAGGACGTGGCGCAGGACCACGACCTGGCGCTGGTCGGCCGGCAGCGTGGCGAGCGCAGCGCGCAGCGACCGGGCGCGCTCGGGGGCGTCCTCGCAGGCCGCCTGCTGGCGGGCGAGGAGCTCCCCGGCCGGGGTGGCGCGGCGCGCGCGCACGGCGTCCACGGCGGCGTTGTGGGACATGCGCAGCAACCAGGTGACGAACGACACGCCACGCTGCTCGTAGCTGACGATCGCCGTCATCAGCTTCGCGAACACCTGCTGGGTGACGTCCTCGGCGTCGTGATGGTCGCGCACGATCGTGCGCACGTAGCCGTAGACGTTGTCCGCATAGCTCTCGTAGATGAAGCGGACGCCATCGCGGTCGCCCTGCTTGGCGCGCGCGACGGCGCGGCTGACGAGGCGCTCGATCTCGGGCGACGTCTCGATTGCCGGCCTGGCGACCAGACGGTCCTTCGTCCGCCCGGCCCACGGCGTGATCGCCTCGGGCAGCGGGAGCGCTGGCCTTTGCTCACCGTTCATGCGGCCCTCCCCCGGGGCTGGTGATCGGAGCGGGTCTCGCGTCATGGCAGACGGCGGGCGGCAGGTCAGCACGCGACGGCCTCAGCCGGCGCCACGAGGTGGTGGACGTGGGCGTAGCGGCTCGCCTCGGTGCGGTTCGCCACTCCCAGCTTGCGGTACGTGTTGGACAGGTGGAACTTCACGGTCTGCTCGGTGACCCACAGGATGCGCGCGATCTGCCCGTTCGTGGCGCCCTCGGCGACGAAGCCGAGGATCTCCTTCTCGCGCCGCGTGAGCGGGCAGCGAGCGGGAGGGGCCGGTGGCCGGCGCTCGAAGCGGTGCACGACGTTGCCGCGCACGACCTCGCGCAGCATCGTTCCAAGGCTGACCGAGTGCATCGACTTCGACAGCACCGCCTGGGCACCGGCCTCGAAGGCCTCGTTCATCCAATCCTCTCCCATGCGCAACGTCAGCAGCAGTCGCTTGGCGGCGGGAGCGTGCTCGCTGGCCTCACGCAGGCGGGCCAGCGCGTGGTCTGAATCGTGCCCGTCGTCGCTGCGCGGGTGGTGCATGTCGTCGACGAGCACGACGTCGGGACGCAGGTGCGCCAGCGCGTCGCCGATCTCGCGGCGACCATCGATGACGCCGACGACCTCAAAGCCGACCGTCTGCTTGAGCGCCCGCCGAATGGCGTGCGCGACCAGCGAGTGATCGGTGACGATCAGAAGACGCTTCATGCCCGAGCTCCTCGCCGTTGCTGCGTGCTGGCCGCGTTCATCGTTCGCTTCCCTCCGTGGTTGCGAGACGTCCGGCCGCGACACTGCCGCCATGCTCTTCGTCCCCTTTGGTGGCCCGGCCACCTCCGAGTGGCCATCAACTCAAAGGACGTTCGCAGCACCGGGGGCGCGTGCCATCGGGGGCAGCTGCGGGATCTGCTGCCGGAGTCCGCCGTCCTGATGCAGGTCCCGGGCCCCTGGCCTGCGGGCAGCGCGGCGCGATCGCGCACAGCGAGCCTGCGCGATCGCGCACGACGGCCGCGCAATCGGAGGTTTCAGCGGGGCGGCCCGCGGGGCATCTGAGGCGCATGATCACCAAACTCGACTTCGTCGGCATCCCCTCGCAGGACGCCGCGCGCTGCCACCGCTTCTACATCGACACGCTCGGGCTGACCCCCGACGAGCACGGACAGACCGAGTTCTGGCTCGGCGATACCTGCTTTGGCATCTGGGAGCCCGCGCGCCTCGGCATGCAGTTCGCGCCGCAGAAGAACGCCCACCTCGCGCTGCACGTCGACGACGTCGCGCGGGCGCGCGCGGAGCTCGAGGCCAAGGGCGTCGAGTTCGCCGGCGACACGATGGACACCGGCGTCTGCCAGATGGCGTTGTTCACCGATCCCGACGGCAACGACCTCATGCTGCACCACCGCTACGCCTCGTACGAGTGACCGCCGGCCGCGGCTATGCTGTGCCGCTTGCGCGGATGTAGCTCAGTTGGCTAGAGCGTCTGCTTGCCATGCAGAAGGTCGAGGGTTCGAGTCCCTTCATCCGCTTTGCCTGCGCCAGGCGCACCGTGGGAATGCGGCCAAGCGAAAGCAGGCGGTGAATCGACAGCGAGGAGACGTACCACATGGCGGACTACGACCCGAGGACGGACACCGGCATTCCCACCGAGCCCGTCGGCTCGCTGCCCCGGCCCCAGACGCTCCAGGAGGCCTATGCGGACTACGACGCCGGCAACATCGCCCAGGAGGATCTGGAGAAGCTGCAGGACGCCGCGGCCAAGGACTCGATCGAGCGCATGGAGGCCACGGGGTCGCCGATCAACTCCGACGGCGAGCAGCGCTGGTCGAGCTTTGCGACGTACCCGATCGCCGACACGCTCGCCGGCACCGGCTTGGCGCCGAACCTCGCGGCGGGCGGCCAGTTCTTCGCGATCTTCGCCGATGGCCACGGCCGCCAGCTGCCCAAGCTCACGGGCGGTCCGCTGAGGTACAACAACTACGCTGCCGACGCGCTGGCGAAGTCGATGCCCTACGCGACCAAGCCGCTCAAGCAGGCCGTCATCGCCCCGTCGATGCTCGCTCTGCTGTACCCGCTCAAGGACGAGATCGCGGACTACCCGCGCGAGCAGTTCGAGGAGGACATCGTCCAGGAGTGCGTGACCGACATCCGCAAGGCGTTCGAGACCGGGGCCGCGCACGTGTCGATCGACTTCACGGAGGGCCGCCTGGCGACCCGCGAGGATCCGCGCAACCCGTGGACGGGTGCGGGCCTGCTGCCGCACTTCATCGAGCTCAACAACCGCGTCCTGGAGAGCTTCTCCGACGAGGAGCGCAGGAAGATCGGCGTCCACACCTGCCCTGGTGGCGACCGTGACTCGGTGCACTCCGCCGACGTGCCCTACAACAACCTGCTGCCGCAGATGTTCACGATCAACGCCGGCTACTTCTTGATCCAGCTCTCGTCCGAGCGCGACAGGAATCCCGTCTACGAGTCGGTCGGGCAGCACAGCCGCGACGACCAGATGTGCTACATCGGCGTCACGAACCCGCTCAGCCCACGTCCGGAGAGCGCGCAGGAGATCTGCGACAACATCGTGCGCGCCGCCGAGTACATCCCGAAGGAGCGCCTCGGCACGACGGACGACTGCGGCTTCTCGCCGTTCTCGATCGACGAGAAGCCCAACCACGGCTCACCGGACTACGCGCGCGAGATCGCGTTTCAGAAGATCGCCAACCGCGTCGAGGGCACCAAGCGCGCCGCCGAGAAGCTCGGCCTGCTCTAGGCGCCACCGACCTTCGGCGCGAAGCGGTTGCGACAGGGCCCGGGGCGCAAGCTGCGGGCCTTTCTCGTAGGCAGGCGAGCGATCTGGCCATGATCACAAGCGTGCGATATTGTCACAAAGGTCGCTAACTACGAAAAGGCCGCTAAGCTACGACTAGTGTCTATAACTCTGACGCAGCTGCGCAGCTTCCTGGCGGTGATGCGCGAGGGCTCGGTGACGGCGGCTGCGGAAGAGCTCGTCGTGACGCAGCCATCGGTCTCGGCGGCCGTGGCGGCGCTCTCGCGCGAGCTGGGAACCCCGGTCACCGAGCGCGAGGGACGCGGCATCCGCCCAACGGCGGCCGGCAACGCATTCGCTCCCTTCGCCGCCGACGTCATCGGGCTGCTGGAGGAGGGTCGCCGGGCCGCGCGCGAGGCCGCGCAGCTCGCCGATCGCCGCCTGCGCCTTGCGGCCGTCACGACCGCCGCCGAGTCCTTCGTTCCGCCGCTCATGCGGGCCTTCGGGATGGGTCACGACGGGATCGGCATGACGCTCGCCGTCGGTAACCGCGAGCACGTCCTCGACCTCGTGCTCGACCACCGTGCCGACGTGGCGATCGGCGGGCGCCCGCCGCGCGATCCGCGCATCCAGGCGTCGGCGATCCTGACCAACGAGTTCGTGCTCATCACGCACCCGGAGGACCCGCAAGCGACCGGCGGAGCCGTCGACGCCGCCGAGCTGGAGCGCCGCGTGTGGCTGCTGCGCGAGCCGGGCTCGGGAACGCGCGTCGTCAACGAGGAGTTCATCGCCGCCTCCGCGCTCGAGCCGCAGACCCTGACGCTGGGCTCCAACGGCGCGATCAAGCAGGCCGCGCGGGCGGGCATCGGCGTCTCGTTCATCTCCCGCGCCGCCGTCGCGCTCGAGCTGCAGGCGGGGCTGCTAGCGGCGCTTCCCGTCCGTCACCGGCCGGCGGCGCGGCGCTGGTATGCGATGTGCTCGACCGTGGGCCCGCAGCGCGCCGCCGTCGAGCGCTTCATGACGTTCGTCAACTCGCCGCAGGCGCGCGAGGCGCTCGGCGACGCGGGGACTTGAGCAGGAGCACCGCCGCCGAGCCGGCGAGCGCGAAGCGGTCGGCGTAGCGCGCCCCCGCTGCCTGTCAAAGCGTCGCAGAAGGTCCCAGCGGACCGTCGGGCGCGCTCGGCGTGCCTGGCTCGACCGTCGCCGTGCTGGCGCCCGCTTGCGTCCAGCAGCGCACGATGTCGCGCATCGACAGGATGCCCACGACCTCCGATCCGTCGAGCACGACGACGTGGCGGAAGCGAGAGCGGACCATCACCTCCGCGGCGCGCTCCAGCGGCCAGTCCGCCGCCGCGTACGTGAGCCGCTGCGTCAGATGGTCGCGCACGAGCTGCGCGTCGAGATCACCGTCGTTGCCGATGCAGTGCAGCAGGTCGCGCTCGGTCAGGATCCCCGGCCCCATCGCGTCGGGGTCGATGACCACGGCGGCGCCGACGTCCGCGCGCGTCATCCGGCGCGCCGCCTCGCGGAGCGTGTGAGCGGGACCGACGGTCACCACGATCCGATTCATGCCGTCGCGCACATGCATGCTCTGTCCTCCCAAGGGCTCGTAGCAGACGATACGAGTGTAGTCCCTCGGAGGTGCTCAGCCGCGGGCCGGTGTCAGCGCGACGGCGGCGCGGGGGCACGGGAGCCGCGATCGGCGCGCGTGCCGTCGCCGCCGAGCGCGACGGCCGCGCGCGCGGTGACGAGGTGGTAGAGGACCAGCACCTGCACGAGCGCGAGCGACTCCGAGCGGTGCAGCTCGGTGCCGACGGTGAACTCACCCAGCCGCTCGGAGCGAAGGTGGCTGGCGAAGTGCATCTTCTCCCACATCGCCTCCTCGATCTCCGCGCCGCGCGCGGGATCGATGTTGCCGGGGACGTACAGGCGATGCTCGGTCGCGCCCTCCTGCAGCGTGATGCCGTTGGCGTCGCCGTCGACGAACTCCGACAGATCGGGGTGGTCGAGGCCCTGGCGCAGCATGATCTCTGCATCCAGGTGATCCTGGTCGCCGCCGGGCTGAAACGAGACGACCATGTCAGCCCAGCGCTGCTGCGGACGGATGTACAGCTCGGAGTCGGGCTCGCGGCGGTCGAGCTCCTCGAGCACCTGATCGGTCGTGTAGCCGCGACGTGAGCAGTCGCGCTGGACCTTCCAGCGCCGGCGCAGGTCCTCGGGCGGCGCGAGGAAGACGCGCACGTCGTAGCAGTCGCGCAGGGCCTCGGTGTGGTATCCGAGCAGGCCCTCGATGACCGTGAACTGCTCGGGCTTGACGTACACCGGAGGGCCGAAGCTGCCGTCCTTGTGCTGATAGACGGGCTTGAGGATCGGGCGCCCCGCGTACAGCTCGGCGAAGTGGCGCTCCATGATGTCGATGTAGTTGCAATCGGGGTGAAGCGGGGTGATCCCGTACTCGGCGCGCTGGCGGCGGTCGTAGCGGTGATAGTCGTCGGCCGCGATGTGCGTGACGTTGCTCTCGCCCAGCATGCGGACGAGTCCACGCGTGATCGTCGTCTTGCCGGTGGCGGAGTCTCCGACGACACCGAGGA
>Ga0136622_10001262_pt1 | contig 10480 bp, 11 predicted proteins | sample AntDrymUQ4482106_2_FD_104803 | JGI IMG/M metagenome (GOLD analysis project Ga0136622, IMG submission 104803) | Polar desert sand microbial communities from Dry Valleys, Antarctica - metaG UQ448 (21.06) | ecosystem: Environmental > Terrestrial > Soil > Desert | place: Antarctica: Dry Valley...
GGGCGAGCGGAGCTCCCGCCGGACCTCCTCCCCGGACATCGCGGCCTCGCTGAGCCATCCGACCGGCTTGCCGCCGTCGTCGACCAGCAGCGGGATGCCCACGTCGGTGTCGCCCAGCCTGGCTCGCACCTCCGCGGAGGAGTCGCCCTCGCGGACGATCGGCGCGGTCCATAGGTCGATGTCCCGCACCCGCTGGAGCGCGAGGCGCTTCAGCGCACGGTCGGCCCCCACGAAGTCCTCCACGAACTTGTCCGCGGGATGCATCAACAGCTCCGCGGGGGGCGCGTACTGCGCGAGCACCCCGCCCTTCCGCAGTACGGCGATGCGGTCGCCCATCTTGATGGCCTCGTCGATGTCGTGGGTGACGAACACGATCGTCTTGCGGATCTCGGCCTGGAGGCGCAGGAACTCATTCTGGAGACGGTCGCGGGTGATCGGATCGATCGCGCCGAACGGCTCGTCCATGAGCATGAGAGGCGGATCCGCCGCAAGCGCCCGTGCTACGCCGACGCGCTGGCGCTGCCCACCGGACAGCTGGGCGGGAAAGCGGTCGCGCATCTCGCCCGGGAGCGAGACCAGGTCCATCAACTCGTCGACGCGGGCCGAGATCCGCGTTCGGTCCCAGCCGAGCAGCCTGGGCACCGTCGCGATGTTGGCGGCGATCGTCCGGTGGGGGAACAGCCCGATCTGCTGGATCACGTACCCGACCTCGCGGCGCAGCTCGGCCGGCGAGCGCTCGGTCACACTGCGGTCCCCCAGCACGATGTCGCCCTCGGTCAGGTCGATCATCCGGTTGACGAGCCGCATGGCCGTCGTTTTCCCGCACCCCGAGGGGCCGACGAGGACGCAGATCTCTCCCGCGGGGACCTCGAGCGAGAGGTTCTCGACGGCCGCCTCCGTGGAGCCCGGGTAACGCTTCGTCACCGAACGGAACTCCAGAGCGCAGGCGCCGGAACCCGAATCGTCAGGGTAGGACGTCGCCCCCTCTGTGTGGGCGGTGTCTGGATCTTTCACGAAGGAGCCCTCCTCCAAAGGCCCGCGGATCCTAGCCCTTCTTCACATGCGCTGCCGCCTCCAGACCGGCCGCCCGGCAGGCCTCCGCGTGGGCCGCGCGCTCCAGGGCGTCGTCGAGCGGATCCAGCGCCTCGACCCCGGTCGCCGTCGCAATGAGCCAGTCGGCGAACCAGGCATTCTTCGGGAGCAGCGGACCGTGCAGGTACGTGCCGATCACGTTGCCCCGGCGCACCCCCTCGCCGCGGTCCCGGCCGTTGTTCCCGTGGCCGCGGATCACGCGCCCCAGGGGACGCTCTCCTGTCCCCAGGTGGGTGCGCCCGCCATGGTTCTCGAAGCCGGCCAGCACCCGACGGTCCCCGGCGAGCTCCACCTCGATCGCCACGTTGCCGATGAGCCGGGGACCCTCCTCCCGGACCGTCCTCAGATCGACGAGACCCAGCCCGGGCAGCTGCTCGTCGCCCATCTCGTACGCGTGTCCGAGGAGCTGAAAGCCGCCGCACACCGCCAGCACGATCGCCCCTCGATCCGCGGCCTCGTGGATTGCGTCGCGCTTGACCTCGGCGAGGTCATGGGCGCAGAGCCGCTGGTCGCGATCCTGGCCGCCGCCGATGTAGAGGAGGTCGTGGGCCGATGGATCGAGCTGCTCTCCCAGGCCGACGGCGTCCAGGCGAAAGCCGATTCCCCGCCACTCGCAGCGGCGCTCGAGCATGAGCATGTTCCCGCGATCAGCGTAGATGTTCATCAGGTCGGGATACAGCGCACCGACCCGAAGCTCAGGCACGCAGCATCACCACGGCGCTGCCCACGTGCTCCACGGTGGGCTCGATACGGCGCAGCGGCAGCGCGGTAAGCCCCAGCGGGTCGGCTTCGGCGGCCAGTTCCTCGCCCGTCAGACGCTCCAACCTGACGAGGTCCTCGTCCGCCGACATTGCCCCCTCGGGACCGCGCGTCCGGCGCAGGCGGCGCACCTCCACCGCATCGCCGTCCTCGCGTACGGAGACCGGCTGGCTCGAGTACAGGACCCCCTCGTGCACGGCTGTGTCCGGCGGCGGCAGGCGCTGGCTGCCCGCGTCGAAGCCCTCCAGGGCGTCGGCGAGAGCGATGGCGAGGACGGCTCCCGGCTCGAGGTGGCGGCACACGCAGCGCAGGAGGTCCTGACGCCCGGCCGGGCCGCCGAGGATCTGGGCGGTCTGCATCGGCACCACGCACAGCGCGAAGCGCCGGCCGAGCTCGAAGTCCCGGGCGTCGGCCTCGATCGTCTCGACGGCCAGCCCGCCCGCACGCTCGCGCAGCGCGGCGAGCAGCACCGGGTCGCGATCGAGGCCGCAGACGTCGTGCCCCCGCCGTGCCAGGTCGACCGCGACCCGCCCGGTCCCGCAGCCGATGTCGAGCACGGGCCCAGCGGCCTCGCCCGCGAGCGCGCGCCACAACGGCAGGTCGGCCTCGTAGCTCCCGCATTCGAGGTCGTGCCAGATCACCTGCGGCGGGGTGGTGACGCCCTCTGTCAATTCACTCCCAGTATGGCCGGGCGTGCCCGCGCCGCGCCAGCAGTTCGTGCAGCTCGAGCATGGCGGTATAGGTGGGAAGGACGTACAGCGGGCCCTCACCGGCGCCGACGGCAGCCTCGAGGGCTGCGACGTCGTCCTCGACGACGTGGAGCCGGCCGGGGTCGGCGCCGGCGTACTTGAGCCGCAGCGCGAGCTCGGCTGCGCGCGTGCCGCTGCAGGTCATCCGGCGCAGACGAGGCGCGAGCAGCTCGAAGTCGGCGTCCCACACCCAGGAGATGTCGCGCCCGTCGGCGATGTTGTCGTTGAGGATGCCCAGGACGTCCAGGCCCGGTTCCTCCAGCGCGAGCGTGCGCAGGACCTCGTTCGCGCCGGCCGGGTTCTTCACGAGCAGGATCGATACCGGCCTCCCCGAGATCTCGACCTTCTCGGCGCGTCCGAACGCGGCCGACACGGCGTTGAGCCCCGCCACGACCTCGTCGAGCTCGATTCCGAGCGTCAGGCAGAGCGCGGCGGCCGCGAGCGCGTTGTAGACGTTGTAGAGGCCGGGCAGGGGCAGCTCCACCTCTGCCGTTCCGGCCGGGGAGCTCAGCGTGAACCGGGAGTCACGGACGCCGCGCAGCTGCACGCGCTCGGCCACCACCTGCGGCGCGGGCCTGCGCGCGCCGCAGCTCGGACAGTGGTAGTGGCCTAGGTGGGCGAGGTACGCCGCGTCGTACGCGTATGCATGCCCGCAGCGCCGGCAGTGCTTGGAGTCGGCGGCGTGCTGCAGGCCTGGGAGCGCAAGCGAGTCGTCCTCCACCCCGAAGTACGTGACGCCCGGTCGTTCCCGGCCGAGATCGGCCACCAGGGGGTCGTCCGCGCATAGAACGAGATCGCTGCGCCCCGCGAGTCCGGACACCACGTCTGCCCAGCGGTCGGCGATCGTCTCGAGCTCTCCGTAGCGGTCGAGCTGGTCGCGAAACAGGTTGGACAGCAGGAGAGCCCGCGGGTGCAATTCGTCGGCCACGCGGCCGAGCCAGAACTCGTCGACCTCGAAGAGGCCGAGGTCGCCCGCGATCCCGCCCCCGCGGCGCGTCGCGTCAAGCAGCGCCGAGGCCACGCCACCGGCCATGTTGGCTCCCGCCCGGTTGTGGACCAGGCGCGTCCCCGTGCGCTCGAGTACGGACGCCGCCATCGCGGCCGTGGTGGTCTTGCCGTTTGTTGCCGAAACGACCACCGAGCCGCCCTTCAGCCGGCCCGAGAGCAGCCCGATCGCATCGGGCTGCAGCCGGACCAGGAGCTTGCCGGGCAGGCTGGTGCCGCCTCCCCGGCCTGCCCGCCGCGCAAGCGCTCCCGCCGCGCGGGCCAAGGCCAGCTTTGGTCCGAGCATCACGACGGGGCGAGCACGCGTACGGCGCCCGGGCGGATTCGCACCGTGGCGGGCAGGTCTGCGATGGGGTCGCCGTCGGCATAGACGGCGAAGGGTCGGTCGGCGGCGATGTGCACCTCTGAAGCCCGGCGCACGTCCACCTCCGGCTCGAGGACGTGGGTGCCCTTGAACGTCTTGGGCAGGGAGCGCAGAAAGCGGCGCTTGCTGGAGCGATGGCTGATCACGACGTCCAAGGCGCCGTCGTCGAGCTCCGCGTCGGGCGCGAGGAACATCCCGCCGCCGTAGGCCTTCGAGTTCGCCGCGGCGACCGACCAGCCCGAGAACGAGTGCTCGTCGCCGTCCAGGCGCAGCTCGAAGTGGGCGGGCTTCCAGGCCAGCAGCGCCCGGAGCGCGCCGTAGGCGTAGACGAGGTTTCCGAGGAACGCGGGTGCCTCGTTGGCGATTCGGTTGGCGTCGCTGTCGAATCCGCAGGAGGCGATGCCGATGAACGGGCTGCCGTCCACTTCGCCGAGGTCCAGACGCCGCTCGGTGCCCGTGGCGATCACCCGGCAGGCCTGGGACGCGTCCTTGGGGATGCCGAGAGTTCGGGCAAAGTCGTTCCCGCGTCCACCGGGCAGCACGCCGAGCAGGCCGTCGCAGTCCGCGACGACTCCCGCCACGCGTCCGACGAGCCCGTCCCCGCCCAGCGTCACGACGACCTCGCCGTCCGCGGCAGCGTCCGCGGCCAGCTCCGCCGCATGCTGCAGCGACCGGGTGCGCTCCGCCCGCACCTGGATGCCCAGCTCTCGTAGGGCGGACTCGGCTTCGGGAAGCCGCCTGGCGGCGCGCCCGCCGCCCGCAGATGGATTCACGATGAGGCAGACCCGTCGAGTGCGCGGGGTCGTGGAATCACTCATCTAGGCCGGAGTGTCGAGGACGAGCTCGGCCAGGCTCGCGGCCACGGCCACCGGGGCCGGGTCGCCGGACGCCTCGGCGTCCTCGCGCGAGCACGCCCCGGTGAGGACGATGGCCGCGTCCAGCCGCGCGGCCCGAGCCCCGGCCAGGTCGGCGTCGACGCGGTCGCCGACCACGAGCGCGCGCCCGCCCCCGAGCCGGTCGAGCGCGGTGTGAAACAGCTGGCCGTCGGCCTTGCCCACGCTCGTGGCGCTGCGCCCGACGGCATACTCGACCGCCGCGAGCACGGCGCCCGAGGCCGGCCATGGGCCGTCGGGCATCGGGAACGTGGGGTCGCGTCCGGCGCCGATGAGGTCCGCGCCGCGCAGCACGGCCTGAGTGGCGGTGCGCAGCTCCTCGTAGTGGAAGTTCTCGTGCCCGGCGACCACGACCACGTCGGCGCGCGCGGCGAACTCCGTGCGGTTGACGATCCGCAGGCCCGCCTCGTCGACGTGCCTGTGGATGGCCGGCGCCCCGATGACGAACGCCGAGCCGCCGCCGCGCTGGCTGAGCACGTGCTGGAGCGCTCCGCCCACGGTCACGACCTCCTCCAGCGAGGCCTGGAAGCCCAGCGTCCACAGCTTGCGCACGAATTCCTCGGGAGAGTGGCGGGCGTCGTTTGTCACGTACGCGACGCGCTTTCCGGCCTCCCGGAGTGCGGACACCGCCTCGGGCGCGCGCTCCGTGGGCTCCTCGCCGACCCAGACGCAGCCGTCGAGGTCGAGCAGCACGTGGTCGTAGCGATGAAGGAGCGGAGAAAGCTGCATCGGGCGATTATCCTTCCCGGCCGTGTCGCGCCCGGTGATCCTCCTGCTGTCGGGCCTCTGGCTGGCTCTGCTCGCCGCGGGCTGCGGGGGGGACGACGAGGAGAAGGGCAAAGGGAAGGGTGCTACCACCCCCGCAGCCACGACCCCGGCGGGTGCGACCGGTCCGGCCTCGTCCCCCGCTCAGCCCTCGGGCAAGACCGCCAGCGGGTGCGACCGCGTCCAGGCCACCGCCCCGAAGCCCAAGCAGAAGATCGCCAAGCCCAAGCTCCAGCTCGATCCCAAGAAGACCTATCGGGCCGACATCGGGACGACGTGCGGGCCGTTCTCGATCACCCTCGACGTCGACAAGTCCCCCAAGACCACGGCCTCGTTCGTCCACCTCGCCCGCCAGGGCTTCTACAACGGCCTGGGCTTTCACCGGATCATCCCCGGCTTCGTCATCCAGGGCGGAGACCCCGAGGGCAACGGGCAGGGGGGTCCCGGCTACTCGGTCACCGAGACCCCGGGCCGCGGCCAGCGCTACCGGCGCGGCACGGTCGCCATGGCCAAGGCCGAGCAGGAGGCCCCGGGCCAATCGGGCAGCCAGTTCTTCGTGGTCACCGGCGAGGACGCCCAGCTCCCACCGGAGTACGCGCTCCTCGGCCGGGTGAGCGGCGGTGAGGCTGCCCTGGACAAGATCGGGGTCGTACAGACCGACGCCACCGACAAGCCGGTCGATCCTGTCCTCATCCAGCAGGTGAGGATCGTCGAGACCTAGGCTCGTTGAGCTGCCCGTGGGGCGGGCGGTCGCGCACAAACAGGGCGCCTGAACGATTTCACCCCCTCCAGGGGGGCAAACCATGCAATGCCCTGAGCGCCGCGGCGCTACTCGCCGCCGCGCTTGGCTTTCATCTTCGCCTGGCGGCGGCGGCCGAGCCACGCGACCACGCCCAGGGCCGCCGCGACCACGAGCAATCCGATCATCACGGCCGCTGGCAGGCTCACGCCCCCCAGAGGCAGGGCAACGAGCTCGACGAGACCCGTGCCGAGGGCGAGCAGCACGACGACCAGCGCGAGGATGAGAAGGATCCCCCGGATGCGCAGCAGCACGCTCGCACCGGGCGGCGGCGCGACGAGCCCCATGAACCGGAGGGCGAGCAGCTGGCGATTGCTCGGAGGCTCCTGCCCGAGCCGCTGCACGGCCTCCTTCAACTCCGCCGGGCGCCGCTCGGCCAGCGCCAGCGATGCGTCGGCCATGCGCCGGAGCTGCATGCGCTCCTGCGGACGCGCGGCGGCGATGGCCCTCTGGAAGTGGGAGCGCGCGGTCTTCGCGTCGTAGCGCTCGGCGGCCCGAGCCCCGAGGATCGCCTGGGCCGCGGCCTTGAACTTCGTCTCGCCCGCGAGCTCCTCGTCCGAGCGCGTCTCGAGCTTCTGCATGGCGGCCAGTGCGCCCTTCTGCTCGATGCGTATCTGGCGCTGCTTGGGCGGCATGGCCGGCACAGTCTAAGACGCGCATCTCGACGAGGCAGGGCGTCGCCCGGCCGGTCAGGTGCCGTATCGTCGGTGCGACCGATGCACTGGGTGCTGGCGCTCAACACCGGCGGAGGGATCGTCGTGGCGATCGGCGCAGCCGTGATCGTCCTAACGGTCGTGCTGGCGAGGCGGAGCAGCTGACCGCGCGGGTCAGCGCCGGGCCGCTACCCCGCCTACAATCCTTGCCATGGCACTGGCTGGCGATGCCTTCAACGCGACGTTCGGCATCCTCGCGGTGTTCGGCGGGATCGCCCTGCTCGGCGCCGGCCTGGTTGTCTACTCCATCGCCCAGGTCCTGGCCGAACGGGGCGAGAACCAGCGCATGCGCCAGCGCCGCTCGGCCGGCAGCTCTGGCGAGTAGACCGTTCCTCGCCTCGGGCGCCAAGAGCGGTTATCGCCCCGGGGGAACGAGGTAGGACCACCGTGCATGCAGCTCCCTGACCCGCGCGGGCCTCTGAGCGAGCCGGTACTCGAGGCGCTGCGTGTCGCGCCCCGGCCACTCCCCGTGCCCGGCGTGGTGGAGGACGAGCCGCTCGGGGGCGACGATCTGCACCTCACGCTGTACGTGCTCTACGAGCTGCACTACAGGGGCTTTGACGGGGTGGACGAGAGGTGGGAGTGGGACCCTTCGCTACTCGCTCTGCGCGCGTGCCTGGAGAGCTCGTTCGAGCGGGCGCTGCGGGAGACGGTCCCGGCGCCGCCGGCCGAGGCCGAGGACATGGACCTTCAGCTGCGCGCCGTGATCGAGGCGGACGACGCTCCCTCGCTCTCCCGCCACCTCGAGACCCGCGGCACGCCCGAGCAGTACGCGGACTTCGTCGTGCACCGCTCGGCGTACCAGCTCAAGGAGGCCGATCCCCACTCGTGGGCGATCCCCCGCCTGCATGGACCGGCCAAGGCGGCGCTGGTGGAGATCCAGCACGACGAGTACGGGGGCGGTCGCGAACCGCGGATGCACTCGGTCCTCTTCCACGACACGATGGAGGCACTCGGGCTCGACGGGGCCTACGGCGCCTACCTCGACGTGCTGCCGGGCGTGACCTTGGCCACGGTGAACCTCATGTCGCTCTTCGGCCTTCACCGCCGCCTGCGCGGGGCCCTCGTCGGCCACCTGGCCGCCTTCGAGATGACCTCCGCGGTGCCCAACCGACGCTACGCCAACGGCCTGCGTCGGCTGGGCGCCCCGGCTCCGGCGCTGGCCTTCTACGACGAGCACGTGGAGGCCGACTCCGTGCACGAGAACGTCGCCGCCAACGACCTCGCGGGGTCCCTGGCCGCGGAGTCGCCCGCGATGGCCGCCCAGGTGCTCTTCGGCGCCCGTGCCCTGATCGCGCTCGAGGCGCGCTTCGCCGCACACCTCCTGGAGGCCTGGCAGTCAGGCCGCTCGTCACTGCGCGACGGCGCCCGGCTTCCCGCCGCCGTCGCCCGGACGGAAGCCTCGGGCGCCGCCGCCTGATCGGCAAGGGCGTCGGGCGCCGTCGCTTGACCGGCGCGAACTCGGGCGCCACCGCGTGACCGGCGAGAGCCTCGGGCTCTCCTACGTCCTACCCCTGCGCTGGACCGAGGACCGCGGCCTGGCCGAGCTCGCAACCTACGTGCGCTGGCTCGCCGACCGGGCCGAGGTCCTCGTGGTGGACGGGTCTCCGCCCGGGCGGTTCGCCGCTCACGCCGCCGCGTGGGGGGGAGAGGTCACGCACCTGGCTCCCGATCCCGACCTGCGCTCTCTGATGGGAAAGGTCAACGGGGTGGTGACCGGGCTTCGCCACGCCCGTCACGAGCGGGTCGTCGTGGCCGACGACGACGTGCGCTACGACCACGACGCGTTGAGCCGCGTGGCGAGCCTGCTCGCGCACGCTGATCTGGTGCGTCCGCAGAACTACTTCGATCCCCTGCCATGGCACGCGCGCTGGGACACCGGGCGCACGCTGCTCAACCGGGCCGCCGGGGCCGACTACCCCGGCACCCTGGGGCTGCGCCGCTCGCTGGTACTCAGGGTGGACGGCTACGAGGGGGACGTCATGTTCGAGAACCTCGAGCTGATGAGGACGGTCGAGGCGCTGGGCGGCCGCGAGGAGGTGCCGCTCGATCTGTATGTGCGAAGGATCCCTCCCGGCACCGGAGCCTTCCTCTCCCAACGGGTGCGCCAGGCCTACGACGACTTCGCCCAGACGGAGCGCCAGGCGCTCTTCCTCGGGCTGCTCCCGGTGCTCGGCGCGCTGACGCGCCGTTACGGCGTGGTGGTGCCGGCGCTCGCGGCGGGTGCCTGCACGGCTCTGGCCGAGTGCGGCCGGCGGCGGGGAGGGGGGAGGGAGGTATTCCCGGCCACGGCATCCCTCCTGGCACCGGTGTGGACGCTCGAGCGCGCGGTGTGCTCGTGGCTCGCACTGGGCAGCCGGCTGGCACGGGGCGGGATCGCCTACGGCGACACGGTCATTCCGCGGGCGGCCACCCCGCGGCGGGCGCTGCGCCGGCGGCTCGCCCGGGCGGCGGTTGCTCGCCGCTCGGTGCCCTGAACCCGATCGCCTTGTGGCTCCCGTCGCAGAACGGCTTGATCCGCGAGCGCCCGCACCGGCACAGCGCGATGGTCTCCCGGCGGGCGTCTATGACCTCGCCGTCCTGGTCGAGGATCTCGAATCGGCCCCGCACGACATAGGGCCCGTCGCGGTAGGGGGTGATCGTGGCGCGATCGTCGTCCATCCGAGGAGTAGGTGCCCGGACGGGCGCGGCGTCAACCGCGTTACTCAGGCCGCGCCGGCTCCCGCCGCCTCGGCCTCCAGGCGCTTCTTGCTGCGGTAGCGGAAGAACACTGTCAGCCCGATGATCAGGACCGTGAGGAAGCCGCCACCGAACAGCGCGCCGAGCACGCCGAAGACGCTGCCGATGATCCCCAACGCGCTCAGATGCGGGCCGACGGCCATGGGGACGCGGGGGTTCGTCTCCTCGGTGCTGCGGCAGGTCACGCGGTAGCGGCCCGACTTGTCCACCGAGAAGTCGAACTCGCCCACGTACTCGTCCTCTCCTCGGGTCAGGGTCGAGCTCCCGGCGCGGTCGAGCGCGATACGCGCCTCGCTCTCCGCTGCGCTCACGTCGCAGTCCAGAGACGCGCTACCTGCATTCCCGCTGCCGGCCTCGGCCCCTCGCACCTGCTGGTAGATCGTGCGCTCGTCGCCCGACTCCAGCGCGATCGTGACGCTCTGTGGCGTGACGAGGGGCGTCAGGTCGTCGAACGCAGGCCGCAGCGCCGAGACGAAGAACAGCACGGCCGCGACGATGGAGCCCACGCCGATCAGGGCCGCGAGGACGTAGAGCCAGCGCCCGGGCCGGATGCGGTCACGGTCGATCGGCGGGCGGGCGCCCGGCGGCGGCGGGGGGTTGAA
>Ga0136622_10001265_pt1 | contig 10447 bp, 7 predicted proteins | sample AntDrymUQ4482106_2_FD_104803 | JGI IMG/M metagenome (GOLD analysis project Ga0136622, IMG submission 104803) | Polar desert sand microbial communities from Dry Valleys, Antarctica - metaG UQ448 (21.06) | ecosystem: Environmental > Terrestrial > Soil > Desert | place: Antarctica: Dry Valley...
AGCCCGCCCGATACGAGCCGCAGGCGATCGAAGCGCGCTGGCTGAAGCTCTGGGACGCCGAGCGCACCTGGGAGGTGCCGAATCCTGGCGAACCCGGCTTCGATGCCGAAAAGCCCAAGTCGTACGTGCTCGAGATGCTGCCCTACCCCTCGGGCGAACCGCACGTCGGCCACCTCAAGAACTACGCCATCGGCGATGCGATCGCTCACTTTCGCCGCCGCCGCGGCTTCCACGTCATCCACCCCATGGGCTACGACGCCTTCGGCCTCCCGGCCGAGAACAACGCCATCCGCACAGGCGAGCACCCGGCCGAGGCCACCCGCAAGTCAATCGAGTCCTTCCGGACGCAGTTCAAGCGCTGGGGCGTCTCGATCGACTGGTCGCGGGAGGTCTCATCCGCAGACCCTTCCTATTACCGCTGGACGCAGTGGCTCTTTAACCGGTTCTTCGAAAAGGGACTCGCCTACCGCTCCGAGGCACCCGTCCAGTGGTGTCCCGTCGATGCCACCGTCCTCGCCAACGAGCAGGTGATCGACGGCCGCTGTGAGCGCTGCGGCTCCCTCGTCGAGCAGCGAAAGCTCGAGCAGTGGTTCTTCAAGATCACCGACTACGCAGACCGTCTCCTCGCCGACTTCGAGATCCTCGAGTCCTGGCCCGAGCACGTGGTGACGATGCAGCGAAACTGGATCGGCCGCTCTGAGGGTGCCGAGGTCGTCTTCACCTGCGGTGAGATGGGCATCGACTTTCCCGTCTTCACAACCCGCCCCGACACCCTCTTTGGCGCCACCTTCTTCGTCCTCGCGCCGGAGCACCCAGACCTCGAGCGCCTCGCCGCCGGCTCGGAGAACGAGGAGGCGGTCCGCACCTACGTCGCCGAGGCCGCTCGCAAGTCCACCGAGGACCGCGCCGCCGAGGATCGCGAAAAGACCGGCGTGTCGCTCGGGCGCACCGTCACCAATCCCGTAAACGGCGAGGAGATCCCCATGCTGGTCGCCGACTACGTCCTCATGGACTACGGCACCGGCGCGATCATGGCCGTGCCCGCCCACGACCAGCGCGACTTCGACTTCGCCAAGGCATTCGACCTGTCTATCCGCCAGGTCGTCGCGCCCGCCGATGGCGTCGAGATCGACTCGGACGTGGCCTTCGTCTCCCACTCCGACGACGAGACGCTCGTCAACTCGGGCGCATTCGACGGCATGACCTCGCCCGAGGCCAAGAGCGCAATCGTCGGCATGCTCGCCGAAGAAGGGAAGGGCAAGCCCACTGTCAACTACCGCCTGCGCGACTGGCTCCTCTCCCGCCAGCGTTACTGGGGCTGTCCCATCCCGGTCGTCCATTGCGACGCCTGCGGGATCGTTCCGGTGCCGGATGACCAGCTGCCGATTGAGCTCCCCGAGGTGACCGACTACGCGCCGAAGGGCAAATCGCCCCTCGCGGCCGTGGACGACTGGGTGAACACAACCTGCCCCTCGTGCGCCGGACCTGCCCGTCGCGAAACCGACACGATGGACACCTTCGTCGACTCGTCTTGGTACTTCATCCGCTACCTCGACTCCCACAACGACGAGGCTCCATGGGACCGCGAGGCCGCCGACCACTGGATGGCCGTCGACCAGTACATCGGCGGCGTCGAGCACGCGATCCTCCACCTCATGTACGCGCGCTTTTTCGTGAAGGCTCTCGCAGACATGGGACTGATCGGCGTCCAGGAGCCCTTCGCAAACCTCTTCACCCAGGGCATGATCACCCGCAACGGGGCGAAGATGTCCAAGACGAAGGGCAATACGGTCAGCCCGAGCGAGTACGTCGAGCGCTACGGCGCCGACACGCTACGCACGTTCATCTGCTTCACGGGTCCGCCGGCGCGCGGCGGCGATTGGACCGACGAGGGAGTCGAGGGCGTCTTTCGCTTCCTTTCCCGCCTCTGGCGCCTCGGCCAGGAGGTCGCAGAGGGCCGCGACGGCGCCGGCGACGGGGACCCCGAGCCATTGGTCCGCAAGGCGCACTGGGCGATCGACAAGGTCACGCGCGACATCACGACCGACTTCGCGCTCCATACCGCGATCGCTGCCGTGATGGAGCTTGTAAATGACGCCTATCGCTTGAAGGACGAGCTCTACGGCTTGCCCGAGGGTGACGCGGCGGTTCGCTTCGCCGCAGCCACGGCCGCGTCGCTCATCTTCCCGTTCGCGCCGCACCTCGGCTCCGAGCTCTATGAGGCGATCGAGGGCACCCGCGTCTGGGAAGAGCCCTGGCCCGAGGCCGACCCGGCCATGCTGACGTCTGAGACCATCTCGCTCGTGGTGCAGGTGAACGGCAAACGCCGCGACCAGATCGAGGTAGCCGCCGACACCCCGGAGGACGAGCTCAAGCGCCTTGCGCGCGAGTCCGACGCCGTCGCCCGCCACTTGGACGGCGCCGAGATCGTCAAGGAGATCGTGGTCCCGGGGCGGCTCGTGAACCTCGTCGTGCGCTGAGCGAATCACGCGCCTTTACCGCCGCGCCGGCATCCGTCTGCTAAAACCGCCTCGTGCTCGTTCGCCGCTTCTCCGAGGCGCCCACCATCGAAGTGCATCGCCTCCGCTCGCACATCCTCATGGACGCCGGCGAGCTCGGCTCGCGGAATCTGTCCGTGAACTGGATCGAAGTGCCGCCCGGCGCGTCTGAGGAGCTCGTCTCCCACGAGGAGGCCGAGCAGTGCTACGTCGTCGTCGCTGGAGCGGGCGAGATGTCCGCCACCGGCGACAAGCAGGCGCTCGAGCCGGGCGACTTCGTGATGATCCCTCCTGCGACCGAGCACTCGGTCTCGAACGGGGGAACCGAGACGCTCGCGCTCGTCTCGGTCCAGTCACCCGGCGTCTCGGCCGATGAGCTCTTCTCGATCCGGCTCGCCAGCCAGGCCGCCGGATACGACGACGCCTACGAGGAGTAGGAGTACGTCATCTCAGGCGGGACCGGGCCAACGCGGCGAAAGCGCGTCGTGATCCACGGGCACGTGCAGGGCGTCTTCTTCCGCGACACCATGCGGCGCCGCGCCGAGGCGCGCGGTGTCGCCGGGTGGGTCACCAACCGCGGCGACGGCACCGTCGAGGCCGCCCTGGAAGGCCGACGCGCCGACATCGAGGCGCTCCTCGGCTTCTGTAAGCAGGGCCCGTCAGGCGCGGACGTCGAGCGAGTCGACGTCCGCGACGAGCAGCCCGAGGGCCTCACCGGCTTCAAGATCGAGTAGCGAGGGGTCAGACCCGAAACCCGCAAATAGCGCGGAGGGGTCAGACCCGGGGTCAGACCCTCACGCGATGCTCACGGACACGTTTCTCGATTGGCGCATCTGCGTTTGTGAATTGTCACGGATCGGGTGACACGAGTGCGCCGAGCGAGGGCACCCTTGTCGCATGCCCGAACTCAGCCGAGCCCAGCTCGCCGTGTACGCGGCGCTCGCCGTCGTCGCCCTCATGCTCGGATCGCGCTGGATCCGCAGCGGCGGCGAGTCCGCGGCGGCTTCCTCGGGCGTCTCCGCTTTCGAATCGGGCGAATCTTCCGGCACGGGGGGTGAGGGCGACGCTTCGTTTGAGCCCACTACGGGCGATCTGGTCGTCCATGTAGCGGGAGCCGTGCGCGATCCCGGCGTCTTTCGCATGTCGCCGGGCTCCCGGGTGACCGACGCGATCGAGCGCGCCGGCGGCACCACCGGCGACGCGGCACCCGACTCCATCAACCTAGCGGCGCCCCTCGCCGACGGGCAGCAGGTTCAAGTGCCGGCCAAGGTTGAGGGCGCGCCGGCCGGGGCGACTTCGGCGGTCGCTGGCGAGGGCCCGATCAGCCTCGGCACCGCGACCGTCTCAGAGCTCGACACGATCGAGGGCATCGGCCCGGTAACGGCCGCGGCGATCCTCGAGTTCCGCGACCAAAGCGGCGGCGTCTCGTCGGTGGAGGATCTCGACCAGGTCAGCGGGATCGGCCCCACCACGATGGAGGCATTGAAGGCACGGCTCCAGCCGTAGCGGTGCGCTCGGAGCGATGATCTCGTTCGCGGCTTTCGCATACGCCTGGCGCGCGTCGGCGCTGGGTGGGCTTGTGGCCGGGCTGGCTCTCGCGGCGCCCCTAGGACGTCGAGCGCCCGTGGGGCTCGAGGCGCTTGTGGCGCTCGGGGTGGCGCTGGCGCTCGCCCGCCCACGACACGGTCGCGCAGGCACGGTGCCTTGGCTCGTGCTCGTTTGCGCGGTGGCGGTCCTGGCTGGGCTCGCAATCGGAAGCGGGCGCCTCGAAGCGATTGACCGCGGCGGCCTGGCAGCCGAGCCGGGCGACCGGCTCGAGCTGCGCGGGACGGTCGTCTCGGCCCCTCGGACATCGGGCGAGCTCACCCGTTTCACGCTCCACACCCCGGAGGGCCGCATCGCCGTCGAGCTGCGCGCGCCGAGCTCGAGTTCCTCAACTTTCGAGACGCCGAGGGCAGAGGTTCTCCCGGATAGCGGTGGTTTTCCTGCCGTCGGCGCGATCGACGAGGGGCGCGTGGTCGACGCGAGCGGATCGGTACGCGAGCCGGCCGCGTGGGAGCGATCGCAGATCGAGCGCTCAGGCGCGTCGATTGTGCTGGCCGCCGACTCGGTTCGCGCCACCGCCGCGGCGCGTGGTGGTCTCCGCGGAGCGCTGGACGACGTGCGCCGCCGCGCGGAGTCGGCGCTCGAGCGCGGCACGCAGGCACCTGCCGCGGCACTTCTCCGCGGGTTCGTCTTGGGCCAGGACGACCTGATCGCCGAGGACGTCCGCGAAGACTTCCGCCGCTCGGGGCTCGCTCACGTCCTCGCCGTCTCGGGCCAGAACGTGATGCTGCTGGCAATCCTCGCGACTCCGCTGCTTGCGCTGGCGGGCGTGCCGCTGCGCGCGCGGCTGATCGCGATCGGAGTGATCATCGCCATCTACGTGCCGGTAGCGGGCGCCGGCGCGTCGATCCAACGTGCTGGAGTGATGGGGATCGCCGGCCTGGTTGCCGCGCTCGCAAGCCGGCCCAGCGCTCGGTGGTACGCGCTCGGGCTCGCCGCAGCGGTGACGCTCTTGATGGATCCGCGCGCTACGGCCGACATCGGCTGGCAACTCTCGTTCTGCGCCGTCGCCGGTCTCCTCGTCCTTGCCGCGCCGCTCATCCGGGTCCTCGGCCGGGATTCCATGGGCGCCCGTCGCGCCCTCGCCGAGGGAGCGGCGATGACTATTGCCGCGACGCTTGCGACCGCGCCGCTGGCCGCGCATCACTTCGGGACCGTCTCGCTGACAGCGATCCCCGCAAACCTTCTGGCCCTGCCCGCGATCGCGCCTGCCATGTGGCTGGGGATGCTCTCCGGCGCCCTTGGCCAGATTCCCGGTGCACCGGTCGAGCCGCTCACCTGGCTCGGCGGCCTTTGCGCCGGGTTCATCGGGTGGGTAGCGAGAGTGCTCGGGCCGGAATGGGCACAGCTCGGCGTTCCTGAGCCCGGCTCTCTCGCGGCGATCATGTGGACCGTCGTTATGGTCGGCGGCGCGCGGATCGCCTGCCTTGCCGCCGAGCGCCGCGAGTCGCTCCGCGCTGCGCTCCACCCACCGCGGCGCCTGGCCCTCGCCGCCGTTCTCGGTGCGGTAGCGCTCACCGGCGGGATCGGGCTCGTCATCGGTACAGGGGGAGTTAAGGAGCGCCCGCCGCGCCTCACAATCCGGATCCTCGACGTCGGGCAGGGTGACGCGATCCTCGTCGAGCCACGCGGCCACCCGCCGCTTCTCGTGGACACGGGCCCGCCCGAGGCCGAGGTCGGGAGCCAGCTCGCCGATCACGGCATCGAGAACCTGTTCGCAATCGCGATCACCCATGACGACCTGGACCATTCCGGCGGGCTCGCAAGCGCGCTGGACGAGGTCAGGGCAGAGCGGCTCCTCGTCGGCGACCGCGTGCCGAAGAGCTGCGGGTATCTCACCTGTCCGCCGGTGACAAGTCTTGCCAATGGCTCCGCGTTTCGCATGGGGTCCGTTCGGGTCGAAGTCCTATGGCCGCCCGCGAACGCACCGCAGGCCGAGAACCCCAACGACACGGCGCTCGTCCTCCAAATCTCCTCGGGTGATTTCGACGCCCTGCTCGCCGCCGACGCCGAGGCAGAGATCGCGAGCTACAGCCCCGGGCCGGTCGACTTCTTAAAGCTGGCCCATCACGGCAGCGCGGATGGGGGCCTTGACGGCCTGCTGACCCGCACGTCGCCCCAGCTCGCCGCGATCTCGGTTGGCGCGGACAACACGTACGGCCACCCGGCCCCCGAAACGATGGAAGTGCTGGCAGGGCACGCTGTGCCGGCGGTGCGCACCGACGAGGCGGGTGAGATCGTGGTTGAGATCAGCCGGGACGACTGGGGCCTCGCCGAGCCGTGACTCGACCACGCGAAGGCAGGGTTAGTCGCCGATAGCGCTACCAACTCTGCCCTCGCGCTCGCCGCCGGTTCCCGCCCCGCCCGCCGGTAGGGTCGGACCCTCGTGTCTGACCTAGCCCCCGTCTACCTCTTTGCCGGCGACGACATCGGCAAGATCGATGCCACGCTCTCGCGGCTCCGTGCTCGCGCCGAGCGCGATGGAGGCCCCGGCGCCCTCGAGTCCTTCGGCATCGACGGCGTGCCCGACCCCGAGGCCCTTCTCGGCTCGATTCCGGCGATGTCGCTCACTGCCTCGCGGCGTTTCCTGCTCGCGGACGGTGTTGAGCGCTGGAGCGCGAGTCAGGCCAAGCCTGTCGCCGCCGCGCTTGCGACGCTGCCGCCTGACCTCACGATCGTCTTCGTTGCTCGCGAGGGCTCGCCGAAGCCCAAGGCGCCAAAGGCGCTCGTAGATGCCGTCGGCAAGGCGCCGGGCGGCGAGGTCCGCCGCTGCGACGCGCCCAAGGTGCGGGATCTGCCCGCGAAGATCCGCGGCGACGCCGAGCGGCGCGGCTTCACGATCACGCCGGACGCTGCCGTTCTTCTGGTCGAGAGGCTTGGGGCCTCGACGCTCCGCATTCAGACCGAGCTCGACCGCCTCGCCCTTTGGGCAGGCGATGGGGGAGAGGTCACCGCTGAGGACCTCGCCGACATGATCGCCGATACGTCTGAGGAGGTCATGTGGACCCTCTCCGACGCGATCGTCGATCGCGACAGCGCGAGTGCCGCCACCGCAGCCGCCCGGCTCCGCCAGCAAGGCGAGTCCGTGACCCCGCTCGTCTACCAGATGGCAAAGCGGCTTCGGGAAGCGCGCCTTGCCTTGGCTGGGCTCGAGGCAGGCAGAAGCGCCCGTGAGCTCGAGGCGTCGCTGCCGATGCATCCCTACGCGGCCAAGCTCTTGCTCCGAAGGGTTAAGGGCGCAAGCTCAACTTCGTTGAAGGCGTCGACCTGTGCGGTCGCAGACCTCGAGTGGTGGACGCGGGGCGGCTCCGACTATCCCGAGGAGGTCGCGCTGACCCTCGCTGTGGCGAGGGCCACGCGCGGAAACGCTTGACCGCGGGGGAGGGGCCGGGCCTAGGAAGTGGCGCCGGCGCGCACGCGTGCGGCGCGAGCCTTCTTGCGAGCGCCTGTGTTGCGATGAAGAGCGCCCTTTTGCACGGCCTTGTCGATCTTCGAGACGAGATCGTGATGAGCGGAGTCGGTGGCGTCGGAATCGCCCTCGGCAACGGCCGCCTCGAGACGCCTGAAGTGCGTCTTGACCGCGCCTGTGAAGTGGCGGTTCTCGGTCCGCTCGCGAAGAGAGCGCGCGTTGCGTTTGCGTTGTGAGGCGATGTTGGCCATAAGGCGACGGCGGATGATAGATGAGTGAACACCGGAATCTGGACGAAGCGGCTCCTGGTGAGGGGATCGCGGACGCCGACGAGCCCCGCGAGCCGGCGCGCGCCGGCCGGCTGGCGCGCTCGACCGCCATGTTCTCGGCGGCCACCGGACTCTCGCGCATCGCCGGTCTCGTGCGCGAAGTCGTAGCCGCGTCCTACTTCGGCGTCACGGCACAGATGTCGGCGTTCACGATCGCGTTCCAGGTGCCGAACCTGGTCCGGAGCCTGTTCGCAGACGCCGCGATCCAGGCGGCTTTCGTGCCAATCTTCACCGAGCAGCTCGAGCAGGGGAATCGCCGCGAGGCATTCCGCCTTGCCTCATCGCTGATCTTCCTGGTCGGGCTCATCCTGGGCGCGCTGACAGCGCTTTTCATCTTGCTCGCGCCCGTTGTGATGCCGCTCTTCGTGCCCGACCGCTACATGGACGTGGAGGACCTGACTGTCTCGCTCTCGCGGCTTCTCTTCCCGATCATCCTGCTCTTGGGGACGACCGGGATGGTTGTGGGAATCCTCAATTCGTTCGACCGGTTCGGCGCATTCGCGATCGCCCCGTTCTTTTGGAACGTCGTGATCATCGCCGTGCTCGCGGGGCTCGCGCCGGCCTTTCCCGAAGAGGACGAGATCTACGCCTATGCGATCGGCGTCCTGGCCGGAACGCTCGTCCAGCTCGCCATTCCCGTTTGGGATCTCAGGAAGACCCCGTTCGGCCTTCGCCGCGCCGTCGCCGCCATCTTCAGCTTCAAGCGCGCGGACTGGCGCGACTCGAACGTGCGCCGGATCCTCGTCCTGATGCTGCCGGTGACGATCTCGCTCGGCCTCATCAACATCAACCTGCTCATCAACTCGACGGTCGGCTTCCTCGTCTCCGAGCAGGCCCCGGCGGCGATCGACAAAGCGTTTCGCATCTACATGCTCCCTCAGGGAGTCTTCTCCGTCGCGATCGCGACCGTGCTCTTTCCGACCCTCGCCCGGCTCGCCGCCCGCGCAGACATAGATCGCCTGCGCTCGACAATGGCGAACGGCATCCGCCAGATCCTCCTTTTGCTCATTCCGGCCGCAGCTTCAATTCTGGTTCTCGCGGAGCCGATGACCCGGCTCGTCTACGAGCGCGGAGTCTTCGACGCAGCCTCGACCGACCTCGTCTCCGAGGCGCTCTTTTGGTTCGCGGTCTCGCTGCCCGCGAGCGGCGTCTTTCTCCTTCAGACCCGCACGTTCTTCAGCCTCCAGCGCCCCTGGGTACCAACGCTGGTTGGCGCCGCGAACCTGGTGATCACCGCGGTCGCGGCTCTCATGCTCTACAAGCCCTACGGCGTGGGCGGGATCGTCGCGGCGACCAGCCTCGCAACGATCATGAGCGTCATCGTCGGCGGCGTGATCCTCCACGGAGCGCTCGGGCGCCTCGAGCTCGGGCAGATGATCTGGTCCGGATCGCGGATCCTCCTGTCCGCCGCGGTCCTGGCCGCAGTCTCCTACTTCGCATGGGAGGCGCTCGACGACGCGCTCGGGCGGGGCCTCGCGGGCCAGATCGTCTCGCTGGGCGTGGCGCTGGGCGCAGGCGCGGTGGTCTACGGGATCGCGCTCACCTTGCTGCGCGTGCCCGAGATGAGCCAGGTGCTGGACATCTTCAGACGCCGCTGAGCGCGACTCGGACCTCTCGCCATACTGAGCCGTCTCATGAACCGCATCCGGAACTTCTCGATAATCGCCCACATCGACCACGGCAAGTCGACGCTTGCCGACCGCATCCTCGAGGTGACGGGGTCGGTCGATGCGCGCACGCACGTGCCCCAGATGCTCGACTCGATGGATCTCGAGCGCGAGCGCGGGATCACGATCAAGGCGCAGGCAGTGCGCGTCGACTATGCGGCCACGGATGGCGAGACCTACCACCTGCACCTGATCGACACGCCCGGCCACGTCGACTTCTCATATGAGGTTTCGCGCTCGCTCGCGGCGTGCGAGGGCGCGCTCCTCGTCGTCGACGCGGCCCAGGGGGTCGAGGCGCAGACGGTCGCGAACACCTACGCCGCGATCGAGGCCGGACTCGAGCTCATCCCGGTGCTCAACAAGGTCGACCTGCCCGGCGCCGAGCCCGAGCGCGTCACGGGCGAGATCATCGACCTCATCGGCTGCGATCCGGCCGACGTGCTCCACATCTCGGCCAAGACCGGACAGGGCGTGCCAGAGGTGCTGGAGGCGATCGTGGCGCGCATCCCGGCGCCGAGGGGCAACCCCGAGGCGGAGCCGCGCGCGCTCATCTTCGACTCGGAGTTCGATCAGTACCGCGGCGTGATTGCCTATGTCAGGGCCGTCGACGGCTCGTTCCGGAAGGGCGAGGCAATCCGCGCGATGCAGACGGGTACGCAGGCAGAAATCGACGAGATCGGCTTCTTGAAGCCGCAGATGACCGCCGCGCCAGGGATTGATGCGGGTGAGGTGGGCTACGTGATCACCGGTCTCAAGGACGTCTCGAAGCTCAGGGTCGGCGACACGCTTACGACCAACGGGAGCGTGGGGTCAGAGCCGCTGCCGGGCTATCGAGAGGTGAAGCCGATGGTCTTCTGCGGTCTTTTCCCGATCGAGACCGAGCGCTACGAGGACCTTCGTGAGGCGCTCGACCGCCTTGCGCTGAACGACGCGGCGCTC
>Ga0136622_10001266_pt1 | contig 10446 bp, 12 predicted proteins | sample AntDrymUQ4482106_2_FD_104803 | JGI IMG/M metagenome (GOLD analysis project Ga0136622, IMG submission 104803) | Polar desert sand microbial communities from Dry Valleys, Antarctica - metaG UQ448 (21.06) | ecosystem: Environmental > Terrestrial > Soil > Desert | place: Antarctica: Dry Valley...
GCGGGTGACGGTGTTGAAGATCGCGACGTCCCAGTCACCTGAGCGGGCGTTCAGACGCGCGCTCACCCATCCCGACGCGGGGGCCGTGGCAGTACGCGCGGCGTAGCCCTGTCCGCCGGACAGCGGCGCGGCGATGCAGCTGCGCTTGACCGCGTCCGCCACCGAGACGTCGGTGGAGAGGATCTCGCCGGCGGCCGCGGAGGCGGGGGCCAGCAAGGACAGGGTGAGTGCCGCCGACGCGGCAAGGTAACGCCTCATGGACGAAAGTTTTACACCACGCATGACTTGGCAACGCAGGTAGGGCGCCTTCCTTGCGGTCAGCTCCTCAGAATCGACAGGAGGTCCGTATCGGGCACGCCGGAGTAGGCCACGCCGTCCACGAACATGGTCGGCGTGGTGGTCACGCCGGCTCTGATCCCGGACCGGAAGTCGTGGTCCACGCGCTCGGCCAGCGCATCCGAGCGGCGGTCGCGCTCGAAGCGCTCCAGGTCGAGACCGAGCCTCTCGCAGCGCTCCCAGAGGTGGGGATCGTCGAGGTGACCCTGGTCGGCCAACAGGGAGTCGTGCATCTCCCAGAAGCGTTCCTGCAGCGCGGCCGCCTCTGCCGCCACGGCGAGCGCCCGGGCCCGCGGATGCTTGGACACCACGGGGAAGTGGCGAAAGACCCGCCGGAGGGGAAGTTCGTCGAGCAGCTGGCTTGCCCGCGCGCAGTAGGGGCACTCGAGGTCGGAGTACTCGATCACCAGGCGCCCCTCCCCCCTCGTGTGATCCTCGGGACCCTCGGGGGGCGGCCCGGCGCTGCCGAGGCCCTCAGGCAGCTTGGCGCTCGAGCGCGTCGAAGATCAGGTTGGCGCCCGGGATCTCCAGCGGCGACGGCGACTGATGGGTCCAGGTCACGGCCAGGTCGGGACCGATCATCACGAGCGCCCGCTGGTTGTGGCCGCGCTCCTCGATGTAGGCGCCGTAGGCCTTGGAGACCTCGCCCTTGGGGTGGAAGTCGGCCAGCAGGGGGATCGAGATGCCAAGGTGGTCCTGAAATGCCTTGTGCGAGAAGGCCGAGTCGATCGAGATGCCGTAGAGCTTGGCCCCCTTGGCCTCCAGCTCGGGCAGCACCTCGTGGTAGACGTTCAGCTGGTCGGTGCAGACGGGGCTGAAGTCGAGCGGGTAGAAGACCAGCACCGAGATCTGGCCCGCCAGGTCCTGCAGTGAGACCTCGTCGCCGTCCTGGTCGGGCAGCGTGAAGTCGGGAGCAACCGCGCCCGCCTCGATCATCGGCGGAGCCCGAGCTCCTTGATCAGTGCGCGGTAGCGGTCGAGGTCGGTGCGCTGCAGGTAGCCCAGGAGCCGGCGGCGCTTGCCGACGAGCATCAGCAGCCCCCGACGCGAATGGTGATCCTTGCGGTGCTCGCGCAGGTGCTCGGTGAGCTCGTTGATCCGCGCCGTCAGCAGCGCCACCTGGACCTCGGCGGAGCCGGTGTCGTTCTCGCCGCGGCCGTGCTTGGCGACGATCTCCTGCTTCTGGTCGACGGTGAGTGTCATGCGGCGGGCAACGGTAGCAGCGGGAAGCGGTCGGCTCACCCCTCGCAGATCGCCTGAGCCCTGGCCACGTCCTTGTGCATCTGATCCACCAGCGCCTCCGCCGACTCGAAGCGCTGCTCGCCCCGCATCCGCTCCACGAAAGCGATGCGCAGCGTCTCGCCGTAGAGGTCGCCCTCGAAGCCGATCAGGTAGGGCTCGATCAGCAGGCCGCGCCCGGTCTCGAACGTGGGCCTCACCCCCACGTTGATGGCCGCCGGGTAGCCATGCGCCCAGCCGGCGTAGACGCCGTGGCCGGGCGCCACGAGGAGCGGGTCGGGCACGATGTTGGCCGTCGGCATGCCCAGCTCGCGGCCGCGCTTGTCGCCGTGCACGACCTCCCCCTCGAGGAGGTAGGGCCCGCCCAGGAACCGCGCCGCCTTGCCCACCTCGCCGGCCGCCACCAACCCGCGGATCTGGCTGGAGGACACGGTCTCCCCGGCCACGCCCACGAGTGGAACGATCCGGGTCTCGAAGGCGTCGTAGGACGACAGGAACTCCGCCGTGCCCCGGGCGCCCTTGCCGAACCTGAAGTTCTCCCCCACCGAGACGCTGCGCGCGCCCAGCTGGCCGATCAGCACCCGCTCCACGAAGTCCTCGGCGCTGCGGTCGGCGAAGTCGCGGTCGAAGGGAACCACCACCAGCTCACCCACTCCCAGTCCCGCGATCAGATCCCGCTTGATCGAGTGCGCCATCAGCAGCTTGGGCCGCGCGTCCGGGCTGATGACGGCCAGCGGGTGCGGATCGAAGGTGAGCACCGTGTCGTTTCCGCGGATCACCTCGCGATGGCCCATGTGCACGCCGTCGAAGGTCCCGATGGCCACCCGCCGCGCGAACGCCTCCTGGGGAGAGGTAATGGGGAGGTCGGGGAGGCTCGTGACCTTCACCCGGCGAACACTACGACGGGCGCCAGCTGCGAGCCCCGCGGCTCAGCAACCGCGATCAGCTCGCCGCCGTGGGTCAGGCGCAGCGCGTTCTGGGCCGGGGGCGCGCCCGCCGAAACGCCGACGCCGTGAGCCACCTGCCGCGCCTCCGGCTCGGTGAGGATCCGCTCAGGCAAGAAGGCGAGTGCCTCCCCCACCCCCACCACCCGATCGGGGTCCGCGTCGTCGAGGCTGAAGGGCCCGATGGCGGTACGCTCGAGCGCCTCGCAGTAGGCGTCGCCCAGGTCGCCCACGAGCTGGCGGATGTAGGTGCCCGAGGAGCACTCGATCTCGAAGGCCGCCCGATCGCCCTCCATCCACAGCCGCTCCGCGCGGTGCACGGTGACCGGGCGCGCCTGGCCCTCGATCGCCTCCCCGCGGCGCGCCTTCTTGTAGAGCGCCTCTCCCCCCACCTTGACCGCCGAGTACGCGGGCGGGCGCTGCATCAGCTCTCCGGTCGGGATGAGGGGGTCCGCGGGTAGTCTGCCGGTCTGCTCGAGCGCGCCGTCGCGGTCGCCGGTATCCGAGCGCCACCCGAGCCGCGCCACGACCCGGTAGGTCTTGGGCAGGGCCATCAGGTAGCGCTGCACGCGGGTCGCGCGGCCCACCAGCACCAGCAACAGCCCGGTGGCGAACGGGTCGAGAGTGCCGGCGTGTCCGACCTTGGTCTTGCGCGGCAACGTCCGGCGCACGCCCGCGACCACGTCGTGCGAGGTCACACCCTCAGGCTTGGGGAAGAGGATGACGCCCGGGCGCAAGCCCGGGGGAGGAGCGCAGCCGGAACGTGGCCGGAGGAGCGGAGGCCGATCGCCGATCGGCCGAGCACCGGACGGATCGCTCTCCGGCGAGTACCGCACCGTGATTTCAGGCAGCGGAGAGCTGCGCCGCCACCAGCTCGCGCAGGACGGTGACCAGCTGATCCGGCGTGAGCTCGGTGGTGAAGCCCGCCGCCTGGCGATGACCGCCGCCGCCGAGGTTGCGGGCGATCAGCGACACGTCGACCTTGCCATCGGTCGCCCGCAGGCTCACCTTGCGACGGCCGCGGCGGTCGTCGGCCAACAGCTCGCGCACCAGCACCGCGACCTTCGTGCCCTCCACCGCGCGGAGGTGGTCGACCACGCCCTCGGAGTCGGTTTCGAACGCGCCCGTCTGCTCGTAGTCGGCGCGAGTGAGCATGGCCATCGTGATCGAGCCGTCTTCGTAGCGGGCAACGCCCTGGAGCGCCCGAGTGAGCAGCTCGAGCCGGCTGAAGGGCAGGTCCTCGAACAGCCGGCGGTACACCCCGTGGGCGTCCACGCCCGCGTCAATCAGGTCCGCGGCCATCCGGTGGGCGGCCGGGGTGGTGTTCTCGTACATGAAGCGGCCGGTATCGGTGACCAGGCCCACGTACAGGGCGTCGGCGATCCGAGGGGTGATCTCCGCGCCGAGCTCGGTGGCCAGGCCGAACACGATCTCGGCGGTGCACGATGCTTCCGCCACCACGAGGTTGACCGTGCCGAAGCGGGTGTTGTCGTGATGGTGGTCGACGTTGAGGATGTGCACCCCCTCGCGCTGGAGGAAGGCGACGGGCATCCGGTCGATGTTGCCGCAGTCGAGGAAGACCACAGTGCGGTCGTCGACGTCGTCCGGGGGAGCTCCGAGCAGGCCCTCGAAGGTCATGTGGCGGTATTCGTGAGACAGCGGGAACTCGTCGGGCGACATGTACATCACGGAGTCCTTCCCGAGCTGCTCGAGCACCCAGTGCATCCCGAGCAGCGACCCGAGAGCGTCACCGTCGGGGTTCTCGTGCGTGGTCAGCAGGAAGCGCTCGGCCTGCCGCAGCTCTGAGACCACCTGATCGAGCTCGGTCCCGACGCTCAACTCTCTGGGCCCTCCGGTGGAGCCCCGTCGAGCAGCTCCGTAATGCGAAAGCCGCGGTCGATCGCCTCGTCGTGCTGGAACTCCAGCGTGGGCGTGCGCTTCATCCGGACCTCAGCCGCGATTGATGCCTGCAGATGACCTCGCGACGATCTCAACCCGATCAGCGAATCCTCCCGTTCCTCGTCGGTGCCGAGCACGCTCACGTACACGCGGGCGTGGCTCAGATCCGGTGCTGTCTCGACGGCGGTCACGGTTACGAATCCTATGCGGGGGTCTTTTAGATCGGCGGTGATGTGGGCCGAGAGCACCTCTCTCAGCGCCTCGTTCACGCGCCTCATGCGATCCGCGGCCACTCTAGTGATTCCTCCTGGAAGTACCGGCTGGAGGGACCACTACTCCTCCCGCAGGTCGTCGGTCGACAAGGTTCGGCGCTCCCAGTGCACCCAATCTCCAAAACGCGACTCGGTGAACCGCTGCACCGCATCCGCGCTCTCCTCGACCTTTCCCCGCTCGCGGGCGACGAGGGCCACGGTGAGGGTTGCCCGCTGCCACAGATCGTGGTGGTCGGTCTCCGAGACTGCCGCCCCGAAGCGCCCGTGCAGCTGCGCCTTCAGCGATTGGATCTCCTTGCGCTTGCCCTTCAAGCTGGCGTTGGCGGGGAGGTGCAGGTCCAGGGTCAAGAGGCAGATGAAGGCCATACATAAGTCGGCAGTCGACTCGGGCGCAGCTCTAGCTCAACGCCCGCTCCACCTGCCGCACCTCATACACCTCGAGCACGTCCCCCTCCTTCACATCGGGGAAGTTCTCCAAGACGATGCCGCACTCCATGCCCTGGGTGACCTCGCGGACGTCGTCCTTGAAGCGGCGCAGCGAGCCGATGCGGCCGTCATAGACGATCGTGCCATCGCGCACCAGGCGCACGGTGGCGCCTCGGGTGACGGTGCCGTCGGTGACCATCGAGCCGGCGATCGTCCCGACCCTCGACGCCTTGAATATCTCGCGCACCTCGACGGTGCCCACGTTGCTCTCCACGTCCTCGGGCGTGAGCAGCCCCTCCATCGCCGAGCGCAGCTCCTCGATCACCTTGTAGATGACGGAGTAGGTGCGGATCTCGACTCCCTCGCGGTCGGCCACCTGCCTGGCCTCCCCCACCGGGCGTACGTTGAAGCCGATCACGATCGCCGCGGAGGCCGACGCCAGCATCACGTCGGACTCGTTGATCCCACCCACGGCGTCGTGGATCAGGTTCACGTTGACCTGCTCCTGGGGGAGCTTCGCGATCTCGTCCGCCAGGGCCTCGAGAGAGCCGGCGACGTCGGCCTTCACCACCAGGTTGAGCTCGGCGGCCTCACCCTTCTGGACGCGCGCCATCACGTCCTCGAAGGAGACCCTCACCCCGGCACGCCGAGCCAGCGCCTCGGTCTTGAGCCGGTTGGCCCGCTCGCCCGCCAGGCGGCGTGCCTCACGCTCGTTGGAGACAACCCGGAAGTGCTCGCCGGCTTCGGGAACGCCGTCGAACCCGAGGACCTCGACGGGGGTGCCGGGCGTCGCTTTCTTGACCTTGTCGCCGCGATAGTCGTGCATCGCGCGGGCGCGGCCGGGATGGGCGCCGGCCACGATCGCGTCGCCCACCTGCAGTGTGCCGCGGCCGATGAGCAGGCTTACCACGGGGCCGCGTCCGGGATCCAGCCGCGATTCGATCACCGTCCCGGAGGCCTCGGCGCCCGGGTTGGCACGGAGCTCCTGGATCTCGGCGAGGGTGATCACCGTCTCGAGCAGGGCGCCGAGGTTCTCGTGCGTCTTGGCCGAGACATCGACGAACTCGGTGTCCCCGCCCCAGTCGGCCGGCGTCAGGCCCTGCTCGGCCAGCTCACCGCGCACGCGGTTGGGGTCTGCCCCCTCCTTGTCGATCTTGTTGACCGCGACCATGATCGGCACATCGGCCGCCTTGGCGTGGTCGATGGCCTCCACGGTCTGGGGCATGACGCCGTCGTCTGCGGCCACCACGACCACGGCGATGTCGGCCACCTGCCCCCCGCGGGCGCGCATGGCGGTGAACGCCTCGTGGCCCGGCGTGTCGAGGAAGGTGATGGTGCCGTTGTCGTGGTGCACCTGGTAGGCGCCGATGTGCTGGGTGATGCCGCCCGCCTCGCCGGCGGCCACCTCGGTCTCGCGCACGGCGTCGAGGAGGGAGGTCTTGCCGTGATCGACGTGTCCCATCACGGTCACGACCGGGGGACGCTCGGCGAGGTCTCCCTCGGCGTCTTCGTAGGCGGGCTCGTCGGAGACCTCGTCGGCGGCGTGCTGGATGTCGACCTTGCGGTCGAAGCCGTCGGCCAGCACCTCGATCGCCTCGTCGGAGAGCGTCTGGGTGAGCGTGGCCATCTCGCCGAGCTCCATCAGCTTCTTGATCACCTCGCCTGCAGAGAGCCCCAGCGACTCGGCCACCTCCTTGACGGTGGCACCCGACTGGATCATGGTGATCTGGATCTCCTGCGGCTTCTCGGGCTGGGCTGTGAGATCGGGCTCAACCCACGGCGTGCGGCGGCGACGCCCACGCCGGCGCGGCGGGGTCTGCTGCTGGGGCGGCGGACCGGGGGCCCGGCGCGAGGCCTGCGAGTCGATCACAACGCGACGGCGGCGACCGGCGGCGCCGCCCCCGCCCGCCCCGGCCCCCGGCGCCTGCTCGCCCGACCGGCCCGTGCGGGCCTGACGGGCGCGCGCCTGCGAGGCGTCGCCTCCGTTGGGCGCGGAGCCCGAACCGGCGCCCGGTGCCTCGGCGCCGGCGCCGTTGCTGGCCTCCGGAGCACTGGGGTTGAACGCCCGCGCGATGTCGTTCTCGTCGACGCTCGAGGCCGCGGCCTTCACGTCGAGACCGGCTGACTGCAGCACGGCGATGACCTCCTTGCTGGAGATCCCCCGTTCCTTCGCTATCTCATGAACTCTCTTCTTGGCCATCTATCTCTCAGTCTAGGGGTAAGGGTGCGGTGCTCGCGGGAACAACGTTCCCGCTGCGCTCCTCCCTATAGGGGTAAGGGTGCGGTGCTCGCGGGAGAGCCATCCGTGCGGTGCTCGGCCGATCGACGATCGACCTGCGCTCCTCCGGCAACGTTCCCGCTCCGCTCCTCTCGTCCCTATAGATCGTCGCTGTCAACCGTCACCGGGGCGCGAAACGAGCGGGCGAAGACATGCCCGTCCGCCGCCCTGCTTCTGCACTCCGCAGACTCGCAAACATACGCGCCCCGCCCCTCTGCCCGACCGTCGGGGTCGGGCCGCAACCTTCCCTCGGCGTCACGCACGAAGCGCGACAGCCTGTCGCGGGGAAGGCTCTCGCCGCAGGCCACGCAGCGCCGCTGAGGAGCTACGTCTGTTCCTCGACCGCACGGCCCGCCGCCTCGGCCTCGGGCCCCGGCTCCGCGGCCGCTTCCGCGTCCTCGGGCCCCGGCTCCGCGGTCTCGGGCCCGCCGTCACCGTCGGCGCCGGGAGCCAGCTCGTCGCCCTCCTGGCCCTCGAGCGCCTGGTGGGCGGGAAGACCGCAGTACCGTGAGCCGGGCAGCGAGGCGTTCGGGCAGCGCTTGCCGTTGGCGAGGATCGCCGCGCAGCGCCCGGCTACATCTTCTTCCTCGTAGCCCATCTCCGCCTCCTCGGCGGCAAACTCGGTCTCAGAGCGGATGTCCACCCGCCAGCCGGTCAGCCGCGCCGCCAGCCGAGCGTTCAGCCCGTCTTTGCCGATCGCCAGCGAAAGCTGGTCGTCGGGCACGATCACGGTGGCCTGGCGACCATCGTCGTCCACGAGCACCTCGCGCACGCGCGCGGGCGAGAGGGCCTTGGCCACGAACCGGGCGGGCTCCTCGTTGTAAGGGATGATGTCGATCTTCTCGCCGCGCAGCTCGGACACCACCATCCGCACGCGCGAGCCGCGAGGACCGACGCACGCGCCGACGGGATCGACGCCGGAGGTGTGTGACACCACCGCGATCTTCGAGCGGTAGCCGGGCTCGCGGGCCACGTTCTGGATCTCCACCAGCCCGTCGGCGATCTCGGGCACCTCGAGCTCGAACAGCGCGCGGATCAGCTCCGGCGAGCGGCGCGAGACGATGATGCTGGGGCCTTTCGACTCCGACGAGACGTCGGTGATGATCGCCTTCACACGCGCGCCATGGTCGTAGCGCTCGCCGCCAACCTGCTCAGAGCGCGGCAACAGCGCCTCGACGCGCTCACGCAGCTGCACGAGGGTGTAGCGCGAGTCGGACTGCTGGACGATGCCGGTGATCAGCTCGCCCACACGGTCCTGATACTCGTCGAACATCATGTCGCGCTCCGCCTCGCGGATGCGCTGCAGGATCACCTGCTTGGCCGTCTGGGCGGCGATGCGCCCGAAGTCCTCCGGGGTAACGTCGCGCTCGTCGATCTGGTCCTTGTACTCGGCCAGGGTCTCCTGATCGAGCTCGGGCTCCTCGGGCTCGCGCAGCTCGCCCGTCTCCGGGTCGACCACGGACTCTTCCTGGAGCTCCTCAGCCTCGGCCAGCAGCTTCTCCTCCAGCTCGGCGGGAAGGATCAGCTCGAAGACGGTGAAGTCGCCCGTCGCGTGATCGATGTCCACGCGCGCGTACTTGGCTGAGCCGGGGCTCTTCTTGTAGGCCGACAGGAGGGCGTCCTCCAGGGCGTCCATGAGCGTGGCGGCGGAGATCCCCTTCTCCTGCTCGAGCACGTGGATGGCGTCGACGATCTCCTTGCTCACCTCTTGCCTCCCTCATTCGCGAGCAGATTCCCGCGGTGAATCTCGCTGTACGGAATCGACACCACCCCAGTGTCCGCTGCAACCGTGACCTCGTCCTCCGAAGCTCCCACCAGCTCGCCGGTGAAGCTGCGGTGCCCGTCGCGGGGCTGCCGCGTGCGTACGCGCGCGTGCCTGCCGAGGTAGCGCCGGAAGTGGTCGGGCTTGGTGAGCGGTCGCTCTGGTCCCGGCGAGGAGACCTCGAGCGAGTACTCCGCTCGCAGCTCAGGCAGCTCCTTCGTCACGCGCTCGCACAAGGCAAGGCTCACCCCGTCCGGGTGGTCGATCGTGAGGCGCAGCCGCTCGGCGGCCACGCGCTCACACGCAAGAAGCTCGACATCGGGCAGAGCCACCGCGAGGCGGCGCTCGATCTCGGCCTGGATGTGGTCTGTGGATGCGGTCATATGGCGACAAAAAAAGGTGGGCTGCGAAGCCCACCTCCAGGCGCGGCAGAGAGCCGCGGTACTGCTCTGAAAGCCCTAGCCGGGCTCAGTATAGACGCGGGTCGCCCACCTCGACCAGCACCGTGACGGGCCCGTCGTTGACCAGCCGAACCCTCATGTGGGCGCCGAAGCGGCCGCCCTGGGCGCCGAGCGCGCAACGCACGCGCTCATAGAGCGGCTCGGACTGTGACGGGGCCGCCGCGTCCACGAAACTCGGCCGGTTTCCCTTGCGCGTATCGCCGTAGAGGGTGAACTGGCTCACGCAGAGCACCTCTTCCCCGGTATCGGCCACGGAGCGGTTCATGCGCCCGTCGGCGTCCTCGAAGATCCGCAGAGCCAGCAGCTTGCGGGCCATCCGGTCGGCCTCCTCCTCGCCGTCTCCAGAGCGCACGCCCAGCAGCACCAGCAGACCGGGGCCGATGGCCGCGATCTTCTCGCCGTCCACCTCCACGGTGGCTTCGTCGACCCGCTGCGCGATCGCCCTCACGGCGGCGACCGTACCCTGTCGGGATGGCCGCCGTGGACGTGATCGACAACTTCATCGACGCGTTGCCAGGCGAGACCCGGAGGCTGGCTCATGGGGAGTGGGGCGTGAGAGTGGCACCTGATCAGGCCGCGGGATGGCCGCTCGACGTAGGTTTGCGGCTGGTCGAGGGCATCCTACGGGTGCAGGCGCACGCCCTCGAATCCTCTGACGGGATCGACCCGTGGATGCTGTTGTGGTGGAACCGCCAGACGCGCTACGTGCGCTTCGCATGCACCGCGGAGAGGATGTCGAACGATTCGGCATCCATGCCAAACCGCTCACGGGCTTCGAACAATTCGGAATCCATGGCCAACCGTTCGCGGGAGATCTGGGTGCACGGCGA
>Ga0136622_10001270_pt1 | contig 10430 bp, 6 predicted proteins | sample AntDrymUQ4482106_2_FD_104803 | JGI IMG/M metagenome (GOLD analysis project Ga0136622, IMG submission 104803) | Polar desert sand microbial communities from Dry Valleys, Antarctica - metaG UQ448 (21.06) | ecosystem: Environmental > Terrestrial > Soil > Desert | place: Antarctica: Dry Valley...
GCCGATGACCGTGATGATCGGGATGAGGGCGTTGCGGAACGCGTGGCGCCACAGGACGCGGCTCGCGCGAAGCCCCTTGGAGCGAGCAGTCGTCACGAACTCGGAGCCGAGCACCTCCAAGACGCTCGCCCGCGTGTATCGCGCGAACTGCGCCGCGAGATTCACCGCCAGCAGCGTCACGGGCATGATCATGTGAGCCAGCAGATCGCCGAACGAGAAAGGCTTGCCGATCGTCGTCATGCCTGTGGTCGGCAACAGCCTGAGCGACGCACCCAAGGTGTAGATCATCGCCAGGCCGACCACGAAGCCGGGGATGGCGATGAACGAGACGGAGAAGCCGGTCGTGAGGTAGTCGAGCCAGGAGTACTGCTTGATGGCGCTGACGACGCCGAGCACGATGCCGAGCACCACCCCCAGGACCATGGATGTGCTCATCAGCAGGAGCGTCGGGCCGATCCGGGCCTGGATGTCTTCCGCGACCGGGCGGTTGTTGACGACCGAGAACCCGAGGTCGCCCTGCAGGATACCGCCGAGCCAGATGAGGTAGCGGACCGGCAGCGGATCATCCAGGCCCAGCTCGTGACGGAGGCGCGCCAGCTCGTCCGGCGTCATCTGGGCAAGGATCTCGGGGCTGACGCGAGCCGTGATCGGGTCACCCGGCGCGAGCGAAAGCGCCAGGAAGGCGAGCACGGTGATCCCGAAGAGCGTCGGGATCGAGATCAGCAGCCGGCGAGCGATGTAGGTGAGCATCAGCCGGGTGCCGCGCTCATGGAGTCGGCTCTATGAGAACGGTCCCGGCTGATGGTGGATGACGGGTCGCCGCTACCCCGTCAGGGCGCCAACGTCCACTTCTCGATCTGGGAGAACGACTCGCGAGCGTTCGGGTAGTAGCTGAAGCCGCTCACCTTGGTCGAGTTCGCGTGGGTATTGGCCACGGCCCAGAGCCAGCCATACGGGACCTCCTCGTTGAGCAGCTCGGCGATCTCGTCGTAGATCTTCTTCTGCTCGGCGGCGTCGCCGGTCGATCGGGCCGCTACGAACTTGGCGTCGAGGTCGCAGTTGGCATAGAACGTGCCCACCGGGGTCTTGCAGTTGAAGAAGCCCGAAGCCTTGTCCGGGTACAGGTTCGACCCACAGCACTGGAGGCTGATCTCGTACGTGGTCGGATCGGGCAGCTTGGCGGTCCAGCCGGCCGAGTCGGACGGGTCGAGCTTCGGGTTGAGGCCGACGGCGCGCAGGTCGTTCTCGAGCGCGGCCGCGATCTCGTTCCAGCCCGGCTCCTCCGGGTAGTAGATGATCCGGAGCTCCTTGGACTTGTCGAACCCGTCGGCCTCGGCTTCAGCGATGAGCTTCTTCGCCTTCTCGGGGTCGTGCTCGTACTTGTCCAGGTTCGGGTTGTTCTCGTCGAAGCTGAGCCAGATGTGAAGCAGCTTGCCCGCGCCGTTGAACGCGGTCTCCAGGAGCGTCTTGCGATCGAATGCGTAGTAGATGGCCTGGCGGACCCGCTTGTCGGCGACGAGCGGGTTGGAGACCGGGAACTGGAGCGACTGCTGGCCCACCCCGGGCACCTGCTTGACCTCGAGGCCCTCCTTGCCGTTGAGCACGTCGAAGTCGGTCGGCTTGAGATCGAAGACCATCTGGAGCTCATCGTTCTGGAGCTGTGCGGCAGCGGTGTCGGGATTGCCGTTGACCACGAAGATGAGCTGTGGGATCTTCGGCGCGCCCTTGTGGTACTCGGTGTGCGCCGTGTACTCAAACGCCTGATCCGGCGTGAACTTGACCATCTTGTACGGTCCTGAGCCGATGGTCGCCTTGCCCGTCACGAAGTCGGACGCCTTGACCGCGTCGCCGGTCGCGAACTGCTCCAGCAGGTGCTTGGGCATGATCATGTAGGCCGGATCGGTCAGATTGCGCAGCCAGACGGCGTTCGCGGCCGCCAGCGTGAACTCGACCGTGACGTCGTCGATCTTCTTGATGCCCTCCGGGATGTTCGTGGTGCCCTTGACGGTGTCAGCACCCTTGACCACCAGCCAGTTCGTGATGGGGTAGGTGCCGACGTAGCTGTCCGCGACCTGCGCGGCCTGCGCGGCCGTGAAGATGACGTCGTCAGCCGTGACCGGCTGGCCGTCGTGCCACTTCGCGTTGGGGTTCAAGCTGAACGTGAACGTCGTTGCGTCCGGCGAGACCTTCCACGTGTCGGCGAGGTCCGCGATCAAGGTGGTCTCGTCGGCCTCGACTTTGACGAGCGAGTTGTACAGCAGCTGGAAGTTCATGTACTGGTTCCCCGTCTGGAAGCAGACCGGGTGGAAGCAGGTCGGGAAGTCGCTGAGGCGCGTCACGATGAACGCGCCGCCGCCGGTGGCGGGTGGGCTGGACGGCGCGTCGGTGGGCACCGCGCTCGGGGACTCCGTCGTGGCCGCGGGCGGAGCGGTCGTGGCCGCGGGCGGAGCGGTCGTGGCCGCGGGCGGAGCGGTCGTGGCCGCGGGCGGAGCGGTCGTGGCCGCGGACGGGGGCGCGCTCGGCGGTGGGGTGGCTACGGGCGATGGCGGGGCTGTTGCGGGTGCTGCGCTGCAGGCGGCCACCACGAATACGGCCACGGACAGCAGACCCAGTGCGCGCTGGCGCATCGAACCTCCTCCTCCAAGCGAGCGGGACGGACGCGGGCTCTTGGTCCCGGTCCCTCGCGAAGCCGGTGCACCATAGCATTCTGAGATACCAAACATCAAGTATCCGAGTCGGTGAACCGTCGCAGGACGTTGAGCGTGATCCGTGAGACGGCGCCATCGACGAGCAGCGACGACGGCCAGATGATGGAGCCGACGGAGAACACGGCGCCGCCGCTGGTAGTGTCGTGGAAGACGATCTCGGCCCCGCCGTCGTCCGGGTTGAGGCCCTTCGCCAGCAGGACCGCGCCGACCGGCGTCCACGCTGTCCGCTTGTCGGTCTCGTGCCCCGATGCGCCCCCGGGGCATCGCTCGTGCAGCGAACGCTCGCCGAACACTGACCCATCGGTCAGGCCGGTACCCTCGAACACCCAGTGGCTCCCTGCTCCCGCCGCCACGCGATACGGGGCCGCGGTCATGATCCCGGTCTCCGTCGTCGCGACGCCGATCAATGCAGCCTCCGGGGCGACGGATCGGTGGAATCGGCTGTCGTACCAGGTCGAGGGATCGTCGGCATCTGGCATGCCCAGCGGGCCGCCCGTGTCGAGGAGGAACGTGCGGAACTGGAGTGCCGCACCGGCGCCGCTCTGACCGGGACGATCGACGAACCGAACCTCGCAATTGAGCCCGTTGCCGCCCAGGTATGCGAACCGCCCGCCACGGTCACCGACCCATCCCGAAACCGCTTCGAACATCGCCCGCGACCAGTACTCGGGGTGGACCGATGCGATCGCCGCGCGATATCGGTCGAGATCGAGGACACCGCTGTGCAGCTGGTGGTCCGAGAAGACGTCGTGGTCGAGACCTTCACGCTCGAGCCAGGCGAGCATACGCCACTCCGCGGGTGCCAGTGACGAGGCCAGGCGGCCCGCGATCGGGTCAGTCGCCCGGACGTCCGCCGGGATGTGGTTGGCCGGTTCGGGCCGTTCGAACGAGAGCGGCTCGTACTCGTCATCCGGGTAGGCCCAACCGCTGGCGGCCGTCGCGTCGAAGCGGTCGAGGTCCTGGCGCGCGTTCACCGTGGGCTCGTCGGGGAGGCGTCGGGCGTTCACATAGTTGCTGCGCCCGCCGAAGTTGTTGTAGGCGTTCCAGGTGTTCGTGGAGAGGATGACCGCGATCCGCGCAGTCCCGGCGGCGCCGGCCGCCGGCGCCACGACCCAGGGCGCGGTGAAGAAGGCACCCGACTCGTCCCGGGCGTGGACGTAGTAGAGGCCGCTCCGCCCCGGCGCGGTCAGGGTCATCGTATGGTGCGGGTTGCCGCCGTAGCCCACCCGGTTCCAGGCCGCGCCAGACGAAGCGACATCACCGTCGGGCAGGATCTGCGCCATCGACTCCGGACCGTGCTCGTCGTACCAGCCGAGGTCGCGGATGTGCTCCTTCTCCGCGCCGTATCTCCATAGGCTCAGGTGGTACGGCTCGTGCGAGCTGAAGTGTGTCTCGCCACGCTCTCCAGCACGGACGGCACGCGGCCAGAGGTAGCCGAGCAGTCGCCGCGACAGCAGCCGCAGGCGAGCCGGCGCAGCGCCGCCACCCACCGTCAGCCGTGTTCGCTTGCCGCCGTGGTCGGGGTGGCGAAGGGTCACGAGGTACTCGCCCGGCGGGAGATCGCCCAAGATCCGGCCGCGCGCGGTGGTGCGCGTCACGAGCACGGTCTCGCCGTCCCGCTCCACCTCGACCTCGACGCCGGGCAGCGCCACGTCGCGTTCGTCGCTGACATAGCCGAGACGCACGCATCCTCCTGCGGTAGGCTTTGGCCGAGTCTAGTATCTGGTATCTCAAACGTGCCGCGAGAAGGTCCAGACGATGGCGCAGAGGGAGGCGCGGTGCTCGTTCACTCCATCGACCGCGGGATCCTCCGGCAGCTTGGGCAGGGGACGGAGCTCGGGGAGATCACGGCGGAGCTCGGCATCTCGCGGGATGCCTGGGATCACCTGTGGCTGGCCGAGCTGCAGCGCCGCGTGCCCTCGTACGACGGCGAGCGGCGCGTCCCGCGCTCGAAGGGCGGCGTTCGACCGGCGGGCGCCGTAGTGATCCTTCGTGACGGGCGCGGCTTTCCGCACGTCCGCGCGGCGAGCGACAGCGACCTGTTCTTCGGCTACGGCTACGCGATGGCCCAGGACCGCCTGTTCCAGATGGACCTTCGCCGCCGGCGCGGCCAGGGCCGGCTCGCGGAGGTCCTGGGTGGCGAGGGACTCGAAGCGGACCGGGTCGCCCGCACCATCGGGCTGCACCTTGCCGCACGCACCGAGGCGGAGCGGCTCGACACGGAGACCCACGGCCTTCTCGACGCCTTCGCGGGCGGGGTGAACGCGCACCTCGCCGAGCTTGGCGAGCTCGTGCCGATCGAGTTCGACCTGCTCGACTACCGGCCCGAACCGTGGACGGTCGAGTCCGCCACCGCTTGTGCCATGAGCTGGCGCTGGCAGCTGAGCGGCCGGCCGTGGGTCGTCGCGGCCCCGGAGCTGGTCAAGCGGAAGCTCGGCGACGGAACGCTCTACCGCCGGTTCCTCGACGCGCAGCGGGAAGCGGACGACGTGAGCACCGTGCCACCGGGCTCGTACGCTGGTCATCGCGTCGGCGCCGACCCGATCCCGCCCACGCCCGCCTGGGCAGCCGCCACGGTCGATCGGGGACGATCGCCGCTCCGCGGGAACCGGCACGTGGCAGCGGAGGGTCCGCCGGGTGCCGAGCTCGTCGGGGCAGCCGGAGAGGGCGGTTCCAACGACTGGGTCGTCGCGGGCTCCCGGACCCGGTCTGGCAAGCCACTTGTCGCAAGCGACCCACACATGCCGTACGAGGCCGCCTCCTCGCTGTACGAGGTCCACCTCCAGGGCGGCTCGTTCGACGTGGCGGGTGCCGGTTGGGTCGGCATGCCAGGCGTCACCATCGGACGGAACCGCACCATCGCATGGGGCATCACCAACAACATCTGTTCGCTTCGCGACCTGTACGCCGAAGGCGAGGCGGAGGTCGGTGAGCTCCGTGACGAGACGATCGAGGTCCGAGGCGCGGACCCCGTCCGGCTGCCGGTGCGCGCCACCCGTCACGGTCCGATCGTGGACGAGCTCCTGCCAGCGGTGGCCGCCGGAACGGGACCCGTCTCGATGCGCTGGGCCGGCCTCCTCCCCTGCGACTGGACGGCAGCACAGCTGCGCATCGACCGGGCGGGCACCGTCGCCGGGGCGATGGAGGCCGCCCGAGGATGGCGCGTACCAAGCTTCAGCTTGGTCCTGGGGGACTTGGACGGGCGGATCGGGTACCTCGCCACCGGGGCGGTGCCGATCCGCGAGGTCGTCGAGCGCGGCTACCGACCAGGCGACGACCCGGCGCACGAGTGGGCCGGGTCCATCCCGCGGGACGGGATGCCCCAGATCGTCGATCCCCCTGCTGGCTACCTTGTCACGGCGAACAACCGCCCGGCTCCCGACGACTTCCCCTACCCGCTCTCTGGGACGTGGGATGAGGGGATGCGAGCCCGGCGTATCGGGGCGCTCATCGAGGCCGCGACACCCGCCGACGTCCCCGCCATGGGCCGCATCCAGAACGATCTGGCCGTCCAGCGATCCGCGGCCACCGTCCCGGCGCTCGTCGACGCGCTGACGCGCCTGAGCATCGAGCACCTGATCGGCCCTGCCGATCGGCGTGATGACCTGGAGGGGGGCGCGGCTCGTCCCGAGGAGGCCCGCGCCGCGCGTGATGCGCTCCTGGCCTGGGACGGCACTGCCGCTCCCTACTCCAGGGGTGCTGCGATCTATGAGGTCCTGTTCACGCGCTGGATGCAGGCGGTGGCTCGCGAACGCCTCGGTGCTGACGTGGGCGGCTTCGTCTGGCCATGGACCGGCGGCCTCGCAGGTTCGCTGCTCGCGGGCGACGATGGCGCCGGTTGGTCGGGCTCGCGCCGGCGCCGCGATGAGCTGCTGCATGAGGTCGCGATGGCTGCGATCGTGGAGTTGACGGCGCTTCTCGGACCGGACGTCGGCGAGTGGCGCTGGGGGCGACTCCACCGCCTCGGTCTACACCATCCCCTGGCCTCGCGCGGATCGCTCGGTGAGTTGCTGCACAAGCCGCTCGTGGAGGTCGGCGGCGATCCATGGAGCATCAACAACTCGGGCTACGTGGGTGGCGGGGGAGCCCGACAGGCCGACCCTCGTGCATTCGAGGCTGCGTCCGGCGCCGGCTACCGGATGGTCGTCGACCTGGGCGAGTCGCCGCCGCGTGCCTGGACCGTCACCGCCGAGAGCCAGTCCGCACATCCCGGAAGCGCCCACTGGACCGACCAGCTCGAGGACTTCGTGTCCGGCCGATACCACCCGGTCCCGCTCGATCCGAGCGAGGTCGACGCGTCCGCCGTGGCGCGACTCGTGTTGCTGCCGCACGGGGACGAGGGACCGGCCGAATTCGAGGCGTCGGCGGGGAACGGGGCAGCGGCCCGGGGCGAGTCACCTCCCGGCGACGAGGAGATCGCCCGATGACAGCGTCCCGAGCGGTGCCTGCCGAGTCGACAGGCCCAGTCGGGGCCGGCACGGTCGCAGCGATCGAGACCTCGACCGTATCCCTCCACGCGGACCGTCGGCTATTCGTGCGCGGCGCCCGGGGTACCCACGATCGATCCGATTTCGTCCTGGTCCGTATCCAGACCTCGCTTGGCGTCGTTGGTTACGGCGAGGTGTCCGCGACGCCGCGGTGGAGCGGCGAGGACGCGGTCTCCGCGACCCATTTCCTGCGCCAGGTACTAAGCCCGGCGATCATCGGCGAGCCGCTGCGCTCCGTGCCCGCGCTTCGGGCGCGGATGGAGCTGGCACTTGCCGGCAATCCGTTCACCAAGGCGGGATTGGACACCGCTCTGTGGGATGCGCTGGCCCGTTCGCTCGGCGTTCGAGTCGTTGACCTGCTCGGGGGACCACGTCGCACCGAGGTGCCGACGAAGATGTCGATCTCCGGCGACGGGGACGTGCTGGCGGAGACGCTCGGGGCGATCAGGGCCCGCGGATTCCGCTCGTTCAAGGTGAAGGTCGGCACCGGCCACGATCGCGACGTCGAGCGGTTCCGATTGGCGAGGGAGCTCGTGGGCGACGGAACATTCCTTGGCGCCGACTCGAATGGCGGCTGGACCCGGAGCGAAGCGATGCGGACCGTCCGCGACCTCGCACCGTACGGTCCCGCTTTCATCGAGCAGCCGGTCGCTCCCCACGACCTGGATGGGATGCGCCAGGTTCGCACGCTCGGGCTGCCGGTCGTCGCGGACGAATCGGTCTACGGGCCGGAGGACGTGGCAGCGGTCATCCGAGCCGAGGCCGCCGACGTCGTCAGCGTCTACGTCGGCATGGCCGGTGGGCTCGGGCGCGCCGTCCAGGCTATCGAGACCGCGAACCTCTTCGGGCTTGACGCGCTCATCGGCAGCAATGGCGAGTTCGGTGTCGGGGCCGCCGCCCAGGTCCACGTCGCCTGCGCGGCGGAGCGGTTGAGCCCCTTCCCGTCCGACATCATCGGCCATCACTACTACGAGGAGGACGTGCTCGAGTCTCCCGTGCCCATCGACGGCACCGTGGCGCGCCTCCCGGACGGACCGGGCCTCGGCGTCGAGCCGAACGCGGACGTGCGAGCCCGGTTCGCGTGATCGTCGACGTCCACACCCACACGCCCACCCACCGCGACTCGGTGCCACCCGACGAGGTCGTCGTCAACCGCGCCTGGCGACCGGACCGGCCGGTCCACGCGACGACGACGTACGAGGACCACGACCGCTCCCAGCGAGAGGGCGGCGTTGACATCGCTCTTGTCTTCAACATCGCCGTCCGCCGGCCCGAAGCGTCGACGGGCCTGCCGAGCGCCTCTGACGTGAACGGAGCGACGGCCGACTTCGTGCGCGCAGACCCCGCCAGGCGCATCGGCTTGCTCTCGGTGGACCCGGACGACCATGGCGCGATGGGCGAGCTGGAGCGGAGCGTGGGCGACCTCGGGCTGCGGGGCATCAAGCTCGGGCCGAACTACCAGGACTTCGAGCCGCTCGGTCCGGGTGCCCGCCGTGTCTATGCCCACGCCGAGTCCCGACGGCTGCCGATCGTGTTCCACCAGGGCACCTCGCCGATCCGCGACGCTCCGCTACGCTACGCCCACCCACTCGTGATGGACGAGATCGCGATCGCCTACCCCGAGCTGCGGATCGTGATGGCGCACCTCGGCCATCCGTGGCAGGCGGACACGTTCGCCGTGATACGCAAACACCCCCATGTCTACGCCGATGTCTCCGCGGGGTTCTACCGTCCCTGGTCGTTCTACTCGGCGATGCGGCTGGCGACGGAGTGGGATGTCCTGGGGAAACTGCTGCTGGGGTCCGACTTCCCGATCGCCACCGCCCGAGAGACGATCGACGGGTTGCGGGCAGTGAACGCACCGATCGACGGCACCGCCATGCCGCGCGTCCCGGAGGATGCGATCGAGTCGATCATCGAACGCGACGCCCTCGCGGCACTCGGGCTGGAGCGACCGGTGGAGATCCATGGGAGCTGATGCCCGGCTGCTGCAACTGGGCGTCGACCTGCCACCTGCGGGAGCGGGCAGCCGGAACCGCGTCGCTGCGGTGCGGAGCGGGAACCTCATCTACACCTCGGGACACGGTCCAGCGAAGCGTGCCGATGGTTCGACGCTCTCGGGCAAGGTCGGAAGTGACCTGACACCGGAGGAGGGCAGTGAGGCGGCCCGCCTCACTGCCCTGGCGCTGCTGGCGACCCTGCGCGAGGAGCTCGGCTCGCTCGACCGCGTGCGCCGGGTCGTCAAGGTGCTGGGCATGGTCAACTGCGCGCCGGGGTTCAACGGGACCTCGGGGGTCGTCGACGGATGCTCGGACCTGTTCGTCGAGGTCTTCGGCGAGGCGATCGGGAGGCACGCGCGCTCGGCGGTCGGCATGGCGGAGTTGCCGCTCGACTTCCCGGTCGAGATCGAGGTCATCGTCGAGGTCGAGTGACCCCGCTTGGCTGCTTGAGAAGAGGAGGCGCGGATGCTCATCGGCTATGTCAGCGACGAGATGGACATCGCGCTCGCCGGCGTCCAGCTGGAGTTCGTCCGTGACGGAAAGTCCATCGTGGCACGGTCGCGAGCGACCGGCTCCATCTACGCCGACGTCGAGCCAGGGACCTGGCGCGTGACCCTCGAACATCCGGGCTACTCCCGGAAGACGGTCGACCTGGAGGTCCGGCCGGGCAGGGCACCGCACCGATTCCGTCTGCTCTCGGGGCACCTGCTGGGCTACGCATGGCCGAAGTGGGCACGAGGTGGCGACCGGGTGGAGCTGCGCATCAACGCCGCGGAGCCGTATCGCGCCAGCCTCTGGCGGTACGGCTGGGTACGGCAGCACGTTGCGGACATCGGCCGGTTCGAGTCCTTCGGTCCCGACGGTGACCGGCAGTTCGTTCCGGACGGCGACTTCGTGATGACGGGCGTCGAGTGGAACCATCTCGGCCGTCGCTTCCCGCCGGACGCCCGGTCATCGATCACTGCGCCCGAGCCGACAGGCCTCTACTGGATCCACCTGGAGGCCGAGCGATCCGGGGACTTCTTCTCGTTCCCGCTGATCGTCGCGCCGGCCGAGCCGCGAGCCCCCGTTGCCGTCCTGTGCTCGAACATCGACTGGAACGCCTACAACGATTTCGGCGGCAGGAGCAACTACGTGGCCGCCTGGGGACTGCCGCCCCAGCCCGTCGTGAGCCCGCACCAGGACGGACCGTATCTGCGCGACACGGGCGGCAGATTCTGGGACCGGGAGGAGTA
>Ga0136622_10001271_pt1 | contig 10430 bp, 9 predicted proteins | sample AntDrymUQ4482106_2_FD_104803 | JGI IMG/M metagenome (GOLD analysis project Ga0136622, IMG submission 104803) | Polar desert sand microbial communities from Dry Valleys, Antarctica - metaG UQ448 (21.06) | ecosystem: Environmental > Terrestrial > Soil > Desert | place: Antarctica: Dry Valley...
CGAAGGCATCGAACGGAGTGCCGTGGCGCATCGCGCAGAGAACGCTGTGGTCCGGGCCGGTGGTGATCGGCGCCAGGAGGGCGTAGGCGACCGATTCGCCCCAGCGCTCCGCGGGTATCGCCGCGGTGGAACCGGACCGATCCATGAGCACAGACCGCACCGCATCCTCACCGAGCACGTCGCGCCACGAGAGCACATCATCAAGCCGGTACGAAAAGAGAGTGCGGACGTCGCCGTCCTGGATTGCCAGGATCGCCGCGCCTTCAGCGCAGAGCAGGGTGGCCACGTGCTCGAGACGGTCCGGCCAGCGCGCGGTGGAATTGACCTCGACCTCCTCAGGCCCGGGAAGGCTCCAGCCGGCGATAGTGTGGCACGTCTTGTCGGTGCGCCAGGCACGAGTCGACTGAGACCTGAGGGCCCATGCGGCTCGGCCGCGAGTATCATCGAAAGTCGATGACGCAGCGGTCGCCGGTGACGTAGATGGGCCCGTTCGATCGATTCAACGATCGGGCGAAGCGCGTCCTCGCGCTCGCGCAGGACGAGGCGATCCGCTTCAACCACAACTACATCGGGACTGAGCACCTGCTGCTCGGCCTTGTGCGCGAAGGTGAGGGCGTCGCTGCGCGGGTGCTCGACTCGCTGGGTGTGGAGCTGTCGAAGGTCCGCACGGCGGTCGAGTTCATCATCGGCCGCGGCGACTCCACGACGACCCCCGCCGAGATCACCCTCTCCCCGCGAACGAAGAAGGTCATCGAGCTCGCGATCGATGAGGCCCGCAAGCTCGGCCACAGCCACGTCGGTACGGAGCACCTCCTGCTGGGCCTCGTCCGCGAGGGCGAGGGGATCGCCTCCGGCGTCCTGGAATCCCTCGGCGTCTCCCTCGAGAAGGTCCGGCACCAGGTCATCGCGACGCTTGGCCAGCAGCACCCGGCGACCGCTGAGACCGCCTCGGCCGGCGGCAAGGCGACAGGCTCCAAGACGCCGACCCTCGACCAGCTCGGGGTCAACCTCACCGCGATGGTGCGCTCCGGCCAGGTGGATCCGGTCATCGGGCGCGAGAAGGAGATCGAGCGCGTCATTCAGATCCTCTCGCGCCGCACCAAGAACAACCCGGCGCTCATCGGCGAGCCCGGCGTCGGCAAGACGGCCATCGCGGAAGGGCTGGCGCACCGGATCGTGAAGGGTGACGTGCCCGAGACGCTCCTGAACAAGCGCCTGCTCACGCTCGATATCGGTTCGCTCGTTGCGGGTACCAAGTATCGCGGCGAGTTCGAGGAGCGTCTCAAGAAGATCATCGAAGAGCTTCGCAACGCGCACGACGTGATCCTCTTCATCGACGAGCTCCACACGCTCGTAGGTGCCGGTGCGGCCGAGGGCGCGGTCGACGCGGCGAACATCCTGAAGCCGTCGCTCGCGCGCGGCGAGCTCCAGTGCATCGGCGCGACTACGCTCGACGAGTTCCGCAAGTACATCGAGCGTGACGCGGCGCTCGAGCGCCGCTTCCAGCCCGTCATGGTCGAGGAGCCGACCATTGAGCAGACGATCGACATCCTCATGGGGATCCGCTCGCGCTACGAGGAGCATCACAAGGTCGCGATCACCGACGAGGCGGTGAAGGCATCCGCGGAGCTCTCGGCGCGGTACATCACCGATCGCTTCCTGCCCGACAAGGGCATCGACCTCATGGACGAGGCGGCCAGCCGCGTCCGGCTCCGCTACTCGACGCTTCCCGCGGACGTGAAGGACGCGCAGAAGGAGCTCGACCGGATCGTCACCGAGAAGGAATCGGCCATGGAAGGTCAGCGCTACGAGGACGCCTCCTCGCTCCGCCAGCAGGAGCGCAGCCAGCAGGAGAAGCTGCAGCAGGCGCGAGCCGATTGGCTGCTCGCGCAATCCGCCAAGCGCCCGGAAGTCACAGACGAGGACATCGCCGAGGTCGTCTCGATGTGGACGGGAATCCCCGTGCGTCGTCTTGCCGAGGAAGAGACCCAAAAGCTGCTGAAGATGGAGGAGGCGCTCCACGGCAAGGTCATCGGCCAGGATGTCGCGATCAAGACGATCTCCCGGGCGGTGCGCCGCGCGCGCGCCGGTCTCAAGGACCCGCGCCGACCGATCGGCGTCTTCTTCTTCGTCGGTCCGACCGGTACCGGCAAGACGCACCTCGCGCGCAACCTCGCCGAATTCATGTTCGGCAACCAGGACAACATCGTGAAGATCGACATGTCCGACTACATGGAGCGGCACAACGTGTCGCGTCTTGTCGGGTCGCCCCCCGGCTACGTCGGCTACGAAGAGGGCGGGCAGCTCACCGAGACCGTCCGCCGCAAGTCCTACTGCGTGATCCTCCTCGACGAGATCGAGAAGGCGCACCCGGAAGTGTTCAACATCCTCCTGCAGATCTTCGACGAAGGCCGCCTCGCCGACGCGAAGGGCCGGACGGTCGACTTCCGCAACACGATCATCATCATGACCAGCAACCTCGCCCAGAAGATGCTGAAGAGCGAGGCCGCGCTTGGGTTCCGTTCGAAGGTCGGCAGCGGTGATGACGCCGACGCGATGGCTGCCTATGAGCGGATGAAGGAGCGGGTCCAGGACGAGATGAAGCGGTTCTTCCGGCCGGAGTTCCTCAACCGCATCGACGCGACGGTCGTGTTCCAGCCGCTCACCAAGCCGGAAATCCGCCAGATCGTCGAGATCGAGCTTGGACGCGTGAAGAAGCAGCTTGCCTCACAGGAGATCGCGCTCGTCATGACCGAGGAGGCGATGGACCACATCGCGACGGTCGGCTACGACTCGAACTTCGGCGCGCGCCCGCTCGGCCGTGCGATCCAGAACGAGATCGAGGATCCGCTCGCGGAAATGCTGCTGCAGGGCGGCTTCCGGTCGGGCGACACCGTGAAGATCGAGCCGCGCGACGGCAAGCTCGTGATCGAGAAGGTCGTCGAAGAGCGCAAGCCGGAGCCGGTCGCCACCTAGGCGCGCGGCCCCCGATGCCGCTCATCCCGTGCGTCGGCTGCCGCGCCCTCCTGCCCGACCACCATCGGGGAGTCCGAGGCCCACAAAGCCCCAGGTAGGCGATCGCGATGAGTACCGGGCCCACCGTCGCGCGACCGGTCAACGCGGCTCGCCTGGCTCGCGCTCCCCGGTCCGCGTCACGAAATAGGGCTTTTGACGCATTTCCGACCGCCCAAGTCGGTTATTATCGACGCAGTGTCGCCAAGCTACCGGGAGCAGTACGAGCGCGTTCGGCACCTCGTGACGGAGGTCCAGCCGGAAGAGGTCCGCGACGCCCTCGACCAGCCGGCCCCCCCGCGGATCGTCGACGTCCGCGAGCAGACCGAGTGGGACGCTGGGCGCATCCCGGGCGCCGAGCACATTCCGCTCGGTACCATCAGCGATGTCGCGGCGGAGCGGCTGCCGCGCAAAGACGAGCCCGTTGTCATTCACTGTGCCGCGGGCGTGCGCTCGGCGATCGCCGCGCACCAGCTGCAGCAGTTCGGGTACACGGACGTGCGGTCTATGGCCGGCGGCTTCGGCCGCTGGCAACAGCTCGGGCTGCCGACGGCATCAGATGGGCTCACGCGTGAGCAGGCCGAGCGCTACAGCCGCCACGTCCTCATCCCCGAGGTCGGCATCAAGGGCCAGCGGCAGCTGCTCGACGCCAGGGTGCTGCTCGTCGGCGCGGGCGGGCTCGGCTCGCCTGCGGCGCTCTACCTCGCTGCCGCCGGCGTAGGGACGCTCGGTATCGTTGACAGCGACGTCGTGGACGTTTCCAACCTGCAGCGGCAGGTGCTCCACGACACGTCGCGGATCGGTCGTTCGAAGGTGGCGTCGGCGCGGGAGACGATCGAGAAGCTCAACCCCGACGTGCGTGTGATCGGACACGAGGAGCGGCTCACCAGCGAGAACATCGATCGCATCATCTCGGGCTACGACGTGATCGTCGACGGCGCCGACAACTTTCCGACGCGCTACCTCCTGAACGACGCGTCCGTGAAGCACCGCAAGCCGGTGGTGCATGGCTCGATCTACCGCTTCGACGGGCAGCTCACGGTGTTCGAGCCATTCGCAGGTCCGTGTTACCGCTGCCTCTTCCCGGAGCCGCCGCCGCCGGAGCTCGCGCCATCGTGCGCCGAGGCCGGCGTCCTGGGCGTCCTGCCCGGGATCATCGGCTCGCTCCAGGCGAACGAGGCGCTGAAGATCGTGCTCGGGCTGCCGCGCCTCACCGGGAGGCTGCTGCTCTTCGACGCGCTGGACACGAGCTTCCGAGAGGTGACGCTGCGGCGCGATCCGAGTTGCGCCGCTTGCGGCGACCATCCGACCATCACCGAGTACATCGACTACGAGAACTTCTGCGCGTCGCCGAGCCAGTGGCGCGCGGAGCACGCCCCCGCGGCAGCGCGCTGAGCATGGCTGTCGCACCCGTGCGCGAGGCGAGCGCTCCGCTTGATGCTCTGACCGTCCGCGCGCTCACGCGCGGTACGATCCTCGAGCGCATCGGCGACACCCCCCTCGTACCGCTACGCCGGATGGCCGCGGGGCTGCGCGGCGCGGTCTGGGTGAAGGTCGAGGGCCACAACCCGGGCGGCTCCGTGAAGGACCGCGCGGCGCTCTGGATGGTCCTCGAGGCCGAGCGGCAGGGTGAGCTCGCCCGGCGCGCGGTCATCCTCGAGGCGACGAGCGGCAACATGGGCGTCGCGCTCGCGATGGTCGCCGCCGTACGCGGGCACCGCGTCGAGCTGTGCATGCCGGACCGCGTCTCGATCGAGCGGCGGCGGATGGCGATCGCCTTCGGAGCGACCGTGATCGGTACCGACCCGCTCGCTGGCTCGGACGGTGCGATCCTCGAAGCGCGTCGCCGGAAGTCTTTGGACCAAACGCGGTACGTGTATCTCGATCAGTACGCGAACCCGGCGAACCCGGCCGCGCACCGCGCCACGACAGGACCGGAGATCTGGGCGCAGAGCCGCGGTCTGGTCACGCATCTTGTCGCGGGCATCGGCACGTCGGGAACGGTGCTCGGGGCGGGCGAGTTCCTGCGGCCCCGCGGCGTCCGTGTCGTGGGAGTGCAGCCGGACGTCGCCCTCCACGGCCTCGAAGGGCTCAAGCACATGCCGAGCGTGATGCGCCCGGCCATCTGGGATCCCAGCGCGGTGGACCGGCACGAGACCGCGTCGACGGACGAGTCGATAACCGTCGCGCGTCGGCTCGCGCGCGAGGAAGGCGTGTTCTGTGGTCCGTCGGGCGGCGCGGCGGTCGCCGTCGCCCTGCGGTACGCCGCGCGCGAGGACGGCCTCGTCGTCGCGCTGCTGCCGGACGGCGGCGAGCGCTACCTCTCGACCCCGCTGTGGGAGTGATGGGATGAGCGTGAAGGTGCGCTTGCCGGGCTCGCTGCGCGATGCGACCGGCGGCGAGACCCGGATCGAGGCGGCGGGCGGGACGCTCGCCGATGTCGTGGCCGACCTCGAGCGTCGCTACCCGGCGCTCCAGGGGCGGATCCTCGACGCACGAGGCAGCCTGCAGAGCTACGTGAACGTGTACATCGGCAACACGGACGCGCGGCATGTGGGCGGCGGCGACGCGCCGGTCCCCGACGACGCCGACGTAATGGTGATCCCGGCGATGTCAGGCGGCCTGGCCCCCGACGTCACCACGGTCGTCGACGCGCGCGGTTCGCTCTGCCCGATGCCGATCGTCCACCTCCAGAAGGCCGTGAAGGGCTTGCCCGTGGGTGGGCTCATCGAGCTCATCGCGACGGACCCCGGCTCGGATCCGGACGTGAGGGCCTGGGGCCGCGAGACGGGGAACGAGATCGTGCGCACGGCACACACCGCCGACGAGTTCCGCTTCCTCATCCGCCGCGTGCGCTAGGGAGGGCTGACCATGGCCATCGAGACCGCATCCCCCGCGGGTCGCAGCGAGCTCGAAGAGCTCGTCCAGCGTACGGTCGCCGACATCCTCTCGAAGCAGGAGGCCGAGAAGCGTCAGAAGCCCAAGAAGATCGCAATCATCGCGACGAAGGGCACCCTCGACTGGTCCTACCCGCCGCTCGTGCTTGCGGGGACCGCCGCGTCGCTGGGCTGGGACGCCGGCATCTTCTTCACCTTCTACGGCCTGAACATCGTCCACAAGGAGAAGAGCAAGGGCATCGGGATCGCGCCCATCGCGAACCCCGCGATGCCGATGCCCGTCCCCGTGCCGAACCTCCTCGGCGCGCTCCCCGGGATGACGCCGTTCGCGACATACATGATGAAGCGGAAGTTCAAGGACAAGGGCGTCGCGAGCATCCCCGAGCTCACCGAGATGTGCTTCGAGTCGGGCGTGAAGATGTACCCCTGCGGCATGACCATGCAGGTGTTCGGCTATGACGCGTCCGACTTCATGGCCGGCTGCGAGGAGGTCTGCGGCGCGGCGCACTTCCTCTCCTGGGCTTCCGATGCCGACATTACGCTGGCCTTCTAGCTAACGCTGGCCTCGCTAACGGCAACTGAGGGACGGTCCGGGCCGCCGAGACGCGGGCCCCTGCGCTTCCCGATCTCGGGCACCTCGGCGGAAGGAACCCCCGAGATCGCACGCGCAGAGGCCCGCGTCTCGGCCAGCAGCACCGCATCGGTCGCTTCCCGGCCCGGGTCTCGGCAGCCCGATCGCGTCACGCGACCCCTGCTCGATACTTCACGGATGCCCAAGCGCGATGCCCAGACCGCGTTCGTCTGCCAGCAGTGCGGCGCGCGTTCGCCCAAGTGGGTCGGCCGCTGCCCCTCCTGCGAAGGGTGGAATAGCTACGTCGAGGAGCGCGTCGTGGCTCCGGTGAAGGGCCGTACCGCTCGCGCCCGGGCTCCGCGCAAGCCCATCGCGCTGGACGACGTCTCCATCGACGATGCACCGCGACTCGCCACAGGGATCGGCGAGCTTGACCGCGTGCTCGGCGGCGGCATCGTCAGCGGATCGCTGGTGCTTCTGGGAGGCGATCCGGGGATCGGCAAGAGCTCCCTGCTGATGCAGACGTCCGCCGCGCTCGGCGCAAGGGGCGCGGTGCTCTACGTCACCGGCGAGGAGTCCGCCGCTCAGGTGAAGCTCCGCGCGAGGCGTTTTGGCATCGACGGGAAGGGCATTCTCGTCCTCGCGGAGACGGATCTTGACAGCGTGATCGAGTCGATCCGCGAGACGCATCCCCTGTTCGCCGTGGTGGACTCGATCCAGACCATGAGCTCGGAGTCGATCGGCTCCGCGGCCGGCGGGGTCTCCCAGCTGCGCGAGTGCGCGGCGCGCCTGCTCGAGGTCGCGAAGGGCGAGAACGTCCCGATCTTCCTCATCGGTCACGTCACCAAGGAGGGCTACGTCGCGGGCCCGCGCGTCCTCGAGCACATCGTCGACGCCGTCCTGTACCTCGAGGGCGAGCGGTCTCACGCGTTCCGCATCCTCCGAGCAGCGAAGAACCGCTTCGGCTCCACCGACGAGGTCGGGATGTTCGAGATGGCCGAGAACGGCCTGCGCGAGGTGACGAATCCGTCCGAGGTGTTCATCGAGGAGCGCACACGGGGCGTCTCAGGCAGCGTCGTCGTGCCTACGGTCGAAGGCACACGCCCGCTGCTGGTCGAGGTCCAGGCGCTGGTCTCTCAGACGAGCTTCGGCCTGCCGCGCCGCACCGTGAACGGCACCGACCCGCAGCGGCTTGCCCTGCTGCTCGCCGTCCTGCAAAAGCGCGCGGGCATTTCCACAGGGCAGCACGACGTATACGTGAACCTCGTCGGGGGTCTCCGCGTGCGCGAGCCGGCTTCCGACCTCGCGGTCGCCGCCGCCGTCGCGTCCGCGCTCAGGGACACACCGATCGATCAGCGCACCGTCTGCGTTGGTGAGCTAGGACTCGGCGGCGAGCTCCGCCGCGTGCAGCGCATCGGCCCGCGGCTTCGCGAGGCCGCGCGCCTCGGGTTCACGCGCGTGGTGCTGCCGGAGCCGAACCGCGCCGACGCGAACGGCTCCGGCCTCGAGGTCGTTGCCGCCCGCGACCTGCGCGATTCGCTCAAGACCCTGCTCAGCCGGGATTAAACTCATCGAATGTCATCCATGACCGCCGGCGACCACATCTTCATCGGTCGGGCGGTACATCACGTTCGAAAGGAGGCCTCCCGGTCGTGGCTCTCATCCGTCTTCTCGGTGCGGTCCTCGGATTCTTCTTCGGGTTCTTCCTCGGCGCCGCGCTCCTTCAGGTCACCGAGGTCAGGCCGGTCAGCAACCAGGTCCTGGTCGTCATCCTCCTTGCCATCCTGTGCGCGATCGTCGGCTGGCTCGGATCGCCGTACGTCACCGTCTATCCCGCCCGCCGCATCGTCCGCGGCATCCATGAGGCCTCAGGCGGTGACCTGCTGGGAGGCGCGTTCGGGGCGGGCATAGGGCTCGGCCTGGCGCTCCTGCTGTCGGTGCCGCTCGCGCTGCTCCCGCAGGACCTCGGTCGCTACGGCCCGTTCGTGGTCGCGGTGTTCCTCGGGGCCATCGGCGCGGCCGCGGGGACGATGAAGCGGCACGAGCTTGTCATGTTCATCCGCGAGCTCCGAGCGGGCCGCCGCGAGCGCGCCGCGGGAGACCGCCTCCTCCTGGATACGTCCGTGATCATTGATGGCCGCATCGCGGACATCGTGAAGAGCGGCTTCGTGCGCGGGACCCTGCTCGTGCCGCGGTTCATCCTCGATGAGCTCCAACACTTCGCGGACTCGAGTGACGGGATGCGTCGCGAGCGTGGCCGGCGCGGTCTCGAGATCCTGCAAAAGATGCAGCAGGGGTCTGGCGTCGAGGTCGAGCTTTCCGACGCCGATCCCCCGGACGCCGGCGCTGACGCAAAGCTGGTCTCGCTCGCACGAACGCTCGGTGTGCCGATCATGACGAACGACTATGGCTTGAACCGCGTCGCCGAGCTCCAGGGCGTCCGGGTGCTCAATGTGAACGACCTCGCGAAGGCGGTGCGGCCCGTCGTGCTCCCCGGCGAGGAGATCACCGTGCGCATCGGTCACGAGGGCAAGGAGCACGGGCAGGGGGTGGGCTACCTCGAGGACGGCACGATGATCGTCGTCGAGGCGGGCGCACGCTTCATCGGCACCGAGGCGTCGGTGCAGGTCATGCGCGTGCTGCAGACCGTCGGCGGCCGGATGATCTTCGCGCAGCCGAAGGGCGAGCCCGCCGAGCCTCGGCGGCCTCGAGCGGTGAGCCCCGGCGGCTAGTGAGAGCGCTCGCGATCCTGGCGGCCGGCGCGTCGACGCGGCTCGGTGAGGACAAGGTGCTCGCCGACGTCGGCGGCAGGTCCGTGCTCGCGTGGTCGCTCGCCGCCGCCGAGGCCTCGCGAACATTCGAGGAGATGGTGGTCGTGGCCGCACCCGCGGCGTTGTCCCGCATCGCCGACGCCCTCGCACGCGAGGGGTCCGACGCGCGGGTGATCGCGGGAGGCGCCACGCGAACGGCATCCTCGTGGGCCGCGCTCGATGCATTGCCCAACGCGACGGTGATCGCCATCCACGACGCGGCACGGCCATTCGTGCCCCCGAGCCTCTTCGAGAGGTGCGTCGAGGCTGCGGAGCGTGACGGCGCGGCGGCCGCCGGGCTGCGACTCGCTGAGACCGTCCGGCGCGTGGATGAGTCCGGTGGCTCGCTCGAGGAGGTCGAGCGCGAGGGGCTCTGGACCGCCCAGACTCCGCAGGCGTTCCTCCGCGAGCTGCTGGTCCGCGCTCGCGAAGCCGCCCACGACCGGTCGTTCACCGATGACGCCGCCGCCGTGACCGCCCTCGGTGTGGGCGTGCGCATGATCCCGGGCGACCGGCGGAACCTCAAGATCACGACACTGGAAGACCTGGCGTACGCGCGCGAGCTCGCCGACAAGGGTCTGGCCGCGATCGCGACGCGAGCGATCCGATGAGCGGCCTGCGCGTCGGGTTCGGCTACGATATCCACCGACTCGCACCCGATCGCCGCCTCGTCCTCGGCGGCCTCGTGCTCGAGCATCCGAGCGGCCTCGTCGGCCACTCCGATGGCGACGTCCTGCTTCACGCGGTGATGGACGCGCTTCTCGGCGCCGCCGGACTCGGGGACCTCGGCACGCGCTTTCCGAGCGATGATCCGGCGTACGCGGGGGCGGACAGCCAGGTACTGCTCCGGCAGGTGAGTGCCATGCTGAGGGAGGCGGGCTGGCGCGTGGCGTCGCTCGACGCCACGGTGGTCGCGGAGTCGCCCCGCATCGGCCCGCATGCCGCAGCGATGCGCGGCGCGATCGCCACGAGCCTGGGCGTCGATCCCGGCGTCGTGAGCGTCAAGGCCAAGACGAACGAGGGATTTGGGCCGATCGGGGCAGGCGAGGCCATCGCGGCCATGGCGGTCGCGCTCGTTTCCAGATAGAGCGGAGGACACACGACGAGCTACGCCACCGCGATCCAGCTGTTCGACAGCGC
>Ga0136622_10001272_pt1 | contig 10422 bp, 8 predicted proteins | sample AntDrymUQ4482106_2_FD_104803 | JGI IMG/M metagenome (GOLD analysis project Ga0136622, IMG submission 104803) | Polar desert sand microbial communities from Dry Valleys, Antarctica - metaG UQ448 (21.06) | ecosystem: Environmental > Terrestrial > Soil > Desert | place: Antarctica: Dry Valley...
TCATGTGGCGGATGACGGGATACTCCAGCGAGATGCCGTTGGCACCCAGGATGGTCCGGGCCGTTCGGCAGATCTGTAACGCCTCACGTACGTTGTTGAGCTTGCCGAAGCTCACCTGTTCGGACTGCAGCACACCGTCGTCCTTGCGCCGGCCGAGGTGCAGCGCAAGCAGCAGCCCCTTGTGCAGCTCGAGTGCCATGTCAGCGAGCTTGGCCTGCGTCAGCTGGAAGGCCGCGATGGGTGCGCCGAACTGGGTACGGGTCTGCGCGTACGCCAACGCCGCCTCGAAGCTGGACCGGGCGGCGCCCATGCTTCCCCACACGATGCCGTAGCGCGCCTCGGAGAGGCACGACAACGGGCCGCGCATCCCGCGTACGTCGGGCAGGACGGCATCGGCCGGCAGCCGCACGCCGTCCAGGACTAGCTCGCTGGTCACCGACGCCCGCAGCGACATCTTGTGCGCGATCGTGCGCGCGGAGAATCCCTGGGTGTCGGTGGGGACGACGAACCCCTGCACCCCGTCGTCGGTCTGCGCCCAGACGATGGCGACGTCGGCGATCGAGCCGTTGGTGATCCACAGCTTGGTGCCGTCGACCACCCAGTCCGCACCGTCGCGCCGTGCCCTGGTGTGCATGCCGGCGGGCTCGGAACCGTAGTCGGGCTCGGTCAGCCCGAAGCAGCCGATCGCCTCTCCCGTCGCCATCTGCGGCAGCCACTGCTCCTTCTGCTCTTGCGACCCGAAACGCCAGATCGCGAACATCGCCAGCGACCCTTGCACCGAGACCATCGAACGGACCCCGGAGTCGCACGCTTCCAGCTCCACGCACGCCAGGCCGTACGCGACCGCGCTCATCCCGGCACACCCATACCCCTCCAGATGCATCCCGAGCAGACCGAGCTTGCCGAACTCCCGCGCCAGGTCACGCGCCGGGAGGTCGCCGGCCTCGAACCACTCCGCGACGTGCGGTGCGACCCGGTCGTCCAGCATCGAGCGCACCGAGTCACGTACGGCGCGTTCGTCGTCGGACAGCAGAACATCAAGTCCGAGCGGGTCGATCGGGTCAAAGCGCAGCCGACGGTTCGTCATGCGACGCACTGTAACCCGCGCGAGCCCGGTCCACTCGGCGCATCGGTCGTACGCTGGAGGGCGCAAGCGAACTCGAAGAAGGGGTGCTCAGTGGCCAGGACACGCCGCCCGGGCTCGACGCAGCGCGTGCGCGTCGAGGAGTGGAACGGCGAGTCGGTGACGCGGCACGAGGACCGCCTGACGACCGAAGAGCCCTTGGAGATGCGCGTGCAGGAACGCGGCTCGCCGGCGCGGCGGTTCGGGATCACCATGCGAACGCCCGGCCACGACTTCGAGCTGGCCGCTGGACTGATGGCCGCCGAGGGGGTCGTCGCGGGCATCGATGACATCGACACCGTGGCGTACTGCACCGACGTCACCTTGCGGCCCGAGCAGGAGCACAACGTCGTCACGGTCTCTCTCACCGGCTCAGCCCGGAGAGGATGGACGGCGCGCCAGATGGGTGCCACGTCGGCCTGCGGGGTGTGCGGCTCGGACTCCCTCGACGCCGTCGAGGGACTGGCGGCAGGTGCGGGTCGCCGCGCGTACGCCCAGGGTCCGATCCCCCGGGACCTGCTGCTGTCGCTTCCCGCGCGGCTGCGTCGACACCAACGCCTCTTCGACAGCACCGGCGGGGTGCACGCCGCCGGGATCTTCGACACCGAGGGCGCCGCGGTCGTTGTGCGGGAGGACGTCGGCCGGCACAACGCCGTCGACAAGGCCGTAGGACACTGCCTGCTGCAGCGCATCGACCCGGCCGCCACGGTGCTGTGCACATCCGGCCGGCTCGGGTTCGAGATCGTCCAGAAGGCCGCCGTCGCCGGTATCGGTACGGTCGTTGCCGTCGGCGCGCCCACCAGCCTGGCGGTCGACCTCGCCGCCCGGACCGCGATGACCGTTGTCGGGTTCGTGCGCGGCGACCGCATGGTGGTCTACTCCGGAGGCGTTAAGGTCAATACCAGTCCGTGACCGGCCAGGAAAGACTGACGGCCCTGGATTGCCTCCCATCCTTGCGGGCCGTCGCGCCGAATGACGGGTGACCAGGCGCGTACACACTTGGAGGTCCGATGAGCGAGGTCACACCCCTGCCACGTCGGCACCTGCGCGCGTTGAGCGAGCCGCCGGGGGACATTACCGACCTCGCGTCGCTGCTGCGCTCGGTGGCACGCGGGGACGAAGCGGCGTTCGAGCAGCTCTTCGACGAGGTCGGGTCGTCGGTCTACGGGCTGGTGCGCAGGGTGATCCGCGATCCCTCCCGTGCCGAGGAGGTCACCCAAGAAGTGTTCCTTCAGGTCTGGCAGAACGCGCACCGGTTCGACGAGGCGCGGGGCAAGGCCAAGAGCTGGATGTTGACGCTGGCACACCGGCGCGCGGTCGACGCGGTCAGGCACGACCAGGCCGCGACCAACCGCGACAACAAGTACGACTGGACCGGCGGACCGGACTACGACCAGGTCGAGGAAGAGGTCTCCACCAAGTTCGAACACGAGCAGGTACGCCGCTGTCTCAGCAATCTGACCGAGCTCCAGCGTGAGTCGGTCAACCTCGCCTACTACAAGGGGTACACCTACGCAGAGGTCGCAGACCTTCTGCAGGTCAATCCCGCCACCGTCAAGACTCGGATGCGCGACGGGCTTATCCGCCTGCGCGACTGCATGGGAGTGTCAGCATGACAATCGACCCGCACGACATGGTGGGCGCGTACGCGCTCGACGCGCTCGACGACGAGGAACGCAAGTGGTTCCAGGTGCACCTCGCTGACTGCGCCGCCTGCCGTGATGAGGTGCTGGGCTTCCTCGAGACAGCCGCCCGCCTGGGTGATGAGGCGGAGACGTCGCTACCGCCCAGCCTGAAGGACTCGATCATGGCGGCCATCGCGACAAGCCCGCAGGGCCGGCCCGAGGTGAGTTCCCTGAACGCCCGACGCGGCCTTCGACGTGCGCTTCCGCGTGTCTTCATCGCCGCTGCTGCTGCTTCGGTCGTCATCCTCGGATCGGCGCTCGTCATCGAACATGGCCAGAACGACGATGACGACGCCCAGCAGGTTGCCATTGAGACGGTGATAAGCGCTCCCGATGCCGAGATGTCGACCGAGCGTCTCGACGGCGGCGCCACTGCACGCATGTTCACCTCTGCCGAGCTCGACAAGGCCGTGGTCGTCGTGAAGGGTCTGCCCGATCTGGAGTCCGACCGCGTCTACCAGCTGTGGACGATCGTCGGCGACTCACCCCGGTCGGCCGGCCTCCTCGAGGCCGACGGCGAGCCGAGCAGCAAGCTCGTCTCAGACGTCTCTGATGTCGACGCGGTCGCCATCACCGAGGAGCCAGAGGGCGGCTCGGAGAAACCGACTACAGCGCCGATCGCCACGATGACCGTCTGAGCCCCTCGCACCACCTCCCCATACGCCGGCGCCCGCGTGAGCCTCCTCGTGCGGGCGCCGTGCGCCGTCCACGGCGCCCGCTAGGCTCACAGCATGTCGCCCGTCGACCAGTCCTTCACGGCACTGCCCCTTCATCGCCTTGCTGACGCGGCCCTGCAACGCGCACGTGACTTCGACGTCTCGCACGCAGACTTCCGGCTCGAGCGCCTTCGCGGACAGCGCCTCGGGCTCCGCGACGCCGAGCTCGAGGGCGTCCACGACACCGACGCGGTCGGGTTCGGCGTGCGCGTCATCCTCGACGGGACCTGGGGTTTCGCCTCCGGTGTCGACCTGACCGCGCAGGAAGTCGTCCGGGTCACCGAGGAAGCGGTCCGGGTCGCCCAGGTCTCGGCCGCAATCAGCCCGGTGGCCGTCGAGCTCGTCGGCGAGCCGGTTCACGCCGACGCGACCTGGGTCTCGGCGTACGACGTCAACCCGTTGGACGTCCCGGTCGCGGAGAAGGCCGAGACTCTGACCGACTGGAGCCGGCGTGTTCTGGCACATGAGGTCGTCCAGCACGTGTCGGCGTCCTTGTCACAAGTGGTCGAGAACAAGTTCTACGCCGACCTTGCCGGCACCGTCACCACGCAGCAACGGGTACGGCTGGCTCCCGAGCTGACCATCCACGGCATCGACCGCAGCGGCAGCCGGTTCGACTCGATGACCACGCTCGCTCCCCCGGTCGGACGAGGGTATGAATACGTCACCGGCGGCTATGACTGGGACACCGAGCTCGCTGAGCTGCCTGACCTGCTCGGACAGAAGCTCGCCGCGCCAACGGTCGAGCCCGGCACGTACGACCTCGTCGTCGACCCGACCAACCTGTGGCTGACGATCCACGAGTCGATCGGCCACGCCACCGAGCTCGACCGAGCCCTGGGGTACGAGGCCAACTACGCCGGCACCTCGTTCGCCACGTACGACAAGCTCGGGTCGCTGCGGTACGGCTCCGAACACCTCAACATCACTGGTGACCGGACCGTGGAGCACGGCCTGTCGACGATCGGGTACGACGACGACGGGGTGGCCGGGCAACAGTGGACGATCGTCGACCGCGGCACGCTCGTGGGCTACCAGGTGGACAGGTCGATGGCGGCGCTGAAGCAGATGGAACGCTCTAACGGGTGCGCCTACGCCGATTCATCACGACACGTCCCCGTGCAGCGCATGGCCAACGTCTCGCTCCAGCCCGACCCGGACGGGCCCAGTACCGCTGGGTTGATCGGCGACGTCGACAACGGCATCTACGTCGTGGGCGACAAGTCCTGGTCGATCGACATGCAGAGGTTCAACTTCCAGTTCACCGGACAGCGCTTCTACGCCATCCGCGGGGGCGAGCTGGCCGGCCAGCTCCGCGACGTGGCGTACCAGGCGACGACCACCGATTTCTGGGGCTCGATGAGTGCGGTCGGCGGTCCGCAGACGTGGCGCCTCGGCGGCACCTTCTCCTGCGGAAAGGCCCAGCCCGGGCAGAGTGCTCCGGTCAGCCACGGCTGCCCGTCCGCGGTGTTCCGCGGGGTGCGCATCCTCAACACCGCAACCGAGTCAGGACGCTGAAAGGCCCACCATGGCCAACCCCACCCTGCCCGAGCTCGTCGATCGCGGCCTTGCCGCCTCGACCGCCGACGGATGCGTCATCATCGTCGACCACGAGACGACCACGAACCTGCGTTGGGCCAACAACACGTTGACGACCAACGGCTCCGGTCGGGGCACTGTCGTCACCGTGATCTCCACGGTTGACTCGTCGGCGGGCACCGCTGCGGCATCCCTCACGCGCACGGTGACGGGTCTCGAGGCGCTCGACGCCCTCGTCTCCGACGCAGATGCCGCTGCCCGCGAAGCGTCTCCCGCGCCGGATGCCAACCCGCTGGTCACCGGTGACGCTGACCCTGGCTGGGACGAACTGCCCGAGGTGACCGGCATCGGCGTGTTCGAAGCCTTCTCCGCCGCTCTTGGGGACGCCATGGGCCGCGCGAGAGGCAGCGGTCGGGTGCTCTACGGGTTCGTCGAGCACACCTGCACGTCGACGTACCTCGGCACGTCGACCGGCCTGCGCCGTCGTCACGTGCAACCGGGCGGGCACGTGAGCATCACCGCGAAGGACGAGTCGCTGACCCGCTCGGCGTGGGTGGGTCAGTCGACACGGGACTTCGCTGACGTCGATGCGTTGGCACTCGACGCCGAGCTCGATCGTCGCTTGGGGTGGGCCGAGCGATCGGTGTCGCTCGAGCCCGGGCGGTACGACACGGTGTTGCCGCCGGCCGCCGTGGCGGACCTGATGATCTATGCGTACTGGACCGCCGGTGCCCGCGCGGCGCACGAGGGACAGACCGTCTTCGGGCGCCCCGGTGGTGGCACCCGGATTGGCGAACAGCTCAGCCCCAAGCCGGTCACGCTGTCCTCGGACCCGGCGAGCCCCGGTTTGGAGACGGCGCCGTTCGTCATCGCTCGTTCGTCGGGCGCCGAGCAGTCGGTCTTCGACAACGGGCTACCGGTCGGCGCCACCGACTGGATCGAGCGAGGCACCCTCACGAACCTCCTACAGACCCGCCACTCCGCCCAGCTGACCGGCCACGACGTCACACCGGTGGTCGACAACCTGAAGGTCTTCGTCGATGACGCGACCGGCAGCACCGAGGATCTCCTCGCCGGGATCGAGCGGGGGCTGCTGCTCACCTGCTTGTGGTACATCCGGGAGGTAGACCCGCAGACCCTGCTGCTCACCGGGCTCACCCGCGACGGCGTCTACCTCGTCGAGAACGGCGAGATCACCGGCGCCGTCAACAACTTCCGCTTCAACGAGAGCCCCGTCGACCTGCTGGGCCGTTTCAGCCAGTCCGGCGCCTCGGTGCCGTCATTCAGCCGCGAATGGGGCGACTACTTCCTGCGCACAGCGACTCCCGCGCTGCGCATACCGGACTTCAACATGAGCAGCGTCAGCCAGGCGCACTGAGCTCGGCGCTCTCCCTACTCGAACGGCGCGGGGTCGCCAGCGCCGCGGCGTACCACCACCGGCGCCCCTTGGGAGAAGTCGACGACCGTGGTGGGCTCGGCACCGCAGTCACCGGAGTCGATCACCGCGTCGACCTGGTTGTCCAGTGCTTCCTTGATCTCCCAGCCCTGCGTCATCGGATCCTCCTGGTCCGGCAGCAGCAGAGTGGTGGACAGCAGCGGCTCACCCAGCTCGGTCACCAGCGCCTGGGTCACCACGTGCGCCGGAATCCGCACGCCGACGGTCTTCTTCTTGGGATGCAACAGCCGCGGTGGCACGAGCTTGGTCGCCGGGAGGATGAACGTGTAGCTGCCCGGCGTCGCTGCCTTGACGGCCCGGAACGCGGTGTTGTCGACGAGCACGAACTGCCCGAGCTGGGCGAAGTCCTTGCACATCAGCGTGAAGTGGTGCTTGTCGTCGAGCCGCCGGATCGCCCTGATACGTGCCAGGCCCTCCTTGTTCCCCAGCTGGCACCCCAGCGCGTAGCAGGAGTCGGTCGGGTACGCGACCAGTCCTCCCGAACGGAGCAGAGCGACGGCTTTGCCGATGGCGCGTGGTTGCGGGTTGTGGGGGTGCACGTCCAGGTACGTCGCCATGTCCGAAGCGTAGAGGGAAACGTTGGCAGCGACGCAAAGGAGACAGGTCGACCCCCGACGCTTGCCTGCGGCGGGGGTCGATCCTGCTGAGCTGTTGTGTCAGTTGATCTGGAAGTCCGAGTCGTTGACATCGAAGAACACGTTGCCGACGGCCTCGATCTTGATCCGGGCCTGGTTGGTCGTCACCTTAGGCATGTCCACCACCTGCGACCCGTCGTTCCGCGTGCTCTTCGCGAGCACCTTCTTGAACGACTTCCCACCGTTGGTGGACAGCTTGATCCTCACCTTCGGCGCCAGCGACGACTTGTCGGTGCCTTTCACAGCCCACTTGACGGTGTCCTTCTGGCCACCGTTCGCCGGGGCGGACCCCAGCTTGTGCGAGGTCACCAGGAACGGCCCAGCACTCGCATCGACGCGCAGTGCAGTGTCCGCGAAGTCGGTGCCGCCGGCGCCGGGGAACATGTCCCTGGCGGTGAGACGGAAGTGCATCGTCGGGAGTCCGTCGTTGGTCGCTTTGCGTCCTTGGTAGTCCGCTGTCGGCAGGAACTCCGAGAAGCAGGCCACGACCGACCGCTTGACGGGCGGCGTGGGAACCTCTGGGTCCTCCGACGGCGGATCCACCTTCGGGCACCGCCCCGTCTTGGCGTTGGTGTTGCCGTTGAGGATCTGCGCCATGTCCGGGAACACCCGCGCCGGGTTGCCGTCGGCGAGGTTGATGCCGTCGGCGACGTACTCCAGTGAGTCCTTGTCGGACTCTCTGTTCGCCACGCCGAACTGACGGAACAACGGTCCGTTCTTCTTGGTGTTGTCCACCAGCGACGTACCGACCTTGCCGCCGCGGTCGTTCTGCTCCCACAGGTACGTGAGCTTGTCGCCGTCGGCGTCTGCACCGCTCCCCTTCAGGATGAACGGCGTGCGCTTGGGGATCGTGTGCTTGGGCGGCGCCGTCACGATCGGTGAGCTGTTGTTGGTCTGGATGACCTTGTGACCGTGGTTGTCGACGGGGCCACCCCTTGCGGTCTCCCCGACGAGCGCCTTGCCACTACCGACGGTGTTCCTGACCTTCAGGTTGGCAACGTTCCTGTCAGCGTTGCTTCCTGCGAAGCTGACCTGGAAGCCAACATTGGTGAGGGGCTTCTTGCCACCCCCGAACCTGCGGACGGTGACCTTCCCGCCAGTGATGTTCTTCAGCACCGTGGACAGGGCCCCCTTGTTGTAGTTCTTGCCCTTGACGATGCGCTTCGACTTCTTGCCGTTGAACTTCAGCCGGAAGGAGTCGCCGCTCTTGTCGAACCTTCGCAACGAGACGTTCTGTATCTCGCTGATCGGTGGCAGCGCTGCACTCACGAAACCGGTGATCTGCTTGATGCTCCGCTGGGAGAAGTACGGGTCGGTGTGTCGCTGCAGGTCGTCCTGGAGGCAGATACCGGCATAGGCCATGACCGACGAGCCACTACCCGGCTCAACCGACGCCTTCGGGGCGCGATTTGCGCCCGCGCAGTTGGCCTGTGTGCCGTTGAAGGTGTGGGTGCCTGCAAACTGGTGACCCATCTCGTGCGCCACGTAGTCGACAGCGTAAAAATCGCCGACAGGTTCGGGCAGTCCGGTGCAGCCGACTGGCTTGTTCCTGCCACCAACGACACCGAGGCCCGCGATGCCGCCGCCGTTCACACCGAGGCCGATGTGCCCGATGTCGTACTTACTCGCCCCGACGATCTGTCCGACCGCTATCCGGTTCTGCAATAACAGCGGGACGTCGCAGAACTGAAGCTGCTCGGGGGTGTAGCAGCTAGCCGCGCCGCATGGGCCGTAGGCGCCGACGGCCTTGGCCTTGGTGTTGAGGTTGAGCTTGTCGGTCGCGTTAATCAGCACCATGCGGATCGCGAGATCGTCTTCATAGATCTGGTTGACGCGGTTCATCAGCGCCGCCTTGGCCGCGGTCACCTTCGTCTTGCCGAAGTACTGGGCGTAGGTCGGATCGGTCACGAGTGCGAGCCGGTACGTGCGGCGCTTCACCTTTGCTCCGTCAGCGAGGTTTGGCGCTGCCGCGCCGAGCGCATTCTTGGCGGCGTCCTCGCCACGCGCGAACTCGTTCTCGACGACGGCGCCGTGCGGGTTCTTGGCCAGGTCATCCCCGTAGTAGCTGACGTAGCGGCTGGTGTCGCCCCGGTAGTAGGGGTCGATGTACCAGGTGGTGAGGCCAGCGGGCCCGCGCACCGATGCATGGAAGCCGAGCGGGCTGTAGTCCATCCGGACGGTCATATCCGGGTTGTCGAGGCTCCGCCCGGCGTAGGTCGAGATCTCGGGGTGCTTGGCGGCCAGCCCCGCTTGCATGACTGCCGACTCGGTGACGGCGAAGCTCTCGAAGTTCCCGTCGGGCGATGGCAGCGAAACGGTGAGCGGTGAGCTGCTGCGTTCGGCCGGTGCAGTTGCGAGGCGCGACTGCATGTCGCCGCCGTCGAGGGTGTAGGCGAGGTACCTGTCGGGATCTATCTGCGGGCGTCGGCCGTCGAGGGTCGGCGCGAGACGTCCTTGGACGCGGCTCCAGCGCTCTGGATCCACCGAACCAACCTTGCCGGCGGTTGACGTGCCGGCGGCGAGCGCGGTCACCGGCACCAGGGCAAGCAGCGTGAGGGCGATCAGTGCCGCACGGGGTGTCCGGCTGAGGGCATGCAGACTTGCAATTGGTTTCACGGACAAACCCTTCTGGAACTGCCTGTTGCGGCACGTGAGGAATTAGCTGAGGACGGGCACGACATGAACCGGCACCTAGGATCGAACCTTAGAGGATGCGGTGCCCGCATGCTGCCGACACGAGGGAGAGACGAATGCGACCTGGGCCGCGTGTGCAGGTTCTTCTCCTTGTCGTCGTGACGTGCGTCCTGGCCGGGTGCCGCGGAGGAGGTGGGGACCTTCCTCCCCCAGCAGCCGAGGAGAGAAGCTACATCGTGGGAGTTGTGGTGGAGGGATCGTCCACGAACGGCGGCAAGGGTCCACCGGTGGCGGGCGCGACGGTCGAGATCCGCCAGAACGGCAAGGTCATCGCCAGGGGTACGACAGACCAGCGCGGGCGCTACCGCCTCGCCTCGCTCAGTGGTGACGTCGTCGTGTACGCCAGGCGGACCGAAAGCGCCCCCGCCGAGGACGCCCAACCGGTGACCGTCGGGCCTGATGTCAGCGGGCCCGGAGAAGACATCACCGTCGACCTCACCCTGGCGTTGCGCGACCGCGAGCCGCCGATCCGCGGTCGCGCGCGTCGGTGATCGTCCTGCGGTTCCGCAGGAGACTCTCTACCACTGGTTGAATTCACGGTAGTCACAAGTTGGGCCCATGCACCGTGGGATAA
>Ga0136622_10001276_pt1 | contig 10387 bp, 7 predicted proteins | sample AntDrymUQ4482106_2_FD_104803 | JGI IMG/M metagenome (GOLD analysis project Ga0136622, IMG submission 104803) | Polar desert sand microbial communities from Dry Valleys, Antarctica - metaG UQ448 (21.06) | ecosystem: Environmental > Terrestrial > Soil > Desert | place: Antarctica: Dry Valley...
CATCGCCGTGCGCGCGGCAGGCGCGATGGCATTCGACGTGACGCCGTACTTGGCCATCTCCTGGGCCACGATCGTGGAGAACGCCGCGATTCCGGCCTTGGCAGCTCCGTAGTTGGCCTGGCCGAAGTTGCCGAGAATCCCCGACGTCGACGCCGTGTGCACCATCCGGCCAGGACGGTTCTGCTCGCGCCAGTAGGCGCAGGCAGCGTGCGTCGCGGCGTAGTGCCCGCGCAGGTGTACGGCGATGACCGCGTCCCACTCCTGCGGTGTCATCTTCACCAGGGTGCGATCGCGCAGGATGCCGGCGTTGTTCACGAGGGCATCGAGTTGGCCGAAGCTGTCCAGCGCCGCAGCGACAAGTTCGTCGGCTACCTCCACCTGGCTGACGTCACCCTCGACCAGGACCGCACGTCCTCCGGCCGACTCGATCTCCGCGACGACAGCGGATCCGGTCGCCGGGTCGAACTCGTTCACCACGACAGCCGCCCCTTGCCGGGCGCACTCCAGTGCCTCACCTTTGCCCAGACCGCGGCCGGCTCCAGTGACGATCACAACTCGGTCTGCGAGGAGTCCCATGATGCAAAATCTAGTCGCCTCAGGAATTGCCGACACCGGGGCTTGCGCTAGATAGTCTGTCGATATATCGTCTATCCATCGACGACACACGTCGATGGACACGAATTGGAGAACCAGAGATGTCGACATACGCATCTTCCGGCTGGCGGGATGCCAGCACAGGTTGGAATAGTTTGATCGCCGCGGCCGCCGAGGCAGCCCGTGGCGCCACCCGCGAACACGGTCCGGGTGACCATGGCGGGCAGGATTCAGAACACCCCCGCCACGACCGCGGTGACCGCCACGAGGGCCGCGAACATCGCCGCGAACATCGCCGCGAACATCGCCGCGGCGGCCACGGGCACTCAGGTGGCTTCGACCGCTCCGACGGCGGCCCCGGCTCCCCGTTCGGACCCGGCTCCCCGTTCGGACCCGGAGGCCTATTCGGTCCTCCCGGCGGCCCCGGCCACGGACATGGACATGGCGGTCCGGGCTTCGGTCATCCAGGCGGCCCATGGCGGGCTAGGGGGCGCGGCCGAGGCCGCGGTGCCCGGCGCCGTGGCGACGTACGCGCAGCCATCCTGGTCCTGCTCGACGAGCAGCCACGCCACGGCTACGAGCTGATCAGTGAGATCAGCGAACGCAGCGGAGGAGTGTGGCGGCCCAGTCCGGGGACGGTCTATCCGACTCTGTCCCAACTCGAGGACGAGGGCCTGATCACCCTCGATCGCCTAGACGGGCGCAAGACCGCAACTCTGACCGAAGAAGGACTCGCCTACGTCGAGGAGAACCGGGCTCAGCTAGGCGAACCCTGGACCGACGTCGCCGGAGACGTTCGCGCGGAGAACCGCACGCTGGCCGGCGTGATCGCCCAAGTCGGCATGGCCGCCAGCACGGTGGCCCTGCACGGCACACCGCAACAGGCGACCCGCGCCGCGGAAATACTCGAACAGGCGCGCCAAGAGCTCTACGGTCTCATGGCCCAGCCCAAGCCCCCCGAGACGCCGGCACATCCGGCCCAGAGCGAGGACCCACCCGCAGCACAAGAACCACCCGCGCCTCCAACCACCGAGTAAGCGGCACCCGGCAAAGTCGGTCGGCCGGGTTCGGACTTACTGAGTAAACTTCTCAGCCGTGACCGGAATGGAGCGAGCCGAGCTCAGCCTGACCGGATGGGGCCCCGCCGACAACGCTCACGAACTGTCCAACTCTGTCCGAAAGTGGCTCCGTCGCGAAATCGGCTGGAACCCGCGCGTCACTCCGCCCGAGGCGGTGGCCTCGGTCCCGACTGCGGCCACCCGACTTCCCGATTCGACGAGTGCGGCGCTGATCGAGATCGTCGGTGACGACCACGTCCGCACCGACGGCCCGAGCCGGCTCCGCCGAGGAGCGGGGCGCAGCTACCTCGACCTGATCCGGCGCCGCGGTGGGGATATCTCGGGGCTGCCGGACGCAGTCGTGCTGCCCGGCTCACACGACGAGGTTCTATCCGTACTGCGGCGATGCGTGGCTGACGACATCGCGGTGGTGCCCTTCGGCGGCGGAACGGGTGCGGTCGGCGGCTTGACCGGAGGGGCCGACGAGCATCGCGCCGTCGTCTCCCTTGACGTCGCCCGGCTCAACGCCATCGACTCGATCGACGCCAAGTCCCTTCTGGTGACCGCCGGCCCGGGACTTCGGGGCCCGGAGTTCGAATCTCGGATGGCTCGCTACGGTCTGACCCTGGGTCACTTCCCGCAGAGCTACGAGTTCGCCACGCTCGGCGGCTACGCGGCAACCAGGTCAGCCGGCCAGGCCTCGACCGGATACGGCCGCTTCGCCGAGCTGGTTGCCGGGGCCCGGCTGGCCACCCCGGTGGGTAGCTGGCAAGTGGGGCGAGCACCGGCCAGTGCCGCCGGCCCCGACCTACTGGGGATGGTGCTCGGCTCCGAGGGTGTGCTCGGCGTGATCACCGAGTTGACCCTGCGGGTGCGTCCAGCGCCGGAGGCCAAGCACTATGAGGGCTGGTCGTTCCCATCGCTGCCGCGAGGTCTCGAGGGACTGCGTCAACTGGCCCGCGCCGAGTTGCTGCCCGACATCGCGCGACTCTCCGACCCTGATGAGACCCGCGCCAACATCGTCATGTCCGGAAGCGCGAAGGTCAATTCACTGCAAGCGCTCTTACGTGCTCGAGGACACGGCGCCGGATGCTTGCTCATCGTGGGTTGGGAAGCCGACCCCGGCACCGTCAGCGTACGGCGACGCGCGGCCAGTTCGTTGCTCCGCCGGTACGAGGCCGTACGCATCGGGCGTACGGTCGGTCAGAGTTGGCTGGCCAACCGGTACTCAGGTCCCTATGTCCGCGACGCACTGCTCGATGTCGGACTGCTCGTCGAGACGCTGGAGACAGCGGCATCCTGGTCGGACCTTCCCGAGGTCTACGAGGCCACTCGCGATGCGCTGATCCACTCACTGTCCGTTCCGGGCAAGCAGCCCCTTGTCATGTGCCATGTGTCGCACGTCTATCCGACCGGCGCCTCCCTCTGCTTCACCGTGCTAGCCGACCGCGACGACGACCGCCCGATGCAGCAGTGGTTGCTGGCCAAGCGCGCGGCCACAGAGGCGTTGCTGTCGAAAGGTGGTGTACTCACCCACCATCACGCAGTCGGCATCGATCACGCCCCGTGGCTGTCCCGTGAGATCGGTGACCTGGGCGTCGCCGTGCTGCATGCGGTCAAGGACCGCCTTGATCCGACCGGCATCTGCAACCCTGGAGTGCTGTTCGGCTAGCCCTGACCCGGTGCCGCGGTCAGAACAGGCCGAAGTACTCCCGTTGTTCCCAGTCCGACACATGTGCGAGGTAACGGTCGACCTCGGCGCGCTTGATCATCAGGAACCAGTCGACGACCTCGCGCCCGAGCGCACCAGCGAACACCTCGTCGGCCTGCAGCGCGTCGAGGGCCGCCATCAGCGTGCGCGGTAGGAGTTCGGCCTCGGCTGCGTACGGATCGTGCGTGGCAAGACCGGGGTCGCGCCTGGCCTCGATGCCGTCCAGCCCACTGATCACTTGCGAGACAAGGTAGAGGTACGGGTTGGCCGCCGGCTCCCCGGATCGGTTCTCCAGCCGGGTGTCCGGATCACCGGGGCCCCCGATGGCGCGGACCATCGCTCCCTTGTTGTCCTGCCCCCAGACGATTCGGTCGGGCGCCAGGGAGTACGGGCGATAGCGCTTGTACCCGTTGACCGTCGGGGTGGTGAACGCCGATGAGGCAGCGGCATGGCAGAGGAGCCCGGCGAGCCACTGCCGACCAGTCTCGGACAACGAGGTTCCCGCGTCGGTTGATACGAACGCCGGCGCGCCTGAGTCCAAGTGACGAAGCGACTGGTGCAGATGCCATCCGGTCGACGCGGACTCGCTACCGACCGGCCGCGACATGAAGGTCGCCTGCAGCCCCTGTCGACGGCAGAGCTGACGAATCGCCGTACGACACAGCAGTACATCGTCGGCGGCGCGTAAGGCGTCAGCCGGCTCGAGTGTGATCTCGAGTTGGCTTGCTCCGAACTCGAGTTCCACCGATCTCAGTGGCAGATCCAGAGCTTCGAGACCGCGGTGCAATATGGCGACCACGTCGTCGAGAGAGTCCAGGCCCTCCTCGTGCAGCAGCTGCGCGCCGGGCGTCGTCGGCCCCACCGCCGCCGCGCGGCCGGGGGCACCGGGCTGCCCGACCCGATCGACGTCGAGCACATTCTCGTCGGAGCGGAAGACATGGAACTCCAGCTCAACGCCTACTGTCATGGCGAACCCCTTGTCCGCCAATCCATCCAACGATCTGCGCAGGATGTTTCGGGTGTCAAAGGGCACCGACGAGCCATCCGGGAAGTAGGCATCACAGAGCAACCATCCGGTGCCGGGAGACCATGGCAGTACCCGAAAGGTGGTCGGATCGCCGACCAGCACCATGTCGCCCACCCCGGCTAGCTGCGACATGCCGATGCCGGCGCCCGAGGTGAAGACGGGGAATGCCGTACGGCCGGAGGTGTCCTTCAACAACAGCGACGATGGCACCGTCAGTCCGCTCCGCAATACGCCTGGCAGCGCGGATCTGGTGATCGTCTTGCCCCGCAGGATTCCGTGCTGATCGCCGAAGGACATCCGTACCCGCTCGACGCCCCGCTCGTCCATGACTCGCCGAACCTGCGCCGCCGCGGCATGAGCCGGCTCCCCCCATAGTCCGTGACGCTCCACGAAACCGTCCCGGTCACCGGCGAGCAACGGCCGGGCGCTGGTCCCGTCACCGCCCTCGGCGATCGGTCGCTCATCGGCGTTACGCGCCATCAGACATCCTGCTTTGCCGCCCACGGAGATTCGGCCCTGCGGCCGGCTTCACGTTCCCGCCAGTGCTCCTCCCAGCCGATTGACGGGCACACCGAGTCGATGGCCGTTGGCCCGGTCAGCCGCGCCGCTTGGGGCCCGTCGGCCGGGTGTGCGGGTAGCGCGGCGCCGGCCCCATGGGCGTCGATCGCCTTGAGCAGGAGCCGCCGATTGGCGGTCACCGCGCGGTCGGAGACGCCCAGGCGTTCCACCGTGCGGTCCTGGATCGCGCCCATGCTTTCCACCGCCCATTGGTCGTGGACGTTGATGTCCAGGCCCATCCCGGTGTAGGTGAGGTTGCGCTGCTCGGCGGGGTCGAAGCCCCAGTTGTTCCGCCGGTTACGCAATGGCCGGTAATCCGGCAGACTCACCCCCTGCAATCGTTGGGCGAGAAGGGTTTCGCGGTCAGTCACGGCCGCGAAGTCGTAGAGGATCATGTACCAGTAGTGGTTCTCGTCATCGATGGGGACATGCCACTGGCAGAACACCTTGTCATTGCCGAAGGGCACCACAAAGGCGTTGGGAAACACCAGGTTCGTGATCCGAACATGGCGGGTCTGCTCGTCGAGCTGCCGGATCGCATACACCCGAAGCCCGTGCTCAGCGCTTTCGACCTCGATATCCGGGCGGAAACTCTCCCCGACGATGGCCGACAGCGTCTTACCCGTACCAGCGACCTCCTCGCGGAACTGCTGGCCGTAGGACTCCCGCGGGTCTTCCTGCAGGAACCGGTGCAAGAAGGAGACGTGGCTCGGGTCGATCCCGCCCTCGACGCCCTGCAGCCAGTTGCACTCCCAGAGGCCCTTGAACGCGAAGGTGTACTCCTCCGGCGCGGTGAAGCAGTCGTAGCCCGGAAACGGTGGCGGATCGCCGGCTCCGAGGTAGGCGAACACGATCCCGTTCTTCTCGACGCAGGGATAGCTCGCGATCCTGATCTTCTCGTGGAAGCGGCTGTGCTCGGGCTCGGCTGGTTGCTCCATGCAGCGGCCATCCGCGGCGTACAGCCACCCGTGGTAGAGGCAGCGCAGGCCGCCGTCCTCGACCCGGCCGAACGCGAGGTCGACGCCGCGGTGGGCGCAGAACCGGCTGACCAGGCCCCAGCCGCCGCCGTCGGTGCCGAACAGGACAAGGTCCTCCCCGAGCAGCCGGATCGGGGTTACCTGCCGGTCAGCGGACAGCTCGGAGACCAGCGCAGCCGGTTGCCAGTACGCACGGAGCAAGCCGCCGGCCGGCGTACCGGGACCGGTACGGGTGACGCGTTCGTTGTCCGCAGCGGAGAGCACGACCCGATCCTGTCAGGCGTAACGGCACAGGCAAGGTCCTGCTCGGCCGGTTGCGCGGATCCGCCCACGGAGCGCGGAGGGCCTACCCTGCCTGAGGTGAGCGAACAGGCGTACGCCGACAGCGAGGTCGGCCAGTTGCGGACGGTCCTGCTGCACCGTCCCGGTCCCGAACTCAAGCGGCTGACCCCGCGCAACAACGATGCGCTGCTCTTCGACGACATCCCCTGGGTCACTCGGGCACAGGAGGAGCACGACGCCTTCGCCGAAGCGTTGCGCGGGCACGACGTCGAGGTGCTCTACGTCGATACATTGCTCACCGACGTGATGGCCATTCCCCAGGCCCGCGACGATGTCATCGCCTCGGCGGTCGACGATCCTCGGCTCGGCGTCACGCTGCGCGATGTCGCGGCCGGCTATCTCGCCGGCCTCAGCGCCGAGGACCTCTCGGGTGCGCTGATCGCCGGGGTCGCCCACGACGAGTTGCCCGGTGCGCGCGGGCTGGCTCACCAACTCATGCCCACCGTGGACTTCGTGATCCCCCCGCTGCCCAACCTGCTGTTCACCCGCGACTCCTCGGTGTGGGTGGGCAACCAGGTGGCGGTGACGTCGTTGGCGATGCCGGCCCGCACTCGCGAGACCACCTTGACCCAGGCGATCTACACCCACCATCCCCGCTTCGCAGGCGTCCAGCGGCTGTACGGGCCGAGCCTGGAGCACATGGAGGGCGGCGACGTGCTGCTGCTGGCGCCAGGAGTCGTAGCCGTCGGGGTCGGGGAGCGGACAACTCCGGCAGGAGCAGAACGCTTGGCCCGCCGAGTCTTTCATCGCGGGTTGGCCCACACAGTGCTCGTCGTGCCGATCCCGCAGGAGCGCACGACCATGCACCTGGACACGATCTGCACGATGGTCGACATCGACGCGGTGGTGATGTACCCCAACATCGCCGCCGGACTGGTGGCCTGGACTCTCACGGAACCCGACGGACTTGCACCCGAGGCCGCCGATGAGGTCGGCGAGCTGACGATCACCGGCCCCGAACCCTTCCTCGTCGCGGCTTCCAAGGCGATGGAGATCGATCGGCTCCGGGTGATCGACACCGGTCTCGACCCGATCACTGCCGAACGCGAGCAGTGGGACGACGGCAACAACACCCTCGCGGTGGCCCCGCGGATTGCCGTCGCGTACGAGCGCAACGTCGTTACCAACGCGGCCCTGGAGGCGCAGGGCATCGAGGTCCTGCGGTTGGCCGGCAGCGAACTCGGAAGCGGCCGTGGTGGCCCGCGATGCATGTCCTGCCCGATCCTGCGCGACCCGATCAGCGTGAGCTAGGCCCCCTGGCGAGGACGGCGGCGAAGATGTCGACGGCGGTCCACACCTCGACATATGTGGTGGTCAGTGGTGACAGCCCCAGCCGGATCAGGTCCGGGTTGCGGAAGTCCGGCACGACGCCGGCCGCGACCAGCCGCCGCGTCACGTCCTCGGCGTCGGGACAGCGAATCGTCACGTGTCCGCCACGTTCGGCAGCGCAGCGTGGGCTGGCCACACCGGCGCCGAGTGGGACCAGCCGCTCATCAGTCAGCTCGATCGCATACTCGGTGAGGTCTACTGCCTTGGCGCGAATCCGGTCCAGACCTGCCTCGGCGATCAGTTTGACACCCTCCTGGACCGCGATGATCCCGAGCACCGACGGTGTGCCGGACAGCATCCGTCGGATGTCAGGAGCGGGCTCGTACCGCGCCGACATCGCGAAAACGTCCGCGGCGCCGAACCATCCGGTGATCGGCTGCTCGACCGTCAAGAGATGTCGGGCGGCAACGTAGAGGAACGCCGGAGCCCCCGGTCCCGCGTTGAGGTACTTGTATGTGCACCCGACCGCGAAGTCGACCTCGGCGGCATCCAGGGACATCGGGAGCAACCCGACCGAGTGGCTCAGGTCCCACACGACGACGCCGCCCGCGTCGTGGACCGCAGCGGTGGCGCCGGTCAGGTCAGCGACATACCCAGATCGGTAGTCCACATGGCTGAGCAGGACAACAGCAGTCGCGGGACCGAGCACCTCGGCGAGATCGCCTGCGGTGACGCCGGATTCCGGATCCGGGGAGAGCCAGCGAACCGTGAGCCCACGGACGGACGCGATGCTTTCCACCAGGTATCGGTCGGTCGGGAAGTTGGCGTCGTCGACGACGATCTCGGTCCGGTCCGGTCGCAGGCCGCATGCTGCGTGCAGGGCCTTGAACAGGTTCACCGTCGTGGAGTCCGCGATCACGGTCTGTCCGGGACCGGAGCCCAGGACGGTCCAGGCGAGCTGATCGCCCGCGCTCACCGGAAGGTCCACCCAACGTTCCGGCCAACTCAGGATCAGCCGACCCGCCCATTCGGCCTCCAGCACCTCGTGCAACCGGGTGATGGTCGCCTTGGGGGGCCGACCAAGCGAGTTCCCGTCCAGGTAGGCGATCGGATCATCGCCGATCAAGAATCGCGCCTGGAAATCACGCAGCGGGTCAGCCTCGTCGCGGCGACGTGCGTCGCTCAGGTCGGAGGCGACCGGTGCGTACGGGGCTGTGCCGTCAGCCACCACCGACCTCCGCGCCGATCTCGGTCCGGACCGACAGCAGTTCCGGGAAAAACGTCAGCTCCAATGCTTTTCGGAGAAATCCGACGCCGGTCGAACCGCCGGTGCCCCGCTTGTAACCGATCACCCGCTCGACGGTCTTCATGTGCCGGAAGCGCCAGAGCTGGAAGCTCTCCTCGACGTCGACCAGTTCTTCGCTGGCCTCGTACTCCGCCCAGTAGCGCTCGGGTTCGGCATAGATCCGACGCAACACCTCCACGACGCCGGGATGCGCCGTGTAGGGCTGCGACCAGTCCCGTTCGGCGCGCTCGGCCGGTACGTCGTGACCGGCGCGGGCCAGAAAGCGAAGGAACTCGTCGTACAGGCTGGGCGCCTCGAGATCTGCCTGCAGCGCCGCGGCGATGTCCGGATCGTGCCGGAACACCCTGATCATTCCGGGGTTCTTGTTGCCCAGCAAGAATTCCACGGTCCGGTACTGCGCGGACTGAAAGCCTGACGCGACACCGAGTTTGCCGCGGAACTGTGCGTACTCGATCGGGGTGAGCGTCTCGAGGACCGACCACTGCTCGAACATCTGCCGCTGGATGTGCTTGATGCGGGCCATCCGCTTCAGCGCCGGCGGCAGGTCGTCTTCCCGCAATTTCTCCCGCGCCGAACGGAGTTCGTGGGCCAGCAGCTTCAGCCAGAGTTCGGTTACCTGGTGCTGGATGATGAAGAGCATCTCGTCGTGATGATCCGACAGGGGAACCTGTGCGCTCAGCAGTCTGTCGAGGTGCAGGTACCCGCCGTAGGTCATCCGATCCGTGAGATCGGTGGTGACCCCCTCCTCGATGGGCCGGTAGCCGAGCCGGTGGATGGGGGGTGGCTGCTCGGACTGCTCGCTCATCTCAGGGTGACCTGCCGGGACAGGATCTCCGACCGGAATCGCCGGGCCGCTTCGTCGAGACGGGGTGCGGTCGTCAGCATCGCGGTCAGCCGCTTCTGGAAGTCCTCGGCCGGCTGCCACCATTGCTCGGCCGGCGCATCGGCGGGCAGGTCCCAGACCGGCGCCACCAGTCCGTGCGCGCGGAAGGCGCCGGCGTATTTCGTGCCCGTGCCGAGATCCAGCTCGCCGGCGGCCCCGAGCACGGCCAGGGCGTCGAGCAGCGGTTCCTCAGGGTGGGTCATGACCCACCGCAGGTGCGCCTTGGCATCGTCGGGGCGGCACCAGTACGCAGCCTCGTTCCCGGGCTTTCGTACCGACGGGATGACCGTGGCGTTGGCTTCCGCCAGACCGGCGGCCAGGGAGGGGCCGATCGGCTCGTCCTCGGGATCGTCGGGATCCCGGCCCAGCCAGAAGCCATAGTCCTCGTGAACGGTGATATCCAGCGGCGCGTCGCTGAGCAGTTCCTGCAGCCGCGGTCCAGCCGAGCCGACGCCGCCGATCGGGCCGGGGTGGATCGGCTGACCGGGGTCAGCCTCCAGCGCCACCTGCAGCGCGCTCCCGATGTCGCGGCTGACGTCATCGGAGGAGGCGACGAGCTGAAGGCCGAGCAGGATCGCGCCGTCCTCGCGGACGAGAGCCGGTGCCAGCTGCGGGAGAACGGTCGCCAGCGTGACGCTGCGATCGGCGTTCGCGGGGTCGGA
>Ga0136622_10001280_pt1 | contig 10376 bp, 13 predicted proteins | sample AntDrymUQ4482106_2_FD_104803 | JGI IMG/M metagenome (GOLD analysis project Ga0136622, IMG submission 104803) | Polar desert sand microbial communities from Dry Valleys, Antarctica - metaG UQ448 (21.06) | ecosystem: Environmental > Terrestrial > Soil > Desert | place: Antarctica: Dry Valley...
AAGCTGGGCGGGTTGAAGGTGGGCGACCAGTCGGTCGAGAAAAACTCACCGAACGAGACCGTCTGAAAGAAGCTGATGGTGGGACCGATCAGCGCGATCACGATCGCCGTCGTCGTCAGCACAGAGAGCACGGCGCAGAGGGCGAGAAGGCCTTTGATGGCCTTCTCGCCCGTGCGACGGTTCGGCGCCTCGAGCGAGGGACGTCCCCCACCCGCGGCACCGATGCTCGTCGCTTCCATCTCTGCGGCTGCCTTAATCTGCTTGCATCGTCTCGCGTCTGGTCTAACCCACGAGGCTGTCTACGTTCTCCTGCGACTCGGTCGCCTGCTCTTCGGTCAACGGAATGAACCCGGCGGCCTCGTTGATCGCTTCCTGATTCTCGATGTAGAAGCTGACGAACCCCTGGACGACTTCGTCCTTGAGCGCCTCTGCCGACGGGTAGATGAACAGCTCGCGCCCCAGCGGCGTGTATGAGCCGTCTTGGACCGTTTCAGCCGTAGGTGCGACACAGCCGTCTCCACCGTCGATCTCGAGCGCCTTCAGCGTATCCGCGTTCTCCTCGAAGAACGAGAAACCGAAGTAGCCCATCCCGCCTGGCGATCCGGAGACACCCTGGACGGTCGCATTGTCATCCTCGCCGACGTTGTTGTAGTCCTTGGTCTGCACGCCCTCCTCACCGTTGATCGCGTCGGTGAAGTAGTCGAACGTGCCCGAGTCGGTGCCGGGACCGAACAGCTGCAGCTCCTCGTCGTACTCGGCGTCGAGATCCTCGATCTCGCTCCAGCTGCTGATGCTTGCATCCGGACCCCAGATCGAGGCGAGCTGGTCGACGGTCATGCAGGTGACCGGGTTGTCCGGGTTGACGACCACGGTGAGGGCGTCGTTTGCGACGACCACCTCCTCGTACTCGATTCCGTTCTCCTCGCAGACCGGGACTTCTTCCTCCTCGTCGATCGGACGGGAAGCATCCGAGATGTCCGTTTCACCCACGCAGAACTTCTCGAATCCGCCGCCGGTGCCGGACGTTCCCACGCCCACCTGGACTTCGGGGTTCTCTTCCTGAAAGAGCTCGGCGGCTGCCTCGCTCAATGGCGCAACCGTGCTCGAGCCGTCGATCTGAATGTCGCCAGAAAGCCCGCTGGGGCCCTCAACGTCGCCGCCGCCTTCGTCGTCGCCGCAAGCGGCGAGTCCGAGAGCAAGGATTCCGCTCACTCCAAAAGCGAGCAGCCTGTTCTTTGAAATCACTTTGTGTTTCTCCCTTTTCGTGTCAAACGAGGATGTGGACTTTGGGAGGAGGCTGCGCGCACGAGTGCGCCAGGAAGCCCCCAAACGTGACTTCAGGCTGTCAGCGGCCCGGCGCGATCTTGTTACCGCGATGGGTCCAGCGTGTGAAAAGGATGTGAACGAAGGGAGGAGTCAGCCCGGTTCAGGCCTGGTGAGCCTGAAAGCGCAGAAGCTCTGCGGCTGGGTCCGCGACCTCTTCGGCGCTGTCCGGTATCGGCGAATCGTCGCCCGCGGCGGCCGCATCGGCCGGCTCTGCCTCGAAGCGGTAGCCGACGCCGAAATGTGTATGGACGTAGGCCCAAGCGCTGGATGCCTTCTGGAGCTTTGAGCGGAGCTTGCGGATGAACACGTCGACCGAGCGGTCGCCGTGGGCCATCGTGTAGCCCCACACGCGTTGGTAGATCTCTTCGCGCTCGAGCACCTTGCCCTCGGCCTCGGCGAGGCTTTGAAGGAGCTCGAACTCGCGGCGGGTGAGGTTGAGGCTTCGCCCAGCCACGAAGGCCTGGAACTGATCTCCTCTGATTTCAAGCTCGCCCGCGACGAACGGCGTTGCGTCCGTGGATGTGGTGCCACGACGACGACGACGGGTCACAGCCTCGACCCGAGCGAGCACCTCTTCGGGGTGGCAGGGCTTGTTTACCCAGTCGTCTGCGCCCATCCGAAGACCTCGCACGCGCTGGGCGACGGTCGATCCCTGCGAGACGACGATCAGACCCAGATCGGGCAACGAGGTGCAGACACGCTCGATGTACTCCCACCCCATCGGGCCAAGCGCAGCCGGATCGACTACGAGCGCGTTCAGCTTCATCGAGACGAGCTCGTCAAGCGGGACGGTGCTCGTGAGAACGCGATGCTCCCAGCCAGCGGCCTCGAGCCGCTTGACCAGTACACGCACGAAACCAGAGTCGGTGTCGATCAGCGCAAGCCGAACTGTGCCAGACGAGAGAGTCATGGGCAACGGCCCTGAGTCTAGATGGATGAGAGGCCACCAACCTCGCCGCAAGCCCCGGTTCACAAGAGTTTCACAGGCAAATTGCCCAGTAATCGTGCCTGGAGCCGACTGCTTCCCTGGATCTTTACGGCTTCTTCCGAAATGCCGATGAAGCTCTAGAGCATGGATATCAGCGAGACAGCCCAGCTCTTCTTCGGCGCGTCGCTCGGTTTGGCAGTTGTCTTGGCGGCTCTGCTCGCCTCCACGGCATCGATGCGCGCGGGCGAGAGCTGGGAGTCAGATCATCGGGTGAAGGCGACTGCCTTTGCCTCGTTTGCGGGCGTCTCTGGCGTCAGCGCGCTGGCGGGCATCGTGTACGGCCTCATCCTGGTCGTCTCTAGCGCGCCCTATGTCTAGAACGTCGCGCTTCTGAGGCCCGTCGCGATCACGCTCAGGACCACGATCCCGATCACCACGCGGTAGATCACGAAGACGTCGTAGCTCCGAGTTCTCACGAACGCCAATAGCCCAGCGATCGCCAGGTAGCCCGAGATCCCGGAGGCGATGATGCCGACGACCATCGGCCCTATGACGTCGGGCGGCAGTCCGTCCCGGATCGCCTCGTACCCCTTGAAGACCACGGCACCTCCCGTTGCGGGGACGAGGAGCAGGAACGAAAAGCGGGCGGCCGAGTCGCGTGTCAGGCCGAGGAAGCGGGCGGCGGTAATCGTGACTCCCGAGCGCGACGTGCCCGGCGCCAGGGAGAGCGCCTGCGCGAGGCCGATGATCATTCCGTCGCGCGCCTTGATCGAGTCCGTCTCCCGGCGCTGCGGCAACCGATCGGCGATGCCGAGGAGAAGCCCGAAGAAGATGAGCTGGATCGCGATCATCCAGGGCTCGCCCAGGTTCTCGTCGATGAGCGTCTCGCCGAGGAGTCCGACGATGACCGCCGGGATCGTCGCGAGGATCACCACCCACGCGAGGCGGCCCTGCTGATCGTCCCTGCCCTCCGGGCGAAGGGTCTTAAAGAACCCCGTGGTCATCGCCCACAGGTCCTTTCGGAAGTAGAAGATGACGCCTGCGAGCGTGCCGATGTGAAGCGCAACGTCGAAGGTCTTGTTGAACTCGTCATTGTCGCGAAGGAACGTGTAGTCCTGCGCCCAGGGGACGAGGATCAGGTGACCTGAGGATGAGATTGGGAGGAACTCGGTGAGCCCCTGCACGATCCCGAGGAGGAGGGCTTCCAGCCAGGACATGAGGGGCGCGATCCTATTGCGCGGTAAAGTTCCTGCCGATGCAGCGCATCCGCCGCACCGCCTTCTTCTTCGCCGCTTCGGTCATGGCGCTTCTCGCCACGAGCCCGATCGCGATGGGCGCCGACGGCGAGGGTCTTTATGGCCGCACGAACGACAAGGTCATCACCTTCTTCTCTTTTGGGGTGATCATCTTCTTCGCGCTCTTCGTGATCGGCATGTCGATCCTCCAGCACCGCCTCGAGACGCGCAAGGAACGCGCCCGCGAGGACATCGAGCGCCTGCGCAAGCCGTAGCGCCGCGGCTTCGCGGATCGTGAGCGAGACGAGCTACGAGCGGGTCGGCGCCGCCGCCGTCCTCACCATCACTCGGCCTGAGCGCCGGAACGCCGTGGACATCGCGACCGCCGAGGGGCTTCGCGAGGGGTTCGACCGCTTTGAGGCAGACGACGAGGCGCGCGTCATGGTGCTCGCGGGCGAAGGGCCCGAGGCCTTTTGCGCCGGCGCCGACTTGAAGGCGCTGGCCAAGGCGGCGGCCGAGGGCGTCGACCCGCTCGAGTGGCTGCCGCGCTTTCCCGACGGCCCGCTCGGCTTCACCCGGCTTCAGGCCTCGAAGCCCACGATCGCGGCGATCTCGGGCTGGTGCCTCGCGGGCGGCCTGGAGCTCGCCCTCTGGTGCGATCTGCGGATCGCAACCGAGGACGCAAAGCTCGGCTTCACCGAGCGGCGCTTCGGTGTGCCCCTGATCGACGGCGGCACGCAGAGGCTGCCGCGCATCGTCGGCATGGGCAGGGCGCTCGAGATGATCCTCACGGGCCGCATCGTCGAGTCGGCCGAGGCACACGCCTGGGGGCTCTTGAACGAGGTGGTCGGCGCCGGTGAGCACCTGGACCGAGCGCTTGAGATGGCCGAAGGCCTCGCCGCGTTCCCGCAGACGACGATGCTCTCCGACAGGCGCGCGGCGATCGAAGGAATCGGAATGACCTTCGCCGAGGGCCTCTTACACGAGGCGCAGATCGGGCGCGACTCGGTCGAGACAGGGGCCAAGGGCGCGGGTCGCTTTGCCTCGGGCGAGGGCCGCGGCGGCGCAGGGGCCGGGGTCTAGATGCGCGCGGCGCCACCGCGGAGCGGGGGCCACAGCGTCGCGAGCGCGAACGTCACCACAGCCGCCAGCGCAATCGAGGCGCCGGCGGCCAGCTCCAGGTAGTAGCTGGCGTAGAGCCCGGCCATGCCCGCAAGAACCGCGAGAATCGCGGCGAGGGCGAGGGTCGGGGCCAGCGCACGGTTAAGGCGGAGCGCCGCCGCGCCCGGAGCCAGTAGCAGCGCGACGACGAGCAGGTTGCCGAGCGCCTGCACGGCCACGAGGGTCGCGCCCGCCAGGAGCACCAGGAGCACAAGCTCGATCGACCGCGGCCTAACGCCCAGGCTGCGAGCGGCCTGCGGATCGAAGCCGGCGAGCGCCAGGCTCCGGTGAAAGCCGGCGAGGAACGTGAGCACGACGGCGGCCAGCCCGGCGGTCGCTGCGATCTCACCGGTCGAGACGCTGAGCGGATCGCCGAAGAGGATCTCGCCAAGTCGCGCGGGGACTTCCGGCTGGAGCGCCAGAAGCACCCCCGCGCCGAAGAGCGTCGTCACGACGACCGCCACCGCCGTGTCGGGGCCGACGTTCCGCTCGCGACCTGCGAGTCCGATGGCGATCGCAGCGGTGAGGAGCCCGCCCGCCGCTCCGAGCAAAAGGGGTAGGCCCGCCACCGCGGCGAGGACCAGGCCGGGCAGCGCCGCGTGAGCGATCGACTCGGCGGCGTAGCTCTGGCGAAAGAGGACGACCCAGGCGCCGAGCGGTCCGCAGACGAGCCCGAGGAGGATTACTTCGGCCAGGGCGCGGCCGCCGATCTCGCCCGAGAAGGGGTCAGTGAGCCCGTCGAACATCAGTGCGTGTGGTGCTGGACGACCACCGCTCGGTCTCCGCTCGGGAGCGTGATCAGCTCGCCGCCGTAAGTGCGCTCCAAGGTCTCCGCGCTGAGGACTTCCGGTGGGCCGTATGCGATCTGCTTGCGGTTGAGGCAGAGCACCCGGTCGGCGACGCGGGCGTCGTTGATGTCATGTGTGGCGACCAGGATGGCCCGGCCGGACGCGCATAGCTCGTCGATGACGGTCCCGACCCGAGCGGCCGAGGCGCGATCGAGGCCAGAGAGGGGCTCGTCGAGGAGCAGCACGTTCGCGTCCCGCGCGAGCGCTCGGGCGATCAGGACACGCTGGCGCTGTCCACCGGACAACTCGCCGAAGAGCGTTCGCGCCTTAGCCTCCAGGCCCACCGTCCCGAGGGCCTCGACGGCGCGGGCGCGGCTCTCCGCGGGCAGGCGCCGGTACCAGGGCGCATCGGCATACGTGCCCATGGCCGCCACATCGAGCGCCGTTACGGGAAAATCCAGGCGGGCGCGCTCGGTCTGCGGCACGTAGGCGACACGGCCGATGATCTCGACGGCGCCCGCACGGTGGGGGAGCTCGCCCAGCAGCGCTCTGAACAGCGTCGTCTTGCCCCCGCCGTTCGGTCCGAGGACCGCGACGAGCTGGCGAGGGTGGACCTCGATGTCGATCTCGGCGATCGCGTCGGTGCCCGGTGCATAGCCGCCACGAAGATCCGTGGTGCGGACCATGGCGCTCACGCCGCCGCCCCGCCGAGTCGCCGGCGAAGCGCCACGACGAGGGCCGCGAGCGCGAAAACCCCTCCGCCCAGAACGGCGATCGCCGCACCGGGTGGCACGTCCAGCTCGAAGGCCAAGAGCAGGCCGCCCAGGCCTTCGGCCACGGCGAGCCCTGCGGCACCGAGCTCCAGCGAGGTGACGCTTCGAGCCACGAGGCGGGCGGTCGCGGCCGGTGTCACCAGGGTCGCCGAGACGAGGAGCGCTCCAACCGCGTCCACGGCGGCGATCACGGCGACTGCGATCGCCGCGACCAGCGCCCAGTCGGCGACGCGCACCCGCCGGTCGAGACCCAAGCCGCCCTGAGGATCGAATCCCGACGCAATCCAGGTCCGCCGGAAAAGAGCGGTCGCGCCAAGCGTCGCGGCGAGCGCGATCGCCGTGGCCAAGAGCTCCTCGTCGCCAATGCCGAGGAGGCTTCCGAACAGCAGGCGATCGACCCCGGAGCCGGAGTCGAAGACGTCGCTTGCCAGAACGATGCCGACCGCGAGCGCCGCGACCAGGCAGAGCGCTGTGGCGACGTCCCGGCCTAGCCCGCGGATCCGCCCGAGGCGCTCGAGAAAGGTCGCGAAGGTGCCACCGACGGCGAGAGCGGCGAGCGCCGGCGGGATCCCGGCCGGACCCGCGAGGACCAGTCCGGGGAAGGTCGCCGTGCCGACCGCATGGGTATAGAACGCCAGGCCGCGGAGCACGATCTGCGCTCCGATCAGACCGGCGATCGGAGCCAGGAGCAGGAGCTCGAACGCCGCGCGCTGCATGAACGGCAGCGTGAAGGGGTCGATCGGCCAGGGCATGCTCAGGCTTTGCAGCTTGGGCAGACGCCCTTGAGGACGACGTCGTGCTCTTCGACGCTCGCCTCGAGTCGCTTGCCGAGAGCCTCGATGGCGCGCTCGAGCGCCGCGTCCTCGAAGGGGATCGCCTCGCCACAGCTTCGGCAGACGAAGTGGTGATGGTGATGCGTGCCGTCCGGCATCGCGGGCTCGAAGCGAGCGGACTCCGAGCCCAGGTCGAGACGCTGGACGAGCCTCAGGTCCTCGAGGACCTCGAGGGTCCGGTAGACGGTCGCGATCCCCACCTTCTGCTTCCGGCGGCGAAGCTCGGCGGCGATGTCCTGGGCGGTGACCACGCACTCCTGGCGGCCGATCAAATCGAGCACCGCCGATCGCGGGGCGCTTGCCTTGTGCCCGTGCTCGCGCAGCTTCGCCTCGGCCAGCTCCGACCACTCCTGCGTGTGAGCGTGGGCGCTCACGAGGCAGCTCTGAGCGTGGGGTGTGGCGCGACAGCGCAAATGAGACTCATTCGCAACATAGTAGGTGAGAAGATAGCGCGGTGGGCGGATCAGCCGCCGATGCGAAACTCGGAGAGGAGTCGCTTCTCGGCCTCGCCCTCCACCGTCGCGACCACCTCGACGTGTTCGGCAAGCGGGGTGTTGCGCAGCTTCGTCGCAAGCAGGTCGTCGACCTGGAAGACGCCCGCCGAGTTGTTCATGGCGATCTCGATCCGGACCGCCTTGCTCTCGCCCGCCGCGATGTCGATCGAGTCGATCGCTGCCGCCGAGATCGAGTGGATTCCGACCTGCCCCGCCTCGACCGGGATCCTCGAGCGTCCGTGCGCCATGTCGAGCGCATCGGCCACACGGACGACCCCGGCCTCGACCGTGTACGGCTCGCCGCGCCGGCGGTGGCCGATGATCGCGTGGAGGCACTCGGCGATGACGACCGTGCGTTCACCGTCGGGATAGACATCCGCGAGAAGCTCCCGGAGCTTCCTCTCGGCCAGGAAGAGGCTGTACGCCTCGTGGTCGGCGCGATGGATCGACATACCGACGTCGTGAAGAAGCGCGCCGGAGGCGACGACCACCTCGGCGTCGCGGTCGCGCATGCCGTGGTCCGCCACCATCGCCGGGCTCACGCCGCCCTTGACCAACAGGCGAAGCAGGCGCAAAGCGATGTTGAGGACGATCTGGACGTGGACCCACGAGTGGTCCGACATCGCGAGGCGCTCGGAGTTGAGCTGGGCCATGTGCCACCAGCCCCGCACCTCGGGATCGGCGTTCATGCCGCCGAGCAGCGCTTCGAGCTTCCGGTTCCCCCGCGTGGGCGCCTTGACGTGTGCGCGCTCGATCGCCTCGAGCGGGCGCATGCCGCGCTCGCCCGGACCGGCGGGGGCCGCGGCAGCGGCTTGGACCTCGACCTCGGAGGGCTCCTCGCTCATTACGTGAAGTCTGTCACTCAGACGAATACGGGCGAGGCCATCCTCAGGAGCTCTGCCAAACCAGGCTCTCCCACGCGGCCGCGTGCGACCAGCAGCGGGATCGCGACGGCAACCGTGGCGAAGGTCGCGGCGAGGAGGTCGCTCCACTCGCCCTTGCGGCTCGCGATGGTCCATGCGGCTCTCCTATCGGCAATGCGGCCGCCGGAGTGAACCCCGGCGGCCGCGTGCCTCAGACTCCGCAGACGGGCCAGGGGCTTGAGCCGGACTGCGAATAGAGCAGGGCGGCCCGGTAGTCCTGCTCGGCCTCGGATGCATCGGCCGGGTTGCCGGAGCCCCCGACGGCAGACCAGGTCTGAAGGTCGAACTGGTACTTGCCGTAGTAGCCCGCGGCGTTAACGGCCTGCGGGTCGCCGCCCGACTCGCACCTGGCGATGGTCTCGAGCGTCGAGACGGGAACGCCCTCGATCGCGCCGTTCACCGGCGCGGGGAATTCTGGAGCGGCGGGCTTGGCCTTCCGCTCGGCCTTCCGCTCGGCCTTGGGCTCCGGTTCAAACGGCGCAACCTCGGCGGCCTGGGCGACGGGCGCGATCGTGAGCGCCGCCGCCAAGCACAATCCGGTGATGCGGATCTTTTGCTTTATCTCTTTTCTCATACGTCCGAGGCTGGCTACGAACGTGCGTTCTATGTGTGACGCCGGTCACACACGCAACGTTTCGCTCACAAAACAGGCACGGCCGTGAGCGATCTACGCCTGATCGGGGAGGCACCGCCCGGCTCACCGGCCTTCGGCACCGCCGTCTCGCACGCCATCCTCGTGCAGGTAGCCGCGGGCAAGCTGCCTGCGACCTTCCGACTCCACGTTGCCCAGCCCGTGCTTTCGTTCGGAAAGCAGGACGCACTCTCGCCCGGTTTCGAAACCGCGGTGTCGCTGGCGCGCGAAGCCGGATTTGCGCCAGTGCTCCGCCTTGCCGGCGGGCGTGCCGCAGTCTTTCACGAGGGCACGCTAGCGCTGGCGCACGCGACGCCCGAAGCCGCTCCCCGCGAGGGGACCCGGGCGCGCTTCAGGGCTATGGCCGAGATCCTGGTCTCGGCCTTCGGGCGCCTTGGGATCGAGGCCCAGCCGGGAGAGGTGCCCGGCGAGTACTGCCCGGGCACCTGGAGCGTGAACGCCGGCGGGCGGATCAAGCTGGCCGGAGTCGGCCAGCGCTTGATCGCCGGCGCGGCGCACGTGGGCGGCGTCGTAGTCGCCACCGGAACGGATCGTCTGCTCGAAGCTCTGGTGCCTGTCTACGACGCGCTCGGCCTCGGCTGGGACCCGGGGACGGCAGGGAGCGTTGAGGACGAGTCGCCGGGAGCGACCGCCAAATCCGTCGCCGACGCGATCTCAGCAGAGCTGCACGAACGCTACGACGTGACGGAGGCAAAACTCAACCCGGCGACGCTCGAGCTCGCCCGAGGGCTCGAGCCGAAGCACGCCATCAACCTCTGACGCCGAGGTCAGGCTGCGGCGTCGAGGAGGGCTCGCGCCTTCGCGGTGTCCGGGAGGCCCTCGGTCGCGCCCCACACCGCGACCACTCCTGCCGCCGCCTCCATCGCCGTGTCCACCACGCCCGTGAGCGGGAGGCTCCGCGCGAGCCCGGCCGCAATCACGCCCGCCACGCAGTCGCCTGCGCCGGTGGCGTCGACCAGGTCGGCGTCGCGGCCCGCCACCCGCTCGACCGTGCCGCCCCTCAAGACCAGCGCGCCGCCGGGCCCCCGTGTGATCACGACGCTAGAAGGGCCGAGAGCTCCGATCGCGGCTCCGGCCTTCTCGACATCGTCCGAGCCGGTCAGCGCCAGCGCCTCGTCCTCATTCAGCTTCACGACGCTCGCGGTCGAGACGAGCCCGGAGATCACTTCGATCATCTCCTCGCGCGTGTCCCAGCGGTTCGGCCGCAGGTTCGGATCGCAGAGGACCTCCCACCCCCGCTTCCTGGCCAGCTCAGAGGCTCTC
>Ga0136622_10001281_pt1 | contig 10375 bp, 8 predicted proteins | sample AntDrymUQ4482106_2_FD_104803 | JGI IMG/M metagenome (GOLD analysis project Ga0136622, IMG submission 104803) | Polar desert sand microbial communities from Dry Valleys, Antarctica - metaG UQ448 (21.06) | ecosystem: Environmental > Terrestrial > Soil > Desert | place: Antarctica: Dry Valley...
GGAGGAGTCCAGAAGAACACCACCATGAACAGCACGACCGGCGCCCAGGCCAGCTCTCCCGTCACCGCCGTCCAGCCGATCAGTGCGGGGAAGCAACCAGCGGCCCCACCCCAGACGATGTTCAGGGGCGTTCGCCGCTTGAGCAGCATGGTGTAGCCCACGACGTACAAGACGTTGGCCGACAGCGCGAGGCCAGCGGACAGCCAGTTGACGAAGAAACCCAGCCACAGGGTCGAGACGAGGCCGAGAGCGAGGCCGAAGACGAGGGCAGCGCGGGAGGTGACCGCATGGCGCGGCAGCGGTCGCCGCCGGGTTCGCCGCATCCGCTGGTCGATGTCGGCGTCGAACACGCAGTTGAGGGCATTGGCGCCGCCGGCGGACAGTGTGCCGCCGACGAGGGTGGCCACCACCGGCCACAACCCCGGCACCCCGCCCGCGGCAAGGAACATCACCGGAATCGTCGTGAGCAGCAGCAGCTCGATGATCCGCGGCTTGGTCAGGGCGACGTACGCGGCGAGGATATGGCGCGGTGCTGCGACTCTGGGACGGTGCGCCCCGAGATCGGGCATGTCGCCACTGACGGAGAGATCCGGGTCCACTGCGGTCACCTGGCGATTCTAGACGCGCCCGGCAACGAGACGCTGATCGGCACCACGCGCAGCGGGCCACCGCGGGCACCGCGGCACCGATGCGAAAACATCACCACGCGTCGCGCGAGTAGGCTCGCACCTGTGGGAGTCAGAGCAGGTCCCCGACGATCCACGACGATGTCGACGAAGCAGGAGCAAGCGCTGTGAACACTTCCCACCAGCCCCTCGAGTGGACCGACCTGGACCGCAAGGTGGTAGACACCATCCGCGTGCTCGCGATGGACGCCGTGGAGAAGGTCGGAAACGGCCATCCGGGCACCGCGATGAGCCTCGCGCCGGCCGCGTACCTCGTCTACAACAAGCTGATGCGGCACAACCCCGCCGACCCGCACTGGCCGGCGCGGGACAGGTTCATCCTGTCCTGCGGTCACTCCAGCCTGACGCAGTACATCCAGCTTTACCTGACCGGGTACGGCCTCGAGCTCGACGACCTCAAGTCACTGCGCACCTGGGGCAGCCTGACACCGGGACACCCGGAGTACCGCCACACCCCCGGCGTCGAGGTCACGACAGGCCCGCTGGGACAGGGCGTCGGCAACGCGGTCGGGATGGCCATGGCGGCCCGCCGCCAGCACGGCCTCCTCGACCCCGACACCGCCCTCGGTGACAGCATCTTCGACCACCACGTCTACGCGATCGCCTCCGACGGCGACCTGCAAGAAGGCGTCGCCTCGGAGGCGTCCTCACTGGCCGGCACCCAGAAGCTCGGCAACCTGACCCTGCTGTACGACGACAACCGCATCTCCATCGAGGACGACGTCGCCGTCGCGTTCAACGAGGACGTCGCCAAGCGGTACGAGGCGTACGACTGGCACGTGCAGACCGTCGACTGGACCAACGGCGGCAGGTCGTACGAGGAGGACGTAGAGGCGCTGTACGCGGCGTACGTCGCCGCCGAGGCGGTCAAGGACAAGCCCAGCTTCATCCTGCTCCGCACGATCATCGCCTGGCCCGCTCCCACGAAGCAGAACACCGGAAAGGCGCACGGCTCGGCGCTGGGAGCCGAGGAGGTCGCCGAGACGAAGAAGGTCCTCGGCTTCGATCCCGACAACACCTTCGAGGTCGCCGACGACGTCATCACACACACCCGCAAGGCCCTCGAACGCGGCGCCGACAGCCAGAGCGAGTGGACCGCCGCGTTCGACGACTGGAAGCAAGCCAACGCCGAGCGGTCGGCGTTCCTCGACCGGACCGCGCGCTGGCAGATGCCCGACGGCTGGGAGGACAACCTCCCGACGTTCGACGCCGACGAGAAGGGTGTCGCCACCCGCGTCGCCTCGGGCGACGTCCTCACCGCACTGTCGCCGGTGCTGCCCGAGCTGTGGGGCGGGTCCGCCGACCTCGCCGGCTCCAACAACACCACCCCGAAGGGCCAACCGTCCTTCCTGCCCCCGGAACACTCTACGAAGGACTTCGAGGGCGACTGGTTCGGCCGCGTCCTGCACTTCGGGATCCGCGAGCACGCCATGGGTGCCGTCCTCAACGGCATCGCGCTGCACAGCCACACCCGCCCGTACGGCGGCACCTTCCTGATCTTCAGCGACTATATGCGCCCCTCGGTGCGCCTCGCCGCGCTGATGGAGATTCCCGTCACGTATGTGTGGACACACGACTCCATCGGCCTTGGTGAGGACGGACCGACGCACCAGCCGGTCGAGCACCTCGCCTCGCTCCGGGCGATCCCGGGCCTGGACGTCGTACGTCCTGGCGACGCCAACGAGACCGTGGTGGCGTGGCGGACGATCCTCGGCCACACCGACCGACCCGCAGGCCTGGCGCTGAGCCGACAGAACCTGCCCACCTTCCCGCGCGGCGAGCAGGGATTCGCCTCCGCCGACGGCACCGCCAAGGGCGGCTACGTGCTCCTGGACGCCGAGGGCGGCGGCGAGCCGGAGGTCGTCATCGTTGCCACCGGCTCGGAGGTGCAGCTTGCGGTCAAGGCACGCGAGCAGCTTGCCACCGACGGGGTCGGTGCCCGGGTGGTCTCGATGCCGTGCCGCGAGTGGTTCGACGCACAGGACGAGGACTACCGCGACTCCGTGGTGCCGCCGCACGTGCGCGCCAGGGTGAGCGTCGAGGCAGGCGTCGCCCAGGGCTGGCGGGACGTCGTCGGTGATGCCGGCCGGTCCGTCGGCCTGGAGCACTACGGGGCGTCAGCGGACTACTCGACGCTCTACGACAGCTTCGGCATCACCGCCGAATCCGTGGCCGACGCCGCTCGCGACAGCATCGCCGAGGCCCAGCGCATCGGCGGGGCCAACGTGCCCGTGCACTCCCGTCCGGCGGGCCCCGTCGGTCCGGGCGACAACCCAGACGCACCGTCCAACTGAGGGGAACCACACATCATGAACGAACCACTTTCCGCACTGTCCGATGCCGGCGTCTCGATCTGGCTCGACGACCTCTCGCGCGAGCGGATCAGCTCGGGAAACCTCGCCGAGCTCGTCAAGGAGCGCCACGTCGTCGGCGTCACGACCAACCCCACGATCTTCGCCTCGGCTCTGGCCAAGGGCGAGAAGTACGACGACCAGATGATCGACCTGGCCGGGGACAGCGCCGACGTCGACAAAGCCATCTTCGAGATCACCACGACCGACGTCCAGCAGGCGTGCGACATCCTGCGCCCCGTGTACGACGCCACCGATGGCCTCGACGGGCGGGTCTCGCTCGAGGTCGAGCCCGGTATCGCCCGGGACTGCGATGCGACGGTCGCGATGGCCAAGAAGCTGTGGGACAAGGTGGACCGTCCCAACCTGCTGATCAAGATCCCTGCGACGCTGGCAGGTGTCCCGGCCATCGCTGCCTCGATCGCCCAGGGCATCAGCGTCAACGTCACGCTGATCTTCTCCCTGGAGCGCCACCGCGCCGTCATGGACTCCTACCTGGAGGGCCTCGAGCGGGCCGACGCCGACGGGATCGACCTGTCGACGATCTACTCGGTGGCGTCGTTCTTCGTCAGCCGGGTCGACTCCGAGTACGACAAGCGTCTCGACGCCGAGGGCTCTGAGGCCGCGGCTGCCCTGAAGGGCAAGGCAGCCATCGCCAACGCGCGGCTCGCGTACGAGGCGTACGAGGCGGTGCACGCCTCCGAGCGGTTCACGACACTGGCCGCCAAGGGCGCCAACCCGCAGCGGCCCCTGTGGGCCTCGACGGGCGTGAAGGACCCCGCGTACCCCGACACGATGTACGTGACCGAGCTGGTGGTCGACAACACCGTCAACACGATGCCCGAGAAGACCCTTGACGCTGTCGCCGACCACGGGGAGATCACCGGGGACACCGTCCACGGCACCTACGAGGAGGCCCGTGCCGTGATCGAGCAGATCGAGCAGCTCGGGATCTCCTATGACGAGGTGGTCGAGCAGCTCGAGGAGGAGGGTGTGTCGAAGTTCGACGCCTCCTGGGCCGAGCTCGGCGACACCGTGAAGAACGAGCTGGACAAGGCGGCCAGGTGACCGACTGGAGCACCGCCGCGAGCACCGGCGACGTCTCCTACCGGTTGGTCTTCGGCTACCGCGACGAGCAGGAGTATGCCTCGGCGGTGCACGAGCTGGTCGATGACGGGGTCGCCGGCAAGATGACCGCGAGGGACGCCACCTTGTGGGGTGCCGAGGCAGAGTCAGAGGCCGGCAAGCGGCTGGCGTGGGTCGGACTGGCCGAGTCATCGCGCCCGCTCGTCGACGAGGTCAACTCACTGCGCGACGAGCTCGGCGCCCGCGGCTACGACCACGTGGTGCTGTGCGGCATGGGCGGGTCGTCCCTCGCCCCGGAGGTCATCTGCAACACCGCCGGGGTCGAGCTGACGGTCCTGGACTCCTCCCATCCCGACTACGTCTCGCGAGCCGTCGCCGATCGGCTCGAGCGGACGGTCGTCGTGGTCTCCAGCAAGTCCGGCGGCACTGTCGAGACCGACAGCCAGAAGCGCACGTACGAGAAGGCGTTCGCCGACATCGGGCACGACCCCGCGGACCACATCGTCGTGGTGACCGACCCCGGCTCGCCGCTGGACGAGTCTGCGCGCGAGGCGGGCTACCGGGTCTTCAACGCCGACCCCGAGGTCGGCGGCCGCTACTCGGCGCTGACCGCCTTCGGCCTGGTCCCCAGCGGGTTGGCCGGTGCCGACATCGCTGGTCTTCTCGACGAGGCCTCGGCGATCGCACCCGCTCTTGCCGCCGACTCGGTGGAAAACCCCGCACTGCGTCTCGGCGCCATCTTGGGCCTGGCCAACCGGCACGGCGCCGACAAGGTCGCGCTGACCGATGCCGGCTCCGGCCCCGTCGGTCTCGGTGACTGGATCGAGCAGCTTGTCGCGGAGTCGACCGGCAAGCACGGTTCGGGGATCCTTCCGGTGGTCGTGCCGACCACGGAGTCCCCCAACTTCGACCCCAACACCGCCGACGTGGTGCTGGTGACGTCGGGAAACGAGTTCGTGTTCGACTCGCTGTCCCCCAGCTCACGGTTCGGGGCGTCCGTGGACGCGCCGCTGGGAGCGGCACTGCTGCTGTGGGAGTACGCCGTCCCGGTCGCCGGGCGCATGATCGGCATCAACCCCTTCGACCAGCCCGACGTCGAGAGCGCCAAGCAGGCCGCTCGCGACATGCTCGGTGGCGACCAGGAGCCGCCGGAGCCGGACCTGACCGACGGCACCGTCGCGGTGTACGCGACCCCGGGGCTGCTGGGATCGGACACCAAGGGGCTCCAGGGTGCCCTCACTGCTCTTCTCGACCAGCTGGACCCTGACACCGGCTACCTGGCCGTGCATGCCTACCTGGACCGCGTGCGCGACGCGTCCCTAGCGCAGGTGCGAGAGACCCTCGCCGCGCGTACCGGCCGCCCGACCACGTTCGGCTGGGGACCCCGCTTCCTGCACTCGACCGGGCAGTACCACAAGGGCGGACCCGCCACCGGCGTGTTCCTGCAGATCACCGGAGAGCCGGCCGCTGACCTGCAGGTGCCGGGACGGCCGTTCACCTTCGGACAGTTCATCGCGGCGCAAGCGGTCGGGGACGGTGCCGTACTGGCCGATCACGGCCGCCCGGTGCTGCGCCTGCACCTCGGCGACCGCGACGCGGACCTCGGGCGCCTGGAGGGCCTGCTGCGGTGACGTCGACGCGCCACAACCCGCTCCGCGACCCGCAGGACCGCCGGCTGCCGTTGATTGCCGGACCCTGCAGCCTGGTCATCTTCGGCGTCACCGGCGACCTGGCCCGCAAGAAGCTGATTCCGGCGGTGTACGACCTCGCCAACCGCGGCCTGCTGCCCCCCGGGTTTTCGCTGATCGGGTTCGCCCGCCGTGACTGGGAGGACCAGGACTTCGCCGACATCGTCTACGAGTCGGCTCGGGCCCACGCGCGGACACCGTTCCGCGAGGAGGTGTGGGACCAGCTCGCCGCCGGGATGAGGTTCGTCCCCGGGTCGTTCGACGACGACCAGGCGTTCGAGCAGCTCGCCCGTACGATCAGCGAGCTCGACGTCGCGCGCGGCACCGGCGGCAACCACGCGTTCTACCTGTCGATCCCGCCGACGTTCTTCCCCGACGTGGTCGACCAGCTCCGCAAGCACGGCCTGGCCGAGGCCGCCGGCGCCTGGCGGCGCGTCGTGATCGAGAAGCCGTTCGGGCACGACCTGCACAGTGCCAAGGAGCTCAACGCGATCGTCTCGGAGGTCTTTCTCCGCGAGTCGGTGTTCCGCATCGACCACTACCTGGGCAAGGAGACGGTGCAGAACATCTTGGCGTTCCGGTTCGCCAACGGCATGTTCGAGCCGATCTGGAACTCCCACTACGTCGACCACGTGCAGATCACGATGGCGGAGGACATCGGCATCGGTGGGAGGGCGGGATACTACGACGGCATCGGCGCCGCCCGGGACGTGATCCAGAACCACCTGCTCCAGCTGTTGGCGTTGGTGGCGATGGAGGAGCCGGTCTCCTTCAATGCCTACAGCCTGCGGATCGAGAAGCAGAAGATCCTGGCCAACGCACACCCACCGGAGCGGCTGGACCTGCACACCGCGCGTGGGCAGTACGCCGCGGGCTGGGCCGGTGGGGAGAAGGTCGGCGGCTACCTGCAGGAGCAGGACATCGCGAGCAGCTCCACTACTGAGACGTACGCGGCGATCCGCCTGGACATCGAGACGCGCCGGTGGGCGGGAGTGCCGTTCTACCTGCGCACCGGCAAACGGCTCGGGCGCCGGGTGACCGAGGTGGCCGTCGTCTTCAAGCGCGCACCGCACCAGCCGTTCTCCAAGACCGCTACCGAGGAGCTCGGCGAGAACGCCCTGGTGATGCGGATCCAGCCCGATGAGGGAGTGACGCTGCGCTTCGGCGCGAAGGTGCCGGGAACGGCGATGGAGATCCGCGACGTCAACATGGACTTCGCCTACGGCGGCGCGTTCGTCGAGTCGAGTCCCGAGGCGTACGAGCGGCTGATCCTCGACGTGCTCCTCGGCGACCCGCCGCTGTTCCCCCAGCACGAGGAGGTGGAGCTCGCGTGGGAGATCCTCGACCCGATCATGAAGTTCTGGGCGGGCCACGGAAAGCCCGAGAGCTACCCGTCCGGCGGCTGGGGACCGGCATCGGCCGATGAGATGCTGGCCCGCGACGGACGCGTGTGGCGGCGGCCGTGAGGGTCGTGGCCGCCGGCACGCGCGGGAGACTGGTCGGCAGATGAAGATCGACCTGACCGACACCAACGCCAGCGAGGTGTCCGCGGCGATGGTCAGAGCGCGCCGCGCCGTCGGCAGCCCCGCGATGGGCATGGTGTTGACCCTCATCGTCGTCACCGACGAGGCGACGTACTACGACGCGATGAAGGCGGCGTCGGCGATCTCCAGCGAACACCCCGCCCGTGTGCTCGGGGTCATCCGTCGGTCCGCGCGTGGCAGCTCTGAGCTCAATGCACAGGTACGGATCGGCAACAACTCCTCTGGTGAGGCGGTGCTCCTGCGGCTCAACGGCGAGGTGACCAGGCACGCCGAGTCGGTCGTGCTGCCCCTGTTGCTGCCCGACTCCCCCGTCGTCGTCTGGTGGCCCGGGGCAGCTCCGCAGAATCCCGCGGAGGACCCTCTCGGCGCGCTTGGCCAGCGCCGGCTCACCGACGCGGCGGCTGCCGCCCGCAACAAGGCCGGCGCACTGCACCGAGTCGCGCGCAACTACGCCGCCGGCGACAGCGACTTCGCGTGGACGCGCCTGACGGCGTGGCGGGCGCTGCTTGCCGCCGCCCTCGACCAGGTGGAGGTCAACATCATCGACGGCCTCGTCGCCGCCGAGAGGGGTAACCCGAGTGCTGAGCTTCTCGGGGCCTGGCTCGAGGACAGGTTAGGTGTCCCCGTCGAGCGCAAGCTCTCGCACGGGCCCGGAATCACCGAGGCACGGCTGACGACGGACCGTGGCACGATCTCCATCACCCGCCGCAACGGGACCTCCGGCGTCTTCAGCATCCCCGGAGAGGTGGACCGGCCGGTGGCGCTCAAGCGTCGCAGCCTTCCCGAGCTGTTGTCCGAGGACCTGCGCAGGTTGGACGAGGACGACGTATACGCCGCGACGATCAGGCATCTCCTCGATCGTGCCGAGCCACCTGCACGCCGTACCCCGGCCAAGAATGGCACGAAGAAGACCGCACCGAAGAAGGCCACACCGAAGAAGGCGACGTGAGCGACCTCAGCCTCGTCATCGAGGCCGATGCCTCTGCCGTCGCTGCGACAGTGGCCAACCGGCTGGTCGAACGCCTGTGCGCTCTCCAGGCCGAGGGCCAGGTGCCGTCGCTCGTGCTGACCGGCGGCACGATCGCCGACCAGGTACACCGTGAGCTCGCCCAGGCAGGTGGCGACCTCGATTGGTCCCGGGTCGAGCTCTGGTGGGGCGACGAGCGCTTCGTGCCGCGCGACGACCCCGACCGCAACGAGGGCCAGGTACGTACGACGTTCCTCGACCAGGTCGGCGTCGACCCGGCGCGGGTCCATCCCATGCCGGCGTCGAACCAGGTGCCCGACATCGCCGCGGCTGCTGCGTCCTACGCCGAAGAGCTTGCCCGCCACACCGCCGACTCCGGCGACGATGCCGTCTTCGACATCGTCATGCTGGGCATCGGACCCGACGGCCACGTCGCCTCGCTGTTTCCCGGGCACGCCAATGTGCACGTCAAGGGGCGTGCGGTGGTCGCCGAGACGTCCTCTCCCAAGCCGCCGCCGGCACGGTTGTCCATGACCTACGACGTGCTCAACCGCGGCTCCGAGCTGTGGGTCCTCGCCGCGGGCGAGGGCAAGGCCGAAGCGGTCGCACGGGCGCTCGGTGACGGCCCGGTCGACCAGACGCCGGCGGCAGGGGTGCGGGGGCTGGACAGGACGATCTGGTTTCTCGACACCGCTGCGGCACGCCAGCTCTAGGCCACTGTCGGGCCAAGCCTCAGAAGACGATGTCGCCGCGCTTGCGGCGGTCCCGCAGCGACTTGAGCGCCTCGGTGAGGATCTCTGCCGCCTCGGTGTCGGAGCGACGCTCCTTGACGTAGGCGAGATGTGTCTTGTAGGGCTCGATCCGGGGCGCCGTGAGCAGGTTGTGCTGGTCCTTGCTGGCCGGGACTCCGCACCGGGGACAGTCCCACGACTCAGGTGCGTTGGCCTCGACGGCGAACTGGAGGACCGTCTCGTGCGCGTTGGCGCAGAAGTACGTCACCAGCTGCCGCGGCGCGGACTCGCCGCGCTCGGCCTCGCCCATCGGTCCCGAACCGACGCGACTACCGCGAATCGCACTGCCTCCCATCAGGACGTCACCTTCAGCAGCAGCCCGAGGGCGACGATGCACACCGCCCAGATGACCGCGATGCCCACCGTGATGCGGTCGAGGTTGCGCTCGGCAACCGACGAGCCACCGAGACCGCTGGAGACACCGCCGCCAAACATGTCGGACAGTCCGCCACCGCGGCCCTTGTGCATGAGCACCAGGACGGTGAGGAGCACGCTCGTCAGGACGAGCAGAGCCGAGAACGCGATAATGATCACGGAGACGAAGCCTTACTTGTGGATTGCACCGGACAGGTCCGGCAGGTCATAGAACCGGCAGATGCCGGCGAACTCGTCCGCTTGCAGACTTGCGCCACCGACCAAGGCGCCGTCGACGTCCGACTGCGCCATGATCGAGGCGATGTTCGCCGCCTTCACCGATCCGCCATACAGGATACGCACCGACTCGGCGGCGTGTGCGGACCAGGTCTCAGCCACCCGCCCGCGGATCGCTGCGCACACCTCTTGCGCGTCCTGCGGCGTCGCCACCTCCCCGGTGCCGATCGCCCAGACGGGCTCGTACGCAACCACCAGGCCGGCGACCTGGTCCGGCGTCGTCCCCACCAGCGAGCCGTCGACCTGGGCAAGAGTGTGGGACACGTGGTCACCGGACTGGCGAACTTCCAGACCCTCCCCGACGCAGACGATGGGTGTCATCCCCGCTTCGAGGACGCGGTGCGCCTTGGCGTTGACTGTCGCGTCGGACTCACCGTGGTGCTCACGCCGCTCGGAGTGGCCGACGATCACGTACGAGCACCCGAGCTTGGCCAGCATCGCGGCGGAGATCTCGCCGGTGTAGGCGCCACCGTCGTGCACCGAGACGTCCTGGCCGCCGTACCTGAGCTCGAGCCGGTCACCGTCGATGAGCGTCTGGACCGAGCGGATGTCGGTGAAGGGCGGGATGAGCGCCACCTCTGCCTTGGCGAACTCGTGGTTCTTGTCCTGCA
>Ga0136622_10001287_pt1 | contig 10367 bp, 8 predicted proteins | sample AntDrymUQ4482106_2_FD_104803 | JGI IMG/M metagenome (GOLD analysis project Ga0136622, IMG submission 104803) | Polar desert sand microbial communities from Dry Valleys, Antarctica - metaG UQ448 (21.06) | ecosystem: Environmental > Terrestrial > Soil > Desert | place: Antarctica: Dry Valley...
CACCGGGGCGCAGGCGCTCGAGTGGGGCCTCGCCACCGAGGCAGTGCCGGCCGCCGGCCTGGACGAGGTCTTCGAAGAGCTGCTCGGGCGGGTGGCGCGGCTGCCGGTCAACCAGCTGATCATGCACAAGCTGCTGGTCAACCAGGCGATCGAGTCGCAGGGTCTGGCCGCCACCCAGGCGCTCGGCACCTTCTTCGACGGGATCGCCCGCCACACCCCGGAGGGCCACGCCTTTCAGCGCCGCGCCGCCGAGGCCGGCTTCAAGCAGGCCGTGCGCGAGCGCGACGAGCCCTTCGGCGACTTCGGCCTCAGTCGCTAGGTCTCATGCGGGGCTGAGCGCGAAGCGCAGCTTCGCCCGCTCGAAGCGCTCGATCCCGGCGGTTCCGATCGCCGTCGCCGGGGTCAGGCAGCCGGCACGGTCAGGGGTGTTCTCTCGATCCGCGAGGGCCAGGCCCGCCTCACCGAGCATCCGGGCGGTGGCCAGGTAGCCCGGGTGGCCCTCGGCGTCGATCTCGACCCCGAGCTCGTGGCCGCCGTCGGTGCGCGCGGCGATCGAGATCCGCCAGCGCCAGTCCTCGAGCCGGTCGGCCGCGGGGCCGAAGCCGGAGCCGGGAAGCCTGCGGCGCATCACCCCGCTGAGCCGCTTGCGGACCGCCGGGTTCGAGCGCGCCGCGGCCGCCATCGACGCCTGCACGCCGGAGAGCGCACCCGCGGCGACCAGGCGCAGCGGCAGGGTCGGCGCCGGACCGCCGATCGCCATGCCCTCGCGGTAGCGAAACGGCTCGAACCGTGCCCCAGACTCGGCCGCGACCAGGGTCGCGGTGCGGTGGATCACGGCGGGATTGATGAACGCGGCCGGGCTCATCGGCGCGATCACCGAGCCGCCGGCGCCGCGGCGCGGCCGCACCTGGATCGGGCTGCGCTCGCGGATCGCGGCGGCTGCGGCGGGGTCGTCGATGAGCAGGGCCGGGTCGGTGATCCGGGCGGCGTCGGGATCGCCGGTGATCTCCGCCATGCTCTGGATCGTGCCGCCGGAGAAGAGGTCGGATGCCCGCGGCATCCCCGGGGGGGTCGCCATGACCACGAACTCGAGCTCGACCTCCGCCAGCCGCTCGCCCCAGCGCTGGGCTGCGGCCTCGGCGGCGAGCAGCACACCGAGGTCCGCCGGCAGGGCCTCGAAGCCGCACACCTGCACGAGCTTGACCTCGGCCTCGCGGGCGCGCCGGTCGAAGGCGTCGATCGTTCGGCGCACGAAGGGGAGCTCGCCGGTCAGGTCGACGTAGTCGGCGCCGGCGCCGACGCAGGCCTCGATCACCGGGGTGCCGAAGCGCGTGTAGGGGCCGACCAGATTGACGACGACCCGGGTGCGCGCGGCCATCGCCTCCAGCGACTGCCGGTCGTCGACGTCGGCGGCGATCACCTCCGGGGCTTCGATCCCGGACTCGCCCAGGGTCCGTTCGAGCTTGACCAGGTCGCGGGCCGCCGCCGCCCAGCGCAGCTCGGTGCCAGCGGTGCGCTCAGCCAGGTAGGCGGCGACGCGGCGCCCGGTGACGCTGGTCGCGCCGAAGACGACGAGGTCGAGGTCCGGCTCGCTCATCTCCGCGAACCTATCGCGCGGCGGGCGATCGCGAAGCGCCCGGCGAGCAGCGCCGTGGCGATCCCGAGCGAGTCGATGAGCACGTCGAAGGGGTCCGAGTCGCGCCCTGGGACGAAGCTCTGGTGGTATTCGTCGCTGAGCGCGTAGAGGAAGGAGATCGCGGCCGCGGCAGCGAAGGCGCGCCGCCCCAGCGCCGGCAGCAGCGCCCAGAGCCAAAGCGCGGCGAGCAGCGCGTACTCGCCGAAGTGGGCGATCACCCGGGTGAAGCTCGGCAGGTCGGGGCCGGGATCCGAGTCGGCCGAGAGCACGAAGATCAGCGCCATCAGCGCCAGCGGCGCGATCGCGCGCGGCAAGGCGCGGGTCACGGGACCCGGTGGACCTCGAACAGGTTGGTGCCGAGCTGCTGCTGCGGGAGCCCCGCGGTCACCCCGATCAGCTCGCCGGACTTGGCGACGCCGCTCTCCAGCGCGAGCCGCGCGCAGTCGTCGAGCAGCGCCGTGATCCCGCTCCACTCGTCGGCGATCGCGCACTGAACGCCGAACAGCAGGTTGAGCCGGCGCACCGTCTCCAGCCGCGGCGAGACCGCCAGCACCGGGACCCGCGGCCGGTGGGCAGAGACCAGCCGCGCGGTGCGGCCACTGCGGGTCGGGACGACCAGCGCCGCCAGGCCGAGCGTGTAGGTCGAGCCGACCGCGGCCCGGGCGACCGAGCTGGCGACGTCCGCCTGGTCGGTCCCTGCGCGGTTGAAGACCCAGTCGCCGTAGGGAAGGTCGGGCTCGATCTCGCGGGCGACCCGGTCCATCACCCGCACCGCCTCGACCGGGAACTGGCCGACCGCGGTCTCCTCGGAGAGCATCACCGCGTCGGTGCCCTGGTAGATGGCGCTGGCGACGTCGGAGACCTCGGCCCGTGTCGGGCGCGGCGAGGCGACCATCGAGGCCAGCATCTGGGTCGCCGTGATCGAGGGCACCGAGTAACGGCCGGCGAGCGCCAGCAGGCGCTTCTGCACCAGCGGCACCTTCTCGATCGGCAGCTCGATCCCGAGGTCACCGCGGGCCACCATCACCCCGGCGGTCACCGCCTTGACGATCTCCTCGGCGCGCTCCGCGGCCTGCGGCTTCTCGATCTTGGCGATCACGGGGATGTCGGAGCCGCCGGTGCGGACCCGGCGCTTGACCGGCTCGAGGTCCTCGGCGCGGCGCACGAAGGAGACCGCGAGCAGGTCGATCCCCTGCGCCACCGCGAAGTCGACCCACTCGAGGTCCTCGCGCCCGGCCGCGGGCAGCCCGACGTCGGCGCCGGGGAGGTTGAGGCCCTGGTGTGAGGAGACGCGCCCGCCGACCTCGACCGAGCAGCGGACCTCGTCGGCCTCGCTTTCCAGCACCCGCAGGCGGATGCGGCCGTCGGCGAGGTAGACCTCGCCGCCCGGTCGCACCGCCGCCGGGAGCCCGTCGAAGGAGACCGAGAGGCGCTCGGGGGAGCCGAGGCAGGGCGTCGTCGTCAGGGTGATCTCGCTGCCGGGGCGCAGGCCGACGATCCCGTCCTCGACGTCGCCGATCCGCAGCTTCGGCCCGGGCAGGTCGCCGAGGATCGCCACCTCCTTGCCGGTGCGGCTCGCCGCCTCGCGAGCCATCTCCACATTCTCGGTGTGGTCCTTGCGGGTCCCGTGGGAGAAGTTGAAGCGAAAGACGTCGGCGCCGGCCTCGATCAGCTCGGCCATGCCCTCGACCGTCCGCGTCGCCGGCCCGATCGTCGCCACGATCTTGGTTCGCCTGTGCTCGGTCACGACTTGCGCAGCCTCCTGGTCGGCGTCTCGGCGACCGCCTCGAACTCCCCGGTGCGCGGCGTATGGGTGGCCTGGGGGGCTGTGTCGGCGACCTCCTCGCCCTCGGCGAGCTCCAGCCGCTGCACGTAGGGAAGCTGCCAGGCGGCGCCGGCGAACCCGAGCCCGGCGGCGACGCAGGCGATCGCCAAGAACCACTGGCCGCCCGAGAGCTGCTCGAGCTCGAAGAACTCGCGCACCGGTGCCGCCGCCAGGATCAGCGCGAAGATCGCCCCGAGCCCGGCGACCAGCGCCAGCATGTAGCTCTGCACGGTGATGTGCTCGCGCCCCGGCCCGCGCTCGAGCAGGACGATGAAGCAGAGCCCGAGCAGGATCAGCGTCGTGGTCGCGGCGGTGCGGCCGTCGGCGAGGCTGCCGCCGAAGACGCCGTCGACCAGGAAGATCGAGAGCATCGAGGCGATCCCCATCGCGATCCCGGCCGGAAACGCGAACGCGGCCAGTGCCTTGAGCAGGCGCCCGCGGTAGAGCGGCCCCTCGCTGGGCGCCAGGGCGAGCACGAACGAGGGGATGCCGATCGTCAGGAAGGCGGCGACGGTGAGCTGTCGCGGCAGGAAGGGGAAGGTGAAGTCGAAGATCGCGGCGAGCAGGATCAGAAAGGCGGCGTAGACGGACTTGGTCAGGTAGAGGCGCCCGAGCCTATGGATGTTGCGGGCGATTCGCCGCCCCTCGCCGACCGCCCGGGGAAGCATCGAGAACTCGTCTCGCAGGAGCACGATGTCGGCGATCCCCTTGGTGATCTGGCTACCCGAGCCCATCGCCACCGCCAGCCGCGCCTGCTTCAGCGCCGGCACGTCGTTGACGCCGTCGCCGATCATCGCGGTGAAGCGACCGCGGTCGGCGAGCGCTCGCACCAGCGCCTTCTTCTGGTCGGGGGTGATCCGGCAGAAGACCGTGTTGCGGATCGCCGCATCGGCGATCCCGCCCTTGTCGGAGGGCAGCTGGGGCCCCTCGATCACATGGGCGTCGCGCGAGACCCCGACGGCGTGGGCGACCGCGGTCACCGTCTCACGGGCGTCGCCGGAGATCAGCTTCAGGTCGACCTGCTGGTCGCGCATGTAGGCGACGGTCTCGGCGGCGTCCGGCCGCAGCGTCTCCTCGAGCACCACCAGCGCGCGCGGCTCGAGCTGCGGCGGCGGCTCCGCGGCCGGGTCGGCCGGGAGGCCGCCGCGGGCCTCACCGAAGGCGATCACCCGGCGGCCGGCGGTGGTGTGCTCGTCGAGCGCCCGCTTCAAGCTCACGGGCAGATCCAACGCCCCGGCCTCGATCAGCACGTCGGGAGCGCCGATCACGAAGCTCGAGCCGTTCAGGGTCAGCCCGCTCCACTTCCACTGCGAGGAGAAGGGAACCTCGGCGGTCGGCTGCTGTGGTGTCGCCGGGTAGTTCTCTGCGATCGTCTCGAGGGTGCGGTTGCGCTCGCCGGCCGACGCCGCAAAGTCGCCGAGCTGGCGCTCGGCGGCCGCCGGGTCGACGGCCTCGACCTTGATCAGCTTCAGCGATCCGTCGGTGAGCGTCCCGGTCTTGTCGACGCAGATCGTGTCGACCGCGGCCAGCGCCTCGGTCGCGGCGATCTGCTGGACCAGGGTGTTCTGGCGAGCCAGGCGCACGGCGGCAACCGCGAGGGTGACGCTCATCAGCAGCACCAGGCCCTCGGGGATCAGCGTTACCAGCCCAGCGGTCGCCTCCTGGGCCGCCTCGCGGAACTCGGTGTCGCGCAGGGTGAAGCCGACGACGACGATCAGCGCGATCGGCACCAGCGCGATCGTCGTCGCCTTCAGCACCTGGTTGACCTCGACCTGCAGCGGCGAGGGCGGGTGGCGGAACTCGCGCGCCTCGCCGGCGAGCTTCTCCGCGTAGCTGTCCTCGCGAACGGCGTCGACCTCGTAGTGGCCGGAGCCCGAGAGTCCGAAAGATCCCGACAGCAGCCGGTCTCCCGGCTGCTTGCGGATCCCGTCCGACTCGCCGGTCAGCAACGACTCGTCGACCGTGAGCCCGCGCGAATCGACCACCGGGCCGTCGGCCACCAGCTGGTCGCCGGGCTCGACCTTGACGACGTCGCCGGGGACGATCTCGGCGCCGAGCAGCTCGACCAGGTTGCCGTCGCGGATCGCCTTGGCCCGCGGGGCGACCAGCAGCGCCAGCTGGTCGAGCGTCTCCTTGGCCTTGAGCTCCTGGCGGATCCCGATCCCCGAGTTGATGATCGCGACCAGGCCGAAGAGCGCGTCCGCCCAGAGCCCGAGGGAGAGGATCAGGATGAAGAAGCCGCCGATGATCGCGTTGAACAGCGTCAGCACGTTGGCGGCGACGATCGTCGAGACCGAGCGGCTGTTGGGAGGCTCGGCCTCGCCCAATTGAGCAAGCCGGTGGGCCGCCTCTGCGCTCGAGAGCCCTTGCGTGACCGAGGCCGCCTCCACGCGCGCATCTTCGCAGCCGCGGGAGAGCTACTCGTAGATGATCAGGCCGGGGCTCGGCTTGAGCCCGAGCACCTCCTGCGGTTCCATCAGCCCGACGTCCTCGGAGTAGAAGAGCTTGAAGCCCGAGTGAAAGGCGCCGGAGCGCTGGGGGCGCAGCAGCCGGTACTTCGACACCTTGTTCGCCTGGTCGCCGAAGCCGTCGACGTTGAGCACCGTCGCCACGCCGGGGCGGGGCTCGAGCGCTCCCCGGTTGGCGATCATGTCGGCGGTGAACTGATGGACGACGAAGAGCTTCTCCGGGAGGTCGTATTGCTCGACCAGGCGCGCCAGGTCGGCGGAGATCTCGTTGACGGTTTCCGCGTCGACCGATCCGATCACCGCGCCGGGCACCTCGTCGGGGCCGACGTGCCACTCGGGGTCGAGCGCGAGTCCGACGTCGGGCTCGCGCAGGTAGCGGCGCAGCCGCGCGATCTCGTCGGCGAAGTCGGCGCGGCCGGGCTGGATGTCGAGGAGCAGCAGCCCGCGGCGTCGCCGCGCCTCTTCGAGGTAGCGGCGGATCGTCGAGTGGGGCTGGCGCAGGCGGTGAAGCCCGTCCTCGCCCGGATCGGCGGCGGCGATCGTCGCCAGCAACTCGAACACCGGCAGCACCGGGCGGTCGCCGCGGTAGGCGCGAGCCTGCTCGACCAGGCGCTGGCCGGCCTCGCTCGGCTCGCCGATCCCGAGCGCGCCAAGCTCCTCGTCCTGTGGGGCCCCGTAGAAGCCGACCAGGCGGTGCTCGGGCAGCAGCTCACGACCGCCGCGGGGCAGCTGCGGCAACTGCGCCTTGGCCTCGGGCTGATCGCCCGAGGGCCCCTCGCCGCCGCCCGCCGCCACCAGGACACCGGCCACGAACGCGACGAGGCCGCTGCCGCCGAGGGCGACCAAGCGTCGTCGCGCGGCGGTGCGCCGGGACGGAGGGCGCTGCGCTGGCACGGGGGTAACTACTACCCGGTTGGCGGTCGGCTCACCGGCGGCGCCTGCAAGGCCGTCCGCGGATAGAGTTGTTATCACCTCGTTGCCAGACACAGGCCGCGCCGCGAACGCCAATCCACATTACATCAGTGAATTCCGCTCTCGACCACGGCCAGGCCCGCAACCAGGCGGCTGCAGACCTCGAGTTCCGCGAGGTCACCAAGCGCTATCCCGGTCAGCAGGATGCTGCGATCGAGAGGCTCTCTCTGACGGTCAACGCGGGTGAGATCTGCGTGCTCGTCGGTCCCTCGGGTTGCGGCAAGACCACCGCGATGCGGCTCGTCAACCGGATGATCGAACCGACCGACGGCGACATCCTGATCGACGGCGCCAGCGTCAAGGGCCGCACACGAGCGGATCTGCGCCGCCACATTGGCTACGCGATCCAGCAGATCGGCCTCTTTCCGCACCTCACCGTTGGCGACAACATCGCCACCGTCCCCAGCCTCCTGGGGTGGGACAAGCAGCGGATCGCCAGCCGCGTCGAGGAACTGTTGGAGCTCGTCTCACTCGATCCCCAAGACACCCGCGACCGCTATCCGGCGCAGCTCTCGGGCGGCCAGCGCCAACGGGTCGGAGTTGCGCGCGCGCTCGCCGCCGACCCGCCGCTGTTGCTGATGGACGAGCCCTTCGGCGCGATCGACCCGATCAACCGCGAGCGCCTCCAAAACGAGTTCCTGCGCCTCCAGGGCCAGATTCGAAAGACGATCGTCTTCGTCACCCACGACATCGACGAGGCGATCAAGGTCGGCGATCGGATCGCGGTGCTGAAGAAGGGGGGCAAGCTGGCGCAGTACGCCACCCCGGCGGAGCTGCTGACCTTCCCCGCCGACAAGTTCGTCGAGGACTTCGTCGGCGCCGATCGGGCGCTCAAGCGGCTGGCCCTGCAGCGGGTTCGCGACATCGACCTCTGGAAGGCGCCCGAGGTGCGGGTGGGGGAGGCGAGCAGCGACGTGCGCCGCAAACTCGCCGATGCAGACCTGCAGATTCCGCTGCTCGTCGACGACCGGCGCCGTCCTCTCGGCTGGCTCAGCGAGCGCGCGCTCGCCGGCGAGCGGGTCGAGCGCGACCTGCGCTCGACCGCGGAGCCGGTGGTCGAGCTCGACGACATCCTCCGAGACGCCCTCGCCGACCTGCTCTCTCACGCGACGCAGTACGCGCCGGTCACGGACGAGAAGGGCGCGGTCGCGGGGATCCTCTCGCTCGAGGTGATCGGCCGCTTCCTGCATGAGCCCCCCACGGACTCGCCGACGGGTGCGGACCTGCTCGACGACGACCCGCGATCGCGTGCGGACTTGGGCGAATGAGCGAAGCGCTTTTCTCAGCTCCCCCGCTCGCGCAGGTGGAGATCCAGGAGCGCACCGGCGAAAGCTGCATCGCCAACAATGGCTTCTGCCCCGATTGGATCGTGGATAACTTCGATCGCTACGTGGGTCCCTTCTTCGAGCACATCTACCTGACCGTGGTCTCGGTCGGGATCGGCTTCGCGATCGCCTTCGCGCTGGCCCTCGCGGCGCATCGGGTGCGCTGGACGTTCGGGCCGATCAGCGGTGTCACCCAGGTCCTCTACACCGTCCCCTCGCTGGCGGCGTTCTTCCTGCTGCAGCCGATCACGGGCCGGGGGAACCTGACCGCGATCGTCGCCCTCGTCGCCTACACGCTGTTCATTTTCTTCGCCAACATCAGCGCGGGCCTGCAGAACGTGCCGGGTGACGTCAAGGACGCGGGCCAGGGGATGGGACTCACCGACCGCCAGCTGCTGTGGAAGGTCGAGCTCCCGCTCGCCCTGCCGGAGATCCTCGCCGGGCTGCGGATCGCGACGACGACCACGATCGGGCTCGCGACGCTCGCCTTCTTCGCTGGAGGCGACGGGTTGGGCAGGGTGCTCGCAGAGCAGCCGTTCTTCAAGTCGAACGTCGTCATCGCCGGTGGCCTCACGGTGCTGCTCGCCGCCGCCTTCGACCTGCTGATCCTCGGAGTTCAGCGCCTCGCGATGCCGTGGCGACGCGCCGCGATCGCATGATCGTCCTCGCCAGCCTCCCCGGTCAGTTCGTCGACGCAATCGACTTCATCTTGCACGAGCGCGAGTCCGTCTCTGGCGGAGTCCAGGTCGGCGGTCTCGGGGAGATGGCCGATCTAACCGCGAACCACATCGCCGTCAGCGGGGTTGCGATCGTTGCTGCGGTGGCACTATCCCTCCCACTCGGCCTGCTCCTCGGCCACACGGGACGCGGCGAGTTCCTCGCGATCAGCGTCTCCAACGTCGGTCGCGCGGTCCCCTCGCTCGTCCTGCTCTTCTTCTTCTTGGCCTATCTCGGGATCGGCTTCGTCAACGTCGCTACCGTGCTCTTCCTGCTCGCGATCCCGCCGATCCTCACCAACACCTTCGTCGGGGTCCGCCAGGTCGACCGCGACACCGTCGACGCGGCCCGGGGGATGGGGATGAGCGAAACGCAAATCGTCCGCAGGGTCGAGCTGCCGCTGGCGCTGCCGACGATCTTCACCGGCATCCGCCTCTCAGCGGTGGCGGTGCTGGCGACGGCGACGATCGCGCCGCTCGCCAACGTCCTCACTCTGGGAACCCCGATCACCGAGGATCAGACTTACGGCGCCGCGGGACAGCTCGGCGCCGCGATCCTCGTCGCGACTGTTACCCTCGGCGCCGATGGCTTGCTGCGCCTGCTTCAGCGGGCGATGACGCCTAGGGGCTTGAAGCTGGGCGCGGACGAGGGTCCGCCAGAGAAGAGAAAGTTGACATTACCTGCCATGAGGAGGGAAAGCACCACATGAATCCGACCATGCGACTGATCCTCGCCGCGCTCACCGTGGCGATGCTCGCACTCGGCGCAGCCGCGTGCGGGGGCGACGACGAGGGCGAAGAGTCCGCCGCAACGCCGACCGGCGGAGGAGGAGAGCTGATCGAAAGCGACCCTGCCAACGAAGGCAAGACAGTTACGATCGGCTCGAAGAACTTCACCGAGCAGTACATCCTTGGCAACGTCTACTCCCAGGCGCTCGAGGCCGCGGGCTTCGACGTCAAGACCGCGCTCGACCTGGGGTCCGAGCAGATCGCCTTCAAGGCGGTGCAGTCCGGGCAGATCGACGGCTATCCCGAGTACACCGGCACGGCGCTGACCAGCTTCTTCGGCATCAAGACGACCGACGTGCCGACCGACGCCGATGAGGCCTTCGAGTTGGCCAAGCAGGAGTATGCGAAGGAGGGGATCACCGCACTTGCGCGGACGCCGTTCAACAACACCTTCGTCCTCACCTCGACGCCCGAGACGGCCGAGAAGCTCGGTAACCCGACGACGATCTCCGAGCTCGCCGACGCCGAGGGGTCCGACGACCTTTCGCTCGCCGCGTTCCCGGAGTGCCGTCAGCGCACCGACTGCCTGCTCGGCCTCAACGAGCTCTACGGCTGGATGCCGGAGTTCATCTCGACCGAAGGCAAGTACGAGCCGCTCGACAACGACCAGGCCGACTTCGTCTTCGGCTTCGGCAC
>Ga0136622_10001289_pt1 | contig 10366 bp, 8 predicted proteins | sample AntDrymUQ4482106_2_FD_104803 | JGI IMG/M metagenome (GOLD analysis project Ga0136622, IMG submission 104803) | Polar desert sand microbial communities from Dry Valleys, Antarctica - metaG UQ448 (21.06) | ecosystem: Environmental > Terrestrial > Soil > Desert | place: Antarctica: Dry Valley...
CACGATCGACGAGGTGCTCGAGGGCGAGAAGAAGTCGGGGCACAAGGACAAGAAGAAGTCCGACGCCGGCGAATCCGAGGAGACCGAGGCGGAGGAGACCGACGAGACCAAAGCCCAGGGCGACGAGGATTCGGAGGACTCCGAGGGCGGTGACGAAGGGTCCGCCGCGGAGGACTCGACGGACGATTCCGCCGACGAGACCGACAGCGACGACAGCGATGACGACGACAGTGGCGACAGCGACGACGACGACGAGAGCGACGACGAGAACGACGAGTCCTCGAAGAAGAGCAAGAAGGGCTGATGGCTCGCTCGAACTTCCCGGTCGAGGTACTGACCCCTGAGGGGCAGGTGTGGGAGGGCGAGGTGGAGATGGTTTCCACGCGCACACTCACCGGCTCGATCGGCGTGCTGGCCAACCACGCGCCGCTGATGGCGATGCTCGAACCGACCGAGCTGCGGCTGTACAAGTCGGGCTCCGATAACCCGGGCGCCGGCGGTGACGTGGAGCGCTTCGCCCAGGGGGAGGGCTACCTTCAGGTGGTCGACAACTCGGCGCTGCTGATCGTGGAGGACGCGATCCGGCCAGAGGACATCGATCGTTCGGAACTGGAGTCGCGCCTCAAGGAGGCCGAGCAGGCGCGCGACGCCGCCGACGAGGACTCAGAGGAGCGCAAGCGCGCGGAGCGCGATATCACCCGGGCCGAGGCGTTCCTGGAGATCGACTCGGGCTCGTAGAAGGATGAGCGTCACGAGCGTGCGCTCATCGCGCGGGACGTAGATCCTCCACGGTGCAGGGGAGCCCCTCGCGCTCTGTGATCTCGGGATCCCCGGTCAGCAGCGTCACCGCGTGGGCCGCCGCCGTCGCGATCGCGAAGCAGTCGGCGAGCGCGATGGGGTGGGCCGCCTTGAGCCGTGCTGTCTCGGCCATCCGGCCGGTACCCGGCAGCTCGATCTCCATCACGACACGCAGGTCTGCAAGCACTTCGTCAGCCGCCTGCCTACCGTGGTCACGCTCCGTCCGGTAGTAGACTTCGACGGCGTTGACCCAGCTGAGCAGAGGCCGTTGGGCCAGCAGCTCCTCCACTCGGCCAAAGGAGGGTTCCTCACCGTCGAGCCAGGCGAGGACCGTCCACGAGTCGAGGCAAGCTTTCAACGCGGCTCATCCGCCCGGTCCTCGAGCAGCCGGGCCGCCATTCCGCTTCCGTCGAAGCGCCCGCCGAGCTGGGGCCGGTCCTGCCGCGCTGAGAGCACTACCCGGTCGCCCTGAAGCTCGAAGTCGACCGCTGCGCCCGGCAGAAGGCCGGTCTGCTCGCGTACGGCTTTGGGGATCACGATCTGGCCCTTGGTACCTACGCGGTGAGTCATACCTATACGGTATTACCACCCGTCGGACGGGTCAAGCCGTGACCTCTTGAATGCCGCCGGCTCACGCCGCCAGCGTCCGGTCCAGGATCGCGGCCGAGTCGATTCCGGCAGGGAGGGTGCCGAGTGCCAGGCCGCCCCGGCCGTCCAGCCGGGCAGCGCAGAAGGCATCCGACACCGCCGCGGGGGCGTGACGCACCAGCAGTGAGCCCTGGAGCGCCAGGCCGAGATCCTCGACGGTGTGCCGGGCCTGCCACTGCGTGTCGCCGGGGGAGCTAGCGAAGCGCGCGACCGTGTCCTTGACCGCGGCCACCTGCGCGTCCAGGTGCTTGTTGGCGCCCCTGGCCTGCTCGACCTCGGCGAGGAAGGCCGGGAGGCCTTCGGGCTCTGAGACCATCGCGCGCAGCACGTCGAGGGCGGCGACGTTGCCTGAGCCCTCCCAGATCGAGTTGAGCGGGGAGTCGCGAAACAGCCGCGGCAGCCCCGACTCCTCCACGTAACCGTTGCCCCCAAGGCACTCGAGGGCCTCCGCGGCGTGCGCGGGGGCACGCTTGCAGACCCAGTACTTCAACACGGCGGTGGCGAAGCGCCGGAAGGGCCCCTCGTCTGAGTCATAGGCCCGAGCCACCCGCATGGCGGCGGCGGTGGCGGCCTCGGACTCGATCGCCAGATCGGCCAGCAAATTGCGCATCGCCGGCTGCTCGGCCAGGGGCGCGCCGAACGCGGAGCGGTGGCGGGCGTGGTGCACCGCCTGCGCCGTGCCCCAGCGCATCCCGGCCGCCGATCCGATCAGGCAGTCGAGGCGGGTGTGGTTGACCATCCGCAAGATGGCGGGCACCCCGCGTCCCGCCTCGCCCACCAGGCGTCCGCGCACGCCGTGAAGCTCGATCTCCGCCGAAGGCAGCGAGCGGGTGCCCAGCTTGTCCTTCAGCCGCTGGATCTGAAATCCCGGATCGCGGCCCTCGATCAAGAAGCAGGACAGCCCTTCTCTGGTCTGGGCCAGCGTGAGAAACACGTCGCACGGGGGGTAGGAGCAGAACCACTTGTGGCCGCTGATCTCATACGTGCCGTCGGACTGCGGCTCCGCGCGGGTGGTGTTGGCGCGCACGTCGGAGCCGCCCTGCTTCTCGGTCATGGCCATGCCAGCCAGGGCGCCTGACTCGTAGTCGGGCTTGACCAAACGCGGCTCCCACTCGGCCGCCGCGTGCTCGTTCTGGCGCAGCGCCGGGATCACCGAGTAAGTCATCGACACTGGGCACATCACTCCGGAGTTGACCTGGCTCCAGACGTACATCAGGCCCGCTCGCACCGTGTGGGCTCCGGGTTGGGGGTCGCGCCAGGGAAGTGAGTGCACCGCCCGCTCGACGGCCTGGCGCAGCAGCCAGTGCCACGAGGGGTCGAGCTCGACCTCATCCACCCGGTGCCCGTAGCGATCGTGGGTGCGCAGCACCGGCCCGTTGCGCTCGCAGCGCTCGGAGTGCTCGAGCGCCTCCGGGCTGCCGGCTAGTGCGCCGATGTCGCGCAGGCGGTCCACGCCCCAGCCGGCTCCCTCGCGGCCGATCGCCTCCTGCAGCGCCACGTCGGCCTCGAACATGTTGTAAGGCACGATCGGCGGCGCCTGGTTGGTCACCTCATGCGTGCGCTCGCGCGGGGGCCCGACCATGCCAAGAGTGAACCACGGCTGCCCTCGCTGATCGCGGCCGGCTTTTCGCTCCCGGTCGCTCACGCCGGCGTCTGCAGGCCCTCGCGCGCCACGGCGCTACGCAGCGAGACGGCGAGCACCGCCGCCGCACAGGCGAGCTGCAGCCCCGACAGCGCGATCGCCACCTGCGTCAGGTCGACGCCGATCGCCAGGAGCAGCAGCACCTCGGCCCCGGCCCCGGCGCCCAGCACCCAGATGAAGCTCGACCGCCCGAGGGCGAGCAGGTACTGCACCGACAGGTACGCGCAGGCCAGGAGAACCATCGCCAGCCCGAGCCAGGGCAGGGCGCCGGCGGCCTGGGTCTTGTCCTCACCGAACACCGCGCCCAGCAGCGGCTCGGCGGCCACCGCGTAGACCAGCACCATCGGTACGCCGGCGGCCAGGATCAGGGCAAGCGTGCGCGTGAGGATCGGCCGGGCATCGACTCCAGTGCGCGCGCGCCGGGCGGCCTCGGGGACCAGGTAGAGGCCGAGCCCCACAGCCACCCAGATGATCGCCTTGGCGGCCACCGCGGCCACGCCCCAGGATGCGGCCGCGGTCTCGGACGCCTCGTGCTTGACCACGATCACGTGCACCTCCTGCAGGGCGAAGAGCATGGTCAGGCCCAGCACCGGCGCCCAGGACCCGGCGAGGAGGTCGCGCAGGCGGGAGTCGTGGCCTGGCGTGCCGGCTCCCGGCAACCTGCGCATCAGCGGGACGAGCAGCACCAGGGCCATCGCCACGATGGAGAGGGCGGTGCCCAGGAACGCACCCGTCACGTCGAGTCCGGCCACGACCAGGATGGCGGCGAACAGCAGGCGCGTCGTGCCTTCGCCGATCAGGCTGAAGCCCACGGAGCGGTACTGCTCGAAGGCCTGCAGAGCTCCCCGCTCCACCGACAGCAGCATCCACAGCATGCTGGTCACCGGCACCGCCGCCGCCGCCCATTCCTGGTCGACCGCGACAGCCGCGGCGAGCGGCTCGCGCAGCGTGATCGCCGCAGCTGCGACGAGCAGGGTGGCGAAGATCAGCCGGCCCAGCCATCGGCGCACTCCGGCCGCGGCGGTCTCATCCCCGGACGCCACGGCGCGGCTCACTTCGCGCGCCACGGCGATCTGCAGCGCCGAGCCGGGGACCATCAGGATGATGAAGGCCGACATCAGCGCGGCGAACGAGCCGTAGCCGGTGCCCAGTGCGCGTGCGAAGACGATCGTGAAGATCAGCGAGATCACGTTGGTCGCGATCACCGCGGAGGCCAGGCCCGCGGCCCGGCCGGTGTCCGAGGCGGCGATGGCGCGTAGTGGGGGCAGGCGGCGAGCTTGCGCCTCGCGCGCTCGATCGAGCATGGGCACCTCCGGGAGGCTATCCGTGCGACCTTCGGCCTGGCTGCGGCGGCGCGATTGGCCGATCCACCCTGACCCGGCGCCTGACGCCGAGACTCCGCCCGAGTCTCGGGGGACTCCAGGCTAAGCTCTGCGACGTGGATGAGCGCGCTCTGACCGAGCGCCTGATCACCTACGACACGTCTTCGCCGGAGGGAATGCAGGCCGCCGCTGCCTTCGTCTATGGCTGGCTGGAGGCCCGTGACGTTGAGGTGAAGGGCGACGAGCACAACGGCCTACCGGTTCTGGCCGCCACTGTGGGCGCCCGGACGGGGCCAACGGTGGTGCTCCACGGTCACCTCGACGTGGTGCCCGGCCTGCCGGAGCAGTTCGAGCCCCGGGTGGAGGGCGACCGCCTCTACGGTCGCGGGGCCTATGACATGAAGGGTGGTTTCGCGGCGATGATGTGCGCGGTGCGCGACCTGGCCGCCCAGCGCGAGGTCAAGGTGCACCTGGTGTGCGTCTTCGACGAGGAGTCCGACGAGCAGGGCAAGCGCGGCACGGACTACGTGGTGGAGAAGGGCTATCTGGGCGACTTCGCCATCACCGGCGAGCCCACCAACCTCCACATCGGTGTGCAGGCCAAGGGCGTACTGGCGCTCGGCGTGCAGGTGAGGGGGCGCTCGGCGCACGGCGCCACGCCGTGGCTGGGCGACAACGCCGTCGTCAAGGCCGTCGACGTGTTCCGCGCCATCGAGTCCCTGCCCTTCACGCGCGAGTCCTCGGACCTGTTCGACCGCCCCTCGATCAGCCTCGGGCGGATCGCGGGTGGCGACGCCGTGAACCGGGTCCCCGACCACTGCCGCATCGACCTCGACATTCGCTATCTGCCCGGTCAGGACCCCGGCCAGATCATCGAAGCTGTGGGCTCGCAGGCCGATGTCGACATCGTCAAGGTCTTCCACCGCGAGCCGATCGTCGTGGCTCGCGACAACCACTTTGTGCAGGTGCTCCAGGAGGCCGTGTCGAAGGTGACCCCGTTGCGTGACAGCATCGCCGTGGGTCGCGATGGCACCTCAGACGTCATCTCCTTTCTCAACGCCGGGGTTCCCGGGGTCGAGTTCGGGCCCTCGGGGGACGGCCACCACGGTCCGGAGGAGTGGGTGTCGATCGAATCGCTGGACAGCTACCGTGAAGCCCTCGTCGAGTTCGTGACCCTGATTCCCCAGCGGGCCCAAGAGCCCCCCGGGCGGCTGCCAGAGGGGGCGGTGCCCCCCCTTGATGGCAGTCGGGGGGTGCAAGGGGGGGCGGTGCCCCCGCTTGATGCTGGGGGGATGCAAAGGGGGGCGGTGCCCCCCTTTGGTGTCAACCTGAAGATCGCATGACCCCCGCCTTCGAGGACATCCCCAAGACCGGCCTCTGGAAGCGCCTGCTCCTGGGCTGCGCGCTCGTGGTCTTCGCCACCGCGTCGGCCACCGCCGTCGCCGCTTTCCGGGAAGTCGACAAGGTGGTCGACGCTCTCGAGGACAGCCCCAGCCTCGAGCTCCAGAACTTGGCGGAGACCGACCCGGGCAAGCCCCAGACGATCATGCTGCTGGGCTCCGACCGCCGGCCCGACGACGCCACCGATGGAGGCGCGGGCACTGGTGCACGCTCGGACACGATCATTCTGGTACGCCTCGATCCCGACAGGGGCACCGCGCTGATGTCCCTGCCGCGCGATCTGAAGGTGCAGATCCCGGGCTTCGGCACCGCCAAGCTCAACGAGGCCTACGATCTGGGAGGCCCCAACCTCACGCTGAAGACGGTGCGCAGGCTCACCGGCCTGTCGGTCAACCACGTGATCAACGTCGACTTCCAGGGCTTTCGCAAGGCGGTCGACGCGATCGGCTGCATCTACCTCGACATCGACCGCCGCTACTTCAACGACAGCGCCGCGTTCGCCTACATCAACGTCTACCCCGGCTACCAGAAGCTGTGCGGTGAGGAGGCGCTGGAGTATGCCCGCTTCCGCTACGAGGACACCGATCTCGTGCGCTCAGCGCGCCAGCAGGAGGTGCTGCGCGAAGCCAAGCAGCAGATCGGCACGCGGCGGCTGTTCAATGATCGCAACAAGCTGATTAAGATCTTCGGCAAGTACACGACCTCCGACGAGGCGCTCAAGTCACGCAAGGGAATCCTGCGGCTGCTGCAGCTGGCCGTGTTCTCGGTGAAGCAGCCGCTGCGCGAGGTCCACTTCCAGGGTGAGATCACGGAGGGCAGCGTGGAGGCCGGCCTGCCCAGCTACGTGACCGCCAGCAACGCCACCGTGAAGAAGCTGACCCAGCAGTTCCTCGGTGTCGAGGAGACCGAGGGCCCGCGGGGCGACGGTGGCGCCCGGCGCCCCAGGAACGCGCCGGCCGACGACGGCCTGTTCAGGGATCCCGGGTCTGGCAAGGACCTGGCGGTACGCACGATCCAGAAGGCCAGGCGCAAGGACGCCGCGCGGCTGCCGATCTACTATCCCACGGTCTTCCGCGATGGCGCCTCGGCCGACCAGGCGACGCGCAACTACCGGCTCACGACACCGCGGGGGAAGGTGGAGCGCGCCTACCGGATGCCGATCCGCCTCGACGTTGCCGGCGACTACTACGGCATCCAGGGCACCACCTGGAAGGACCCACCGATCCTCGCCGGCGAGCCCGAGGAGCGCACGCAGGGCGGCCGCACCTTCGAGCTGCACTACGACGGCGACCGCGTGCGGCTGGTGGCTTGGCGCACCTCCAAGGCGGTCTACTGGGTGTCCAACACCCTTCGTCAGACGCTCACCGAGCAGCAGATGCTGGCCGTCGCCCGGTCCACGCGGCTGCCGTGAGGGCCCACTCGGGGAGGAGCGCAGCCGGAACGTCTCGGGAGGAGCGCAGCCGGAACGTCGTTCCGGCGAGCACCGCACCGCAGAATCTCCGGCGAGCGGCGCACCTCTCCCTTTCCGGGGTACCCTCCGCCGCTTGACCGAGCACGAACCCATCGGAGTGATCGGCGTCGGCTGGGTCGGCCTCTGCACTGCGGCGTGCTTCGCCGAGCTCGGCCATCAGATCGTGGCGCGCGACATCCTGCCCGAGAAGGTGGAGTCGCTCTCACGCGGCGAGGTGCCGATGCACGAGCCCGGCCTCGCTGAGCTGCTGGAGCGAAACGCCGACCGGCTCACCTTCACGACCTCCATGCAGGAGGTGCTCGAGCGCACCCGCCTGCTCTTCTGCTGCGTGGACACGCCTCCCACCTACTCGGGCGACGCAGACCTCTCCCGCGTGCAGTCGGTGATCGATGACCTCGGGGACTCCAGCGACCACGCGATCGTGATGAAGAGCACCGTGCCGGTCGGCACCGGGCGCTCCATCCAGCGCCGCCGCGAGGGACTGGGCTACGTGTCCAATCCGGAGTTCCTCAAGGAGGGCACGGCGGTCGCGGACTTCATGCGCCCAGATCGTGTCGTGGTGGGAGCTGGGGAGGGCTCGGAGGCGTTCGCGGATCGCGTTACCGCCCTCTATGAGCCGCTGAAGGCGCCGATCGTACGCACCGACGTGGCCAGCGCCGAGATGATCAAGCTGGCGTCCAACGCCTTCCTCGCCACCAAGATCTCCTTCATCAACGAGATCGCCAACGTGTCCGAGGAGCTGGGCGCGGACGTCTTGGAGGTGGCCCGGGGCATGGGCCTCGACGAGCGGATCGGCGACAAGTTCCTGCGGCCGGGTATTGGCTACGGGGGGAGTTGTCTCGTGGGCGAGGAGACTGTCCTAGTCCGCCATCACGGGCAAGCGCGTCTACTCGAGTTCGAGCGGCTCTGGCGCCACCTCGAAGCCGAAAGCGTGACCCTCGACGGCGGCCTGATCGAGCCATCGCGGCTCGAAGTCCTCTCGTGGCTTCCCGGTTTCGACGAGCCGCGCTTCCTGCCAGTGTCGGTTGTCACCCGGCGCGAGTACGCCGGGGATGTGGTGGCGCTCGAAACGAAGATGGGACGGCGCGTGACAGCGACGGCCGACCATCCTTTCATCGTCTCCGACGGAAAGGGCGGCGATCCGACCATCAAGCCAGCCGCCGAGTTGGGTCCGGAGGATTGGCTACCGCTCGCCCAGGGCCACGCCGAGCCCGATGACGTGTCGTGTCTCGCCTCCCTCGTCGGGGCAGCGGATGCGGCCGAGGTCTCCGCAACCCAGGTCATCGTGCGTCCACCCGCGCCGCAGCTGTCCGCCCTGCTCGGGCGATCGATCGAATCGCGGCGGGAGGCCTTCGCGACCCACCCCTCAGCCGCCGCCCGCGCAGGCGACGTCAAGCGCACCGGGACCCTGCGCCTCGATGAGCTGGTCAGGGCCGAGCTTCCCATCCGCGGCTCGACGCTGGGCACCGCGAGGAACGGCCAGTTCGTGAAGAGCGAGATCGACCTCGACGCCAGTTTCTGGCGCGTCGTGGGTCTCTACCTCGCGGAGGGGCACTGTTCGATCGACGAGTCAGGGTCGGGTGTGCGCTATCGCCTCGCTTGGTCCTTTCACCCGAGCCGCGAAGAGCACTTGGTCGACGAGGTCGCGTCGTACTGGCTTCGCCAGGGTGTAGAGACCCGTGCATGGCGGACGCCGACCAGCCACCAGGTTTCCCTTTCTTCCAGGATCTTGGGAGCTTGGTGGGTAGGTGTGCTCCGGCTGGGACGCAACGCGTACCAGCAGCGGCTCCCTGACCTCATCTGGGACCGTCCCGACGATGACAAGTGGGCGCTCCTGTCGGGTCTGTGGGAGGGCGACGGCTCTTGGTCGTTGGTACAGGGGGGGCCCAGCGCGATTCTCGAGTACGGCACGGTGAGCGCGGAACTAGCTGACGGGGTGCTTCGTCTGCTCGGCGACTTGGACATCGTGGCATCCCAGCGGATCGGCAGGACCGCGAGATCCACGAAGGACACCCACTGGCTTCGGATCAGCGGAGCCGACCAGATCGAGCGCGCCATTCGACTGGTCCCAGACCGTGACCGCGCTGGCGTACTCGCGACCATCTCACTCCAGGCCAGGCGGATCGCCCCGACTGGCTATCGCCGCTCTGACGGCGGGCCCGTGTGGACCCGGGTAAAGCGGGTCGACCGGCACCGCTTCTCGGGGTCTGTTTACTCGCTTGAGGTGCCTGGATCTCACACGTTCGTGACCACGGGCGGGCTGATCTCTCACAACTGTTTTCCCAAAGACGTTTCCGCCCTCAAGCAGCTCGCGGGCAACTCGGGCTATCACTTCCAGCTGCTGACGGCGGTGATCGAGGTCAACGAGCTGCAGAAGCGGCGCACGATCGGCAAGCTGGCCAAGCATCTGGGCTCGCTGGTCAACCGCGAGATCGCGCTGCTGGGCCTGGCCTTCAAGCCCGACACCGACGACGTGCGCGAGGCCACGAGCCTGGTGCTGGCCGCGCGGCTCCAAGGTGAGGTCGCCAATGTGCGCGTGTATGACCCGGTCGCCGCCGCCAACGCCGCCGAGCTGCTGGGCGGCGCGCGTGTGTGCGCCTCGGTCGAGGACGCGCTCGACGGCGCCGATGCCGCGGTGCTCGTGACCGAGTGGCCCGAGTTCGCCGACCTCGACTGGGCCGGCGAGGTGAAGTCCCGGATGGCCACCCCCCTGGTGGTCGACGGGCGCAACTTCCTCGACCGCGACGGGCTGCGGGAGGCCGGGTTCACCTACGAGGGCATCGGCCGTTGAGCGCGGGCCTGCAGGCGCTCGTGCTCGCGGGCGGGCAGGGCACGCGCCTGCTCCCGCTCACCTACACCACGCCAAAGCCCGTGATGCCGCTGGCCGGGCGGCCCTTTCTCACCTTCATGCTCGACTGGCTGCGCGGCCACGGCGTGACCGAGGTGATCCTCTCCTGCGGCTTCATGTCCGACGGCGTGCGTGACGTGCTCGGCGACATACACGAGGGCCTGCGGCTGCGCTACGTGATCGAGGAGGCGCCGCTGGGCACGGCCGGCCCGGTGCGCCTGGCTTTGGATGAGGGA
>Ga0136622_10001290_pt1 | contig 10363 bp, 10 predicted proteins | sample AntDrymUQ4482106_2_FD_104803 | JGI IMG/M metagenome (GOLD analysis project Ga0136622, IMG submission 104803) | Polar desert sand microbial communities from Dry Valleys, Antarctica - metaG UQ448 (21.06) | ecosystem: Environmental > Terrestrial > Soil > Desert | place: Antarctica: Dry Valley...
AGGAGTTCGGCGAGCTGCGCCCGCGGATCGTCTGGGACCGGGTCGCGGGCACGATCCGCGCGCGCAAGGGCGCCCGCGCCCTTGCGATCACCAACGCGGGCACGATCCCCGACCGTGGGTTGTTCTCGGTCAACCTGCCCGACGGGCGGCGCGTCGGCGAGCTCGACGAGGAGATGGTCTACGAGGCCCGGCCCGGACAGGTCTTCCTGCTCGGCGCGTCGAGCTGGCGGATCGAGGAGATCACGCGCGACCGTGTGATCGTCACGCCCGCGCCGGGCGTCCCGGGCGCGGTGCCGTTCTGGAAGGGCGACGGCGTCGGGCGGCCGCGCGAGCTGGGTGAGGCGATCGGCGCCTTCTCGCGCTGGGCGGTGGAGCAGGATGCGGCGACGCTCGCCGAGGGTTACGACCTCGACCCGCGCGCCGCGCAGAACCTGCTCGCCTTCCTGCGCGAGCAGCAGGACGCCACGCGCGTCGTCCCGAGCGACCGGACGATCGTCGTCGAGCGCTTCCGCGACGAGATCGGCGACTGGCGCCTCTGCGTCCTCTCCCCTTACGGCGGGCGCGTGCATGCCGCCTGGGGCCTGGCCATGAGCGCCCGGATCCGCGAGGAGTACGGGCTGGAGTCAGACGCGATCTGGTCTGACGACGGCATCATCGTGCACCTGCCCGACGCGTCCGAGCCACCGGGCGCGGAGCTGGTCATGCTCGATCCCGACGAGCTCGAGGACGCTGTCGTCGGCGAGCTCGGAGGGAGCGCGCTGTTCGGTGCGCGCTTCCGCGAGAATGCCGGCCGCGCGTTGCTGATCCCCCGTGCCTATCCGGGCCGCCGCACGCCGTTGTGGCAGCAGCGGCTCAAGTCCCAGACGCTGCTCGAGGTCGCCAAGCGCTATGGGCAGTTCCCGATCGTGCTCGAGACCTACCGCGAGTGCCTGCGCGACGTGCTCGACGTACCCGGGCTGCAGGACCTGCTGCGCAAGCTGCACGCGCGCGAGCTGAGCGTCGTCGAGGTCGAGACGGAGACCGCTTCGCCGTTCGCCTCCTCGCTGCTGTTCGACTACGTCGCGACCTACATGTACGAGAGCGACGCGCCGAACGCGGAGCGACGCGCGGCCGCGCTCGCGCTCGACCGCGACCTGCTGCGCGAGCTGCTCGGCCAGGAGGAGCTGCGCGACCTGATCGACCCCGGCGCGCTCGAGTCCGTCGAGGCCGATCTGCAGCGGATCTCCGAGCGCACGCGCGCGGACTCCGCCGACGCTCTGCACGACGTGCTGCGCCGGGTGGGCGACCTGACGCTGGACGGGCTGCGCGCGCGGGCGGTGCGCGGGGCCGACGTCGCGACGTGGCTCGAGCAGCTCGGAGGCGAGCGCCGCGCGGTCGTGCTGCGGATCGGCGGCGAGCAGCGCTGGGTTGCGTCCGAGGACGCCGGGCTCTATCGCGACGCGCTCGGCGCGGTCCCGCCCGGCGGGCTGCCGGCCGCGTTCCTCGACGACGTGCCCGACGCCATGGAGCGCCTGGTCCGCCGTTGGGCGCGCACGCACGGGCCGTTCGAGGGACATGCGCTGCGTGACCGCTACGGCCTTGACCTCACGCCCGTGCTGGCGGGTCTCGAGCGCGCCGGCGAGCTGGTGCGCGGCGAGCTGCGGCCCGGCGGCACGGAGCGCGAATGGTGCGACCCCGAGGTGCTGCGGCGCCTGCGTCGCGCCTCGCTCGCGGCGCTGCGGGCCGAGATCGAGCCGACCGACCAGCGCGCGCTCGCGCGCTTCGCGCCGAGCTGGCAGGGTGTCGACCGCCATCCGCCCTCCGGCGCCGGCGTCGACCGGCTGCGCGAGATCCTCGTGCCGCTCCAGGGCCTGGCGCTGCCCGCGGAGGTCTGGGAGCGCGACGTGCTGCCGCGCCGCACGGGCGCCTACTCGGGCGCCTGGCTGGACCAGCTCTGCGCATCCGGCGAGGTCGTCTGGGTCGGCGCCGGGTCGCTCGGCCGGCGCAGCGGCAAGGTCGCGCTCTTCTTCCGCGAGGACGCGGCGCTGCTCGGACCGCCGCCGGCCGCGCGCCGCGACAGCGAGGAGACCTTCGCCGAGCGCGCGCACGTCGCGATCCGCGCCCGACTGGCGCAAGGGGCCTGCTTCTTCACCGACCTGCTGGTCGACGTGCCGGGGGTGCCGGCGGAAGAGCTGCAGGACGCGCTCTGGGACCTCGTCTGGGCGGGAGCGGCGACCAACGACGCCTTCGCGCCGCTGCGCTCCCCGCGCCAGACGCAGTTCGGTCAGCAGGCGCGCGCGGAGCGTGCTCGCAGACGCCGCTTCGGCACCCGGCGGTCGGGCGCCCAGCCGCAGATCCAGGGACGCTGGTCGTTGACGGCGCCGCTCTTCGCAGCCGGCGCGGCCGACCCCGCCGGGCGCCGCCGCGCGCAGGCCGAGCTGTTGCTCGAGCGCCACGGGATCGTGACGCGCGAGCACGTGCTGGCCGAGGGGATCGCGGGTGGCTTCTCGTCGCTCTACGACTCGTTCACGGTGCTCGAGACGCTCGGCGTCTGCCAGCGCGGCTACTTCGTCGAGGGCCTCGGCGGTGCGCAGTTCGCCCTACCGGGGGCGGCTGAGCGGCTGCGCGCCCAGCGCGACGACGACGCGGCGGCGCCGGTCGTCCTCGCCGCCACCGATCCGGCCCAGCTCTACGGCGGCGTACTCGGCTGGCCGCGGCGCGAGGCACGCTCGCCCGCTCGCCAGGCGGGTGCACACCTCGTGCTCGCCGGCGCCGAGCCGGTGCTCTACGTCGAGCGCGGCGGCAAGGGCCTGCAGGTGTTGGTAGAGGATGGCGATCCCCGCCTCGCCCCTGCGATCGAGGCGCTCGCCGCGGCGGTTCAGCGCGGCCGGATCCGAAAGCTCGGCGTCGAGAAGGTCAATGGCGAGCCGGTGCTGGGCTCACCCTGGGAAGAGCTGCTGCTCGGGCTCGGCTTCCGGCCGGGCCCGCGGAAGCTGACGATCGGGACGTGAGGCCGGGCGTCGGTGAACGCCGGGTGAGAAGCCATCGCACGCGGTCCGCCTCCCGGCGTACCGTCTGACGCGATGCTCGCCGCCGCCGCCACCACCCTCGCGCTGATCGGCGCGGGCGACGAGCCCGGCTACGCGTTCGCACGGTCGCTCGCGCTCGCCGGCCCGCGACCCGCTGGCGGCGTGGCCGAGCGGCGCGCGCACCGGCGCGTCGCCGCCGCCTTCGACGCCGCCGCGCTGACCGTCACGTACGACCGCTTCGCGGTGCCGGGAAGACCCCGGTCGCGCAACGTGATCGGCGTGCTCGACGGGCCGGGCGCGTGCCTGTGGATCCTGATGGCGCACACCGACACCGTCCCGCCCTCACCCGGCGCCGAGGACAACGCCTCCGGGGTCGGCGTGCTGGTCGCGCTCGCTCCGCGGGTTGCGGCGCTGCAGCCACGCTGCGACGTCTGGCTCGTCGCCACCGGGGCGGAGGAGCGGATCTACACCGGGCAGCCCGACCATCTCGGCGCGAGCGCGCTCGTGCGACACCTCCGCGCGCGAGCAAGGCCGCGCGACCTGCGCTGGGCGCTCTCGCTCGACGAGGTCGGGCGCGGTCGCGCGTTGTGGCTGCGCTCGCCGGCGCGGCGCGGCTTCGAGCGGCGGGTGCTCGCAGCCGCACGGGGCAGCGGCATGTCCGTGCGCTGGGTCGCCGACGAGGGCAGCGGGGACTCCGACCACCGCGAGTTCAGCCTCGCCGGTCTCACCGCGGGCAAGCTCGGCGTGCCGGACAACCCCTTGCGCCACACGGCAGCCGATCGAGCCGGCCGGTTGCGGGAAGCGACCTTCCCGCGCATGCGCCGGTTGCTCGAGGCGCTGCTTCAGGCCGGCTGAGCCGCGGCGGGCCGCCTCGCCTGCAACCAGGCGACCAGCGCATCGGGCGGGAGCGGCCGCGCGATGTGGTAGCCCTGTGCCTCGTGGCAGCGCAGAGCGCGCAGCCGCTCCAGGACGTCCGCCTCCTCGACGCCTTCGGCGACAATCTCCAGCCCCAGGTTGCGTGCCAGGTCGCTCGTCGAGCGCACGATCAGCACGTCGTTGACGTCGGCCACGATCCCCGCGACGAACGCGCGGTCGATCTTGACCTCGTCGAGCGGCAGGCGCTTGAGGTAGGAGAGCGAGGCATTCCGGTGCCGAAGTCGTCGAGTGAGAGCCGCCCGCCGAGCGCGCGGAGCCGATCGAGCACCTCGCCGGCCCGGCGCGTTGACCTCCTTGAGGCGATCGAGGTCGATCAGCAGCAGCCCGGCAAGCCCGCCGAACGTTCGTACGGCGCCGGTCACGCGCACGACCCGATCGTGCATGCTCGTGCGGTTCGGCAGTCCGGTGAGCGGGTCGTGCAGCGCCTGGCGGCGAAGCGTTCGCGAAGCCCGCCCGACGATCGTGAAGAGTGAGAACCACAGCGCTCCGAAGCCGGCGAACAGGAGCCCGTAGAGCGTGCGCGTGTCGTCGTGGACCGCCGCCGCGGTCGGGGCGTAGTCGAGGTAGAGCTCGAGCACCCCCTCGACCGGTCCGCCCGCCTGAAGTCGCAGCGGCGTGTAGACCTCGAGTGCCGCCTCGGCCTGCTCGCCGCCGTCGCCGACCTCGCGCTCGACCTCCGACACGACCGCGCCCGCGAGCGCGCGGCGGAAGTCCTCCGAGGCGCCCCGATCGCCGATCAGCTCCCGCTCGTCCGCGAAGGCGAGCCGTCCGTCGGGTGCGAAGAGCTTGACGTGCTCGAAGCGCGCCGCGGTCGAGTCGACGCCGTTCAGCGCGCTGTCGAGCTCGGCGATCTTCTGCGGCGAGAGCGGCTTGCGAGTTGCTCGCGCGTCAACCGCGGACCGACCGTGAGCTGCCCGATCGCGCTCGTGAGCTGCTCGGCGCCGCGGAGCGCACGGCCGTTGGGCCACGCGCATTGAGCGGCCGCGCGCGCGCCGTACCCTCAGAGGGTGCCCGAGGGCGACACGATCCACTATGCCGCAAATCGCATCCGGCCCGTGTTGGTGGGTCGCGTGCCGGACGAGGTGCGCACGCCGCACCCCCGCTTCGGCCGCGCGCGCTGGGAGGAGCGTCTCACGGGGCGAGCCGTGACGTCCGTCGACGCCCACGGCAAGCACCTGTTCATCCGCTTCGAGGGTGAGCTGACCGTGCACTCGCACCTGCGCATGAGCGGCGCCTGGCGGGTGCAGGATCGAGCACGGCGCCCGTCACGCGCCGCCTGGCTGGTGCTCGCGTGCGCGGAGCGTGCGGTCGTGCAGCTCAACGGGCCGGTGCTCGAGCTGATGACCGACGCGCGAACGCGCTTCGACCAGCGTCTCAGCCGGCTCGGGCCCGACGTGCTCGCCCCCGAGCTCGACACGCAGCGCTTCCTGCGCCGACTGCGCGAGGACGACCCGACGCGCCCGATCGGAGACGCGCTGCTCGACCAGCGCACGATCGCCGGCATCGGCAACCTGTGGAAGGCCGAAGGCTGCTTCGAGGCCCGCATCGATCCGTGGCGGCCCGCCGGCGAGGTCTCCGACTCCGAGGCGCTGGCGATCGTGCTGGCCTGCCGGCCACGGATGCAGCGCTCGGCACTGGACGGCAAGCAGGACCGATTCCGGCGGGTCTACGGCATGGCCGGGCGGCCGTGCCCGCGCTGCGGACCGGGGGCGCCGATCCGCGCTCGCGGCCAGGGCGACGACAACCGCACGACGTACTGGTGCGCGCAGTGCCAGACGTGACCCTGCGTCGCGTGGGGCACAAGGGCGCCGACCACATCGCGCCCGGCAACACGACGGCATCGTTCGATGCCGCGCTCGCAGCCGCGGTCGACATGATCGAGTTCGACGTGCTGCCCGCCGACCACCGCAGCCCGGCGACGGCCGAGCTGCTGCTGGCACACCAGCCCGAGCACGTGGGCCCGGACTCGTTGACCCTGGAGCAGGGGCTGGCGCACCTGGCGTCGCCGCAGTTCGCCCTCATCGAGCTCGACGTCGACCTGAAGCTCCCGGGCTACGAGCTGCGCGTGGTGGAGGCGCTGCGACGGCATGGGCTGATCGAGCGCACCCTCGTCTCCACGATGTACATGCGCAGCCTCGTGGTGCTGCGCGAGCTCGAGCCGACGCTACGGCTCGGCTGGTCGGTGCCGCGCCTGCGTCGCGGCTATCCCTCGCCGGCCACCGTCGTGCCCGCCTACGGCCTGCTGCTGTGGATGCGCCGCCGGCTGCCCGCGATCGCCTCCGCGCACGTGCGCGCGCGCCGCTGTGACGCGCTGATGGCGCACTGGCGGCTCGTCACGCCGCGGCTCGTGCGCGCGCTGAGCGACGCCGGCGGCGACCTCTACGTCTGGACCGTCGACGATCCGGCGCGGATCCGCGCGCTGGAGGCGCTCGGCGTGACGGGGGTGATCACGAACGACCCGCGGCTGTTCGCCGCGCCGCCGCCCGTCAAGCGATCGCGCAAGTCGCCGCGCTGAAGTCCGCCGGGTCGGCCCCTGAGGTGCCGGGATGTCCGGCCTCGGTGAAGCGGCGCTCACGCCTTACCACACGCTCGCCGCGCCGCCACTGGTACGAGACCAGGCCGCGCAGCACGAGCGCGCCGCCCGCCGCCGGCGGGTCGAACGAGAAGGTCCAGCCCGCGTCGTGCTGTCCGCGCCGGCCCTTCCCGACCTTGCGCCAGCCCGAGTCCGCAGCGGCGACCGTCCGCCACTCGGCGCCGTCCTGGAACTGGACGCGGAAACGCACAAGCATCTTCGTCCGGCGCGCGACGCCGGGCATGTTGCCCCGGATGCCGATCTGGTCCGGGTGCGCGGTGGTGTCGCACACGTTGACGGTCGCCCAAGGCTCGGGCGCAGGCGCGCCCGCGGACCGGGCCGCGGCCGGGACGGCCGCCGCGAGGGCGACCGCGAGCAGGAGGGACAGGACGCAGCGCATCTGCATGACCAACAGCTGAGACGCCCGCTGGTTGCGGCGTTCACGACCTTTCGACGTCCGCTGTGATGGATCGTGCCAAGCGCCGTAGTACTCGCTGTGACCACTACGTTGACCGCCGAGATGCCTTCGCGGACGTCCAGCCGCACTTTGGACTTCGAGGCCCTTTACCGATCGGCGCGCGACGACGTCTACGCCTACGTCGCGACGCTGCTGCGCGATCGCGCCGCCGCCGAGGACGTCACCGCCGCGGCTTTCGAGCGTGCTTACAGCAAGCAGCGCACCTACAAGGCCGGACGCGGCTCCGAGCGGGCCTGGCTGTTCGGCATCGCCCGCAATGCCGCCCTCGACGAGCTGCGCCGGCGCAAGCGCAGCGCCGCACTGACCGCCGAGCCGGCCGACACGCGCGCAACGGCGCCGGAGGATGCCGTCGAGACCGCGCTGCGCCGGGCTGCGGTGCGCGTCGCCCTCGCGCGGATCGACCCGCGCGAGCGGGAACTGGTCGCGCTCAAGTTCCACGCCGGACTGGACAACGCCGAGATCGCAGCGGTGCTCGGGGTCAGCGTCTCGAACGCCGGCACGCAACTGCACCGCGCCATGACCAAGCTCCGGGAGGCCGTCGAAAATGCCTGACACCACGCCGGACGTCGAGCGTGAGCTCGCCGCCCTCGACGACGCGCTGGCCGGGCGCCGCGTCGCGCCCGAGCTGACCGAGTTGGGCGAGTTGGCGCTGCTGCTGCGCGAGGAGCGCCCAGAGCCGAGCCCGGCGTTCGGCGTTCGGCTGGATGCCAAGCTGGCCGCGGGGTTCCGGGATCCGGAGCCCCGTCGTCGTGCGTCTGAGCGGCGCTGGTGGACCCCGCTGCTCGGCGCACCGGCGCTCGGCATGGCCGCGACGGTGTTGGTGATCGCCGTGATCGCGGTCGCGGGACCGTTCGACGGCGCCGACGGCGGAGGGAGCACCACCGACGGCGGGGCGATGAGTGCCACCGAAGGGGGCGCGAGCGCGGAGTCGGCCGGCGGCGGCGCGACCGGCGCCACACCCGGCGCGGCGCTCGACGAAGCCCTGCCCGAGGCGGCCCGGTCGTCCGGCGCCGAGGACGCGGCGACGAGCTCAGCCGAGTCGTTGCCTCCGAGCGTGGTGCCTCCAACCGCCGGCGAGGGGTCGCCCGGCTCGGACGGTCGCGAGCGGCGCAGCGTCGAGCGATCCGCGTCGCTGACGCTCGCCGCGCGCCCGCGCGACATCGACGCCGTCAGCGCGCGGATCCAGGACGAGACGCGACGGCAGGGCGGCTTCGTCGTCTCCTCGACGGTCAGCTCCTCCTCGGGTGGGGGCGACGGCACGTTCGAGCTGCGCATCCCGGCCCGCAACCTCGACGCGGCGATGGCGGCTCTCTCGCGGCTGGGCAAGGTGCGCGAGCGCTCCCAGCGCTCGCAGGACATCACGGCCGCGGTCGTCTCTGCCCGCAGCCGGCTCAAGGATGCGCGCACGGAGCGCCAGAGCCTGCTGCGCCAGCTCGGCGAGGCGACGACGGTGACCGCGACGCAGGCTGTCCGCGCTCGTCTGAGGATCGTCTCCGAGGAGATCGAGCAGGCACGGGCAGGCGTGCGCCGGATCGGCAACCGGGCGGCGTTCTCGAGCGTCATGGTGATGCTGATCGCTGACGGCAGCGTCGCGCCACCGGTCCAGGACGACAACTGGACCCCGGGCGACGCGGCGCAGGACGCGCTGCGGGTGCTCGAGGTGGCAGCCGGCGTCGCCCTGATCGTGCTCGCCGTCGCCCTGCCGGTCGCGTTGCTGGCGGCGGCGGCCGCAGTCGCGGCGCGCTGGTCGCGGCGCCGCCGCCGCGAGCACGCGCTCGATGCAGTCTGAGCGCGGCGCTGTGGTATCCCTGCCCGATGCCCGCCGAGCAGGAGATCTCCTACGGCGGCGTCGTCGTGCGCGGCGAGGACGTGATGGTGATCGTCCCGCGCGGGCGCCGGCGCGTGCTCAGCCTCCCCAAGGGCGGGCGCGATCCGGGCGAGACGCCGCAGCAGACCGCCGCGCGCGAGGTGCGCGAGGAGACCGGCATCAGCGCGACGGTGCGCGAGCTGCTCGGCCAGGTCGACTACGGCTACCGGCGTGGCGGGCGCCAGGTGGCCAAGACGGTGCACTACTACCTGTGCGAGTTCGAGTCCGGCGACACCGCCGACCATGACCATGAGGTGGACGACGCGCGCTGGATGCCGCTGGCGGAGGCGCGGCGCCGCCTGAGCTACCCCGGCGAGCGCGCGATGATCGAGCGGGCACTGTCGATTCTGGCCGCAAACGGATAGGGTCCGCGACGATGCAGGTGCTCAACTTCTTCTCGACGGTCTTCGCGGATCAGATGAAACGCGGGCGCAAGACCGCCACCATCCGGCTCGGCGACAAGCGTCACAAGTACCGCAAGAACCAGGTCGTGCTCGTGACCGTCGGACGGCAGTACTCGCCCCGCGAGAAGCTCTTCCACGCCGTCATCGACAACGTCGAGGTCAAGCGCGTCAAGGAGCTTTCGCCGCGCGACATCGAGCACGACAATCCTGAGTTCCGGCGCACCGAGGAGCTCGTCAACTTCCTGCAGCAGATCTACGACCGCGAGGTCTCGCTCGAGGACACCGTGACGGTCGTTCGCTTCTCGCAGATCATCGAGAACCCGCCGGACCTGCAGGACCGCCTGCGGGGCGTCGGCGGCGCCCAGAACTGAGCGGCGCGCCCCCGGGTCAGTTCGGCGCCGGAGGTGGGGGCGGCGGCACGAAGCGCTTGACGGGCGCGCGGCGGCGGACCGGCGCAGCCGCCACCGTCATCGCGCTGGCCATGAGCACCGCGGCGGACCCGAGCGCGATCATCAGCCCCTGACGCGGTTCCTGCAGCGTGTTGGCGCCCGGCTCGTCGATCAGCTTCACGACGATGACCGCGAGCGTCGCGAGCGCCGTCCAGCGCGCGAGCACCTGCACATGCGCCTGCAGCGAGGGGATCATCGCGAGCACGAGCAGCAATACGCTGCCGATGGCGAGGCCGGCGATCAATGAGTCCGCCGTCTCGAGCGCCAGCCAGCCGGAGGTCCCGCCGGCGTCGGAGAACGCCCGGCCGATGCCGCTGAAGAAGTCCTCCATCGTGCTCGGTATCTCGCCGACTGCTCGGTCCTCCGCGGCTGCGGGCGACGGTCCGTACCAGGGGCGGCCGAGCGCGGCGATGATCCCGAATGCAGCGGCGATTGCGAAGAGGATGTTGCTGCGAAAGCCGATCGTGCGCATGTTGGTCGAGATATCGGCACAAGCGGGCGCCGGGTTGACCCGGTCTGGACCCCGGGTTGACGCGGATCGGAGCTCAGCTGGTCGGCGGTCTCGTTACGAGAGTGCCAAGCGCCCCTTGACGATCTCGACTTCCGTCGTAGAATGCCCCGCCAGTGGTTGGCACTCTCAGGATCGGAG
>Ga0136622_10001293_pt1 | contig 10355 bp, 12 predicted proteins | sample AntDrymUQ4482106_2_FD_104803 | JGI IMG/M metagenome (GOLD analysis project Ga0136622, IMG submission 104803) | Polar desert sand microbial communities from Dry Valleys, Antarctica - metaG UQ448 (21.06) | ecosystem: Environmental > Terrestrial > Soil > Desert | place: Antarctica: Dry Valley...
GCCCTTTTGGGGGGCACCACACGGGGCCATCACCGGTCGACCGCGCTCGCACCGGCTCAAAGCACCATCTCCTGACCGACGCCTGTGGGCGCGTGGCGTCAAGCCGGTGATCGCCAGGCGCCAGAGCGAGCACGGCTCGGGGCTCGGGTCACAGCGCTGGGTGGTCGAGCGGACCTTCGCCTGGCTGCACAACCTGCGCCGGCTGAGAACTCGCTACGAGCGTCTCGCCGAGCTGCACACGGCCTTCCTCGAGCTCGGCTGCGCGGTCGTCTGCCAGCGGATGCTCGGCTGGCCCTGACAGCTCGAGGCTACTCCAGCTCATCGAGCCGCTCGCGCCCATACTGGTCGGGGATCCAGCCCCAGCCCCAGATTGCCACCGGCCGCTTCGGCGGCTCGCCGTACTCGCTGCGAGGGTCGACCTTGTCTGAGAGCACGCGGCAGCGGTGGCGCCAGTTGTCGCCGAAGTCGAAGGTGAACTGAAACTGATCGCCCGGCCCCAACTCGCGCGCAACCTTCAGGGCCGCGTGGTCCTCCCAGACGAGCTCAGGCGCATAATCCTCGCTCGGAAAGCCGAGTCGGCGCCCGTCCGCGAGCTCGAACTCGTGCAGGTGAGAGAGGTCCCAGCGGGCGAACGCCGCATTGATGGCATCGGCGAGCTGCTCGAAGCTGTGGCCCGGCCCCACCATCATGATCCGGCCGGGCTGAGGATCGCAGTCGATCCCACAGCCGCCCTCTAGCTCGACCTGGACCTGGAGCCACGTCCGCGCCATCGCGGCGAGAGGCTATCCGGGGTTTTGAGACAGTTTCTTAGAGCTTCTGGACGTTGGCGGCCTTCGGGCCCTTGTCGCCCGCCTCGGCGTCGAAGGAGACCTTTGCTCCCTCGGCGAGCGAGCGGAAGCCCTCGCCGCTGATCGCGCTGTGATGCACGAACAGGTCCTTGGTGCCGTCGTCCGGCGTGATGAAGCCGAAGCCCTTGTCATCGTTGAACCACTTGACGGTTCCGTTTGGCATTGTGTTCCTCCTGCAACCAGGTGCTGCTCGTGCGGAGGATGCCAAGGCAACGACCTGCGACGGCGGCACTGCGTTGCCGAGCCCGAATGGCTCGACCTAAGAGACCTATCTTAGCGGGCGCTCACGCGACCTCGCTGAAGAGGCCGGCCTCGGACTCGAGGATCTCCTTCAGGCGGCGCTTCAGCTGCGAGTGGATCTGCGAGATGCGGCTCTCCGAGACGTCGAGGATGTCGCCGATCTCGCGCAGGGTCAGGTTCTTCACGTAGAGCAGGATCGCTACCTCGCGCTCGCGCTGGGAGAGCAGCTCGAAGGCGCGGCGGAACTTGTCCTTCTGGGCCTCCGAGGTGGCGGCGGTCTCGGGATCGAGCCCAGAGTCCTGGCTCGCGAGCGTGTCGATCCGCTCGACGGTCGACTCGTCCTCTGAGACGACGAGCGTGTTGAGCGAGGTGACCTCGGAGGTCGTTATGTCCTGCTCGCGCCGGCGGAGCTCCTCCTCGGTCGTGCCGAGCGAGTCCGCGAGCTCCGTGCGGGTCGGCTTGCGGCCGTGGTTGGTCGCGAACTGCTCGCGGGCGCGGTTGATGTCGCGCTCCCAGCGGCGCAGCGAGCGGGGCGCCCAGTCCTGTCGCCGCAGCTCGTCGAGCACTGCGCCGTGGATGCGCGTCCAGACGTACTGCTCGAGCGTCGCGCCCTTGTCCGGGTCGTAGCGGTCGATCGAGGTGATCAGCGCCTCGAGGCCACAGGAGATGAAGTCCTCGACCTCGCAGCGGGCCGGCAGCTCGCGGATCTTCTTGTAGACGATGTACTTGACGAGCGGGGCGTAGGTCATCACGAGCCGGTCGCGCACGCGCGGGTTGCGGGTAGCGCGGTATTCCTTCCAGATCGCGAGCGCGTCGTCAGCGGAGACGCGGCGCTGCTTTGGCTCGGGGCTCATCGGGTGTCGGGTCTTTGCGTGCGTGCGTGCGTTGGTGGATGCGGCCGCCGTCCTCGGCGGGGTACCTATCGGCCGCGGGCGCGGATCCCCTGAGTAGACCCTGCGCGGGTCTAAGGACTGGGCGTCCAGCATCAATGCGACGCGGCCACCCGCCGATCAGGACCGATGGCCCTCCGCCTCAGCCAGCGTGGCCCTAGCGACACTCAGGACGCCGCCCGCGGCGCTGCACGACCGTGCCCCGGCGCAGGTAGCCGCGGTGCTTCGTCGCTCGGCCGCCGAGCCAAGGCCTGCGGCTCGAGCACATAGCCGGCCGAGGGCCTCAGCTCGGGCTTATGCATGATCGCAAAGGGACGAGGCAAGGATGCTGCTGCGCTGCCTCGAGGCCGTGCGACCCGCGGTCGACGAGATCGTGATGTCGACACCGGCTCGAGCGACCGCACGATCGACATTGCCGAGTCGTTCGTTCGGGACCGGCCCCCTTAGTAACCTGACCGAGGATGAGTCGCGCGATCGACCTCATGCACCTAGATGTAGATCGTGTGATCTGCGCCTACGAGGTCGATGGCCTGGTAATCGATCCCGGGCCCGAGTCGTGCCTCGACACGCTGCTCGAAGGCCTCGACGCGCCGCCGCACGCGCTGCTGCTGACGCACATTCACCTCGACCACGCCGGCGCCACGGGCGCCCTCGTCGAGCGCTACGACGATCTGCCCGTCTACGTGCACGAGCTCGGCGCGCCGCACATGGTCGATCCCTCGCGCCTGATCAAGAGCGCCACGCAGCTCTACGGGGACCAGATGGAGCGGCTCTGGGGCCGGATCGCGCCGGTGCCCGAGCGCAACCTGCGCATCCTCACGGGGGGCGAGACCGTCGAGGGCTTCCGCGTCGAGTACACGCCCGGGCACGCCGCGAACCACGTCTCCTTCCTGCACGAGGCGACCGGCGACGCCTACGTCGGCGACTCCGCCGGCGTGCGCATCCCGCCGACCGGCTACATCCTGCCGCCGACGCCGCCGCCCGAGGTCGACCTGGACGCCTGGGCCGAGTCGCTCGACAAGCTCTCGGCCTGGCGGCCGGCGGCGCTCTGCATCACCCACTTCGGGCGCTTCGAGGGCGTCGAGGACCATCTGCTGCGCACGCGCGAGGGCCTGGTCCACTGGGGCGAGCTCACGCGCGCACACGGCCGCGAGGCGTTCATCGCCAAGCTGGAGGAGGAGCTTCGGTCGATCGGCGACGAGGAGGCAGCCGAGCGCATCATGTTCGCCGTTCCCGCCGAGCAGCTCTGGGCCGGTCTCGAGCGCTACTGGCGAAAGCGCGACGAGCGCGAGGCCGCGGCCTGACAGCGAGCAGCGTCACGGTCGAGGCGCCGCGCGTCGCCGGTCCGGGAGGCGAGCTCGGCGACGCCTGGCGCGTGATCGTCCTCAACGACGACCACAACACCTTCGACGGCGTGGCCTCGGCGCTGTCGCGCATCCTTCCCGGCATGACCCTCGACCAGGGCTACGCGCTGGCCGACCGCATCCACCACAGCGGCCAGGCGATCGTGTGGACCGGCGCGAAGGAGACCGCCGAGCACTACTGGGAACAGCTGCGCGAGGCCGGACTGACGCTGGCGCCGCTCGAACAGGGGTAGCACGCGGATTGCTCGATTGCCGGCAGTCGCCCGACTACTGGGTCCCGCTGCCGGAGCCGGCCTCGTCTAGGACTCAGCCAGTCAGCCGTCCGAATGGGCCGGCGCGCGCTCGCGCGTGCTGGCGTCCACGACCGAATGCCAGACCGGGAGCAGCGGCACCTGGTACCAGCCGCTGATCTCTGCGCGCGCGTCGGAGATCTCCTCCGAGAGCCAGTAGCGGTCCCAGTCGAGCTTGTCCTCGAAGTAGGAGAGCTGGGTGAACTTCAGCGGGTCCTCCTTGGAGCGAAAGAGGGCGTACGCGCTCGCGCCGTAGTCGAGCACTGCCTCCGCCCGCGAGCGCCACGCGTGCTCGAACTTGTCGCCGCGGAAAGGATTGACGACCCAGTTGATCTGGACGACCTGCATGCGGGGAGGATAGGCGTCCGACGGCCTCCGTAGCCTCCACGGCCCCCTTGGAAGCAGCTACCCCACTTCGCCTTCCCCACGTCCGCAGCGCCGGCGCGCACCTGATCGTCGACGGCCTCATCGTCGACGACCCGACGGCCGTGCGCCTGGTGAACGAGCGCGAGGAGGCCGGTGAGGCGCCCGACCGAGTCGTGCTCGACGCGCTCGAGATCGGCGCGCGCGTGCTCGACCGCGAGCAGGTGGGGGCGAACGCCGAGTGGGTCAAGAGCGAGCTCGACAAGGTCTCGCGCGAGGTCGAGACCGCCTTCACCGAGCGCGCGCGTGAGGTCGCCGACGGCTTCGGGCAGAAGGTCGACGAGGTCTTCGGGCCGGAGTCGGGGCATCTCTCGAAGGCCCTCGAGCGTCACTTCTCGGACGGCTCCTCGGCAGCCGTGCAGAACCGCGTCAAGCAGCTCGTGGGGGAGGTGATGGCGTCATCGCGGGAGGATCTCTTGCGTCAGTTCTCGGCGGCCGACGGGCGCAACCCGCTGGCCGACTTCAAGGCCAATGCGGTTGCAGCGGTACGCGAGGCAAGCGAGCGCCAGGACGTGACCTTGCGCGCGATGGGCGAGCGGATGGCCGGCCTCCAGGGCGAGCTCCAGGCGCTGCGCGCCGAGCGCGACAAGGACGAGGAGCTCGCCGCCGAGCGCGATCGCGGCACGGCCAAGGGGCGCACCTTCGAGGAGGAGGTTGCCGAGGCGCTCGACGCCATCGCCGCCGCCCAGGGCGACGACTGCGACGCGGTCGGTGACCTCAAGGGCGCCACCCGTAAGACCGGCGACGTGCTGGTGGCGATCGAGGGCTGTCGCGGCCCCGCGCGCGGGCGGATCGTCTTCGAGGCGAAGACCGCTCGGCTGTCGAAGCCCGAGGCGCTGCGCGAGCTCGACCGCGGCATGACCGAGCGCGACGCCGACTTCGGCGTGCTGATCGTGCCCTCGGAGGACAAGCTGCCCGCGCGCATGCTCGCGCTGCGCGAGTACAACGGCGACAAGCTGATCGTGGCGCTCGATCCCGAGTCGCGCAGCCGGCTTCCGCTCGAGGTCGCTTACTCGCTCGCGCGCGCACGCGTGCTGATGGCCTCCACGGCGGACGAGGGCGTCGACGCCGCGGCCGTGCGCGACACGGTGGAGCGCGCGCTCGGGGCGATGGAGGACGTACGCAAGGTCAAGTCGCAGCTCACTGGCGCCCGCACGAGCATCGACAACGCCGAGGGCGTGCTGGTCGAGATGGCCGAGCGCGTCCGAACGCAGCTGCGCCAGATCGATGCGTTGCTTCTCCTGAGCCGCGAGTAGCGAGCGGGGCGCGGCTCAGGCCGCGGAGCGAGCGGGCAGCTCGCGTGCGAGCAAGCCGATCAGCGCGCCGACGACGCGCTCCTCGAACTGCTCGCCGGCGCCGCGCTCGAGCTCCACCAGCACGGCCTCACCGGGCAGCGCCGGGCGAAACGGCCGCTCGGCGGTCATCGCCTCGTAGGCGTCAGCGACGGCCAGGATGCTCGCCTCGAGCGGGATCTCGTCCTGTCGCAGCCCATTCGGATAGCCACGTCCGTCGGGGCGCTCGTGGTGTGCGAGGACCCAGCCGCTGAGGTCGGTCAGACGGGCGTTGCGGAGAATCCGCGCGCCCACCTCCGGGTGACTGCGCACCTCGGGCCACTCGCGCTCGGAGAGCGGCCCCGGCTTGCAGATCGTCTTCTCGGCGACGCCGATCGTGCCGATGTCGTGCACGACTCCGGCCAGGCGCAGCCGCGCCACTCCCTCGCCCGGCAGCCCCAGCTCCTCTGCGAGCAGCTCGGCCCAGCGACCGACCGTCTCCGAGTGGTCGGCGCTGCGCGCGCCACCGCGCGCGTCGAGCGCCTCGGCGATCGCGAGCACGGTGGCGAGCTCCACGCGCGACTCGCGCTCGCGCAGTCCGGCCGCTTGGGAGAGGATGCCGGCGGTCTCGCGCGAGTGGATCACCGAGCGGTTGCGCCCCAGGCTCTTGGCGGCGTAGAGCGCCTCGTCGGCCGCCCGGCTGAGGTCGTCGAGCGACTCGCCGTGCCCGGGAAAGGAGGCGATGCCGAAGGAGATCGTGACCGAGGCCGTCTGCTCGGAGAACGACCGCTCGACCTCGGTGCGAAGCCGCTCGGCGAGCATGTAGGCGCCCGGCTCGTCGGTGTCTGCGGCCACCACCGCGAACTCCTCGCCGCCGATCCGGGCCGCGACGTCGGCGCGGCGCTTCGATCGCTCGAGGATGGCGCCGAGCCGCTTCAGCACGCTGTCGCCCTCCTGGTGGCCGTGCTTGTCGTTCACCTGCTTGAAGCAGTCGATGTCGCCGAGGATCAGGCTGAGCGGCTGACGCGAGCGCCCCGCCCGCTCGAGCTCGAGCCGCATCGCCTGCTCGAAGCCGCGGCGGTTCGGGAGCCCCGTCAGCGGATCGGTCACCGCCGCTTCGCCGAGGCGCTCGATCAGCATCCCGACGCGGTCGCGCAGGCGACCGACCAGCAGGCCGGCGGCCGTCAGCGTGGCGATCGTGATCACCCAACGCGTGATGGACGTGCTGGTCGGGTCGCGCAGCGCGAGCACCGCGGCGTAGCAGGCGGCCACGAGCAGCCCCTGCACGAGCGCCTGATTGCGGGGGAGGAAGTAGAAGGCGTACAGGTACACCCACAGGTAGAGCACCGCGTAGGCGCTCGAGGCATCGCCGCTGAAGTAGATCTCGGCGCCGATCAGGAGCGTCCCGCAGGCGAGCAACGCCGGAAAGCCCCAGGCCGGGATGCGTTCGAAGGCCGCGAGCACCACCACCGCGACCGCGAAAGCGGACGCGGACGTGAGCAGCATGCCGAGCTCCTCGCTCTGGGGCAGCTGCGGGAGCGCGACCACCGTCGCACCGAGCACGCCGCCGGTCGCGAACATGTAGGCGAGCGCGCGCGCCTTCGCCGCGGAGCCCGCCATCGGCTCCTGGCCGTCGCGGTCGCCGGCCGGCTTCCACGTCAACCGCTGTCGCAGGAGCGGAACCATGCCCTCGCTGACTTTCGATGCGAGCGGCGAGACTCCTTCGGCTCGTCTAGGCCGGCTCCGCGAAGGGGAGCTCGCACACGCTGGCCGAGGCGCCCTCCAAGCCGACGGCCACGATGTCGCCGGGCACCGCCTCGCGGCGCACGAGGGCCAGTGCGATGGGCCCGTGGCGGGGCGAGACGCAGCTCGACCCGACGGCGCCCACGACCCGCTCGCCGAGGCGCAGCTCCGCTCCGTGCGCCGCCGGCAGGGCGAGTCGCAGCCCGCGGAGGTGGCGGTTCGGCTTGCCGCGGTGAAACAGCCGCGCGACCGTCTCCTGCCCGACGTAGCAACCCTTGGTGAATGAGACCGCGCGTTCGTTGAGCCCCGCCTCCTGGGGGATCGTGGCACCGTCCATGTCGAGGCCGAGGCGTGGGCGCCCCGACTCGATCCGAAGGCACTCTGCCGCTACCTCTGAGACCTCGGGCAGGCCCAGCGCGGAGCGCACGGACTCGAGCTCCGCGGCGGCGCAGATCACGTCGACGCCGCGATCGGTGCTGACGTAGAGGCCGTGCTCGCCGCGCACGAAGGCGTGCTCGGCCGCCGGCGGCGCGACGTCGAGCGCGGCACGGCTCGCGGGGCCGAGCAGCGACACGATCCCGTCCGCTTGCGTGCGGTCCTCGAGCGAGACCTCGCGTCCGATCGAGTACATCCGCACCATCCGCCGCATCGCGGCGAGCGCGTCCGGCTCGGTGTCGAGCCAGATCCAGTCGTCGCCCCGCAGCACCCGCAGGTCCGCCCGAATCTTGCCCTTGTGGTCGAGCAAGGCGGCGTAGCAACCCTCGCCGGACGCGAGCGCCTCGACGTCGTTGGTCACCTGCCCCTGGAGGAACTCCGCCGCATCGGCGCCCGACACGACGAGCTTGCCGCGGGCGGAGCGATCGAAGAGGCCGGCGGCCTCGGTCACGAGCTCGTAGTCCGTGGTCGCGATCATCGAGACGCAGGATAGGCTCCCGCAGGTGGCGCTCGCCGAGGACTTCCAGACGGTGCTCGACTCGCTGCCGCCCGACTGGACCGACCTCACCTTCGACCTGCGCATCTTCGACGAGCAGCGCTACATCGAGGCGGCCACGATCGTCGTGCAGGTCAACGGGCAGCCCTACTCCCGGCACGACTGGCACTGGCGCGTGAACTCCGCGCATGAGTTCGGGCACGCCGCCGCACCCGAGACGGTGCACGGCACGCTCGACGTGCTCGACGGGCTCGGCATCGCCGGCGAGCTGGCGGTGCGCGAGGTGCGCTCCGGGCGGGTCGAGGTACAGCCGATGTGGGGTCGGCCCGAGTCCTGGCGGCAGGACTTCCGCCGCCGCCGCGCGCAGTAGCGCCGATGGCGCGCGTGACACTCCTCTCCCCGGACCTGCTGTTCGGCTCGAAGGTCGAGGGCGGCCTGGCGGCCGCGGGCCACGAGGTCGAGCGCGTGCGGGCGCCCGAGCAGGCGCGCGCGGCCCTCGCCCGCGCCGACCTGCTCGTGGTCGACCTCACCCACGACGACTACGACGGCGCGAGCGTCGTCGAGTCGCTGAAGGCCTCCGGCGAGCTCGACGGGCGCAAGACGCTCGGCTTCTACTCGCACGTCGAGCAGGAGACCCGCCGCCGGGCGGACGCCGCCGGCTTCGATCTCGTCGTGCCGCGCTCACGGATGGCCCGCGAGATGACCGCGCTCGTCGAAGGGCTGCTCGCCCGGCCGTGATTGGCGCTCGCCCTTTACGGGCAGGGATCGCCTAGCCGGTCGCAGATGGCGGCAGGGCCTGACGACAAGGGGCGGACGTATGAGGGCGGTTGCTTGGCACGGTAAGCGCGACGTCCGCGTCGACACGGTCCCCGATCCGGTCATCCAGGAGCCCACCGACGCGATCGTGCGCATCACTACGACCGCGTTGCGCGGCTCTGACCTCCGCCTGTACGAGGTGCTTGGGTCGTTCCGGGGGGAGGGGGACGTGCTCGGGCACGAGCCGATGGGGCTCGTCGAGGAGGTCGGCAGCGCCGTCACCCAGATCGCCCCGGGCGACCGCGTCGTGATGCCGTTCACGATCTGCTGCGGACACTGCTTCATGTGCGGCCAGGGCCTGCACTCGCAGTGTGAGACGACACAGGTCCGCGACCAGGGCATGGGCGCAGCGCTCTACGGATACACGAAGCTCTACGGTCAGGTGGCCGGCGGCCAGGCCGAGTTCCTGCGCGTGCCGCAGGCGCAATACGCGCCGATCAAGGTCCCCGAGGGGCCACCCGACGAGCGCTTCGTCTACCTCTCGGACGTCCTGCCGACCTCCTGGCAGGCCGTCGAGTACGCCGCCATCCCCGACGGCGGCAGCGTCACCGTGCTTGGCCTCGGGCCGATCGGCGACATGTCGGCGCGGATCGCGCTTCATCGCGGTCATCGCGTGATCGGCGTCGACGTTGTCCCCGAGCGCATCGAGCGCGCGCGCGCCCGGGGCGTCGAGGTGCTCGACCTCTCCGATCACAAGGGCGACCTCGGCGACGCGATCCGCGACCTGACCGACGGCCGGGGCACCGACTCGGTGATCGACGCGGTTGGCATGGAGGCGCACGGCTCTCCCGGCACCAGGATTGCTCAGCAGCTCACCGGGCTCCTGCCCGACGCCGTCGCCGCGCCGCTGATGCGAAAGGGCGGGGTCGACCGCCTGCACGCGCTCTACTCGGCGATCGACATCGTGCGTCGCGGCGGCACGATCTCGATCATCGGCGTCTACGGCGGGATGGCCGACCCGCTGCCGATGCTGACGCTCTTCGACAAGCAGATCCAGCTGCGCATGGGCCAGGCGAACGTCAAGCGCTGGGTCGACGACATCATGCCGCTGCTGCTCGACGGGGACCCGCTCGGAGTCGAGGGCTTCGCGACGCACAAGCTTCCACTCGAGCAGGCACCGGAGGCCTACGAGACGTTCCAGAAGAAGCAGGACGGCATGGTCAAGGTGCTGCTCCAGCCGTAGGACTGGCCAGGGCGATGTGACTGTTTCGGATCGCACATGCCTTGTGTTCGAGCCTCTGGCTCGTGCCGCTCGCGTGCGTCCTCGCCGGCATCGCGCTGTCGTTTGCGACGAGCGCGATCGACAGCGCGACCGGCTACCGGCTGATCCCGCGGGGCGTGACGGGGAGCCCCGCGGCCGCCCAGACGATCCTGAGCACCGACGCCTCGGCGATGGTGACGCTCACGAGCCTGACGCTCAGCCTGACGCTGGTCGCGACCAGCTCGCGATGCCGCGGTCGGGGACGAGCACGTCATCGTCTCAGCGGAGCCTGGCTCGGTCTTCGCGATCGACGAGCGGTCGCTCGTGGCGGCCGCGAA
>Ga0136622_10001295_pt1 | contig 10344 bp, 11 predicted proteins | sample AntDrymUQ4482106_2_FD_104803 | JGI IMG/M metagenome (GOLD analysis project Ga0136622, IMG submission 104803) | Polar desert sand microbial communities from Dry Valleys, Antarctica - metaG UQ448 (21.06) | ecosystem: Environmental > Terrestrial > Soil > Desert | place: Antarctica: Dry Valley...
CATCTCCGCGTCGCTCAGCGGCATGGTGATGTTCGTCTACTCGATCCTGCTGATCCAGCTCAACCGTGGCGCGCTGCCCGACGCGATCAAGCTCGGCGGCTGGCGCCTCGGCGTGATGGCGTTCGCGGTCATCTTCTACGGCTTCTTCTCGGGCTGGTACCTGATCGCGGGGGTCCCCGAGCTGCTGAGCGGCGGTTGAGTTAGCCTGGATACAGCATGTTCAACCGCCTGTTGGCCAGGCTCGTCGTCTTCTTCTTCGTGTTCGGGATCATGCTCGCGGTGAGCTTCGCCGCGGGGCTGGTGCGATGATCACGGGCGTCGACCGCGCGATCGCCGCGATGGGCCTGCCCGACCAGGCGATCCAGAGCGACGAGCTGCCGTGGGTGCCCCAGGGCGAGCACGTCTGGTTCAAGCCACTGCGCTTCGACCTGACGCGCGGGCAGTGGATCAACCTGCTCAAGGTCACGGGCGAAGGGCGCGTCAACCGCCACCGCCACACCGGCGGGCAGGTGCTCGGGTACTGCCTCCAGGGCTCCTGGCGCTACCTCGAGCGCGACTGGGTGGCACGACCGGGGACGCTCGTCTACGAGCCGCCCGGCGACATCCACACGCTCGTGGTCGACGGCGCCGAGGAGATGATCACCCTCTTCATCCTCGAGGGCTCGGTCCAGTACCTCGACGACGACGACAACCTGATCCACCAGGACGACGTCTTCTCGAAGCTCGAGCGCTACCTCTCCTTCTGCGAGCAGGAGGGCATCGAGCCGCGGGACCTGCGCTTTTGATCCTCGACGCGTTCCGCCTCGACGAGCGCGTGGCGCTCGTCACCGGCGCCACGCGCGGGCTCGGACAAGGGATCGCGGTCGGCCTCGCGGAGGCCGGCGCGGACGTGGCGGCGCTCGACGTGCTCGCAGTCGACGAGACCGCCGAGCGCGTCGAAGCGCTCGGGCGGCGCTGCCACCAGGTCTCGGCCGATCTCTCGCAGGGCACCCCGGAGATCGCGCGCGAGGTCGTGGCGGAGTGCGTGCGCGGCCTGGGGCGGATCGACATCCTCGTCAACAACGCCGGGATCATCCGGCGCTCCCCGGCGATCGACTATCCACAGGAGGACTGGGACCCGGTCGTCGCGATCAACCTCTCGAGCGCGTTCTACCTCGCCCAGGCGGCGGCGCGCACGTTCGTCGAGCAGGGCGGCGGCGGCAAGATCATCAACATCGCCTCGGTGCTCTCCTACGACGGCGGCATCCTCGTGCCGGCCTACGTCGCCACGAAGCACGCGATCGCCGGCCTGACCAAGTCGCTCGCGAACGAGTGGGCAGGGCTTGGCATCAACGTCAACGCGCTCGCGCCCTCGTACTTCGAGACCGAGGTCACCGCCGCGATCCGCGAGGACCCGCAGCGCCGCGACGCGCTGCTTGCGCGCCTCCCGGCCGCGCGCTTCGGCACGGCTGAGGATCTCGCCGGGCCGGCGGTGCTGCTCGCCTCGGACGCCGGCTCGTACATGCACGGGTCGATCGTGCCCGTCGACGGCGGCTGGCTCTCCTTCTAGTCCGGGCCTTTGTTTCCGCTCGCCGCCGTCATCGGGGCGGCCACCATCGCGGGCGTGGCCGCGGAGCGTCGCTTCGTGGGCCGCGCCGAGCCGCTCGCCCGCTTCTTGCTGTCGCTGCTGCTGTGGGGCTTCCTGCCGGTGATCGCCTTCTTCAACATCGCGGCGCTCGAGCTGACCGTCCGGATCGGCGCGGGGATCGGCTTCGCCTACGTCGCCCAGGCGGCGACCCTGCTCGTGGCGTTCCTCGTCGGCACCCATCTGCTGCGGCTCGCCCGCCCGACCGTCGGGGCGTTGATGCTCGGTGCCTCGCACGCCAACACCGGCCCGCTCGGGCTGCCGTTCGTGGCCGCGCTGTTCGGTCTCGGCGAGCTGCCGAACGCGGTCGCCTTCGACGTGCTCGTGTCGGTCGTCTGGCTGGTGACGATCGGCTTCGCGATCGGCGCGGCCTTCGGCACCGCGGCCGACACCCCGCGCGAGCGCGTGTTCGTCTACTTCGCGAAGAACCCGGTGCTCGTCGCGAGCGTGCTCGGCTTCCTGGCCCCCGACGTGCTGGCGCCCGACTGGGCGGTGCGGGGATCGCAGCTGCTCGTGTTCGCCTCGATCCCGATGGCCTTCTTCGCGATCGGGGTCATTCTCGCGTCGGAGGCGGGAAGCGGCGAGCGCCTGCCCTCGCCGCTTCGCAATCCGGCGCTCGCCTGGGCGATCGGGCTCAAGCTGGCGCTGCCGCCGGCGATCATGGTCGCGCTCTCCTACGCGGTGATCGACGTGCCGCCGTCCTACATCGTGCTGTCGGCGATGGGCTGTGGCATGAGCCACGTGACCGTGGCGGCGACGTACGGGCTCGACCGCGGCCTCGCCGCCGCGGCGACCGCGTACACGACGGCGCTCGTGCTGGTGGTGGGCGTCGTGATCGCGCTGCTGTGAGCTACAGGGGCGGGTCGAAGCGCCCGTCGGCAGCGGTCCAGCCGCCGTCGACCATCATCAGGCTGCCGGTCACATAGGAGGAGGCCTCGGAGGCCAGGAACACGACCGCGCCGACCATCTCCTCGGGACCCGCCCAGCGACGCAGCACGTTCTTCTCGGCGTAGGCGCGGTGCCAGTCCGGCTGCTGCTTGATCTGGGCGGTCAGCGGCGTCTCCACGGCGCCGGGCGCGATCGAGTTGACTCGCACTCCGCGCGGCCCTAGCTCGGCGGCCAGGCCGCGCAGCATCTGCACGGTGCCCGCCTTGGTGGCCGCGTAGATCGACTGCCCGGGCTCGACCACGAGCGCGCGGAAGCTCGCGAAGGCGATCACGCTGCCCGAGCCGCGCTCGGCCATCCCGCCGGCGAAGGCCCTGATCAGGCGAAACGTCCCCTTCAGGTTCAGCGAGACGACCTGGTCGAACTCGTCGTCGCTGATCTCGAGCAGCGGCTTGCGCACGTTCTTGCTCGGGGTCGTGACGAGGATGTCGGGCGTGCCGATGTGGCCGGCCGCCCGCTCCACGCTCGCCGGATCCTCGATGTCGACGACGATCGCCTCGGCGCGACCGCCGCGCTCGACGATCTCACGCGCTGTGCGCTCGACGCCCTCGGCGTCGACGTCGGCGCAGACGACGTGCGCGCCGAAGTCCGCGAGGCCGGCGGCGCTCGCGCGCCCGATCCCGCTCGCCGCCCCGGCCACGACCGCGCTCTTTCCTCCGAGCTCGAACATCGACCGGTAGTCCACCACTGCACCATAACCGAGAGCGTTGCTCGCTCCGGCGGCCCCGGTTATGGTCGCGCCGTGGGGGTCGACCAAAGCGCCGATTCGCCGTCGTGGCCCCGCATCGTGGCGGTGATCGGCGGCGGCACGATGGGCCTCGGCTTCGCCGAGCTGCTCTCGGGCGCGGGGCTCACGGTGCGCCTCTGCGATGCGAGCTCCGAGCTCACGCGCCAGTCGCTCGAGCGACTGGCCGAGCGGGTCCGCGGCCACGTCGAGGCGGGTTTGCTCGAGCCCGCGGCGATCGAGCGTGCGGCGAGCGTCGAGGGCGCCGATGACGTCGCCGCGGCGGTGCAAGGCGCAGAGCTCGTGATCGAGGCGGTCCCCGAGCAGCTCGAGCTGAAGCTCGAGATCCTGCCCGCTGTCGAGGCGGCGGCGGACCCGGAGGCGGTGATCACGTCCAACACCTCCTCGTTCTCGATCAAGGAGCTCAGCGGCGCGATCGAGCGCCGCGGGCGCTTCCTCGGCATGCATTGGTTCAACCCGCCCGAGTGGGTGCCGGGCGTCGAGATCATCCCTGTCGAGGAGACCGAGCCGGAGGTGGTCGAGCGCACGCAGGAGCTCCTGCGGCGCCTCGGGAAGCGCCCGGCCGTCGTCGGCGACGAGGTCGGGTTCGTCGCCAACCGGCTGCAGTCCGCGCTCCTGCGTGAGGCGCTCGCCTGCGTGCGCGAGGGGCTCGTCGAGCCGGCCGACCTCGACGAGGTCGTACGCTCGTGCTTCGGCTTCCGGCTGCCCTTCTTCGGTCCCTTCCGGATCCTCGACATGGCCGGCCTCGACGTCCAGCTGAGCGTGTTCGAGACGCTTGAGGGCGGTCTCGGGGAGCGCTTCGCCGCCACGGACGCGAAGGACGATCTGGGCTCTCGCGTGGACGCCGGGCGCACCGGCACGAAGAGCGGCGGGGGCTTCTTCGACTACTCGGACGAGGAGCGCGACCGGCTGCTGATCGAGCGCGACCGCCGTTACGCGGCGCTCGCCGAGCTGCTCGAGCGGCTGCCGCCGCTCTAGGCGAAGCTACCGGCGCGCGCCGGCGAGCAGCGCCGCCATCCGCAGCGCCGCGATCATCGACTGCTCGCTCGCGATCCCCTGGCCCGCGATGTCGAACGCCGTGCCATGGTCGACGGACGTGCGCACGATCGGCAGGCCTCCTGTCACGTTGACGGCGTCGTCGCGCTCGAGCAGCTTGATCGGGATGTGCCCCTGATCGTGGTACATCACGACGACGATGTCGTAGCGGCGGTCCATGTCGATGAACACGGCGTCCCCCGCGACCGGCCCCGACACGTCGAGTCCCTCAGCGCGCATGGCGGCGATCGTCGGCGCCACCACCCGCTGCTCCTCGTCGCCGAACATCCCGCCCTCGCCGGCGTGGGGGTTGAGCCCCGCGACGCCGATCCGCGGCGCCTCGATGCCGAGGCGGCGGACCGCCTCGTGCGCTATCCGCGTCACCGATCGCAGCCGTGCCTCCGTCACGAGCCCAGGCACGCGCTCCATCGCCACGTGCGTGGTCACGTGAGCCACGCGCAGCCGCTTGCCGATCAGGAGCATCGAGACCTCGTCGACCCCGCACAGGTCGGCGAGCAGCTCTGTGTGCCCGGCCCAGTCGTAACCGGCATTGCGCATCGACTCCTTGTTGAGCGGGCCGGTCGCGAGCGCCTGGACGCGGCCCTCGAGGGCGAGCTCCGTTGCGGCCCGCACCGCGCTGACGGCCGCCTCGCCGCCTGCTGGACTGACCTCTCCGCGCGGCGCCTCGACCGCCTCGGCCGAGGCGGTCTCGAGCACGACCACTCGTGCGGGCGAGGCGTCGTCGCGCTCGAGCGGCGAGTCGACCACGATCTCGAGCTCGCGGCCGAGCGCCTCCGCCTCGCGCGCGATCACCGCGGCGGATCCGAAGACGACGGGCCGGCAGAGCTCGTGCACCTCCGGCTCGGCCAGTGCTTTGAGGGCTACCTCGGGCCCGACCCCGGCCGGATCGCCCATCGTGACTGCCACGAGCGGCCGTGCGCTCATCGCCCGCCGCTTCCCGCCGGCTCCCGGCTCAGCGCGCCGCACAGCTCCGCAAGCGCTTCGGGCCCGCCGAACCCACCCGACTTGGTCACGAGTCGAAGCGGCGGATCGGGGCGCCCGTACGTCGTGCTCTCGACCGCGCCCGCCGGCAGCGCGCGCTCGACGACAAGCGCCTCGACCCCGAGCGCCGAGCAGATCGCGAGCGCCGAGTCGCCGCCGCTCGCCACAACGAGCTCGGGCCACGCCGCGGCGAGCGCCGTCGCGACGACCTGCTCGAGCGAGCGGTTGATCCGCCGGCGCAGCTCGTGGCCCCCGGTCGCCTCGCCGCGAACGCCGAGCAGAGCGTCGCCGTCGCCGTCGAGCGCGTCGCGCACGAGCGCCGCCGAGCGCTCGACCTCACGCCGCCGGGCCCGCTCGTCGCCGGTCATCGCGTCGAGGTCGAGCCGAGCGTCGGCGAGCCCGGGCACCAGCTCTTGCAGCCGCTCTATCTGCGCGGCCGCCGCGCCCGTGCGGCTGACCGACACGACCAGGCGTCTGCCTTGCGGGCGGTCCTCTGCATGCTCGGCGGCGGATCGCTCGGCGCCGCAAGCGGCGAGCGCCGCCGCGAGGCCCCCGCTCCCGACGAGCAGCGGCGGGGCGCCGAGGCGCGCGAGCGCCTCGGCGAGCAGGTCGAGGTCGCCGGGCAGCTCCGCGTCGACGACCACGAATGCGTCCTCGCCCCCGATCGAGAGGCCTTCGCGGAGCTCGCCGACCGACACGACGCGCGTCCGCTGCGGGTCGAGCTCGAGCAGCGCGAGCAGGTCGCCACCCGCCGCCGGGCTTCCGTCCACGAGCTGGCGCGCGCCGGCCGTCGTGCGCCCGAGCGCCGGATAGGCCGGCGCCACCACCACCGGTCGTGGGCGGCCGAGCGCGCCGAGCACCGCCTCGAGCTCCGCGCCGGGGTGCCCGCGGAGCACGGAGTCGACCTTCTTGTAGAGCGATCGATGCCCGCGCCGCGACCACCAGCCGGCGACCGCTCCGGCGCGGCGGGCCGCCGCCGCGCGGTCGACGTCCCGGCTGCCGGTGTCGACCGCCAGGCAGCGCGGCTCGAGCGCTCGCATCACCCCGTCGAGGCGGCCACCGATGTCGCCGGCCGCCCACGGCACGATCACCGTCCGCTCGCCGGCAGCGGCGAAGGCGACCGCGGTGTCGGCCGCGCCGGTGAGGTCATCGGCCTGGATCAGACGCTGCGCTCCGTCGCCCACGTGGCGATTATGTCGGAGCCTCGGGCGGTTATGTTGCTGACGGCAAACGACGAGGAGGAGACCACTTGCAGACGACGGCGCGCACCCGCAGGCTCGGCTCGGACGGCCCGGAGATCACCACCGTGGGCTTCGGTTCCTGGGCTACCGGCGGACCGTGGAAGTTCGGCTGGGGGCCCCAGGACGACGGCGACTCGATCGCCGCCATTCGGCGCGCCGTCGAGGGCGGCGTCAACTGGGTCGACACCGCCGCCGTCTACGGCCTCGGGCACTCCGAGGAGGTCGTCGGTCGCGCGCTCGAGCCCTACGCCGTCGGCGAGGACGTCTACATCTTCACCAAGTGCGGGCGCTCGTGGTACGGGCGCCCGGAGGGCGAGGTCGGCAACGACCTGCGGCCCGAGTCGATCCGCTTCGAGTGCGAGCAGAGCCTCGAGCGCCTCGGCGTCGAGCGGATCGACCTGTTCCAGTTCCACTGGCCCGATCCCGAGACAGGCACGCCGGTCGAGGAGTCGTGGGGCACGATGGTCGAGCTCGTCGATGAGGGCAAGGTCCGCTGGCTCGGGGTCTCGAACTTCGACGTCGAGCTGCTCGAGCGCTGCGAGGCGATCCGCCACGTTGACTCGCTGCAGCCGCCGTTCAACCTGCTGATGCGCTCGGCGCGCCAGGAGCTGATCCCGTGGGCGCGCGAGCACGAGACGGGCGTCCTCTGCTACTCGCCGATGGCCTCCGGCATGCTCACCGGCAAGTTCGACCGCGAGCGCGTCGAGGGCCTCGCCGACGACGACTGGCGCAAGGGCGAGCACCCGCAGGCCGCCGAGTTCCGCGACCCGCGCCTGTCGCGCAACCTCGAGCTCGTCGAGCGACTGCGCGCGATCGGTGAGCGCCTCGAGGCCGACGTGCCGTCGGTCGCGATCGCGTGGACGCTCGCCGTGCCGGGCGTGACGGCCGCGATCGTCGGCGCGCGCAGCCCCGAGCAGGTCGAGGGCTGGCTGCCGGCTGGGGCGCTCGAGCTGAGCGACGAGGACGTGGCGGAGATCGAGCGCGCGATCGAGGAGACGGGAGCCGGCGAGGGCTAGCGCGTAGCCGGCACGGCGACGCCGAGCTCGCGCGCGAGCGAGCTGAGCGTGTCGAACAGCGAGCGCGGCAGCGGGATCCCGTCGCGGCTGCGCTGCGACTGCGTACTCAGCTCCGCGTCGCCCGCCACCAGCACCGCGTCGAACCCGGGCGCCGGGGGATTCGCGCGTAGCTCGCTCAGCAGGCGCTCGAGGGCGTCGGCGAAGGCGTCGCGCCCGACCGTGCGCTCGGGGTCGATCACCAGGAAGAAGTGCCCGACATCCTGGGCGCGGCTGAAGTCGTTGTACATGTCGCCGACCGAGTGCGTGAAGCCCGCCCCCGCGAGCAGGCCGGAGAGGATCTCGACCATCAGCCCGAGGCCGTAGCCCTTGTAGCCGCCGAGCGGCACCGCCCAGCGTGCCTCGTCTGCGTCCGTGGTCGGCGCGCCGCGCTCGTCGACGGCCCAGCTCTCCGGGATCGCGCGGCCCTGCTCGCGCGCCAGGAAGACCTTGCCGACCGCCACCTGGCTCGTCGCCATGTCGAGCACGAAGATCGCGTCGGTGCTCGGCGCCGCGAACGCGATCGGATTGGTGCCGAGCGCCGGTCCCGATCCGCCGTAGGGAACGACGTAGGGCTCGGCGTTCGTGGTCGATATCGCGAGCAGCCCCTCCCGGGCGGCGCGCAGCGCGTACAGGCCGGCGGCGCCGTAGTGGCTCGATCCGCGCACGGTGACGACGCCGACACCGTGCGCCCGCGCGAGCCGGACAGCGAGGTCGGTGGCGAAGTAGCCGGCCACCTGGCCCGGCCCGCCGTCGGCGTCGACCACTGCCACGGCGCCGTCCTCGCTGACCACGAACGGCTCCGGGTCGTCGTTCAGGAGCCCGGCGCGCAGCCGCTCGATGTAGATCGGCACGCGCAGCACCCCGTGCGAGTCGATGCCGCGCAGGTTCGTCTCCACCAGGCTCTGGGCGACCACCGCGGCGGCCTCGTCGACGAGGCCGGCCGCCTCGAGCAGCTCTCCGACCCAGCCTTCGAGCCGCTCGGCACCCATCGTCACGGACTCGCCGACCGATGAGCCGGGCTCCCGCGCCACTAGTAAGGGGTGTCGGCTGTCACGCGCTTCTGCAGCGGCTCGCCGGCGAGGAAGCGCTCGAGGTTGGCGACGAACAGCTCCACGATCCGCTCGTTCTCGAGCTCCGAGAGCGCCGAGACGTGTGGCGAGACGATCACGTTCGGAAGCTCCCACAACGGGCTGTCCGGAGCGAGCGGCTCGCTCTCGAAGACGTCGAGGGCGGCGCCGGCGAGGGTGCCGTCGCGCAGCCGCTCGACGAGCGCATCCTCGTCGATCACCGCCCCGCGGCCGACGCTCGTGAGCACGGCGCCGGGCTTCACGGCGGCGAGCACGTCGGCGCTCAGGAGACCCTCGGTATGGGGGGTGATCGGCAGCGTGACGACGATCGCGTCGGCCTCGGCGACGAGCTCGGGCAGGCGGTCGTTGCCGTGCACCTCGTCCACGTGATCGACGTCCGAGGGCGTGCGCTTGACCCCAATCACCCTCATTCCGAACGCCCTCGCGAGCCGCGCGGTCTCGACGCCGATCTCCCCGAGGCCGACGATCAGCATCGTCTGCCCCCGGAGCTCGCGCACCGGCCGGCGCACGCTCGGCCAGCGCTTCGCGCGCTGATCTGCGAGCAGGTCCGGCACGTGCTTTGCGAAGTACAGGAGCCCCATCAGCGAGAACTCGGCGAGCGGCCCCGCGTGGGCTCCGCTCGAGGTCGTCACCGCGACGCGCTCGAGCTGCTCGGGCGCGAGCTCTGCGCCCGCCACGTGCTGTCCGGCCCCGGCGCTCATGCCGGCCACCCAGCGCGCCCGCGGCGCCGCCGCGATCACCTCGCTCAAGCCCTGTGGAGAGTCGCCCGGATAGCCGAGCACGACGTCCGCCCGTCCGAGCATCTGCTCGAAGCGACCGCGCCCGTCCTCGTCGAGCGTGAAGTCCGGGTCGCCGTTGTGGTCGGAGGCCCAGCGCGCGGGCGCCACGAGCGCCGGGTCCGACAGCACCTCGAGGCGTGAATCGACCTGGCGGATGCGCTCCACCAACTCGTCCTCGATGGGGGTGGCGACCGCCACCACGACGCGATCCTGTGGCATCTGTACAGCTCCTGTGCTGGGGGGCAGCGGCACCCTAATGGGTGTTCTCCGAGTCGTCGCCGGCCTGGCTCGAGCGCCGCGCGAGCGCGAAGAAGTAGGCCGCCTCGACCGGGAAGGCGAGCAGGCCGGGCAGGGCGGCCGCCGACCCGAGCAGCGTGCCCCCGACGGCCGCCGCGAGCGCCACGTTCTTGAAGCCGACGAACGGCGCCTCCGAGCGCAGCCGGCGCGGGGCCAGGCGCGCGGCGAGCCAGCCGCTCCCGAAGGTGCGCGCGACGATCATGACGAGGATCAGCCCGACCTCGAGCGCAGCGACCGACTGCGACCCGAACGACTCGGCGAACGTGCCGCCGAGCCCGAAGCAGATCAGGAAGACCGTCGTGTTGACCATCGCCCTGCGCACGCGCTGGGGCACGCGCGCGACCCACGGGTGCGCGAGCCGAGCGAGGATCGACGGCGCGATCAGCCCGGCGGTCACGGTCAACGCGATCGTGTCGATGCCGACGGTCGTGCCGGCGGCGGCGAACAGCGCCAGCGGTGTCAGCACGAGCGAGAGCCCGTAGCCGACGAGGCAGAAGACGAGCACGTTCGGCACGTCGACCTCGGCGATGTCG
>Ga0136622_10001296_pt1 | contig 10341 bp, 9 predicted proteins | sample AntDrymUQ4482106_2_FD_104803 | JGI IMG/M metagenome (GOLD analysis project Ga0136622, IMG submission 104803) | Polar desert sand microbial communities from Dry Valleys, Antarctica - metaG UQ448 (21.06) | ecosystem: Environmental > Terrestrial > Soil > Desert | place: Antarctica: Dry Valley...
ACGCAACCGACGCCGCGTGCAGCGCCTGGACCGTCCGCACCGAGCTGTAGTACTCGGTGGGTTCGCCCTTGCGCAGCTTGCGGCGCAGGCCCGCGGTGTCGACGAAGCGGTAGGCCAGCCCGCCCTCCACCTCGACGATGGTGTCGACGGAGTCGCGGGTGGTGCCGGGGCGAGCGTCGACGATGGTGCGCTGCTCGCCGAGCAGGCGGTTGAACAGCGAGGACTTGCCGACGTTGGGCCGACCGATCAGCGCCACGCCACCGACCTCGTCGGCGGGCGGCTGCGCTCGCTCGAAGGCGCCGTCGGCGCCGAGCCGTTCGACGATGACATCAAGCAGGTCGCCCGAGCCACGGCCGTGCAACGCGCTGACCGCCAACGGCTCGCCCAGTCCAAGGGCGTACAGCGCCGCCAGCTCCGCGTGCGGCTGGCTGGGCTTGCCGAGCCCGTCGGCCTTGTTGCCCACGAGCAGGACCGGTAACCCGGCCGCACGGAGCCAGTCCGCGGCGGCCGCGTCCTCCTCGGTGATCCCCACGGTGGCGTCGACCACCAGCAGCACCAGATCGGCCGCCTGGGTGGCCACCTCCGCCGAAGCCGAGATGGCGTCGGCGAGCGGATCGGGCGAGTTCTCGCGGTTGCCGGACCCGCGACCGCCGGACCCGCGGCCGCGCTCGGCGTTGCGGCCGCGCGCCCATCCCGGCGTCCAGCCGCCGGTGTCGACCAGCGCCAGGCGATGGTGGCCCCACTCCACCACATGGCTGGTGCGGTCCCGCGTGACGCCCGGCTTTGCTTCGACGATGGCGTCACGACGCCCGACCAGGCGGTTGACCAGCGTCGACTTGCCGACGTTGGGTCGGCCGACGATGGCGACGGTCGGCAGACCAGCGTCGCGGACCCCGCGCCGCGGGGTCACGCCCGGTCTCCCCCGGCGGTGCCCGCCCGTTGGGCGAGCCGTACCAGCCGCGACACGATCTCGTCAACGGCGACGCCAGTGGTGTCGATCTCGATCGCGCCAGTCGACCGCAGCATCTGCGAAGCGTCGTCGGCGTCGCGGCGCTTGATGCTGTCCGCATGGGTCGCGATCGCGTCGGCGTCGGCGGTGCCCACCTGGGCGGCACGCCGTGCGGCCCGCTCCAGCGGCGACGCGGTGAGCCAGACCTTGAGGTCGGCGTCGGGCACGACCACGCTGCCGACGTCGCGACCCTCCACGACGGCACCTGCGGGGGACACCGCGGCGCGCTGGGCGCCAAGCAGGGCGGCGCGCACGGCGGGATGCGCCGAGACCGCCGAGACGGTGGCCGTCACCTCCGGACCGCGGATGTCGTCCTCGACATCGACCCCGTCCAGCAGCGTGCGCCCCGCCCGGCGTTCGATGGTCAGGTCGCCGATGACGCGGGCGCACCCGGCACCGTCGCGCAGGTCGATGCCAGAGCGCAGCACCGCCAGCGTGCCGGCACGGTAGTAGGCCCCGGTGTCGACGTGGGCGAACCCGAGTCGCTCGGCCAGGGCGGCGGCGATGGTGGACTTCCCGGAGCCGGCTGGCCCGTCGATGGCGACGACGGTCATCCCGGTGACCTACCGCGGTGGCGATGTGAGGTCAGGTTCGGCGACCTACGGCGTTCGCTCCATGAGGTCATGGGCGCGCCAAGCAGACCCCGCCGGCGGCGAGGTCGGTCCAGAAGTCGGGATAGGTCTTGGTCACGCAACCAGGGTTCTCCACGGTGATGCCGGGGACGCGCGCCGCGATCGCGGTGAACGCCATCGCCAGCCGATGATCATCGTAGGTCGCCAGCCGGGCGGGCCCGCGAGCGCGGCCACCGTGAATCCGCAGGCCGTCGGCTTGCTCCTCTACCTCGACCCCGAGCTTTGCGAGCTCGGTGGCCAGTGCGGCCAGGCGATCGGACTCGTGGCCGCGTACCACCGCCACCCCGGTCAGCCGCGACGTGCCGGGCGCCAGCGCGGCCAACGCGGCGATGGTGGTCACCTGGTCGGGCATGGACCCGAGGTCGACGTCGACCGGCGACAGCTGCGCCCGACCCTCGACCGTGATCGCATCGCCGTCGCGCGTCACCATGGCCCCCATGGTTGCCAGCAGCTCCGGCACGGCGGCGTCGGGCTGGCGCACGGCACCCGCGTTGGTCACCGTCACCTTCCCGCCGGTGGCGGCCGCGAGTCCGAACAGGTGCGCGGCGGCGCTGGCGTCGTGCTCGATGACCTCGTCGCGGGCGGTGTAGCCACCGGCGCGAACCCGGAACCTCCCGTCGGCCAAACGGCGCACGTCGGCGCCCCAGCGCCGCATGAGCTCGGCGGTCAGATCGATGTAGCCCTGCGCCGTGGAGCCCACGACGCCGAGCTCCACGTCGCTGGTGGCACACGCGGCAGCCAGCAGCAGGGCGCTGGCGTACTGGCTGCTCGACGACACGTCCACGGTCACGGCCCCTCCGCGCAGTCCGCCACCCACGGTGACCGGCGGGAAGCCATCGCTGTCGGCGACCTGCGCGCCGAGGCCGCGCAGCGCGTCGGACAGCGGACCGATCGGTCGGCGCAGCAGGCCGGGCGAGCCGGTGATGGTGACCGGCGACGGCGCCAAGGCGGCGACGGCCGTGGCGAAGCGCAGTGTCGTTCCCGACAGCGCCGCATCGATCGGGGTTCGCGGGGCACGCGGCCGACCGTCGGTGCCGGCCACGACCCAGTCCTGCCCGTCATCGTCGACCTGTGCGCCCAGCGCGACCACGGCACCGCGCATGGCTCGGGCGTCCTCGCTGCTGGCGGGCCGACGCAGCCGGCTGGTGCCGGCCGCTAGAGCGGCGATGATCAGCGCGCGATTGGTCACGCTCTTGCTGGCCGGTGCGGCAAGGCGCAAGTCGACGGGACCGGCGGGCACCACGGTGACCGCCGGCGCCGTGACCACCCACGCGCCTGGCGTCACAGCGCCTGCTCCAGCACCTCGTAGCCCAATGCTTCCAGGGCGTCGCGCGCCCGCCCCGCCGGCTTGAAGCCGATGATCGCCAGGCGTAGGGTGCCCCGGCCACCCTCGGGAGCATGGTCGATGCCGAGGTCTTCGATGTTGACGCCGATGGCGCCGACGGTGGTGGTCACCTCGGCGAGCACGCCGGGTCGGTCGGGGATGGGCAGGTGCAGCTCGACCAACGCCCCGGTGATTGTCTCCTTGCCCGGCAAGGAGCGACGCGAGGCGCGCGCGTCCGCCAACTCCCGGCGGAGGCTGGGTTCATCGCCCACGGCCAGCACCGAGCGCAGCCGGCCGACGCGCTCGCGGTAGTCGTCGAGCACGGCGACGATGGCGTCGCGGTTCTCGGCGCAGATCTCCACCCACAGGTCCGGGTTGGACGCCGCGACTCGCGTGGCGTCACGAAAGCCGCCGGCCGCCAGCAGCAACAGCCCGGCGTGCTCCTCGCGGGCCCGATCGGTGGCCAGGTTCATCAAGGTCGTCGCGGCCAGCTGGGGAAGGTGGCTGACCACGGCCACCAGCGCGTCGTGGCGCGCGGGGTCGACGGCCAGCGGCCGGGCACCGAGTCGGGCGAGGAGGCCGTGCAGGCGCTGGTAGGCGCCCGCGTCGGTGTCTACGGTGGGCGTCAGCAGGTACGTCGCGCCGACGAACAGGTCGGCCGACGCGTGGCCGGCGCCCGTCTCGTGCGATCCGGCCATCGGATGGCCGCCGATCACGTGCACGCCCGGCCCGACCGCGGCACGCATCGCCGCGACCACGCGCGCCTTGACGCTGGTGGTGTCGGTCAGCACCGTGCCCGGCCGCAACAGCGGCCCGACCTCGGCGGCCACGTCCCCCACGACCGACACGGGAACGGCCAAGACGACGAGGTCGGCGTCGCCCACCGCGGCGGCAGCCGAATCGGTGCCGCGGTCCAGCGCGCCCTGGTCGACCGCGACCGCCAGCTGCGCGGGGTCGTGGTCGAAGCCGACGACCTCGTCGATCTCGTCCAGACGCCCCAGCGCGAGGCCCAGAGACGCACCGATGAGACCCGTGCCGATGATGGCGATACGCATCGAGTTGCCAGCTACTCGGGCAGGTCGCTGCGCAGCTGGCGAGCGCCCCGCAGGTAGCAGTGGTGCAAATCCTCGCGCGGCAGGACCGTCGTCACGTGCGCCATCACCCGCACGCACAGCGGGATGCCGCTGCCGCCCTGCACCGCCAGCTCCCGCGCGCACAGCATCGGCACGTCGGCGATCCCCGCCGCACGCACGGCGGCGGCGGGGAACTCCGAGCGGACATCGTCGGTGGCGGTGAACAGCAGGCTGATCACATCCGACGAATGCAGCTCGTTGCGGCGCAGCAGCTCACCGAGCAACTCGGCGGTGCGATCCAACACCTGCTCGCGCGTGTCGGCGTCCAGCGTGGTGGCGCCGCGCAACGCCGCCAACCGAGTCGCCGGCACCGTCACGAGACGGCGCGCGTCCCGGCGTGCAGTCCGACCGCCCCGTACAGGTTGCGGACCTCCGCGCCGGTCAGCGGGCGGAACTTGCCCGGCGCGATGTCACCCAACGGCAGCGGGCCGATCTTGACCCTGGCGAGTCGCTCCAGCGGCAGACCGACGGCCTGCAACATCCGGCGCACCTCCCGCTTGCGTCCCTCCGCCAGGACGATCTCCACCAGCGTGCGATCACCGGCGGCGCCCAGCTCGCGCACGGAACGCGCCCGCGCGGTGCCGTCCTCCAGCGCCACGCCTTCGAGCAGGCCGCGGATCGCCCGGCGTTTGGCCGGCCCTCGGATCTGGGCCACATAGGTCTTATCCACCTCGAAGCTGGGGTGGGCCAGACGGTTGGCCAGCTCGCCGTCGTTGGTCAGGATCAGCAGACCCTCGGTGTCACGGTCCAGCCGGCCGACGGGGTAGACCCTCGGCGTCGCCGGCACCAGGTCCATCACCGTCGGCCGTCCCTGGGGGTCGGCGACCGTCGTGACGAAGCCGGTCGGCTTGTTGAGCAGCAGGTACACCAAGGAGGGATTGGTATGGATGCGCTCGCCGTCGAGGGTGATCACCTGCTGCCGCGGGTCGGCCTTGGCGCCGAGCGTGACGACCTGACCGTCGACGGTGACCCGACCGGCCGCGATCAGCTCCTCACACGCGCGACGGCTGCCGATGCCGGCGGCGGCCAGGACCTTCTGCACTCGCTCGGGGCGTGGTTGATCGGCCTCGGCCGGCGCACCGCCTGGGCTGGGACGGCTGGGGGGACTCATTCGTCGTCGTCTGCTGGCGCCGGGTCCTGCGAACCCGCCAGCGACAGGGCGTCCAGCTCGCGGCGGGCGGCCTTGTACCCGCCGGGCCGCGGCTCGGCAAGGACCGGGCCGGGGGCGGCGACCTCGGGCAAGGGCGGCAGCGCGTCGACATGGTCGAGGCCGAGCCGCTCCAGGAAGGTGGCGGTGGTGGCGTACAGCAGCGGCTGTCCCGGCGACGGGTCGCGGCCCACCTCTTCGATCAATCCTCGGCTCACCAGCGATCGCACCGCGCCGTCGGCCTCGACGCCGCGGATCTGCGAGATCGCCGAACGCGTGACGGGCTGCTTGTAGGCCACGATCGCCAGGGTCTCCAACGCCGCCTGCGACAGCCGGGGGTTGCGACCGTGCAGGACGAACCGCTCCACGTACGGCGCGGCCCCAGGGTCGGTGTAGAAGCGCCAGCCTCCCGCTACTTCCCGCAGCACGAAGCCGCGGCCGGCGTCGACGTACTCGGCTCGCAGGGCGCGAAGCGTGGCGACGACCTCGTCGGTGGGGACCTCCAGCACCTGCGCGAGCGTGTTGGCGTCGACCGGCTCCTCGACGACGAGCAGGATGGCCTCCAACGCCTTGCGCGTCGACGCTTCCGGAACGTCCATCGGTTGTGGCATCACAGCGGCGTCTGTTCGTCGGGGATGGGTTGGGTGGCACCGGGGACGGACCGCCCTGCCCTTGCGTCGTAGCGGTCCATCTCGTCGAGCGCGGAGTCGGCGTAACCGATGTCCAGGTTCGTCGCGACCGTCAGCACGTCGAAGCTGCTGGCTTGTTCCAGGTCGATCAGGTCCAGCTTGTACAGCTCGAGCAGTGCCAAGAAGCAGACGATGACCTCTACCCGGTGCCGGCAGCCGGCCGTCACCTCACGAAAGGTCGCCCGCCCCCCGGCGCGCTCCAGCTCGGTCATGACCATACCCGCCGCCTCGCGCACGGTCATCCGCACCGGTTGCAGGTGCGAGGTATCGACCGACGAGGCAGGGCGCTCGGCCAGCACCCGCGCGGCCAACGCCGCCAGCTGCGCCGCGTCGACGCCCAGCCGCACGGCCGGCACCAGGTCGGTGTACCGCTGCTCGAGTCGAACGTCTCGCGCCACGTAGCCGGCGGAGGCGGCGAGGCCGTCGGCGAGGAACGCGGCCGCGTCCTTGAACGTCCGGTAGTCCAGCAGGCGTGCGTACAGCAGGTCGCGGGCCTCCAACGCCAGCTCATCCAGCTCGGGATCGTCCTCGCCCGGCAGCAACCGAGCCGCCTTGAGCTCCACCAGGGTGGCGGCGACCACGAGGAACTCCGTGGCCACCTCCAGATCCAGCTTTCCCTGTCCCACCGTGCTCGAGGAAGGGCGTTGCGGCTCGCGCAGGACGGCCAGGTAGTCGTCGGTGATCTGCGCCAGCGACACCTCGTAGATGTCGACCTTGTGCCGCGCGATCAGGTGCAACAGCAGGTCGAAGGGACCCGTGAAGGCACCGATACAGATGTGATAGCTGCCAGACATGGCTGCTGGCGAGTCTAGACGGCGGCCGCCACAGGTCCGGTGAACCACCGGCGGTCGGCAGACGTCTGCAAGTGGTAGCGAACCCAGGCGCGACGGAATGGTGGACGAGTCACGGCAATGGGGTCACGATCAGGGCCGGACCCCTTCCTCCGGGAGGGAACACCACATGCAGGAGCCCTCGCCCGAGGTCATCCGCGCCGCCGCAGCGGGCGACCTCGACGCGTTCGAGGAGCTGATGCGCGCCTACCAGGCGCATGTGTGGCGCTTCCTGCGCCACCTGCTCGGCGACGAGCGACTGGCCGAGGACGTCACGCAAGAGACATTCCTGCGGGTGCACCGCTCGTTGCGCACCTTCGGCTTCCGCTCCAAGTTCTCGACGTGGCTGTTCCGCATCGCCCGCAACGCCGGCATCGACGCGCTGCGTGCCCGGCAGCGACGCGACGTGATGCTGCGCCAGCTGCCGGCTTCCAGGCCCGTGTCGGACGGCTCCACCGCGGTGGAGGTGACCGTCGCCTTGGCCAGCCTGAGCACCAAGCTCCGCGAGGCGTTCGTGCTCGTGGAGGTCTTCGGACTGACCTACCGGGAGGCCGGCGAGACGCTGGGAGTTCCGCAGGGCACGGTCAAAAGCCGCGTCTTCACGGCCCGCGCACGACTGGTCACCTGGATGGCCGCCGGACAGGAGCGCACCGGTGAGATGTGAACAGGCCCAGTCCCACCTCTCGGCGGCCTTCGACGGCGAGTTGCTCACCGCCGAGGCCGCGGTCGACGCCCGGACGGCAGCCGCCCATGCCTCGGGCTGCCAGCGCTGCAGCGCCTTCTCCACGCAGCTCACCACGCTCCGGCGAACGCTGCGCTATGAGGTGGTCGAGCAGGTGCCGGACGTCGCCCCGGCGGTCCTGTCCACCATCGCCGAACAACGACACCACCGGCCACTGGCCTCCGGCTGGCGGTTGGCGCCGGTCGCGGCCGCGTTCGTGGCCGCCACGGTCGCCGGCGCACTCTTCATCGGGGTCAACCCCGAACGGCCGGTCACCGTCGCGGCGGCGACGCTGCCGGAGCGGATCGTGGCTGCCCAGGCCAGCCTGCAGACGTTGTCCGCCACGGTCACCGTGGTCGAGCGCGGCTGGCATCCTCGCGTGCCCCGGCGCCGCTACACCGGCCAGCTCCGCTACAGCGCGCCGGAGTCGCTGGCGCTTGACCTGCGCGACGTCACGGACTACCCCCGGGGCAGTTGGCAGAGCAACGACGCGACCGTCGTGGCAGACGGTGGCCGGGCGTGGACTCGCGGACCGGTCCCGTGCCCCTCCCAGCTGCAGCCGGCCTGCGCCGCACCACGACCGCGGGTCGCCGCGGTGTGGGGCCGTGAGCCGTTCGACGAGGCCGCACCCCTGCCCCTCGACCTGGTCCTTCCGGTACGCAGCTTCACGCTCGCGGCCAACCCACCGCTCCTCGGCAGCAGGCGGATTGGTGGCCGCACCGCCGTGGGCCTGCGCACGACGGTGGCGCAGGTGCAGCCCCTGCTCGACGGGCTGCGCTCGGCCGGGGATTGGCGGCTGCTGCATCCCGCCGACCAGGTGGAGCTGTGGCTGGATGACGCATCCCTGGTTCCGCTGGCGCTGCGTGTCCGTCCCGCCGCAGACACTGATCGCAAGTGGTGGGCCGTCCGCCATGGCTACCGCGACGGCGCCGGCACGACGCTGCTGACCGTGGATCTTCGCGACGTGGCCGTGAATGAGCCGCTCGGCGGCGGCGCCTTCCCCCCCGCGCCGCCTGGCGCCGACCTGCGTGACGCCGGCTTCGACGACGCCGAGACCGCAGCTGGCATCGCGCGACCCCGGTGGCTCCCCGCCGGGATGCGCCCCCACCGGGCGGGCGCGGTGTCCGGAGGCGGGACCGAGGTGGCCATCGCGACCTACAGCGACGGCCGCGCCTGGATCAAGGTTCGAGCCACCGAGGCCTGGTCCGGGGGCTGGTTGTTCGGGAACCTGGGACCACTGGTGCGCGCGGTTGCGCTGCCCGGTGCGGGAACTGCCTACATCGCCGAGGGTGGCAGGCAGGTCGCACTGCATGGCACCGGCGTGGACATCGAGGTGACGGGCAGCCTGTCCGCGCGGACGCTGCGGCGAGTCGCGGCCAGCCTGGGGGTAACCGGCAGGCCGATCCCAGAGCGCTGGACACAGGCCGGCACCGCGACGCTGGCCAAGGCTCGACGGACCGTCGACGGCCTGCTGCTGCCTACCGCCCTTGACGGCTTCGGCCCCCCGGCCGTCCGCAGCTCCCGGGGGGCAGTGTCGTTGGCCTATACCGGCGCCGGCGCCCGCGGGTTCCTGCTCAGCCAGGTGCGCGGGCAGCGGCTGTCCCCGCCGCTGGAGCCTGACGTGCGCGGCGTGCGGGTGCGGGGGGCGGCAGGCCGCTACACGCCACTGCTCGGCGAGCTGGAGTGGGTCGAGTCCGGGTCGGTCGTCAGCCTGCGCAGCCAGACCCTTTCGCTGGCCGAGATGCTCGCCATCGCCGAGAGCCTGGCACCGGCATGAGGATCGCGTGGCTGGCGGCGGCGGTCGTTCTCGGGTTGTGCCTTGGCGCGGGAACGGCCTTGTCCTTGCAGCAACCGAGCTTGGTGCCGGCGGAGCCGTCGCCGGTGCCATCGCCGCAGGCCCGCGCGACCGTCAGCGCAACCGAGTCGACGGCGGCTGCGACGCGGTCGGGCGAGCCTCGCGCGCCCGGGCCGCGCGTGCTGCTGGCCTGGACCCCCGGTGGGCTGCCGGACGGCTTCGCCGCACGGGTCCGCCAGCTGCGCAACGTGTCGCGGGTCACCGCCGTCCGTGGCGACCTGGCGCAGCTGCGGCACACCCGCGACGCCGCCGGCGAGCGGGTCGACAGTGCGCCGGACGGGTTCGTGGTGCCGCTGGACGTCATGGCCTTCGATCGCAGCTATCCCGCGTTCGTGCCGAGGTCGGCCGAGGACGAGTTCCGGCGCCTTCGCTCCGATGAGGCGCTGTTGGGGTCCACCTCGGCGTCGCTGCGGGGTGTGCGAGGCGGTGCCACCCTCCACCTGACTCATGGGGTGGTGCTGCAGGTCGTTGATGTGGTCGACGACAGCCTGATCGGCGGTGCCGAGCTGGCGGTGCCGGCCAGGCGCGGCGCCACACCGGCATGGTCCATCGCCAACCGGCAGCGCTACCTGCTGGTCGCCTACCGCGGGCAGCGCCTGGCGCTGGAACGCAGGATCCGCGCTGCGCTGCCCGAGGGCATCGCCGTGCGCCTGCGGGGGCCGGGCGAGACGCCGTTCCTGCGCCAAGGCGACGCGGTCCTTCCCCAGTCCGCCATCAAGGCCCGATTCGGCGAGTTCGCCTACCGGCCCGGCCCCGGCCGCGACGTGGTCCAGGACCCGCGATGGACCGCCGAGCACATCGTCTCGGCGCGGGTGCCGATCCTCGGACAGGTCCGCTGCCACCGTGCCCTGGTGCCACCGCTTCGTTCGGCGCTGCGGGAGCTGCGACAGCGCAATCTCACCTCGGTAATCGATCCGGCCGGGTACGCCGGCTGCCACCACCCTCGGCTGACCAGCTCGCGTGACCAGGTGTCGCGGCACGCCTGGGGCGTCGCCGTCGAC
>Ga0136622_10001297_pt1 | contig 10340 bp, 8 predicted proteins | sample AntDrymUQ4482106_2_FD_104803 | JGI IMG/M metagenome (GOLD analysis project Ga0136622, IMG submission 104803) | Polar desert sand microbial communities from Dry Valleys, Antarctica - metaG UQ448 (21.06) | ecosystem: Environmental > Terrestrial > Soil > Desert | place: Antarctica: Dry Valley...
AGGACATCGGCCAGTACAGCGAGCCCGGGCCGGTGGTCTCGGCCTGCGCCGCGGCGGCGCTCTACCGCAGGACCGCGTTCGACGACGTCGGGCCCTTCGACGAGAGCTTCTTCGCTTACGTCGAGGACATCGACTGGGGGCTGCGCGCGCAGCTCGCCGGGTGGCGCTGCCACTACGAGCCGACTGCGGTCGCCTACCACGTCGGCGGTGCCACCAGCGGCGAGATTACCGGCTTCGAGCTCTTCCAGAATCACCGCAACGCGATCCTGATGATGGTCAAGAACTTCCCGCTGCCGGCGCTGATCCTGGCCGGCCCCTGGGCGGTGCTGCGGCGCTCGGTGTCGCTGGCGAAGGCGGGGCTGCGGGGGGAGGGCCGGGTCCTGATCCGCGCTTGGGCGGCGGCGGCGGCGGCGACGCCGCGGACCCTGGAGGCGCGGCGCGAGGTCCAGGCCAGGCGACGAAGCGGCTATCTGCACCTGGCGCTGACCCTGAAGCCGGCCTACCGGCCGCGGCGCCGCGGCGCCCACCAGGCCGGCGTCACCCGCTGAGCGGCTTCGCCGCCGCGGCCCCGGTCGCCGGGTCCCGGGCGGCGAGTTCCGCCAGCCGCCGGCCGACGCGGATCGCGGGGTCGGGCGGGTCGAGCTCGTCCCAGAAAGCCTCGCGGGCCGCCTGCTCGCAGAGAAACCGCCAGGTGCGCCGGCGAACGGGCGCCGCCCGGACGCGGGCGACAGCCGGCAGGGTCAGTGCCAACGCTGCCAACCGGTGTCGAGCGGCTGGCCTCGACGGCCTCGGCTCGGCGGGGTCGAATCGGCAGAGCAGCCGGTGGGAGCGACCGAAGCCGCGCATTCGCCGGAGGGTCGCCTCGAGGTCGGTGGGGTGGTCGTGGTCGGCGAGCGCCTCGGGGTCGTGGTCGATCCGGATCCCGGCGCGCTCCAGGCGGATCCCGAGCTCGCGCTCCTCGTGGCCGAACTCGAAGCGCTCGTCGAAGCCGCCCGCGCGGGCCAGCAGCTCGGCCTTGAGCGAGAGGTTGGCGGCGTAGAAGAGCCGCACCGGCACCTCGGCGCCCGCCGAGATCTCGGCGAAGGCGAACTGCTTGCCGCATTCGTGCAGCCAGCGCGCAAACGGGGTGTCGCATCCGGGCGCCGGCGCGATCAGGCCGATCAGGGCGCGCTCGCCGGCGGGATGCCGGCGATGAAAGCGCAGATGTCGCTCGATCAGGCCTGGGCGCGGGGCCATGTCGTCGCCGAGGAAGAGCAGCAGCGGAGAGCGCGCCCGGGCAACGGCCGCGTTGCGGGCTGCGGCGGGGCCTCCGGCCCGCGCCCGGCGGACGCAGAACACCTCGATCTCGAGGGCGGCGCCGGCGCGCTCGATCGCCGCCGCGGTCCCGTCGCCGGACCCGTCGTCGGCGACCACCACCTCGACCGCCTGGCCGGCGGCGGCGCGATCGATCGCCGCGAGCGTGGCGAGCACGGTCTCGCGACGGTCGCGCGTCGGCACGATCACCGAGAGCTCGGGGGCTGGGCGGTCCATCGGCACGAGGATGACGATCCGGGCGCCTAGAGTCTGCTCATGCCAGCGGATCCCCACCTGGAGCCGCCGGCCGTGAGGCCGGCTGTGAGCGTGGTCGTTCCGTTCGCGGGTTCGCGCGAGCAGGCCGTGCGGTTGCTCGCTGCATTCGCGCGGCTCGCCGTCGAGGAGGCCGACGAGGTGCTGGTCGTCGACAACGGCGGTGCCGGCGGCTTCGACGGCCTCGAGCTGCCCCCCAGGTTCGAGGTCGTGCTCGCCGACGCCGAACGATCCTCCTACTACGCCCGAAATCGAGGCGCCGAGTCCGCGCGCAACCCCTGGATCCTCTTCGTCGACGGCGACTGCCGCCCGGTCGAGAACCTGATCGACGCCTACTTCGAAGCTCCACCCGGGGGGCTGACCGGGGCGGTTGGCGGCAGGATCCAGACGGTGGCCTCGGAGTCGACCCTGGCCGCTCGCTGGGCGACCGCGAGATCGTTGGTCAATCAGGCGCGCTCGCTGCAACTGGCGTTCGGCCCGGCCGTCGCCACCGGCAACATGCTCGTCCGCCGAGCCGCCTTCGAGGAGGTGGGCGGCTTCGCCGAGGGGATCGTCTCCGGCGGAGACCTCGAGCTCTGCTGGCGGCTCCACGGCGGCGGCTGGGCGATCGAGTACCGCGAGCGGGCTGCGGTCGAGCACCCGCCGAAGGCGACGATCGCTGATCTGCGTCTGCAGATCGCGCGCTGGGCCGCCGGGAACGCCTGGCAGGAGCGCCACCTTCCGGGCTCCTCGCCGCCCCCGCCCCTGGCCAAGTCAATCGCGCGAGCGCTGCTCGGCGGCCTCCGCGGCGCCTTTCCGCTGCGCCTGGAGAGCGCCCGCCTGGCGTTCGTGGACATCGTCGTCGCGCTGACCAGGGCGCTCGGCCGCCTGGGCGACAACGCGGCCCCTCGCTCGATCCACCCGGCTGGGGCCGCAGGCTCGATCGTGGTCTTCGTCGATGTCTTCCCGGCGGTCTCGGAGAGCTTCGTGGCGAGCGAGGCCCGGGCGCTGACCAAGCTCGGCTGGCGCGTCCGCATCGAAGCGGCGGCACGCCCCCGGGTGCCACTTCTGGGCGGCAGCCGCGAATGGCGGGTCGACTGGTGGGAGGATCAGGGGCCGGTGAGCAGGATCCGGGCGCTGATCCGACTGCTCGCCAGGCATCCGATCCGCTGCCTGATCGATCTGGCCGGCCGCCGACACTGGCCCACGGCCGAGGCGATGCCGCTGCGCGGGATCGCCCCCTTGGCCGAGCGCCTCAGCGAGCTTGGCGACGACCATGTCCATGTCCATTTCGCCGGCCCGGCCGCGACGCACGGCCTGCGGGCGGGGCGGCTCGCCGGCGTACCGGTCAGTGTCGCCGCGCACGCCTACGACATCTACGCCGGCCCGACCGCCCTGGCCGAGAAGCTCGGCCGCTCGCGCTTCGTGGCCGCCTCCTGCGACTACACGCGCCGCGACCTCGAGGCGATCGCCGGTCCTCGCCACGCCGGCAAGGTGAAGCGGATCGTGATGGGCGTGGACGGGGAGCACTTTCGCCGCAGCCGTCCCTATCCGGGCGGCCGTCACGTGGTCGCGATCGGCCGCTACGTCGAGAAGAAGGGCTTCATCCACCTGCTCGACGCGGCGGCGCTGCTGCGCGATCGCGGCGGCGCGGTGCGGCTGACGATCGCCGGCGATGGGCCGCTGCGAAGCCTGCTCGAGCGCCGGGTCGGCGAGCTCGGCCTCGGTGCATCGGTCGAGCTGCCGCGAGCGCCGGGCCCCGCATGGGTCCGCGGTCTGCTCGACCGGGCCGACCTGCTGGCGATGCCCTGCGTGGTTGCCGCCGACGGCGACCGCGATTCGATGCCGGTGGTGGTCAAGGAGGCGTTGGCGATGGCGGTCCCGGTTGTGACCAGCGACGAGGTCGGGCTGCCGGAGATGGTCAAGCCGGGGTGGGGGAGACTGGTGGCGCCCGCGGACCCCGAGGCGCTGGCAGGCGCGATCGCCGCGCTGCTCGAGCTGCCGGCCGGCGAACGAGCCGAGATGGGCCGCGCCGGTCGCGCCTTCGTGCTCGAGCACTGCGACCCTCGGCGCGAGGCCGGGCGTCTCACCGAGGCGATCAGAGCATCGGCGTCCGGTGGCGCAGCGCCGTTCGCGCGACGCTGACCAGCTCGACCAGATCCAGGAGGACGTAATAGGGAGCGAGCAGGGCCCCGCCGCCCTCGACCCGCCCCCGCGCGATCAGCTCGCGGGCGTAGGGCACGACCAAGAAGGGCGTCGCGAACCGCAACCGTCGCGGCAGCACGAGAACCGCCAGCGCCCTGACCAGCAGGTAATGCGAGCGCTTCCAGAAGAAGCCGCGGGTGAAGTGCGCACGGCGCAGGCCGGGGTGGTCGGCGTAGGCCCGCAGCTCCCAGCCGGCGGCGAGGCGAAGCTTGCCCAGCGGTCCGAGCCAGTTGACGGCGTGGCGGACCAGTGCTTCGGGGGCGAACACCGCCCGGGCGCCTCCGGCGATCGCCCGCCAGGCGAGGTCGGAGTCCTCGCTGCCGTGGACGCGCCCGTAGCGCTCGAGGTCGAAGCCTCCGGCACGCACGAGCAGCGCCCGGGGGTAGAAGATGTTGCAGGTCGCGAAGCCGGGATCGAGCGCCCGCACGCGGATCGTGCGGGTGAAGGCGAGGCGGCGACCCCCGTAAGCGTCGAGCTCGGCGGCGATCGGCTCGGTGCGGCCCTGGACGATCGCCCCCGGGTGGGCGTCGGCAGCGGCGATTCCGGCGCCGAGCCAGCCGGGATCAGGAACGCAGTCGTCGTCGGTGAAGGCGATCAAAGAGGCTCGCGCGGCTCTCCAGCCACGCTCGCGGGCGCCGGCGCGGCCGATGCCAGCGGGCAGCGCGATCACCCGCAGCTCGAGATCGCCGTCGGCGACGGCGCGCTCGAGCACGACCGCGGTCTCGTCGGTGGAGCCGTCGACGACGACGATCAGCTCGAGCCGCTCGCGCGGATGACTCTGGGCGCGGATCGCGTCGAGCAGGCCGGGCAGCCTATGGGCACGGTTGTGGGTCGCGACGACGATGCTGACGTCCGGTCGCTGCACAGCGCAACCGTAGCGCGGCGATGCTCCGCGAGGTTACGGGTGAGACGTCTGCCGGGCCAGTGCCTTGCGAAGCAGCAGATGGCAGAACTGCGTGCCCGCGCCGACCACCCGCTCAGTTTCCATCCCGGCCTCCGTCGCGGTGGCGCGCAGATCGTTCAGCTTGAGCGCCGATCCGAGCCAGGCCGAGTGACCCTGTGCGCGAGGCCGCTTCCCCCGAAGGCTTGCCCAGAGCGCTGCTGGTACGCGGGCGGGCGGTCGGGCTCGATGCACTTCGGGATCGGTGGAGACCTGGATCGCGGCCCAGCCACCGGGGCGCAGGACCCTGCCGATCTCGCGCACGTAGCCGAGCGTGATCGACGGGTCAGGTATGTGCTGGAAGACGACGTCGGAGTGAGCGACGTCGACGCTCGCGTCGGCAACCGCGTCGAGAGTGCGGCCGTCGCCGAGGATCCACTCGACGTTACCGAGCTCCGGGCTGAGCTCGGCGGCGCGCTCGAGCATCTTCGGCGAGACGTCGAGCGCCCGAACCCTCGCAGCGCGGGCGGCGAGAACGCGGGTGATGCGCCCGACGCCGCAGCCGATCTCGAGGACCTCGTCGGCAGGCTCGATTCGTGCTCCGAGGCGGTTCAGCATCGTGTCGAGGACCTCGGGGCCGCCCGCCCAGAACGCCTCGGCGTCGGGGCTCGCGTAGTCGAGCCGGTTGTCTATGTAGTAGAGGGCGTTCTCAGCGGCGCGTGCATCCCAGAACTCCTGCATCGTTTCACGTCCCACGGTGCGCCGAATCTAGCGAGCCGAGCGAAAAGCAAAGAGAATCCCTCGATGACATCGATCAGCGTAGTCGTACCCTGCCGCGATGCGGCGGGCACCCTGCCACACACCCTCGCGGCGCTCGCGGCGCAGGATCTCGACCAGCAATACGAAGTGATCGTGGTCGACGATGGCTCGGCTGACGGTAGCCCGCAGCTCGCCATGGCTGCGCCCGGGGTGACGCTCGTGCGTGAGGCGGGAGCGGGCCCCGGCCCGGCGCGAAACGCCGGCGTCGCCCGGGCTCGCGGATCGCTGCTTGCCTTCACCGACGCCGACTGCGTACCGCGGCCCGACTGGCTTCGGGCAGGTGTCGCCGCGCTCGCCGACGCGGACTTGGTTCAGGGAATGGTCGTCCCCGATCCGCGGGTGCCGCGTGGACCGTTCGATCGCACGATCTCGGTCCGGCACGAGTTCGGGCTCTACGAGACCGCGAACACCTTCGTCCGTCGCGAGCTCTTCGAGCGCCTGGGCGGCTTCCACGATCCGCTGCGTGCGCGCCTCGGCAAACCGCTCGGCGAGGACGTCTGGTTTGGCTGGCGAGCTCGGCGCGCCGGTGCGCGGGTCGCCTTCAGTGAGGCGGCGGTCGTCGAGCACGCCGTCTTCGCGCGCTCGCGCCGCGCCTACGTCGGTGAGCGACTGCGTCTCGTCTATTTCCCCCAGATGGTCGCTCTGATTCCCGAGCTGCGAGAGCGCTTTCTGTGGCGACGCTGGTTCCTCGGACGCCGCAACGCCGCGTTTGCCGGCGGAGCCGGCGGGCTCGTGTCGAGCGGAATCGCGGCGGCGCTCTCAGCTCCACTGCCACTGGTCCTCGCTCCCCTGCTCGCCTGGGTTCCGTACGCGAGGATCGCGGTGAGCGAGGCAGCGGGCTGGCGCCGCCGGGCTCCTGATGTGCTGGCTACCGGGGTCGCCGCCGACCTGGTCGGCTTCGCCGCCCTGCTCGCCGGCACCCTGCGCAGCCGGACGCCGGTGCTGTAGGGATCACCCGATGCTCTCGTCTAACCGCGAAAGGATCGAGGCGATGCTCGGAGCCGAACATCTGGTGCCAGACGTCGGCGCCTGGGCAGCGCCGTGGAGCCGCGCCGACTGGGTGGTCGACCTGATGCCCTACGAGACGCGCGGGCTCTACGGCGTGTCCGACCCGGTCGCGGAGCGTTTCCGGGCCGAGACCTGGGTGCGGCGCGACATCTGCGACTCGAGCCCGTGGCCGTTCGCCGACGACCAGTTCGACTTCGCGGTCTGCTCGCACACCCTGGAGGACGTGCGCGATCCGGTCGGCGTCTGCGCGGAGCTCAACCGGGTGGCAAAAGCCGGGTACCTCGAGGTTCCCTCGCGGATCGAGGAGCAGAGCTGGGGGGTGGTCGGGCCGCACGTGGGCTGGTCGCACCACCGCTGGCTCGTCGACGTCGCTGCCGCCCGGGTCGACTTCGTCGCCAAGCCCCACGCGATCCACGGCAACCCGGCCTTTTTCCTGCCGGCCGGGGTCGCCGGGACGCTCAGCCCCGAGGAGCGGGTGCAGACGCTGTTCTGGAGCGGCGGTTTCGAGTACGCGGAGCGGATCTTCCTCGACGCCGGCGAGCTCGACGAGTACCTGATCGAGCCCCTGCTGCGCGATCGGGCCTCGCTTCAGGCGAGGCTCCCGCGGCCCGGGCTCGGGAGCCGCCTCCGAGCCCGGCTCGCGCGGCGTCGCTGATGCGGGCCCTCTCGATCGGCAACATGTATCCGCCCCTCAGCCTCGGCGGCTACGAGCTGGCCTGGCAGTCTTCGGTCGCCCAACTGCGCGCGGCCGGCCACTCGGTGCGGGTGCTGACCACCGACCACGGTCTTGGCGAGGCCGAGGCCGAAGAGCGCGATCCTGAGGTGTTTCGCGAGCTGGGCTGGTACTGGCGCGACCACGAATGGCCGCGGCTCGCCCTTCGTAGGCGGCTCGCGCTCGAGCGCGCCAACGCCCGTACGATCCGCCGACACCTTGCCGAGTTTCAGCCCGACGTCGTTGCCTGGTGGGCGATGGGGGGAATGTCGCTGAGCCTGATCGAGCAGGTCCGGCGCCGCGGCATCGCCGCCGCCGCGATCGTCTGCGACGACTGGCCCCTCTACGCGCCCGGGGTCGACCAGTGGACCCGGCTGTTTCGCGGCCGGCGCCGGCTGGCGGCGCCGGCGGCCGCGGTGCTGACCCGGATCCCGGCTCGGGTCGATCTCGCCGCCGTCGGGCCGGTGTTGTTCGCAAGCGCCTCGCTGCGCAAGCGAGCGCTGGCGGGGGGCTTCGCACCGCCGTGCGGGCAGGTCGGCCATCGCGGGGTCGAGCGCGAGCTGTTCACCGCGGCGCCGCGCCCGCCCTGGCGCTGGCGACTGCTCTACGTCGGCAGGATCGACCGGCGCAAGGGGATCGAGCTGGCGCTCGAGGCGATACGCGGGCTGCCCGCCGAGGCCTCGCTGACCGTGGTCGGGGAGGGCGATGCCGCCCATCTGGCCGAGCTTCGAGCGCTCGCCGAGCAGCCGGGCCTGGCGGGGCGGGTCTGCTTCACCCACAGCGAGCGCGACCGCCTCCAGCAGGTCTACGCGGAGCACGATGCGCTGCTCTTCCCGGTCCGCTGGGAGGAGCCATGGGGGCTGGTGCCGCTCGAGGCGATGGCCGTCGGCATCCCCGTGGTGGCGAGCGGCCGGGGGGGTTCGGCCGAGTACCTGCGCGCTCGGCGCAACTGCCTGATCTTCGATACCGACGCGGGACCCGAGGCCCTGGCGACCGCGGTGCTCGAGCTCGCCGGCGACCCACAGCTGCGCGACCGCCTTCGCGAGGGCGGTTTCGAGACCGGTGAGCGGCTCACGGTGGAGGACTACGACAGGGCGATCGAGGCCCTGTTGCGCGATGCCCTGGCGAGCGGGATCCGCCGCCGCCGCGATCGGCGATCCTAGCCCTGGTGGCGCCGACCCCGACAAGCGTGACGCCGGCCGGTGCCGCCGCCGTGCCCGTGGGCGGTCGGCGACAGCGGGCTGCCCGGGGGGTGGTGATCAACTCCGGCTTCCTGGTCGCGCTCGGCACCCTCAACCTGCTCAAGGCGGTGGTCGTCGCCGGCTTCCTCAGCGCGACCGAGTTCGGGGTCTGGTCGATCGTCGTGCTCGCGATCACCTTGGTCGGCGTGATCAGACAGGTGGCCGTCGGCGACAAGTACGTGCAACAGGACAACCCCGATCAGGAGCTCGCCTTCCAGCAGGCCTTCACCCTCGAGCTCGCCTCGACCGCGGTGGCGATGGCGATCTGCGGGCTGCTCGCCCCGCTGCTCGCACTCGTCTACGGCGAGCCCGAGCTGATCGCGCCGATGCTGGCGCTGGCGCTGATCCTGCCGGGCCTGGCGCTGCAGTCGCCGATCTGGGTCTTCTACCGGCGCATGGACTTCATGCGCCAGCGGCTGCTGACCGCCGTCGACCCGCTCGTCGGCTTCGTCGTCACGATCGGCCTCGCCGCTGCCGGGCTCGGCTACTGGAGCCTGATCGTGGGGCTGGTGGTCGGCTCCTGGGTGGGGGCCGCAGTTGCCGTGGTCAACCGGCAGTACCCGTTGCGGCTGCGCTTCGAGGGCGCCACCCTGCGTCAGTACGTCTCCTTCTCCTGGCCGTTGATGGTCGCCGCCGCCGCCGGGCTCGGGATCGCCCAGCTCTCCGTCTTTATCGGCGACGCCGCGCTGGGGCTCGCCGGGGCCGGCGCGATCGGCCTCGCCGCCACCTTCTCCGCCTACACCGACCGGGTAGACGCGGTGATCACTCAGGCGCTCTACCCGGCGATCTGCCGGGTGGCCGAACGCCGCGAGCTGCTCTTCGAAGCCTTCGTCAAGTCGAATCGCCTGGCGCTGATGTGGGGGGTGCCGTTCGGCGCCGGCCTCTCGCTGTTCGCCGCCGACCTGATCGACTTCGGAATCGGCGAGCGCTGGTCGGATGCGCTGATCCTGCTGCAGGTGTTCGGGGTCACCGCGGCCCTCAACCACATCGGCTTCAACTGGTCGGCGTTCTTCAGGGCGAGCGGCGAGACCCGCCCGATGGCCGTCGTCAACCTGCTCGCCCTGGTCGCCTTCTGCGCCACCTGCATCCCGCTGATCCTGCTCGAGGGCCTGACCGGCTTCGCGATCGGGATGGGATTCGTGACCGCGGTCTCGCTGGCGGCCCGCCTCCGTTACCTGGCGAGGTTGTTCCCAAGCTTCGAGATCCTCCGCCACGTGCTCCGTGCGATCGCCCCGACCCTGCCGGCGGTGGCCGTGGTGCTGTTGCTGCGAACCCTCGACGAGGGTGACCGAAGCGTCGATCTCGCCCTCTTCGAGCTCGGCGTCTATCTCGCGGTCACCGCGCTGATGACCGTGCTCCTGGAGCGTCCCCTGCTCCGCGAGGCTCGCTCCTATCTGCGGCGCCCCGGCCGCGGCGGCGTCCGAGCCGCCTGAGTGATCAGGACTTGGTCGCGTGCAGGACCAGGTGGCGGACCTCGAACTCCTTGCCTGTCCGCTGACCCGCCTTGAGCGTGAAACGGCCGTGCTCGATCACCCGCTCGAAGCCGGCGGTCCAGACCATCCGCTTCCAGGTGCGCGCGCTCGGCTGCCAGAAGACGACGTCCTGGTCGCGGTCGGCGCGAAACCGCGAGACCGCGAAGGGCAGCAACGAAGTCAGCCGGTCGTACTCCTCGGCGACGACGAAGGTGCCCCTGCAGAGGTTCGCGATCCGCTCCAGGGCGAGCAGCTGGTCGCGGAGGTGGATCAGGACGACGCCGCAGAAGACGAGATCGAAGCTGCCCAGCTCCGCGGGGGTCGCCTCGTAGATCGAGCCGACGACGCGTTCGACCTTCGAGCCGAGCGCCTCGTGCGCGAGCTGAAAGCCAGCCCCTCGCGGGAGCTCGGAGAAGCGTTGCGGGCGGCGGCGCGGCGGATAGTCGAGCTGGCGCTCG
>Ga0136622_10001298_pt1 | contig 10339 bp, 9 predicted proteins | sample AntDrymUQ4482106_2_FD_104803 | JGI IMG/M metagenome (GOLD analysis project Ga0136622, IMG submission 104803) | Polar desert sand microbial communities from Dry Valleys, Antarctica - metaG UQ448 (21.06) | ecosystem: Environmental > Terrestrial > Soil > Desert | place: Antarctica: Dry Valley...
GCGATCCAGCAATACCTCGACGCCCACAACGACGACCCCAAGCCATTCGTCTGGACCGCCTCAATCGACACCATCCTCGAAAAGGTCGCCCGCTGTAAAGCCGTTTTCGAGACAGTGCACTAGCGGAACCCCACCGGCAAACCGACACCGCAGAGCAGCGACTGCGTCGCTCCGCGGCGAGCGGTGTGCCGTAAGACTGGTTCGGTGATGTGTGCCGGTCATGGGGCGTCAAGCGAGACACGATTACGCCCGCTTCGGCACCGGCTCTGCCGCGCCGCTGAGCGCTGGGGTTGACTCGCGGCCGCCCGCGACATAGTGTTTTGCAACCGCGGTTGTCGAGAGAGCAACCCAGTGTTGACGCGCCCTCGTTTGGCTGCCTCGCTCGAGCAGTCGCTTGAACAGAGCGCGCCACCTGGATGGAGGGAGGTCCGGAAATGGCTGACGCGGAAGTGACCGAGGCGGGTTCTGGGCAGGCGGGGTCTGAGGGCACGCCGGGGGAGGCTCACCGTAAGGGGGTCGTGTTCTGGGGCACGGTCGCCATCGCGGCGGCGTTCGTGCTCGCCGGCGTCGTGTTCACGGATCCGTTCAACAGCGCGCTCACTTCGGTGGTGGGCGAGATCACGGCCGATCTCGGCTGGCTCTATCTGCTGGCGGCGACCTTTTTCCTGTTCTTCGTCCTCTACATCGCTTTCAGCAAGTACGGGAAGCTCACCCTCGGTGCGCCGGGCGACAAGCCGGAGTTCGGCATCTTTTCGTGGTTCGCGATGCTCTTCCAGGCCGGTATGGGCATCGGCATCCTGTTCTGGGGCGTCGGTGAGCCGCTTCTGCACTACGGCCATCCGCCCCTCGGCGGGGCGGAGAAGGGGACGCCGGAAGCCGGGGACCTCGCGCTCCAGTACGCCTTTTTTCACTGGGGGCTGCATCCCTGGGCGATGTACGCCACCGTCGGCCTGGCCGTGGGCTACTTCAGCTACCGCCGCGGCAATAACAACCTGAAGATCAGCATGGTCTTCCGCCCGGTGCTCGGCGACCGCGTCGACGGCCCGATCGGCAAGGCAATCGACATCGTGGCCATCCTGGCCACCCTGTTCGGAGTCGCCGTCTCGCTTGGACTGGGCACCCTGCAGATCGACGCCGGGCTCAGCCAGACCCTGGGCACGCCCACGGGAACCGGCATGCAGCTCGGCATCATCGTCGTCACCGCGGTGGCGTACATGATCTCGGCCTCGACTCCGCTCGAGCGCGGGATCCAGACCCTGAGCAACGTGAGCATGATCCTGGCCTTCATGCTGCTCGTGTACTTCTTCGTCGTCGGGATCCCGCTGCTGGCGCTCAACTCGTTCACCCAGGGGCTCGGGATCTACGCGATCAACATCATCCCCATGAGCCTGGACATGAACTCGTTCAACCCGGACCCGTGGCTCGGTGACTGGACGATCTTTTTCTGGGCGACCTGGATCGCCTGGGCCCCGTACGTGGGCGCTTTCATCGCCCGCATCTCCCGCGGGCGAACGATTCGCCAGTTCGTGATCGGCGTGCTGGTGGCCCCCAGCCTGTTCACCTTCGTCTGGTTCGCGGTGTTCGGGGCCACCGCCATCGCCAAGGATCAAGATGTACAGGGAGCGCTGGGCGAGTCCGTGGCGGCCGACGCGGCGGTCGCCTTTTTTGAGTTCATCGACCTGTTCCCCCTGTCCGGGCTGATCTCGCTCGTGGTGATCTTCCTGGTCTGGATCTTCTTCGTCGCAGGCGCCGACGCGGGGACGGTGGTGCTGGGCAGCATGTCAACGGGCGGGGTGCTCAATCCCACGCGGGCGACCAAGCTCACGTGGGGGGTGATCATGGGCGCGCTCGCGGCGATCCTGCTCGTGGCCGGAGGCCTCGACGCCCTGCAGAACGGCGCGATCGTGGCCGCCACGCCGTTCGTGATCCTCATGCTGGTCATGTGCTGGTCGCTGATGAAAGCGATGTCCGAGGACGCCGCCACCGCGCCCGAGCTGCAGGCCGGCCCCGAAGTCCCGGCCGGCCGGCCGGGGCCCGCGAGCCGGCCCGCGCCGATCGCCGGAGGCGCCCCGGACGCACCCCATGAGTCGCAAGGAGGCCGAGATGCCTGAGAGAGCGAGCAATCCATTCGAGGGAGTGACGGACTTCTTTAGCGAGCTGAACCGGATGCGGGAGTTGGGCGCCCACGGTCGCGAGCACGGTCACGAGGCCCGCGACCGCACCCACGCCACGGCCTGGGTCCCGGCGACCGACATTTTCGCCCGCGACGGCGACCTCGTGATCCGGATCGAGGTGGCGGGCTTGGATCCCGAGGACATCGAGATCACGTTCACCCAAGGAGCTTTGACCGTCTCAGGACAGAGGAGAACCGAGCTCGGCACTGACGGCGACGACAGTTTCTATCTCCGCGAGCGCTTTCATGTGGCATTCAGGCGGGCGATCGCCTTGCCCACCGATACCGGCGAAGACCAGATCAGCGCCGAGTTCGAGAACGGCCTGGTGGAGATCACAGTCAAGGGCGGCGCCTCCGCGGGCGAGCCGCGCCGGATCGCCCTCCAAAACCGGTCGAGCGCCGCCACCACGCGGTCGCTGCGGTGAAGGTGAAAGGAGCAGTGGCCATGCGACTTCGACGGCTGCCGTCCTCGCGCTGCGCCGGCCTACTGGTGGTCGTGGTGGCCGCGCTGGCGGTGGGCTGCGGCGCGGACGACGAGGGAGAAAGTTCCGGCGGCGGCACTGGCGGCGGTGGAGCGGCGCCAGGCTCGGCCATAAGGCCAGAGGACTTCAAGGGCGCAAGGTTCACCATCGGCTCGAAGGAGTTCACCGAGCAGCTCGTGCTGGGCCAGATCGCCGTCGAGGCCCTCAAGGCGGGCGGTGCGCTGGTCACCGACAAGACCGGCCTCGCGGGCAGCGAGGCCGCTCGCAAGGCGCTCACCGACGGCGACATCGACATGTACTGGGAGTACACGGGCACCGGGCAGCTCCTCTACCTCGATCAAGAGCCGAGCTCGGACCCCAAGACGCAATACCAAGAGGTCTCGGAGGCCGACAAGGAGAACGGCATCACCTGGCTGGCTGCGGCCCCGGCGAACAACGCCTACGCGATCGCCGTTCGGCGCGAGGCTCGGCGTCCGCTCGACGTTCAGACGATCTCCGACCTCAAGGGCCTCGTCGAACGCAAGCCGGCCGATGCGGGCCTCTGCCTCGCCGAAGAGTTCGCAGAGCGCTCCGACGGGCTGCCGGGCATTGAGAAGACCTACGGCTTCAGCTACCCCGCGGACCTGATCGTCACGATGCGCTCCGAGGGAGACATCTACGACGAAGTCGACAAAGGCGCACGCTGCACCTTCGGCGAGGTCTTCCTGACCGACGGCCGAATCGTGGGCAACGACCTCATCGTGCTCGAGGACGACAAGGGCTTCGCCACGACCTACAACCCGGCCCTAAACATACGCACCGAAGTCATCGAGAAACACCCCAAGCTCAAGGACCTCTTCGGCGACATCGCCGAACGCCTCGACAACGACACCCTACGCACACTCAACGCCCAAGTCGACGTCAACGGGGCCACCCCCGACGAGGTGGCCCAGGGCTTCCTCGAGGACAACGGCTTCACGGGCTAGTTCTCGCGACCGAATGGGTCCGGGACGCGGTACCGCCGAATTGGCTGCGCAGAGATGATGGGGGGTTCTTGGCCGGGATGGTTGTCTCAAGTCGTGGGCTCTCCTCGCGCTCGCTCCCCACGAGCGATGGAGCACCGGGCTGCGTGCCGCCGAACTGGCTACGGATCGGCGCTTCGCGTGACCCTGCGGAGCAGCCGGCCAGGGCCAGCGTCAGGAGTGCCAAGGGCACGAGGGAGCTACGCGCAGGCATCGTCCTCGGTCCAGACCAGGCAGTCGAGGCACCTGACCCCGGCGGGCGGCGCCGGAGGCGCGACGCGATCCGCGGAAGCGCGCACGCCGATCATTGTGGCAGCGGATCACTCTCGCGCACGACAGAGGCTGCATCGGTGCCGGCGGCCGGTTTGAACGGTCACGTCGTCCTCGTGGGGCAGGACGGTCTCGGCGTGCGGGTGCTCGAGGAGTTGCGTGAGCTCGGCGTGTCGGTCACCGCCGTGTCGGCGCAGGCAGACACCTCGTTCGCGGAAGCCGCACGGGCGGCGCGTGTCCCGCTGGTCATCGGAGACCTGCAGAGCGAGGACACTATGCGCAAGGCGAACGTCGACCGTGCCCGCGCCTGCGCCTTCCTCGCGGGCGGCGACCTAGCCAACCTGCACCTTGCCCTCGAGGCGCGGGAGCTGGCGCCCGAAGCCAAGATCGTCGTGCGCCTCTTCGACACCTCCCTCGCCGGCCCGATTCGCGAACTGGTGGGCGATGTAGCGGTGCTGTCGGCCTCCGAGCTGGCCGGACCGGTGTTCGTCGCGGCTGCACTGCGCGGCAGCGCCGAGCTCGCGTTTCGGGTCGGCGACCGCCAGGTCGCGCTGCAGGAAGTCGATATAGGCGACCCGAGGCCGCGGCTGGCGCTCGCGAAAGCCGAGTCTGATGAGGAGGAGCCCGAGCTTTTTCCCACCGAAGCGGTGCGAGTGCTCGGCATCGTCGACCAGGGTCAGGCGGGCGACGCTGGGCCTGACCCCGCTGCGCGCGGTGATCTGGAGATGCGCCTCGCCGCGAGGCAAGCCGGGCTCGCCGCCGGAGCAGCCCGTCTGTCGCGCGCGTCGTGGCTGATCTTCCGAGGCCTGGTCGGCGTGATGGACCGCCGCCTCGCGGTCGTCGCCGTCCTGTTCGTGCTCCTGCTGATGGGCAGCACGCTGGTGTTCGACCGCGGCCTTGGCGTCGATCTGCTGGACGCCTTCTACTTCACGGTCACCACCGTCATGAGCGTTGGCTTCGGTGACATCAACCTCCTCGAGGCCTCGCCGGCCGTCAAGCTGTTCGGGACCGCGATCATGGTGCTCGGCGGGCTGGTGCTCGCGCTGGTCTTTGCGCTGCTCACCGACGCCATCGTCGGCGCGCGGCTGGCACAAGCGCTCGGCCAGGGTCCGCTGCCCAAGCGCCACCACGTGATCGTCTGCGGCATCGGCAGGACGGGCGGGCGCATCATCGAGGATCTCGTGAAGGCCGAGGTGCCCTGCGTCGCCGTCGAGCGCAAAGAGGACGCGGGAAATACGGGGCTTCTCAGGCGACTGGGCGTCCCGCTCGTCGTGGGCGACGCGGCGTCGGGAGAGACGCTCGACTCACTGAAGCTCGGTTCCGCGCGGGCGCTCATGGCCATGACGAACGACGATCTGGCCAACCTTCAGTGCGCTCTGTTGGCACGGGCGCGGGCGCCGGACCTGCGCGTGGTCCTGCGGCTGTTCGACCAGAACCTGGCAGTTCGTGTGCAGCGCGCCACCGACCTGGACCTCTCGCGCAGCGTATCGGCGCTCGCCGCTCCGGCCTTCGTGGCCGCCGTTCTCGGGCGCCGGACGACGGCGATGCTTCCGGTAGGAGCCGAGGTGATGCAGGTCGTAGGCCTGACTGCGGAGCAGGCGGGCGAAGTCAAGACGCTTGAGCAAGGCTGCGACGCCCGCGTGCTGGCCGTGGACGGCGCGGTGTTCCCGCGGCCGGACCTGAAGGTCACCGAAGGAAGCGAGCTCGTGATGGTGGGCACCAGCCGGGGCCTGGCCGAGCTCGAGCGCCGCGTCATACGGTCGACGTTGACGGCCGGCAAGCCTGCGCCCGAAAGCGAGTAGACGCAACACCGGTTGCCCTACAAGCACCTGGCCCAATATCGTTCCGGGCACGATGGCGGCGCAAGGTGACATCAAAGCGCGCCCCGCAGGGGCGGACACCAGCCTTGGGCGAGGTCTCGACATCCTGCTCGCGCTGGGAAGCGAGGACGCGACCAGGAACGGTGGGCTCGGCGTCGTGCGCGTCGCGGGACAAGTCGGGCGTGAGAAGAGCCAGGTATCGCGCGCGCTGAAGACCCTCGCTCAGTACGGCTTGGTAGATCGCGACGCCAAAAGCCTCGACTACCGGCTGGGCTGGCGTCTCTTTGCCTTGGCCGCGCACGCCGGACACCAGCATCTGCTCGAAGAAGCGCCATCGATCTGTCGTGAGCTCGTCGCGCGGCTCGGCGAGACGGCGCATCTGTCGGTTCGCGACGGGGCCGAGGTGCTGACCCTCATGTCCGAGCTGTCGCCGAGCGCCGTGCACGTGAGCAATTGGACCGGGCGCCGCACGCCCGCACACTGCTCGGCTTCCGGTCGTGCCCTGCTGTTCGACCACAGCGAGCTGCTCGTCTGCCAGCTGTTTCCCACCGGCAGCCTGCCGGTCTGTGGGCCCCGGACTCCAAGCAACGTCGCCGACCTATGGCGACGCATCGTCGGCGCGCGCGAAGCGGGCTTTGCGCTGTCGGACGAGGAGTTCGAGTCGGGTTTGGTCAGCGCGGCCGCACCAGTGCGCGACTTCCGGGGACAGATCCTTGCCGCCCTCAACGTGTCGGGGCCGAAGTTCCGCTCGGGCTCAGATCTCCAGACTCGCGGCGTCGTGGTCAAGGACGCCGCCGACGAGCTGTCCCGGCGCCTCGGATGGACGCCCGAGAACATGAACCAAGACACGGAGGATGACCGACGCGATGGAGACCGAGTCGCCTGACCAAGAGGTCCCGAACGGCTCCGGCCGGGTCGACCGGCCCGAGCGCGGGCCGGTGATCTGCGCCTTTCTGGGGCGTGCGTTGGAACGCCTCGCCGCCGCGGTGGAGACCTATAGCCCAAGACCCTGGTGAACGGCGTGCGGGACTTTCTTCTAAACGACGAGGACCGAGCCTTTCGAGCCGAGGTTCGGCATTTTCTGGGCCGGGAGCTCGAGCCCCGCGCACGGGCGATCGAGGTCGACGAGGACTGGGAGGCGGTAAAGGCCGCGGTTCGCGCGCTGGGCCAAAGCGGCTACCTCAGCTTGATGTTCCCCGACCTCTACCGGGGCGAGCTCACCGATCCGGGGCTGACTCACGCGACGCTGCTCTCCGAAGAGGCGGCCTCGGTGAACTACGCCTTTGAGACCACGATCGCCACCGCCCTCAGCTGCGCGTTCTCGTTGCATCGGCATGCCGACGCCGCGTTGCAGGAGCGCTACCTGGCGCACATCGTCGATGGTCGCGAGATCGGTGCCATCTGCGTCACCGAGCCCGAAGCGGGCTCCGACACCTCGGCAATGCACACGCGCATCGAGTATGACGCGCAGCGTGACGAGTGGTCGATCAACGGGTTCAAGCGCTACATCTCCAACGCCTCTGTTGCCGACGTCTACATCGTCTACGGGATCAGCGACCCGGACGTGCCGGCCCAACGTGGAATGAGCGCCGTTGTCGTGCCGGCCGGTACCGCGGGACTCTCCTTTCCTCGTTCCTACCACCTGGTCGGCCGGCGCGGCTGCAAGGTGGGGGAGGTCGAGTTCCGTGACTGCCGGGTCCCGGGCGACCATCTGCTCGGGGAGCGTGACCAAGGCTTTCGCATCATGCTCGGCATGTTCAACTTCGAGCGCACGCTGGTTGGCGGTGCCGGTCTCGGCGTGGCGCGAAGCGCATTCGAGCTCGCCCGCGGACACGCCCAGCGACGCGTTGCTTACGGGAGCAAGCTGGGCTCCAAACAACTCATTTGGGACAAGGTCGTCGACATGAGCTGGCGCATCGACGCCGCAGAGTTGCTCACCTACCGTGCCGCCAAGCTCTACGACGCCGGCGCTCTGACGGGAAAGGAACTGGTAAAGCCGGCCTCGATGGCCAAGCTGGTGGCCACTCAGACGGCCAACGTCTGCGCCGACCACGCCGTGCAGATCCTCGGTGGCGATGGCCTCACCAAGGAGTTCGGGCGCGTGGAACAGATCTATCGCGACGCTCGCGCGCTGACCATCGTCGGCGGCACGACCGAGATGATGAGGTATCTCATCGCCTCGGCGGACCTGCCCGAGCTCAAGCCTGATCTCTGACGTCCATGGCCACAGGCCACCACACGACGAGTCGCCTGACGATGGCATCGATGCTACTGCGAACGGTCGAGCGCCATCACGACCGCGAGGCCGTCGTCTACGGCGCGCGACGATGGACCTACGCGACATGGAACGCACGCGTCAACCGCACGGCGCACGCCCTCGCCGAGTTAGGCGTGCGCCCCCACGACCGGGTGGCCTTGTTCATGCACACCAATGAGGCAACCGTGACGCTCTACCTGGCCTGTCAGAAACTCGGAGCGGTAGCGGTGCCGCTGAACTATCGCCTATCGACGGGCGAAGTTGTGCACGTTCTCCAGGACTCGGGGGCGCGGCTGCTGGCCTATGAGGGCGCGCTGACCGAAACGGCTCTGAGCGCCGCAGGCCGAGTCAAAGGGTTGAGCGAGTTCATCGTCGTCGAGCCGGACGCTTCACAGCCGGGCCACCACCACTACGAGGCTCTTGCTGAGAGCGGCAGCAGTCACGAGCCCATGATCACCGCCGACGTTGCTCCCGAGATGTTGTCGGCCATCGTCTACACGTCGGGCACGACCGGGCTGGCGAAGGGCGTGATGCACACCCACGCCAACGACGTCGCGATCGCGATGAACTGCGCGCTCGAATATCAGCTCGGCTCCGAGGACAGCGCTCTGCACATCGCTCCGCTCTATCACGTGGGCGGCATGCAGGCGTTCTTCGTTCCCCATGTCCTTGTCGGCGCCAGCAACGTCATCCAGTCTCGCTATGAGCCTCGACACGCCCTTCAGACAATCCAAGCCGAGCGGGTGACGACCCTGTTCGCCGTGCCGCCGCAGATCGCGGCGATGCTGTCCGATCCCGAGTTCGAGAGCTTCGACGTCTCGTCGCTCCAGATGATCACCACCGGCGGAGCCACGCTGGCCGCGGCGACCATGGAGCGCGTGCTCGACAGCTTCTGCCCGCGCCTCTACAACGGGTACGGCATGACCGAGGCGAGCCTCACTCTGTTGATGAACCCTCGCGATGCCCTACGCAAACTCGGCTCGTGCGGCAAGGCCACGCTGCTGAGCGAGACACGCATCGTCGTTCACGATTCCAGCCGTGACGTTCTCCCCGATGAGGAGGTGGTGGGCGAGAACGTCGGCCAGCTGATCGTGCGCGGGCCGCACAGCACGCCGGGATACTGGAACAACCCCATCGAGAGCGCCCAGCGGCTGCGTCACGGATGGCTCTACACCGGCGATCTGTTCTCGCGCGACGCCGAGGGCTACCACTACTTCCACGGGCGCGCCGACGACATGATCGTCTCCGGCGGCGAGAACATCTACCCCTCGGAGGTCGAGGACGTCCTGCACCGCTGCCCCGGCGTGCGCGACGCCGTCGTTGTCGGGATGCCCGACTCGCGTTGGGGCAGCGTCGTGACCGCGTTCATCGTCCGCAGCCTGCCAAACCTGACCCAAGCCGATGTCGACCAGTTCTGTCGCGACTGCGACCTGCTTGCGGACTTCAAGCGGCCACGGCGCACCGTCTTCCTGGACGCCCTGCCGACCAACCCCAGCGGCAAGGTGCTCACCCGGGAGCTGATCGCCCGCTTCGGCTGAGCACAGCCTGCATCGGACCGTCGGATCGAGGTTTGCCTGGAGGGCCCCGTCGACTATTCGCCCGCGGTCCAGACGAGGCAGTCGAGGTCGTCGCGCACGGTCCGCGCCGCCCTCTGATAGCGGCGGTCGCTCGTGCGCAGTCTATCCGGCCCGAACACGACCAGGCCGGGGTCGCGCTCGCGCGCGAGCCGCAGCAGCGCCTTCGCTGGCCGACGGCACGACATGCTCGTCAGCAGCTCCGTATGGATGCCCCAGCCCTTCGCCCGCGCAGCCGTCTGGCGTACCGCTTCCAAGTCCTCCTCGAGCAGGATCATCGAGGCCTGCGACTGCAGCCGCATCAGGTTGGCGACCACGAGCGGGACGCCCGACTCCAGCGAGCTCTCGATGGCGAACCATTCCGCTGCGGTGTCGATGCGGACGGCGAACGTGACGAGGATCACCGGTCGACTGCAACCCCGCGCTGCCGGCGATGAGGGCTGACCGAGGAGATGATGCTCCCGGGGCGCGAGCACAACACGATGGTACCCCCGCGCTCCAGCGGAAGCTCTAGCTGGTGGACTGCACAGCCGAGTCCGGTGATTCCGGCGCTAGAGGTCGCCTCCCTCGATTACCAGGCGGTCGAGCTCGCGGCTGAGCAGGGCAAGACGCGCCTCCTTGACGAGCGGCATCTCTCGTCGGCGTCGACGCACGTTGACCAGGTCGATCTCGGCGGTGACGACGGCCGGCTCGTCGAGCGGCGCCTTGGCGACGAGCTCGCCCCAGGGGTCATAGATGTGCGAGCCGCCCCAGAATTGGAGC
>Ga0136622_10001299_pt1 | contig 10335 bp, 15 predicted proteins | sample AntDrymUQ4482106_2_FD_104803 | JGI IMG/M metagenome (GOLD analysis project Ga0136622, IMG submission 104803) | Polar desert sand microbial communities from Dry Valleys, Antarctica - metaG UQ448 (21.06) | ecosystem: Environmental > Terrestrial > Soil > Desert | place: Antarctica: Dry Valley...
AGCCCTATCATGCTGGTGCACGCCGCCACCGCGCCCCGCGCTGCGGCACTCGCGGTGCCCTCGCTACCGCGGAACCTGTGGCTGTCGACCTACGAGACGGCCTGGGCAGTCTCCGCCGCGATCAGCGGCGCCTACCGCCCGGCGACCGCACCACCACCGCCTTCTCGGGCGGAGCGCCACATCACCACCGACGAGGACGTCGCGGACCGAGCCGCCGGCACTGGCGACGAGCACGCCATCAAGTTCGCCGAGGTCGCCCTCGAGTCCCACCGACGGGGCAATCCCGACGCACTCGCCGCCGGAGTCCGGGCGGCTGTCCTCATTGCACCCGCCGACTACGACGAGAACGACGCCTGACACAGGAAATGTGCGTTGCATTCACCGATCGTTGACCGGGCTAAGCCCGGGCTCGCCTTCGTGTCGGCAGGTCGATGTGCCAGTTGTGTTGTGCGCGTACTGGGTGCATCGCGAGCTCAGGCGGGGCGGTTAGGCCGGCGAAGGAGGAACTCGTCGGGCCGACTGGCCGTGACTTGGGCGACGCAATCCAGCCAGATCGAGGCCGTCAAGGGCTCCTGAGCGCCGGGCGGCGTCGGGGATCCCGAGGGTTCGTCGACCGGGGCTGTCGCACCGCAGCGCTACGGTGGCGCAAGGTCTGCCACAGGCCGTGGCGGCGAATGGAGATGAGCACGGCATGAGATCCCGGTGCCGACACCGGCCGCGGCCATCACCGCTGCCCGGTGCCCGCCCTTGACTGCTGTGGTGAGGACCATCGCGGTGTTTGGCTCTGGCAGCATCGTGATCAGTGCAGCGGGGATCGCGTAGGCCAGCAGCGCGTGCGCCAGTTCCATCGATACTCAGCCTCTCTTCGGCTGCCAGCCGTAGATGTGGTCGAGCCGCAGCCTCAGCAGGAGGCGTCGCTCCTCGACCATGGCGGCTCGGAACTCCGGCCAGTCGGGGTGCTCGCCCTGGAGTGCGCGGTAGTGCTCGACCAGCTGGCTCACCGTCTCGTCGTCGACGGCCGTGGCGACCGCGCCGAGCTCGGCGTCCCCTTCGCCGACGACGTACGCGTCGAGGTCGGGAGTCGTCACGTGCAGGCTGGCTCGTGTGTCGCGGCGCAGGTTGCGGGTCTTGGCGCGAGCCGCGGTGGTGGAGATCAGTGCGGTCCGGGTGGTGGCGTCGTAGAGGTAGCCGACGTTGGACAGCTGGGGGCGTCCGTCGCGCTTGAGCGTCGCCAGGACGGCGCGTCGGGTCGAGCCGAACAGCTCCCACAGCTCGTCGTTCACAGGTGCAGTCATGATGCGACGCCCGCGACGGCGCGGCTCGCCGCCTGGAGCGGTGCGAGTGCCTTCGTGACCTCATGGAGCTCGATGAGCATCTGTTCCGCGGCGTCGGCCATCACCTGGTCCGGGTGCAGCACTGCGTCGGCGTCGAGACGCTGCCGTAACGGGATGCTCACCGCGGAGTGCACCGGGGCCATCTTCAAGGAGATCAGGACGGGCTTGAGCATTTCGACAGCGCGCATCCCGGCGGAGGTCATCCCGTAGCTCACGAAGCCGACCGCCTTGTGGTTCCACTCGTGGTAGAGGTAGTCGAGAGCGTTCTTGAGCGGTGCGGGGAACCCGACGTTGTACTCCGGCATGACAAGAACGAAGGCGTCTGCTGAGGAGACAGACTCGCTCCACCGGCGGGTGTGCTCGTGCTCGTACCGCAGCTCCGCCGAATGGTGCCGCTCGTCGAGCATCGGCAGCGCAAGCTCGGCCAGGTCGACCACCTCCACCTCGAAGCCCAGGTCAGGGTCGATGTGCCCGATGAACCAGCGAGCGATTGTCGGTCCGACCCTTCCGGGGCGGGTACTGGCGACGATCACGGCGAGCTTCACGGTGCTCTCCTTCAGATTCGGGGACGGCGAACAGGGGAATGAAGATGTGCACTAGCGGTCCGATGGCCACCGCGAAGACAACGGTCCCGATGCCCACCTGTCCGCCGAGGAGCCAACCGGTCGCCAGCACCCCACCTTCGATTCCCGTGCGGGCCACCCGGATCGACACACCACGGGCGGCAAGCCCGATCATCAAGCCATCGCGCGGACCGGGACCGAGTCGAGCGCCGATGTAGAGACCGGTCGCGACTGCATTGCCAACGATGGCCGTCAACAAGAACGCGATCTGCCAGGCTAGGTGAGTTGGCGTCGGCATCACGGCGAGCGTCGCGTCGAGCGACACTCCCACGAGTAGGACGTTGGCGACGGTTCCGATGCCGGGTCGTTGACGCAGTGGAATCCACAGAGCCATCACCACCACGCTCGCGAGAACCACGACCAGTCCGATGGAGAGTCCGGACTCCTTGGCAATGCCTTGATGGAGCACGTCCCACGGATCCAGTCCGAGGCCAGCTCGTAGCAGCAGCGCGATGCTGGCGCCGAACAGCCACAGACCGACCAGCAACTGCACCGCGCGCCTGGTCATTGACATGTCATCGACGTTATACATCTAATCGATGATGCGTCAACAAACGGCTAGCATTTGAGGATGGCGAAGACACGATGGCTGACCCAGCGCCAAGAACACGCCTGGCGTACCTACCGCCAGATGCAGATGCTGCTGTCCGCGCAACTCGCCGCCGACCTGGCCCGCGACTCAGGGTTGTCGGAGCCTGACTACGACGTGCTGTCCACGCTGTCAGAGAAGCATGGTGAGCGGTGGCCGCTGCGTGACCTCGCGGCGAAGATGCTCTGGTCCCGCAGCCGACTCTCCCACCACCTCACACGGATGGAGCAACGCGGCCTCGTCGCCCGTCGAGATGACCCGCACGACCTTCGTGGCTGCATGGTTGTGTTGACCCCGCACGGCCAGAAGACACTTGAGGAGGCTGCCCCGTTTCACGTCGAGTCGGTGCGCACGCATCTGATCGACGTGCTCACCGACGACGAGGTCGATCAGGTGGCCCGGATCGCAGCAAAGGTCCTCCATCACCTCGGTACACCCTGAATCCAAGTCCGAGACATTGCAGCTGATGCTCGAGACCGACGAGCCGGTCCCGCCACCGCCGGGCAGCAAGCGGGCTTCCCCGCCCCTCGCCCACGTTGCGTAGGAGGAACCTGTTACAGAACGGTGTAGGTCGGGCGGGGTGCTCCAGCGGGCAGGCTCCCGCAAGGCCCGCCCGGATGAGGTTCCCGCACGGGTGCCCCAAACGGGGACAGGTTCGACGTCTCACTTCCTTGGTTGTGGCACACCCGCGGTAAGCCGACGTCCCGGTACGTGACTAGTGCCAAACAGCGCTGCGACACCGTGCCACCCAACGCTGCGGATCACAGCACCGGGTTTGTGGGCTGACACCCGCAGCGGGAATCCCGGATGACAACCTGATGTCACCAGCGCCGTACCGTGAGCCGATGGCCGGTACGCCGGACGTCCTGACCTCACCGCCAGCCTCCCCACGGCGTCGGTGGCTCACCCTCGGGGTGGCACTGGCGGCCGTCTGTACCGCGGCCACCCTCGCCCTGATAGGTGGTGACGCGGACGACGCCAGTCGTGGCACCGCGCCCGTCGCCAGCTCCGTCCCTCCGGCCGATCCCACCCGGCCGACCAGCACGACGATCGATCCCGCGGACCTGACCACCGGGTCAGCGCCCGCACCGGCCGGCCTGCCCAACGGAACCGCCGCGGTCGCGGCAGCGCGGACGGTTGCCGACACCTACTGCGACCGGATCAGCGGCTGGCGGCTCACCATCGACGGCGAGGACGGTGAGTACCTGCAGGTGGTGGTCCTGCTCAGGCCGGCCGGGCCGGCGTACCCCGATGTGGTTCTGCGGATCGAGCTGACCTGGACCGGCGACCACTACGACTGGGCTGCGTCGCGGACCGCGTTGGAGTCCTGCCCGTGACCGGCGTTGGTAGCGTGCTGACATGAGCGTCAACCTGGTCAAGGGCGGCAACATCTCGCTCACCAAGCAAGCCGGACAGGCCGGCCTGTCCGTCGTCATCGTGGGACTGGGCTGGGACCTCCGGAGTACGACGGGACAGGACTTCGATCTGGACTCCAGCGCAATCGCCTGCGACGCAGGCGGCCGGGCCGTCGACGACCGGCACTTCGTCTTCTACGGCAACCTGGCGACCCCCGACGGATCGATCCGGCACTCCGGTGACAACCTGACCGGCCAGGGCGAGGGGGATGACGAGCAGATCACCGTCGACCTGACCACCCTGACCCCGCAAGCTGAGCGGATCGCCTTCCCGGTGTCCATCTACAACGCCGATGCCCGCAACCAGAACTTCGGCCAGGTCCGCAACGCATTCATCCGGGTGGTCAACACCGCTGACGGGTCGGAGTTGGCGCGCTACGACCTCACCGAGGACGCCTCGGTGGAGACCGCGATGATCTTCGGTGAGCTGTACCGCAGCGGTGTGGAGTGGAAGTTCCGCGCTACCGGACAGGGTTATGCCTCCGGTCTCCGCGGCATCGCGCAGGACTACGGACTCAACGTCTGACCGGCGATGGGGACGGCTGGGTAGTCTGCGCTCTGGGTCATCGCCATTGGGGCCGGTACGGCGCCGCCGGGCTGCTGATCCGCTCCGGCGAGGCCGTCGTGCTGCAGCACCGCGCGCCCTGGAGTCATCACGGTGGCACCTGGGGGGTACCCGGCGGTGCGCGGGACAGTCACGAGACGGTTCGTGCGGCGGCGCTGCGCGAAGCAGCCGAGGAGGCCGGCATCGACCCCGGGTCGGTGCGGATCACCGGCGTACACACCGACGACCACGGCGGCTGGAGCTACGCCACCGTCCTGGCTGAACCCCGGGTCGACATCAGTCCAGTGAGCGCCAACACCGAGAGCGTCGAGGTCCGCTGGCTACCCGTCCCCGCCGTCGACCAGCTGCCGCTGCACCCCGGTTTCGCCGCCACCTGGCCGGTAGTCCGAGAAGCCCACCCGCCGGCGCATCTCATCGTCGACGCCGCGAACGTCGTGGGCTCGCGCCCGGACGGCTGGTGGCACAAACGTCTTGCCGCTGCTCAGGAGTTGCATGACCACCTAGCGGTTTTGGCTACGATCGGTCTAGAGCCGTCGTCCTGGCCGCAGCCCGGCCGGTTCGCGGGGCTGAGTTCCGGTCTAGAACCGGGATCCTGGCCGCAAACCGACCGGGTCGTTGGGCTGAGTTGGCTGTACCCACGGGTCACCATGGTCGTCGAGGGTGCAGCCCGCCCCGTCACCGCCGACGCCAGGTTGCACGTCGTGCGCGCGGCTGGATCGGGGGACGACGCCATCCTCGACGTCGTACGAGCACAACCGAACGGCGTCGTCGTGACTGCCGACCGTGAGCTGCGTCAGCGGGTCAGCGCACTCGGCGCCGGGGTGATCGGCCCGCGCTGGCTCTGGGCTGCGATCACCGGCGGCTAGTGGTCAGGAACGTAAGTTCGTCGGGGGTTTCGGTTGGCCGTCGCCGCGGCCCGGTGAGCCCGTATGCAGGGTGTTCGCCGCGGTGGCACCTTTTGGTCCTTTGCCCGGCGGCCGGCCGGACGCAGTGCACCGAAAGACGCCCTCGACTGCGCCGCCGGCCGCACCTCAATGACGACCAAGCTTGGCCCGACCCCCGACGAACTAACGGAGGTGACCACTAGTCGGGAGCGACCAGGGTTCGCCCCGGATGGTGCGGCGATAGAGCACGGATCCTCCGACGCGGGTTCTGCTGACCAGGCCGCTCGATCTGAGCACGGACAGGTGTGCTGACCGCTCCGGGTGTGACAGCGAGGCGCTTGGCGAGTGCGCTGGTCAAGTTCGGTTCGTCGAGGGCATTGAGTAGGCGGGCGCGGGTTCGTCCGAGCAGAGCGATGAGCGCCTGCGATGACGGGAGTTGTCCGGTCTCCCAGAGGGTCGCGATGGCGCGAGCGGGATAAATGATCTCCGGCCGGTACGGCTCGACCATCTCCGCACGGTGGGCCAGGCCATGGCGCTCGGCACGAGGAGGAGCCCTTCGCCGGACAACGAACCCGAGTAGTGCCACGAATCGGTCGCGGACAGTCGATCACCGTGCCAGGTGACGGTCTCGTGTAGGTCCTCGAACAACGCGTGGGCTCCGCCCAGGGCCAGGCGGCGGGAGCGCCACAGTACGTCCGCCTCGAGCAGCGCCCGCACCCGCGGCCAGACGTCGACGAACGCCAGCTCCCAGTACACCCGGAGGGTCCGGCTGATCCGTTCAACAGCACCATGAGGGTCCTCGAGGATCCGGTTCCTGATCGGTTCTGGAACCCCAGGCACGTCGGCAACATCGGCGACCACCTGATGGTCCGGCGTGGTACGGACGAGATCGAGTTCCGCGGCGAAGTCGGGCAGCGGTGAGGTGGGTGGCGGGGAGAGGAAATCCGCGACGACGCCCTGGACCGGCGTGAGGGCGAACAGCTCGGTCAGGTCGAGGTCGGACAGCCTGGGGCGGACCGACCGTACCCAGGGCAGGTGCAGCGAATGCCGTGCAGGCGAACGCAGCACCACAAGGCTCAGCACGAGTTCACACAGCGGTGAATAGGCGAACCGGGTCCGGGCGACGTCCTCCGGCGTGAACTGCCACTCGATCACGACGGCGGCTCACATTTAGACATGACGAAAGTCTGGCCGTCCTGAAGTAGGGCGTCCAGAGTCCGTCCCATGGCTGGCTGGAGACCTGACTGGGCCGCGTTGCAGGAGGCGATCGGCGGTGACCTCCTCGTCCCCGGTCTGCCCGGCTACGAAGTGCTGCGCTCGCCCGCTTCCACGACACCCGGCCGCAGGGCATCGTGCTGGCCACGGCTGCCGCCGACGTTGCTGAGGCGATCAGGTTCGCGCAGCGGTTCGGGCTGCGGGCGACCCCGCGCTGCGGCGGTCACTGCTTTGCCGGCCGGTCCTCGAACGGGGACATCATCATCGACGTCACACCGATGCGCTCTGTGTCCGTCACCGGCGGTGTCACGACGGTGGGCGCTGGAGTGCGGCTGGGTGATCTTTACGACGCGCTGGCGGTGCACGGTCGCACCATCCCGGCCGGGTGCGGTCCGTCGGTCGGGATAGCCGGCCTCACCCTCGGGGGTGGACTCGGCACTTTAGGCCGAAAGTACGGGCTGACCTGCGATCAGCTGCTCAGCGCGCAGGTGGTTTTGCCGGATGGGCGCATCGTCGAGTGCGACGAACACGTGGAAGCCGAACTGTTCTGGGCGCTACGCGGCGCGGGTGGTGGCAATTTCGGCGTGGTCACATCCTTGGTGTTCGCCACCGTACCGGCGCCACGTCGACCTGCTTCCACCTGGTCTGGCCGCCTGAGCACGCGGCCGCCGTCGTGAACGCCTGGCTGGGATGGGCACCGACGGCGCCCGACGAACTCGACGCAAACCTCCGCCTGTCGACCTCCGGCGACCCCGACCGATCGCCGGTGGTCAACCTGTTCGGGGCGATGCTGGGCACCGAGTCCGACACCACGCCGCTGCTCAGCGGATTCGTCGACCTGGTAGGCGCCGACCCCTCGACGGAGTTCCAGCGGTCGATGCCGCACCGGGATGTCAAGCGCCACCTGTCCGGACTCGGCGCTACCGAGACCGAACCGGATCAGCCGGAGCAGAGGTCCATGTTCAGCAAGTCGGAGTTCTTCCAGCGGCCCCTGCCGCAACAGGCCATCACGGCGGTACTGGACCACCTTGCCGAGGGACTCGGCGCTGGCCAGTCGCGGGATCTGAGGTTCACACCATGGGGCGGCGCGTACAACCGAGTCCGCAGCGACGCCACCGCGTTCGTCCACCGAGACGAGATGGTCATGGTCGAGCACGTGGTCACTGTCGAGCCCACAGCGTCAAGCGTGGAGCTGGCCGCGGCACGCGGCTGGCTGGACCGATCGTGGGCGTCGGTGCATCCGTGGGGATCACGGCGTGTGTATCCGAACTTTCCTGACCCCGACCTCCAGGACTGGGCGGATGCGTACTACGGCACCAACTATGACCGACTGCTCCGGGCGAAGGGGATGTACGACCCCGCCAACTGGTTTCGCTTTCCGCAGTCGCTGCTCAGCCCGAGCCGCCATCGAATCTCGGGAACACCACGACACACGCCCGAACGCGCTCGCGCCGGGCACCGACGATGAAGGGAACAGGGATGACTGACGACACCACTTCGGGGACCCGGCAGCCGGATGCCGCGCTACGAGCCTTGGACCGCCTTGTCGGCACGTGGCGAATCAGCGGCGACGCCACCGGCAGCGTCACCTGCCGGTGGATGCAGGGCGGATTCTTCCTCGTCCAGGAAGGCGAGCTCGAACTCTTCGGGCACCACAACACCTTCACCGAGATCATCGGCCGTGAGCGACCATTCGGTGGTGAGCCCAGCAGCGACATAAAGTCCCGCACGTACACCGCCGAGGGAAACACACCCTTGACTACGTGTACGAACTGGACGGGGACGCGCTGACCATCTGGGGCGGACATCGGGACTCAGAGGGCTACTACAAGGCGACCTTCAGCGCCGACGGGCACACCATCAGCGGTCAGTGGTTCTGGCCGGGGGGTGGCTACGCAGCGACCAGCACCCGGCAACCGGACGCCACACCTTCAGTCGAAGAGGCCAGCTGAGCGTCACAACGACAGTCGGTTACGGAGCGACGCGTTCCAATCCGAGTTGGAAGGGGCGCGGGTTCCCCTGGCGACCACCGCGCTTCCTGCGCCGCCTTGTCGCGAGCTCGTCGTGCACGCTCTCCTGAACGGACCAGCGACTCGAAGGTCTGGCCCGACACCGCATCCACGGCGCGACCGCCGATGTGCATCTGGAAAACGACGCATGAGGACCTCCTGGGCCTTCATCACGATCTGGTGTCGGTGCAACCGGCCGACCCCGGCCGGCGTGTTCATCGCACGACATCACACCCGATGTCGCCACCGACAGTCCCAACTGACCTAGAAAGGGGTCATGCGATGAAGACCTGGCTCAAGTGGATCGCAGTCACCGCAACAGTAGCCACGATTGCCTTGGTGGCCCCGTCCACCGCACAGGCCGCGCCGTACTGCGGGATCACCTGGGGTTCCCTCGACAAGCGCGCGGGCACCCTGTCCGCCGATCCGCTTTTTGACGTGCGCGCCGGCCAGCACGGTTGCTACGACCGGCTGGTCATGGACTTCGACGGGTCCGCCGCCGGCTACACCGTCCGCTACGTCTCCTCCGTGCCGGCCCAGGGCTCGGGCATTGCCATCCTGCTGCGGGGCGGTGCGTTCCTGGAGATCGCGCTGCAGGCACCGGCGTACGACCCGAACACCGGTACGCCGACGTACAGCCCCGCCAACCCGAAGGAATTGGTCGACGTCAACGGCTGGCGGACCTTCCGGCAGGCCTCCTTCGGCGGCAGCTACGAGGGCTACACGACGATCGGGCTGGGCCTCCGTGCCCGGCTGCCGTTCCGGGTCTTCACCCTGGCCGGGCCCGGCAACGGCTCGCGGCTGGTGATCGACGTCGCGCACCAATGGTGACCAGCTAGGGGACGGGCGGTCCGGTACTCCGGGCCGCCCGTTTCTGGCGGGTGGAACCGGAGCGTTCCGCTGGACCATGGCCTGCGGGCGCGTCACGATAAGGTCCACCGAACCGAACCGACTGGAGACCACGTGGCAACCATCAGCACCGAGCATCCGCCTCGGCTCGTTCCGCCGACGAGCCCGCCGCCGGTGCAGCTGTCGAAACCCGCCGAGTGGACTCCCGACCCCGGTGCCGCACAGCCGTCGTTGGGCGAACTCGTCAAGGACGCCAGTACCCACCTGTCGACGTTGGTCCGCGGCGAGATCGAGCTGGCCAGGACCGAGCTCACCGCGGCTGCCAAGAAGGGAGCGCTCGGCGCTGCCTACTTCGGTGCGGCCGCCGTGGTGCTCGTCTTCTCCCTGGTGTTCCTGCTGATCTCCCTCGCCGAGGGTCTGGTCCAACTCGGGCTGTACCGCTGGCTGTCCTACCTGATCGTCTGGCTCCTGCTCGTCGTCATCGCCGGGGTTGCTGCGCTGCTCGGCGTCAAGGCGGTCAAGCGGGTCCGCAAGCCCGAGCGGACGATCGAGACGCTCAAGGACAGCAAGCAGCTGCTGCAGCGCGGATCCACCACGTAGTCGCTGTGCCCGATGCGAACAGCGTGCTGCTCGCCGGGCCGTGGAGCCACCGTGACTACTCCGCGAACGGCGTCCGGTTGCATGTCGCCGAGGCAGGTGACGGGCCGCTGGTCCTGCTGTTGCACGGTTTTCCGCAGTTCTGGTGGTGCTGGCGGCATCAGTTCACCGCGCTGACCGAGCACGGCTTCCGGGTCGTCGCCCCTGACCTCCGGGGTTACGGCGCCAGCGACAAGCCACCCCGTGGGTACGACG
>Ga0136622_10001300_pt1 | contig 10334 bp, 10 predicted proteins | sample AntDrymUQ4482106_2_FD_104803 | JGI IMG/M metagenome (GOLD analysis project Ga0136622, IMG submission 104803) | Polar desert sand microbial communities from Dry Valleys, Antarctica - metaG UQ448 (21.06) | ecosystem: Environmental > Terrestrial > Soil > Desert | place: Antarctica: Dry Valley...
CAGGCAGATCATCCTGCAGCGACTACGCGACGCCGAGGACGAGCAGCGCTTCGGTGAGTTCTCCGGTCGCGAGGGTGACCTGGTCTCCGGCGTGGTGCAGCAGGGCCGCAACCCCGACGACGTGCTGGTCGACCTCGGCAAGATCGAGGGGTTGCTGCCGTCGGGGGAGCGGGTGCCGGGGGAGCGCTACGAGCACGGCTCGCGTGTCCGGTGCCTGGTGGTGAGCGTGCGGCGGCAGCTGCGGGGGCCGCAGGTGATGCTGTCGCGCAGCCACCCGCACCTGGTCAAGAAGCTGTTCGCGCTCGAGGTGCCCGAGATCGCCGACGGCAGCGTGTTGATCGCCGCCATCGCGCGCGAGGCCGGCCACCGCACCAAGCTCGCGGTGCACACGTCCGTCCCGGGCCTGAACGCCAAGGGTGCCTGCATCGGCCCGATGGGGCAACGGGTCCGCAACGTGATGCACGAGCTGCACGGCGAGAAGATCGACATCGTCGACTTCGCCGAGGAACCCGCCGAGTTCGTCGCCCACGCCCTGTCACCCGCGCGGGTGTCGTCGGTCGAGGTGGTGGACGCCGAGGCCCGCTCGGCGCGGGTGATCGTGCCCGACTATCAGCTGTCGCTGGCGATCGGCAAGGAGGGCCAGAACGCACGCCTCGCCGCTCGCCTCACCGGCTGGCGCATCGACATCCGCCCCGACGTGCCGGCCGACGCTCAGCCGCTCGCCTCGCCGGGGTCGGCTCCGCTAGACTAAAAGCGATGGCTCGCGTGCGTCCGGGTCCTCACGACCGCGTACGGCGTCAAACGACGCGTACGTGCGTGGGGTGCCGGGAGCGGGTGAGCGTGACCGAGTTGATCCGCCTGGTCGTGGTCGTCGATCACTTCGGTGCCACCACTGGTGACACCGAAGTGTTGCTCACGCCCGACCTGCGCAGGTCAGCACCCGGCCGCGGGGCTCATCTGCACCCCACGACCGCGTGCCTCGATCTCGCCGAGCGTCGCCGGGCGTTCGGCCGTGCCCTCCGGGTGGAGGGTGGGGTCGACACCCGGCTCGTCCGGCGGCTGGTGGAAGCACCCGACAGGAAGTGAGCCTCCGCTCATGAGCACTCGATGAAGTCCTCGAGATGACCATGTACGTCTGACGACCGGTCTGCGCCCACGAGGGGGCCGGACCACAAGGGAGAACAGTGCCAAAGGTCCGCGTCCACGAGCTCGCCAAGGAGCTCGGCGTCCCCAGCAAGACCGTGCTGGAGACCCTCAAAGACATGGGTGAGTTCGTCAAGAGCGCCTCCTCGACTGTCGAAGCACCCGTCGTCCGCCGGCTGAACGACCAGTACGGCGACCAGCTCAAGGCCCAGGCCAAGCCGGCCCGCAAGCCGGCGGCGAAACAGGCCGCAGCGGCTCCGGAGACCCCCCCGGTACCGGCGGCCGAGCCGGCTGCACCGGTGGCCGACCCGATCGCGACGGCACCGGTGGCCGCCGCCACGGTCGTCGAGGCGCCTGCCCCTGACTCGTCGGTCTCCCACGGTGGACCGGCCACCCAGGAACCGGCTGAGCCGTCCAACGCCGAGCGCGCCGCGACCGCGGGTCCCGCCAGCACCGTCGACGCGCCACCGGCGCGACCCGCTCCCGAGCGCAGCGCCGCGCCGCGACCCGGCACCGCGCCGCGCCCCGGCGGTCGTCCGGGTGCGCCGCGCCCCGGCAACAACCCGTTCTCGTCCACGCAGGGCATGCAGCGCCCCGGGCGTCCCGGCGCCGCGGGCAGGGCTCCGGCCGCTCGGGAGGGTGCACCGGGCCGGCCGCCAGAACCCTCCGGGGAAGGTCTGCCCGGCATGCCCCGGCCCAACCCGGCGATGATGCCCCAGAGCGCGCCCTCCCTGTCCGGTCGGCCGGGTCCCGCCGGAGCTGGCGCCCGGGGCCGGCCGGCTCCCGGCGGTCGCACCGGTGCGCCTGGTCGCGGGCCGGGAAGCGGACGCTTCGGCGGCTCCGGTGGCCCTCCGAGCAGCAGGCCGGGCGGCCCCGGTCGCGCCGGCCGCGGCGGCACCCAAGGTGCCTTCGGTCGTCCGGGTGGCCCGTCGCGGCGGGGACGCAAGTCGAAGCGCGCGAAGCGCCAGGAGTTCGACAACATGCAGGCGCCGACCACGAGCGGCATCCGGGTCCGCAAGGGTGACGGCGAGACGGTACGGCTGGCCCGTGGGGCCTCGCTGACCGACTTCGCCGAGAAGATCGGCGTCGACCCCGCCTCACTGGTGCAGGTGCTGTTCCACCTGGGCGAGATGGTCACGGCTACCCAGTCGGTCAACGACGAGACGCTGCAGGTGCTCGGCACCGAGCTCGAGTACAACGTCGAGGTCGTCTCGCCCGAGGACGAGGACCGTGAGCTGCTCGACTCCTTCAACTTGGAGTTCGGCCAGGACGAGGGTGACGAGCAGCAGCTGGCGCCGCGGCCCCCGGTGGTCACCGTCATGGGTCACGTCGACCACGGCAAGACGAAGCTGCTCGACGCGCTGCGCAACGCCGACGTGGTGGCCGCCGAAGCCGGCGGCATCACCCAGCACATCGGTGCCTACCAGGTTGCCACCATGGTCGACGACACCGAGCGCAAGATCACCTTCATCGACACCCCCGGCCACGAGGCGTTCACCGCCATGCGCGCCCGCGGCGCACAGGCCACCGACATCGCAGTGCTGGTGGTCGCGGCCGACGACGGCGTGATGCCGCAGACGGTGGAGGCGCTCAACCACGCCAAGGCGGCCGGCGTACCGGTCGTGGTCGCGGTCAACAAGGTCGACAAGCCCGACGCCGACCCCACCAAGGCTCGTGGCCAGCTCACCGAGTACGGCCTGGTCCCGGAGGAGTACGGCGGCGACACGATGTTCGTCGACGTGTCCGCCAGGGCCGGTACCGGGCTCGACCAGCTGCTGGAGTCGATCGTCCTCACCGCGGACGCGGCCCTCGACCTGCGGGCGAACCCCCACCAGGACGCGCAGGGGCTGGCCATCGAGGCTCACCTCGACCGCGGCCGTGGCCCGGTGGCGACCGTGCTGGTCCAGCGCGGCACGCTGCGGGTCGGCGACTCGGTGGTGGCCGGCCCGGCCTACGGGCGGGTTCGTGCCCTGCTGGACGAGCACGGTGACAGCGTCACGGACGCACCACCGTCGCGTCCGGTCATGGTGCTCGGCCTCACCGCTGTCCCCGGGGCCGGCGACAACCTGATGGTGGTCGACGACGACCGGGTGGCCCGGCAGATCGCCGAGCGACGCGAGGCGCGCGAACGCAATGCCCTGCTCGCGCAGCGCGCTGGCCGCCGCACCCTCGAGGACTTCATGTCCAGCATGGAGAAGGGGGAGGCCGACGAGCTGCTGCTGATCCTCAAGGGCGACGTGTCCGGCTCGGTGGAGGCGCTGGAGGACGCCTTGGCCCAGCTCGACGTCGGAGAGGACGTGTCGCTGCGCGTCATCGACCGCGGTGTCGGCGCCATCACCGAGACCAACGTCAACCTGGCGGCGGCGTCGAACGCGGTGATCATCGGGTTCAACGTCCGCCCGCAGGGCAAGGCGACTGAGCTGGCCGACCGCGAGGGTGTCGAGATCCGTTACTACTCGGTCATCTACTCTGCGATCGAGGAGATCGAGGCGGCGCTACGGGGCATGCTCAAGCCCGAGTTCGAGGAGAGCCAGCTAGGCACCGCGGAGATCCGCGAGGTGTTCCGCTCGTCCCGGATCGGAAACATCGCGGGCTGCATGGTCCTCAGCGGTGTGATCCGTCGCAACGCCAAGGCACGGCTGCTGCGCGACGGCTCAGTGGTTGCCGACAATCTCGACCTGTCCAGCCTCAAGCGGTTCAAGGACGACGCCACCGAGGTCCGCGAAGGCTTCGAGTGCGGACTCACGTTGCGCGGCTACAACGACATCAAGGTCGACGACGTGATCGAGTCGTTCGAGATGCAGGAGAAGCCGCGGGCATGATACCTGCGTGTACGTGGGCGCACTCGAGGTCCAGTTGCTGCTGGGGGACGTTCGCTCGCTGAAGCAGAAGCGTGCGGTCGTCCGTCCGTTGCTGGCCGAGCTGCGCAGACGCTACGACGTGGCGGCGAGCGAGACCGGGGAGCAGGAGCTGTGGCGCCGAGCCACGCTCGGTGTCGCAGCGGTGTCCAGTACGGCCGCACAGGTCGGCCGGGTGTGCGAGGACGTCGAGCGCTGGGCCTGGTCGCGCCCCGAGGTCGAGGTGGTCACCGTGACCCGCTGGGTACGCTCCATCGACGACTGACCGTCATTACGCTGGCACGATGGCCTCCCCACGGGTGCGCAAGATCGCCGAGCGGATCCACGTCATCGTCGCCGAGATGCTCGAGCGGCGGGTGAAGGACCCGCGGCTCGGTTTCGTCACCGTCACCGACGTACGCGTCAGCGGCGACAGCCAGCAGGCCACCGTGTTCTACACCGTGCTGGGCGAGGCCAGCGATGTCGCCGGCAGCGAGGTGGCCCTGCGCAGCGCCACCGGGTTGATCCGCTCTGAGGTGGGACGGCAGCTGGGGATGCGGCACACCCCGTCGCTGACGTTCGTGCTCGACGCGCTGCCGCAGGAGACCCGGCACATCGACGACCTGCTGGCGCGGGCGCGGCAGGGCGACGACGAGGTCGCGCGGCAGGCGGCTGGAGCCGCCTACGCCGGGGACCCCGACCCCTACCGGCACCCGAATGAGGGACCTGACGACGAGGTCGACGAGGTCGACGGGGTCGATCGTGCCGACGACCGATGACGGGATCGTCGTGGTCGACAAGCCGGCCGGGTGGACCTCGCATGACGTGGTCGCCAAGGTCCGCCGACTGGCCGGTACCCGACGTGTCGGCCACGCCGGCACCCTGGACCCGATGGCGACCGGTGTGCTGGTTCTCGGCATCGGGCGCGGCACCAGGCTGCTCGGCCACCTGGCGCTGACCCAAAAGGTCTACCAGGCCACCGCCCGCCTGGGCGCGGCGACCAGCACCGACGACGCCGACGGCGAGACCACCGCGTGCACCCCGGCGGGTCACCTCGACCTGGATGCCGTCCGCACCAGCGCCGCGAGCCTCGTCGGTGCCGTCGACCAGGTGCCCTCGGCGGTCTCGGCCGTGAAGGTGGCCGGCGAGCGTGCCTACGCCCGGGTGCGCCGGGGCGAGCAGGTGCAGCTCGCGGCCCGGCCGGTGACGGTGCACAGCCTCGAGGTTCGTGACCTCCGTCGAGGCGCCGACCACGTCGACGTCGACCTGGTGGTCGAATGCTCGTCCGGGACCTACGTACGGGCACTCGCCCGCGACCTTGGCAACGCCCTCGGCGTCGGTGGCCACCTCACCGCCCTCCGGCGCACCGCCGTCGGCCCGTTCACCCTTGGCGCCGCGCGTACGTTGAGCCAGCTCGCCGAGCACGGCGTGCAGCCGATGGGTCTGGGCGAGGCCGCGGGCGTGGTGTACCCCACCGCGGTGCTCGGTGTCGAGGACGAGCGTGCTGTGTCGCACGGCCGGGCGCTGCGGCCCGGTCCGCCCGGGCCGGACGGCATGGTTGCCCTGCTCGGCTCAGACGGCCGGCTACTCGGCTTGTACACCCGATCCCAGGGGGAGGCCCACCCGCTGGCCGTCTTCGCGGCGGCGTGAGGGTCGCAGCCGGTCAGCAGACGTCGTCCAGCAGCGCGAGTGCTTGCCGCTGCAGCGCCGGCGGCGGGACGAGAATCTCCCGGTGCTGGGCCGACCCGTCCACCCTCACGTAGGCGCTGAACAGGAAGGTCTGCGTGCTCTGCGATCGCGCATGCTGGTCGCACCGGCCATTCGACCCGATGAGCACCGGCAGCCGCAGCCTGTCGCTCGATGGCTCCAGCCGGGCGACAGGACCCGGCGCAGGTTGCCTGAGCACAGCGAAGTCGAACAGGACACTGCCGGCGAGTGAGTCGACCACCACGACGGCTCGCGAGCCACCGGCCACCGGTCGCCGGAGCTCGAGCGCGCCGATGAGCACCTGCACACCCGCCACGGCATCCCGCGAGAACTTCCCTGCGTACGACACCGGCGCGGCGCGGCGAAGCGCCTGCGATGCGCACTCCGACGTGTGCAGGCGCCGTACCAATCCGATCCCCGACCCGGTGACGGGGACCTCGACGGTGCGTTCACCGTCCCGGTCCTGCACGACCACGTTCGCGGCGAGGCCCTCAACCGGATTCTCGCCGCACCTGGGATCGCCGTACGTGGTGGTCAGGTCGATGCTCTGCCGAGGTGTGAACTCGGTGTCCTTGTCGGTCGTGGGCACTGGCTCGAAGGCCGGTGACTCGAGCTGCACACCGCGCACGTGCAACGACATGTCAGGCCCGGTGCCGACCCGGATTCCGATGCGGCGGGTGCCCTCGTCGATGCGTTGCTGCACCACCGTGACGCTCAGCCCCTCGATGTCGCGGGCGGCCGGTCGGGGCACGGCATCCTCGCTGCACGAGGTCGTCGTCGCGACGGCGACGGCCACGAGCGGCACCACCGTCACGGCTCGCACCGTCTTGGTGCGCCCTCGTGACCGGCGGGCAAGACCAAACATCGTCCGGGCATCGTCATCGCTCGACGCCCGATCGGTCAACGCTCAGCGGTAAGAGTGCTCTCACCGTGGCCTCACATCGACCTCACCCGCGACGACGACTGTTCAGAGGTCAGCAACCGCGCGAGGCGCCAGCCTCCGCCCGATGAAGGAGTACCTCATGAACATCCTGAACCGCAGCCTCACCGCCCTGCTCGGTGCCACCGTCGGTCTCGGCCTGCTTCTGGTCGGCACCGGTTCGGCGGCCAGCGCCGGCGAGGATCGGATGGCCGGCAAGCGCGAGGACAGCAGCCAGGAGGTCGTGGCCGTCGACGACGACGACGCCAAGGACGACGACAACTCGCACACCAGGGACAACACCAGGTCGAACACTGGCAACAGCAACGACAACACCAACAGCCGACACTCCAAGGTGTCCCGCGACCAGGACCGCTCGCGTGGCGACCTGACCAAGGACCAGACGCGTGACGGCAAGGGTGGCAAGAAGCGCGACTTCAGCCGCAACATGACCAACGACCGCAGCCGCAACGACACCCGCTGACCCACCGTCGGTGTCCGATCTGGTCCCGTCCGCCGCACCACCCCGAGGAGCCGTCGCCATGTCAGCCAGCTGGAGCTTCGCCGAAGGCGATGCCATCACCGACCGGCTGACTGCCGTACGGCTTCTCGGCGGTGGTGCGGCGTACGAGGCGTACCTCGCCTTCGACCAACACCTGTACGCCCCGGTGGTCGTCAAGATCGTCCGACCCGACTTGGTGGAGGACCCCTCGACGTTGCGTGGGCTGGAGCGGGAGACCGACCTGGCCGGGGAGCTCAACCATCCCGGCCTGGTCCGGGGCTTCCACGCCACCCTCTCGGGCGAGCGCCCGCATCTGGTGCTGGAGAACCTGGACGGGCCGCGGCTGTCCAGCCTGATCCGGCGGCACGGGCCGCTGCCCCTCCAACAGCTGCTTCCGCTCGCCCTCGAGCTGGCTTCGGTGCTGCACTACCTGGGCGAATGCGACGTCGTACACCTCGACATCAAGCCCAGCAACATCATCATGGACGCGCCCGCCAAGCTCATCGACTTGTCGGTGGCCCGGACAACCGAGCGGGCCCGCCGCCTCGACCACGCCGTCGGGACCGACGCCTACATGGCGCCCGAGCAGTGCGACCCGCCACGCTCCGGCGCGCCGGGACCGGCAGCGGACGTGTGGGGGATGGGTGCGACCTTGTTCGAGGCGGCCGCCGGCTTCCGCCCGTTCGTGCGCGGCAACACCGACACCGGCGTGGAGGCCGAGCGCCGGCTGCCCCAGCTGGTCGACCGGCCGATGCTCCTGCCGGAGACGGTTCCAGTCCCGGTGGCCGGGCTTATCGAGGACTGCCTGGCTTATGACCCCGCGCACCGGCCGGTGCCACGCGTGATCGCCGAGCGGCTGGAGCCGCTGCTCGGCGCGCTGCCGCGGCCTCGACTGGCCGGCTTCAAGATCGCCATCCACTGACGGCAGCTGGGCGGTCCTCGCTCAGCGTCCGTCGAGGCGGTACCCCATGCCGCGAACGGTCTGGATCACGTCGGCGCCGAGCTTCTTGCGCAGGTACCCGACGTAGACGTCGACCACGTTGCTCGACGGGTCGAAGTCGTATCCCCAGACGTGGCTCAACAGCTGCTCGCGCGACAGCACCTGACCGGGGTTGCGCCAGAACACCTCCGCCAGCGCGAACTCCCGCGCGGACAGCTCGATCGTCCGTCCACCCACCGCGGCTCGGCGGGTGCGGAGGTCGAGGCTGACGTCACCGTGGCTGAGCACGGTCACCTCTGGCGTACGGTCGGCCCGCAGCCGCAGCCGGATGCGCGCCAGCAGCTCGTCGAAGGTGAACGGCTTGGCCATGTAGTCGTCAGCACCACCCTCGAGTGCGGCGACTGTGTCGGTCACCGAGTCGCGAGCGGTGAGCACGATCACCGGCACATGGCTGCGCGCTTGACGCATCCGCCGCAGCACGGTGAAGCCGTCCATGCCCGGTAGGCCGATGTCCAGCACCACCAGGTCGAACTCGCCGGTGAGCGCATAGTCGAGCCCCGAGACCCCGTCCGCAACGACGGTCGGGGTGAAGCCACCGGAACGCAGACCCTTGGCCACGAACGAGGCGATCCGCTCCTCGTCCTCGACGATCAGGATCCGGTTCACGATGCTCTCGTCGCAGAGCTGACGGGTGTGGGCTGCGCGCGTGGCTGTGCCGGCGCCGCGGCCGCTGGCACGCTGATGACAAAGGTTGCGCCGTGACCCTCGATGGACTGCAGCTCGACGCGCCCGCCATGGCCCTCGGCGATGGCACGCACGATGGACAGCCCGAGCCCTGAGCTCTCGGCGCTGACCGGACCGGCAGTGCCACGGCGGAACCGGTCGAAGATCTGCTCCTGCTCGCCGGCGGCGATGCCCGACCCGGTGTCGCGCACCCACCAGCGCACCGCGCCGGCGGTCCGATCCGACCCGATCGCCACGACGTCATCGGGTCCGGTGTGGCGTACGGCGTTGCTGACCAGCTGCAACACCGCTTGGGTGATGCGCTGTGCGTCGACGCTTACGTCACCCTCCACGCGGGCGTCGAGCTGCCAGGCTCGCTCCGCGGTGCCGCTGGCCTTGCTCAGCAGCTGGTCGGTGAGGGCACCGGCATCCACCATGGCCGGCTGCACGAAGTCCGGACGCTGCGCCTTCGCCAGCACGATCAAGTCGTCGACGAGCTGCGCGACGAATGCGTCCTCGAGGCGGTCCAGAGGTCGGAGATGTCGTCCTTCCCATCGACCGGGATGCGTTGCGACAGGTCGCTCTCGCTGATCTCTTGGGCGGTGGCCCGGAGCTCCCGCACCGGCCGCAGGAGCCGACCCGCCACCGACCAGGCGCCTATCGACACCGCGAACAACGCCAGCGCCGCGACGAAGGCGTACGTCGTCATCACCTCGCGGAAGTCGGCCCGCTCCCGGTCCTCCAGCAAGACCACCATCCAGGCACCCTGGCGGGTGTCGTCCGAGATGGGCTGGACGGCGACGTTGGTCTCACCCTGCACCGTGTCGACCACGACAACTCCGCCATCGCCCCTGACGAGCGGGTCCACCGCCGAACGGAACGCGGGGTCGTCGTCGAGGCCTCGCGCGATGACCTCGTTGGACGCCAATCGCGCCCGACCCTCCCATTGGGCGATCAGCAGCTCGCTGGCGTCTGGCACGTTGCGCTTCAGCGCAACCTGCGCCAGTCGCGGCACGGTCGCGAACTCCTCCGCGGTCCGCGGATCGATGCCGGTCTCCCGCAAGGTGTTGAACTCCTCGAGCTCCTGGTCGAGCGAGGCGGTGATCCGTCGCTCGATCCGATCCGACTCGACGAAGTACGCCGCCGTGCCGGCGCCGCCCAGCGCCAGCCCAGTGAGCAACACGACACTGGCCGTGATGCGCGTCCTGACGGTGCGCGTCCACGGCCACGCCCAGTGGCGGGGGATGTCGGTGGCGCTCAGTCGTCACCCCCGTCATCGTCGACATCCCCGCCCCCGCCACCGTCATCTGTGTCGTCAAGCGCGCCGTCGTCACCGTCAATGGTCTGCGCACCGGGATTGACCTGCTGAACGCCGTCGTCGTCGCGGTCGCCGTTGCCGCCAGGACCGCCGCGCTCTTTGCGCCGGTCGTCGTTGCGCCGGTCGTCGTTGCGCCGGTCGTCGTTGCGCCGGTCGTCTCTGCGCCCGTCGTCTCTGCGCCCGTCGTCTCTGCGCCCGTCGTCTCTGCGCCCGTCGTCTCTGCGCCCGTCGTCTCTGCGCCCGCC